>Ga0209488_10001808_pt1 | contig 18063 bp, 14 predicted proteins | sample Rivendell_Oct201_8_FD_188349 | JGI IMG/M metagenome (GOLD analysis project Ga0209488, IMG submission 188349) | Vadose zone soil microbial communities from the Eel River Critical Zone Observatory, Northern California, USA -... | ecosystem: Environmental > Terrestrial > Soil > Vadose zone >...
GATCCGCGCTTCTGGGCGGCACTCGGCCACACCGCGTTCTTCACCGTCGTCTCGATTTCGCTCGAGCTCGTGATCGGGCTGTACCTCGCACTAGTCATGAACCGCGTCTTTCGCGGACGCGGATTCGTGCGCGCCGCCGTGCTCGTGCCGTGGGCGATTCCCACTGTGGTCGCTGCGCTCCTCTGGCGCTTCATCTTCGAATCCCAGGGCGGGATAGCGAACGCGCTTCTCGTTCGCGCCGGAATTCTGAAGGAGCCGATGGTGTGGTTCATCGAGGCTTCCACGGCGTGGGTTCCGGTAATTCTTTCAGATGTCTGGAAGACGACACCGTTCGTCGCGCTGTTGCTGCTCGCCGGTCTCCAGAATATCGATCTGAGTCTCTATGAGGCGGCCGCCGTCGATGGCGCCAATGCGTGGTGGCAGCTCCGACACATCACGCTGCCGCTGCTCAAGCCCGCGATTCTCGTAACGCTGATTTTCCGAACGCTCGACGGATTCCGCGTCTTCGATCTCATCTACGTTCTCACGGGCGGAGGACCCGGAACGTCGACCGAGCCGGTGGCGCTCTACACGTTCAACGCGCTTCTCCAGAATCTTCGCTTCGGCTACGGCTCCGCGCTGTCGGTCGTGATCTTCGCGATCACTTTTGGGCTCGCGATGTTCTACGTTCGCGGCCTTGGCGTCAAGCTCGGGGGTGACGAATGAGCGCTCCGATCGTGAGCCAATCTGGCGCGCCGCCGGGGAAGAAACCCCGGACCGTAGGGGTGCGGTGGCAAACCTGGCTGTTCGGCGCGGCGCTTGTCGCGCTGATGCTGTTCACGCTTTTTCCGTTTTATTGGGCTATCGTCGCCTCGCTCACATCGGACGCCGCACTCTTTCGCGATCCATCGCTCTGGCCCCAGCACCTGATCCTCGATCACTATCGCGCGCTGTTCACCGAGCGAGACTTCATTACGCCGATACGAAATTCGCTGGTGGTGGCGGGAACGACGACGATCTTCTGCCTGATCGTCGGCACGCTCGCCGCGTACGCGCTCGCCAGAATCGAGTTTCGCGGCAAGGCCGCGATAATGGGCTTCATCCTGGCGGTGACGATGTTCCCGCAGATATCGATCGTGAGCCCGCTTTACCTGCTGCTGCGCTCGCTCCACCTGATCGACACGTACCCCGGCCTCATCATGCCGTACATGACGTTCGCGATGCCACTCACGGTCTGGGTTCTGACGGGATCGATCCGCCAGATCCCCAAGGATCTCGAGGAAGCAGCGCACGTTGACGGAGCGACGCGAGTTCAGAGCTTCACGAGAATCCTGCTCCCGCTCGCGGTTCCCAGCCTGGCGACAACCGGCATTCTGACGTTCATATACTGCTGGAACGAATTCCTGTTCGCGCTGTCGTTCACTCTTGGCCCGGAGCGGCAGACGGTGCCAGTTGCGATCGCACTGTTTCGTGGGCAGTACCAGGTACCGTGGGGAGAGATTCTAGCCGCTGCCGTTGTTGCAACTGCGCCTGTCGCGGCGATGGTTCTCGTGTTTCAACGGCGAATAGTGCAGGGACTCACCGCTGGAGCGGTCAAGGGATGAACTACAACGGCAACAGAATAGGCGAGAGGTCTCAGTAGCATAGTGGCCAGTCATTCAGTTCACGACGCCGGGACGTGCCTCTGTGGCATTCGTAGCGACTGCTCTTGCTACGACTCGCGCTGAGGTAAGTCAGGGCGTAGTAAACTAAGAAACTGGCAGCTTACCTACTTGGACCTCTCGCCTATTCAGTTGCAGTTCAACCTACGGGGACCTCTCGCCTAATCAGTTGTAGATCTTAAGGAGAAGTAATGGCCCGAATCGCACTAGAGCACGTCGACAAGACCTACCCTAACGGCTACGTTGCCGCCCGTGACCTCAGTCTCGAGGCGAACGACGGCGAGCTCCTCGTGCTCGTCGGGCCATCGGGCAGCGGAAAATCGACGGTGCTCCGGCTAATGGCCGGCCTCGAGCGCGTAAGCGATGGCGTGATTCGCATCGGCGACCGGGACGTCACCGACCTGCCGCCCCAGCAGCGCGACATCGCGATGGTCTTCCAGAATTACGCGCTGTACCCGCACATGACCGTGCGGCAGAATCTCGGATTCGGACTGAGCATCAGAAAGCAGCCGCCCGCCGTGATCGCGACGCGCGTCGATGCGATCGCGGCGTCGCTCGGACTCGATGCGCTACTCGACCGGAAACCGGCGCAGCTCTCGGGAGGCCAGCGCCAACGCGTCGCGCTTGGCCGCGCGATCGTGCGCGAGCCACTGGCATTTCTCTTCGACGAGCCGCTGTCCAATCTCGACGCCCAGCTCCGCGTCGAGACGCGAGTCGAGCTCGCGCGACTCCATCGCAAGCTCGGCGCGACGATGGTGTACGTCACGCACGACCAGTCCGAGGCGCTGACTCTGGGCGACCGGATCGCGGTGCTCAAGGAGGGAGTCCTCCAGCAGATCGCGACGCCAATGGAGCTCTACAACCATCCAGCCAACAAATTCGTCGCGGGATTCATCGGCAGCCCGGCGATGAACTTCATCGAGGGAGTGATTCAGCGCACCGAGGGAGCCGCCGGCCGACTGGGGATGTGCAAGTTCAAGGGAATCGATCTCACACTCGACGTTCCGTGCGATGGGGAATCTCGCGGCCGTGTATTCCTCGGCGTTCGCCCGCAGCACATCGAGGTGACCGGAGATGGAGAGAGCAGACCAAAGGGGGAAGTGGCTGTCGTCGAGCCGATGGGCAACGAGCAGATCGTCTACGTCACACTCTCTGGTGGCGACCGGCTCGTGGCAGTCGCACCCCCGCAGGAGATGATCAGGCCGGGCGACATCGTCTCCATTCGCGTCCGACCCGAAGGGGTCCACATCTTCGATGCAGAGACCGGGAGTCGCATCGAACCTTCGCCGTACGCGATCGAGCGCGAGCAACAAGCCCCGCCCCGGCGATCGAGCGCTAGCGACAAGCTTGGCCCCCAGTGATCGAGCGCTAGCTGGGCAGCGGCGTTTCCTCGGTGTCCGACGCTGCGTTCGCGTCATGCAGCCAGGACTCGGCAGTATGGAGTTGCGTGAAGACCTCGATATCGGTTCCGAGCGAGCGCGCGAGAACGGCGAAGGTCTTCGCCATCCGGAGAGAAGTCTTCGATTCAGCTACCATCGCGATTCGGATCACCCCGCGATCCATGAGCCTCTGCACTCGCCCCGCGACTTCCGCGAGCTGAAGGATCGGGATGTCAGGCTCGGAGTACCGCGTGTCGTAGAGAAGGCGTAAGCGAGGCTCCAACGCGGGATCCGCGTGCAGTGCGTCAACGAACGCGTCCATGTCCCTGGCGCGGACGATGCCGGTCGCGGAGACTCTAATCAGCCTCTCGTTGCGGAAAATCTTGTAGGTGATGGCCATCGGGGGCCGCTCACCGCAACTCTGTCGCCAATAAACCTATGTGTACCGGATCACCTCAGTCCGACGCTTGGTGGACCCAGGCCCGCGGGAGCTTCACCGTCGATTCTTACCCCTTGTCGACCCCGCTCTCTACGCTCAGGCGCTGGCAATTCGGCGCAGCGCCTGAATCGCGTCAACGATTTCCTTGCTCGGCATCGCACCGGACATCACGATTGGCACGAGCTTGTCGTCGCGGTTGTAAAGATCGTTGCCGAAATACAGCTGACCGTTGTTCATGTAAGTCGTGAAGTACGTGATGTAAACCGGAATCTTCTGCGGCACCTTCACCGACTTGTTGTCTGGCGGGTTGCCCATTTCCTGCTGCACCCTGTCCGCGGGCCATCCGAGCACCCATTGGGCCAGCTCGGCCGGCTTTTCAACGCGGATGCAGCCGTGACTAAAGGCTCGCACATCCTGCTTGAAAAGCGCGTGGTTCGGGGTGTCGTGCAGATAGATGTTGAAATCGTTCGGGAAAAGGAATTTGACGAAGCCGAGTGCGTTCTTCGGGCCCGGTCGCTGCCGAACGCGGAGCTCGCCATTCTCCCGATACGTCTCCATGTTCTCGCGCTCCATATAGGCCGCGCCCTTCGGAAAAACCTCCTTTGCCGCGATATCTGGCGTGACGTTCCAGTACGGGCGAAACACGACCGTCTCCATCGAGTCCGCGAAGACCGGCGTCGCCTTGTCCTGATACTCCTGGCCGACGATCACCTTCATCTCGAGCGACTTCTGCCCACTGTCATAAGCCTCGAGCTTGAACGCTGACACGTTCACAAAGACGTAGCGTTTCCCAAAACTTCTCGGCAGCCAGCGGTATCGCTCCATGTTCGCCGCGATCTCGGCGAGTCTGTAACTCGCCGGCACGTTCATGGACTCGATCGTCTCCTTGCCGAGTGCGCTGTCGACGTTGATTCCGTGACGCTCCTGAAATAGCGCGACAGCGGCCGCCAGATCGTGATCGTAAGTGCCTGCCGGCGACGCCTTCGCACCCTGGAACGATGGTAGCATCGACGCCTTGGTGGCTCCGCTCGCGGGAACGATCCCCTCGACCGCCAACCGATTGCGCACTGCCGCCAGCACCGCCGGATTCCCGGACGCTCCGGGTTTCAGATTCCCTGTATTCGGAACAGGCTGCCAGCCGCCCTTCGCCACGATCACACGGTAGTTCTGGAGCTGCTTGCTCAGACCGGCGTAGTCTTCATCGGTGGGACGCATCGTTGCGAGCGCCTTGTCCAACTGCTCGTAACGCAGATTCCTCACGAGCGCGCTGTCGATGTTCTCCTCTTGGGGATTGACGTGCCACGCCTGCGCCACAGTCCGCGGGTCAACCTGACCGGTCAGGAGATCTTCGCCGAGGGAGGTGTACGTTGCCGTCAGTATCAGGTCGGCTGTCGCTAGCTGTTCAGCGGTGGGAGTCTTCGTCTCTTTTAGTGCGCCGACCGCCTGTGCGAGCGCGCCGACCGGATAATCATCGAGGCGCATTCCATCGGTGTTCGCTGCCAGAACCGCGTTGGTGAGCGCCTCGGTGCGCGTCTCGTGGAGTCCGTTACTGGTGAGCCACAGCGGATTGCTCCCATAAAGCTTGTAGAGCCGCTTCGTATGACCCCATTGGTCGTCGTCGATCCGGTCCAGCTTTGGACCGTCGAGTTTTTTCTGGATTAGTGCTTCTATGTCAGCAGCGGGAACCCCCTGAACGGACGTGAGCTTTTCCGGCGCCCACGTCTGTGGATTCTCCGTCTTCCCAGTCTTCGCAGGCTCCCGGCGCGAGCAGCCCGCGACGATGGGTAGCCACAACAACAGAGCGGTCAGGGCGACTTGGGGGCGCACGGCGCGGAAAGCCATAAGCGTTGAACTCATATGGATCTAGGTGTCTCGAGTCGGGTTTTTTTTGTTATCTCCCGGTGAGACAAGGCGAAAGTTGGGCCATCCGTTTCCTCACCGGATAGCTCGGCCACCGCAGTGAGGGCGGCACAAATCAAAAACCCGACGTCGGCGAAATGGCCGGCGTCGGGTTTCTGGTTTGCCATGACCGGTGGGCTGCACCGGCTTCAGGCTTTTTTCACCACCGCGTCTGCGAGAGCACGAAGGTGAGGGGTGGCTCGTGAAATCAATTCGCTACTGCACGCACTGTCCGTGCGGATCGGGCTTTGTCTTGTCTACTACGGGGCGTTGATCGTTGTTGGCGACCTTCGTCGCGAGATCCGCGACGTATTGCGCCACTCGCGCCATGCGATCGTAGTCGATATACTGCGGCTCGTCGGTCACCTGATGGTAGTCGGCGTGCCCGCCCGTCGTGAAAAAGATGATCGGAATGCCGTAGCGCGCGTACTCGTAGTGGTCGCTGCGGCAATAGATGTTCGATGGATGTCCGTTGGCGTCCATCGCGTAATCGAATGCCAGCGGGTGTTTCTCCGCGCTGTTCACGGACTCCGCGAGATCGCCCAGCTGCGTGGAAAGTCGACGCGATCCAACGAGCTGCAGGTAGTCGGGATTGCCGCGATACTTCACACCTGCCTTGGTTATGCCGGTGTTGTCGCTCGCGGCGCCGCGGCCGACCATGTCCATGTTCAGCTGCGCAACGATCGAGTCACGCGGCACTGTTGGATGGTCGGTATACCACTCTGATCCATAGAGACCAGCTTCCTCGCCGACGTGCCAGACGAAAAGCAGCGACCGCTTAGGCTTTACTTTCTGAGCGGCGAAATACTGTGCGATCTCGAGAGCGCTGACGCTGCCGGAGCCGTCGTCGTCGGCACCGTTGTAAATCGAATCCGGGCGCGCCGAGGCTCCGTTGGAGCGCTTTCTGATGTCGGCGATGAGCGCGTTCACCTGCGCCTGCTGCGCGGCATCGAGCTGTGGCGGGCGATCGTCGGCGCCACCAGTGCGGAAGAGATGATTTAAGACGTAGATGGAATCATGCGCGACTGGGCTCGTGCTCCAGCCGATGTGATCGTTGTGCGCGCCGATCGCGACGTATTCCTCGCGGAGCTTGGGATCGCTGCCACGTATCATTGCGACGACGTTTCTCGCTGGATACTCGGTCGGTGTTTCTACAAAGCGCGGTGTCGACGTCACGATGGATCCGACTTCACCCGTCCTCGCGCTGTCGATGTTCGCTCCCAAAAGCGCCTCGGCCACATGCTTGTTGACGTACAGGAACGACGGCAGCTCCGGGTCGCGATCTCCGTTCTTGAGCAGCTGGTTCGGCTGCTGAAAGATCTGAATCATCTGCGGCGGCATGGCCTCGAGACTCACGACGGCAATACCGGCGGCTGTCTGGAAGAATCGCGTCACAATGCCACGGTTGACGCCTCCGCCAGAACCCTGCGTCACGCCCGCGGCATTTACTCTCAGCACGACAAGCTTTCCGGCGGTCTTGGCGGGATCGATCAGCGAAGCAGAATCGCCCCAGGTTCCGCCGAAAATCGCTGGCACTCCGTTGAGACTACGCGCGCCGTTTCCCTGATCACGCAGCGCAAAATCAGTCCACGGGCTGAACGCGGTCGATCCGACGACCAGCTTGCTGGCCGGATCGAGCTTGCGGTCGACGACGTTCACCGCCTGGAAGTAGCTGCCATTGTCTCCCATGGGAGTGAGACCCATCCGCTTCACTTCCGCCGCGATGTATTCGACGCCTTTGACGTTGCCGGCGGTTGCCAGCAGACGTCCCTGCATGGAATCGTCAGCAAAGATGTAGAGACGAGTCCGAAGATCGGCCGCCGTGATGGCGCCGGTCGTCGGCGTCGGCACGTGCGTTCTGCCGCGCATCAGGACGTCCCAGCTCGGCGTTGCTGCTCCTACATCGGAAGGAGCGGTCGCGGCCTGTTGAGCGGCGGCCGAGCCGGCAATCAGCGACGCAAGGACCAGAGCTGTGATTCTCGGTGGGGCGGATCTCATTTGGTTGGGAGGGAGAGGGAAGGGGCGAGCGATTGTCTCAGAGTGCTCGGAATTAGACACCGTCGAGGTGGAAAATGTTTGCCTGTTCGATGTAAGCGAACGGTAAAATTGATCGATTCAGGCCTTACGGCGGTCGGGACGAAAAGTGTCGACTCCCTTCTTCAACAGGGCGATCTGTCCCTGGTGATAAGCGTGATGTTGGAGCAGGCCCCTGATCAAAGTCCCGACGGTAACTCCGGTATCCGCCGCCGGATCGCGTCGGTCCACGATCCAACGAACCATGTCCTCTGGGTTGAGGTCATCAACCGCGCTCTCCAGGTCTTTTTGGGCAGCGGCGAGATCATCCTGCGCCTGGCGCCACGCGGCTTCGCCTCCACCGGATTCAGGACTCGGCCAATCCTGCGCTGGTGATTTCGGGGCGGATCCACGCACGCGCGACGCGACCTCGCGCGTCCAAACGGTCATGTGAAGCACGAGCTCCCAGATCGTATGGCCCCGAGGGATCGTGCGGACAGACGCGGTTTTCGCGTCGACACCGTTGAGGACGTCAGTGATGGACGAGCCATGCCACGGATGCCCGTTGTATATGCTTCGCAGGTCTTGCCGCAGGGCGTCGAAATCTGATTCGGGGTGATTCATGTTCATTCCTCTCTCAGGCCGGATTGTCCCGCATGCTCGCGACGATGGCTCCAACAAGCTGAACGCCCCGCTGCAGCTCCGCCAGTTCCGTCCGGCCAAGTTTCCCAATAGCACCCGCAAGCCGCGCCACGCGCCGCGCGCGCCCCGCGGCGAGAACCTTATGGCCTTTCGCGGTCGCTTCGATGCGCGTCAACCTTCCATCCCGTGAGTCATCTTTCCGCCTCACGAGATCATCCTTCTCGAGACCCGTCACTATCCGTGTCATCGTCGGCGGCCTCACCTGCTCCGCGCGCGCGAGAGCACCGAGGGTGAGGGGGCCGCCGAAGACGACGACTGAGAGAGCGGAGAGACGCGGCGCCGAGAGTCCGCTGGTGTCATCTTCTTTCCGCAGCTGCCGCAGTAAATGGATTGCGGTCGAGTGGAGTTGGTCGGCCAGCGACTCGGCGTCGCGCGCCCTGGTCACGCTTCTGGAACGTCGCTCATCAAGCCGACGACGTTCCCCTGTCCATCCGAGATGTCGGCGATCCAGATCTCGCGCCCACCCATGCGGGCGATGATGTGAGGCTCAGTGATGCTTTTCGCGCCGGAAGACTTTATCCGGGCGTGCGTCTCTTTGATGTCGCTGACGTCGTAGAAGAGGACGGCGTGCTGTTTGTCTCCGTCCTTACCCTGCGCTTCCGGTCCGGCGAGCATCAATCGTACTCCGCCACAATCGAAGAACGAGAGGGCAGGGGGCGCATCGAAGAGATGCTTCAGTCCTAGAGTGTCCCGGTAAAAGGCTTTGGCTTTTTCTATCGAGTGGACAGGGATCGCGATCTGTTTGATGCGGGCGAGCGAAACTGTTCCTCTGGTGGTCACCTGAGCGCTCCGCGTGGAAAGTCGTTAGCTAAGCTAACGATATATTGCCATCAGCTGTAGAGTCTCGCAAGTGGGCACGGTCTGGCCAACATGAGGGCAGAGTCAGGTGAATCGACGCGATCTGGTCAACATGAGGACCGAAGCAAGGAGCGGTCAGCCTTGCAGCTCGAAGCTGGGAGCTACCCTCTATCGCTAACGTGAAGCACCGACCGACGGCGTAGGATACGTTGGAGCAGGAATTTGAGAAATGGGAACGGCGTTTTGAAAGGCTAAGAAGCTATGAGCTGGACCGCTGATAGCTGCCCGCTTTAGTGCTCGTTGGGCTAGCGAGCTCAGCGATCTCTCCCCACAATCAGTCGGGCGGCGCCACGACCGGGTTACGCTGCTTGGCGCGCAGCTCTTTCTCGACCATCTCGCCTAGATCCCGCAGCGACTCACGGTCATCCTCGCCGAATTCCCGCGGCACCTTGTCCATGATGCAAAGCGTGCCGACGTTGTGGCCCCCCGGTCCTTTTACGGGCTGGGCGGCGTAAAACCGAATGTGTGGCTCCTCGAGCACCAACGCATTCTCGGCGAACCTCGGATCGAGAACGGCGTCCTCCACTACGAAGACCTCGTTCCCGTTGATGGCGTGGCCGCAGAATGAGTGATCACGCGTGCCGTCGGGAATGGGGAGCCCCTGCCTCGACTTGAACCACTGGCGCTCGCCCTCGACGAACGAAATCCCGGCAAAGGGAACGGTGAACATGCGCTGCGCCATGCGGCTGATCTTGTCGAACCGTTCCTCCGGTGGCGACTCGATCGCTGCGCCACTCAGCCGGAACTCGACGAGCCGCTCCGCTTCGTCCTGAGGAATGAGCGGACGCATTACCTCTTCCGTCTCGGACCAGAGTCCGCGGGTCCGCATCACCGCCGTGACGCGCGCGCGGAATCGTGCGCCTTCGATTGGCTCGTGCAGGACATCGTCCACACCTTGCGACAGGAGATCGTTCGTCTCGGTCTCAGAGCCGGCAGGGGCCACGACGATGATCGGCATATCCACCAGGCCGACCACAGTGCGCGCGGCGTGCACCACCTGGCGTCCGTCGAGGATCGGAAGCTTGAGTGCCACTACCAGCGCGTCGGGCGGATCCTGCGCCAGAATGCCGAGCGCGGCGGCTCCGTCGTTGGCTATCTGCACGGCGAAGCGGGCTTCAACCAGAATGTCGTTGAATCGCACCCGCTCGGCCTTGTCACCGATCGCGAGCAGGACTCGCGATGGCTTCGCGACTCCGTCCGCGTCGAGCTCCGGAACATACTCCGCGGATACCCGCGGAGTGTTGGTGCGCGGCGTCCGGCGACGCTCGAACTCGGTGTACGGAATTACTTCCTCGGCCGTGGTGTCACCCTCGGCGATGTGCCAGAGCGCGTCCGCATCGAACGTGTGAAGCGCGTTCGTCCTCAGTGCGTGCGCCCGGATCTCGTCGGCGGTCTTGCCGATCGTGATCATGCCGCGGATCTCCGGCGTGATCTCGAGGAACTCGATGATCGGAAGACGTCCCGTGTAACCGGTGAACCCGCACTCCGCGCACCCGGTTGCCTTCACGTGCCTCGCCGTTCCGTAGACGCGCTGCTGCGCGGCGCGAACCATCGGGTGCAGCTCTTCGATCGGTGCCTCGAACCGGCAGTGGGGACAGACTCGCCGGACGAGACGCTGGGCGGTGACGCCGATGAGACCGGCCGCTACTCTGAACGGCTCCACACCAATGTTGGATAGACGCGGAATCGCGCCGATCGCGTCGTTGGTGTGCAGCGTCGAGAGTACAAGGTGTCCCGTCATCGCCGCCTGGAACGCAATGTTCGCCGTCTCCTGGTCGCGGATTTCTCCGACGAGCAGCACGTCCGGATCCTGGCGCAACACCGATCGCAGCACGCCGGCGAACGTGAGGCCCTGCTTCTCGTTCACCTGCACCTGGTTGACGCCGCTAAGACGGTACTCGACCGGATCTTCCACGGTCACGATGTTCACGGCTTCGCCGCGGCGCGTATTGAGCGCGGCGTAAAGGGTCGTCGTTTTTCCGGAGCCTGTTGGCCCGGTCACAAGCAGAATTCCCTGCTCGCGCATTAGAAGCGCCTGGAATCTCTCGAGCAAGGCTGGCATGAAGCCGAGGGTCGCCATGGAGACCTGCACCGACTTCTCGTTGAGCAGACGCATGACGACTTTTTCGCCGACGCGCGTCGGAAGCACGGAGACGCGGAGCGCCACTTCCTCGCCGCCCACCCGCACTTTCGCGCGACCATCCTGCGGGCGGAAACGCTCGGCGACGTCCAGGTCGGACATGATCTTGATGCGCGAGACGACCGGGCCGACGCCGATGAAGCGCGGGAGGACCATGATGTTCTTCAGCAGGCCGTCGATTCGGAAGCGCACGAGAGTCGACGTCTCGTCGTGTTCGATGTGGATGTCTGAAGCACGGAGCTTTATGGCGTTGGCGATGATCGCGTCGACGAGCTTGATGACCGGCGCATGCACACGTAGCAGCGCCGCTTCGTTCTGCTCCTCTTCCTTGATCTGTTCAACGCCAACCGCCTGATCGAGCTTCTCGATCAGGCCATAGATCATTGCGTCGGGACGGAGCGTCTCCGAAACCAGCTTGTCGAGCTGGCCAGGCGGACAGAAAAGAGGCGTCACCTCGCGACTCGTCGCCCAGCTGACCCTTTGAATCGCTTCCTGATCGAGAGGATTGGCCATGGCGAGCCAGATCATCCGGCTGTCGACCTTTACCGGCATGACGTTGTGTTCCCGGCAAAGCTTCTCGGGCAGGAGCTGCATCGCGTTCTTGTCGATGGCGCCGGGATTCAGATCGACATAGTCGATTCTGAACGCTTCCTTGACGACTTCCGCGATCTCCTTGAACGACAGGACGTCGCCGTCAATGAGCGCCTGCGCGACGTACGGCTTCTGCTGGAAACGCCACCGCTTTATCAGCTCGGGCGTGACGCCGGGCATGGTCCCGACGAGGGAGACCAGCCACTCGTCCTTGAAGCGGAATTTTCGCTCGTTGGGCTGTGGTTCAGCAGGTGTCGTCATGTCTTCCGGTGGGGCACTTCCGTACTACGAATTCCTACGCGTGTCTATAGAGGGCAAGCCGTCTAATTGACTGTTTCGACCCCCTCAAGATAACACCTGAGAAATGGCCCCAATCCGGAGCTCGGGGAGGTCTGATTCCCAGGTGATCCGACGACCGTGGAAGGCGCCACGACCGTCGGCGGGACCGGAATGGGCCAGTCGGGCGATCAAATCGGGCGCAATCAAGGCCGGTTCTCATGCGCGGCATGGCCCGGTTCGGTATTTGCAAAATCAGCGCGATGTACGAGGACTGCGGCGGTCTCGATCGCCGTCACCCCTAGACTTTTCACTACGTCCCCCCTTGGGACGATTTCCGGCTCGATATGTCAGCTCCATCGATCCAAGCGGCAAGCCACATCCCCCGGTCTGGGTCGGGACCGACCCCGGGCCTGGCTGCCCGCACCCGCAACAAGATCCTCAACCTTTTGCCCGCGAAAGAGCTGGAAGCCCTGCTCGAGCGGAGCGAGCTGATCACAATCAAGTCGGAGGAGGTCATTTTTCGAAGGCACGAGCCGATTCGCTACGCTTACTTCCCGGACAACTGCGTGATCTCGCTCGTCACGGAGATGTCCGATGGCGATTCGGTCGAGGCGATGACCGTCGGAAACGATGGATTCGTGGGTTTGGCGGTCTTTCACGAAGTCCCATCATCATGGCTGAAAGCGATCGGTCAGATATCCGGCGAGGTGCGGCGGGTTGCGACCAAGGATTTTCAGGAGTTGATGCGAACCTCCCCCAATCTCCACGGCTTGCTCCACCGTTACAGCCAGTTCGTGTTCGAGACGGTCTCACAGTCGGCGGCCTGCAACCGACTCCACGTGATCGAGCAACGAGCAGCTCGCTGGCTCCTGATGTCTGAAGACCGGGTCGGACGCAACCGCTTCGATCTCACGCAGGAATTCCTGGCCGAGATGCTGGGTGTGAGGCGGCCGGGCGTGACGGTGGCGATGGGGGTACTGGAGAAGGCTGGTCTCATCGCGCATGGGCGGGGCAACATTACCGTGCTTGACCGCGCTGGCCTGGAGAAGGTCGCTTGCGAGTGTTACCGGTCGATCAGGCAGAGGCAGGCTGAACTGTTTGCGACCGCCTAGTAGGGATCGCGAAGCTCACTAACATCTACAATACCGAAGCAGGGAGCCGACAGCTTTACAGCTGGACGCTGGGAGCTTTTCTGGTGGCGTTCCAGGATTCGCGGATTCGCGCTCTCGACGCCAAGGTGAATTCTTACCCACTTGCTTCAGGCCAAATAGTACGCCTGTATGAAAGCTCCCAGCCTACCAGCCTAGTTCGCTAACAGCTCCCTGCTTTGGTTATGTGGATGCCAGTTCGGCTACCGGGATCCAGAAGTTGCAGCTTCTTCAGAAGCGGCAACTTCGAGAAGTGGCATTACAGTCTCGGAGAATCTCTCCATCTCCTCCGCCTGCGGACTGAACTGAAGCAGTAGCAGGTCCACTCCGACCGACTCCAGGTCGCGGATGCGGTCGGCGACCAACTCGGGGGTTCCGACCAGGCCAGCGCGAAGGCCGCGATTGGAGACCGAGTAGTCCTCCAGGCTCACCTGCTGCTCGAGCGCCGTGTGAGCGATCCAGTCCTGATAGTTCTGGTACCCGGGGGTGCCGGGCTGGACGTTCGTTATGCGCGAGAGCTCCTTTTGCGCTTCCTTCTCGGTGTCGCGAACCACGGCGTAGGCAGCGACACCGTATTGCATCGGTCCCAACCCGATCTTTTCCCGCCGAGCGCGCATGTCGGAGATTTTGGGGGCAACGCGGTCGGCGGGGTCGCCGTGCATGACGTACGCGTCGCACGTCCGTGATATCAGCTCTTTGGCGGCCGGGCTCTCTCCCCCGGCATAAATCGTCGGCCTCGGACGTCGCCGTGGCTTGGGCTCGAGGATCGTCTCCTCGACTTTGTAATGACTCCCCGCGTGGCTGAAGCGCGGCTCGCTCCACACTCCGTTCACGACGTTGAGCCATTCGTCGGTCCGCGCGTAGCGGTCGTCGTGCTCCTCGAAATGAATGCCGTAGCGCCGAGCTTCGTCCTTCCACCACGAGGACACGACGTTGAGGGCGAGACGTCCATTCGAGATGTGATCGATGTTGGCAGCCTGCTTGGCAAAAATCGCGGGCTCGTGAAACGTCGGACGCACCGCGACCATCAGCTCGAGCTTTTCCGTTACCGCGGCAAGCGCCGCGGCGGTCGACCAGGCGTCCAACGAATCCGCGTCGATGCCCTTGATGTCGTTCATGAACAGCTCGGCGATCAGCGTAATGTCGTAGCCGATCTGCTCGCTTCGCTGTGCGAGACGCTTCACGTAATCCCAGCTCGCGGTCATTCCCTCATCGGGAACATTGCGGAGCCAGCCGCCGAACACGGGGAGCCAATATCCGTACCGCATCAGGCAGCCTCCGCGCCAACGAGCGAGGCGTTCGCCACACGCGCCACCAGATAGTCCACGAGGCGCTCGAACGGATCGAAGCCGATGACGTTCCGCGCATCCGCCACAAAATTCGACAGCGCATTGATATCGTAGAAGTAGTGCCGGCCATCGCGATCGTCGACCAGGTATTCGATTCCGCCGACGTCGAGCTGAACGCGCTCGGCGATTTTCTCGACCTCGCGGATCACCGCGCGATCCGGCTTGAATTGCTCGACGCGCATGCCGTTCTTCTGCGCGTCCACCGCGCACGCGGTTCGCGAGAGCTGCTGCCCGTCGGTCGTCTGACAGATATCTGCCGGGCAGAGATTGAACGAGTCCTCCGCCGGGTAGACGTTGATGCCGTAGAGAAACTTTCCGTCGAGGACCTCGACGCGCGTGATGTGTCCGTCGCGAAGGGGCGCGAGCTCCTGGACGAGTGCGACCCGGTCGATACCCAGGTCTATCGCTCCAATCTTCGCGGACTCGGCCAGCGATTCGGCGCTGTCGAAGCGCGTGATGCCCGCTCCGCTCCCGCCGATGTTCGCCTTTACGACGATGGGGAAGCGCAGGCCCTCAGCCGCTTTCGGAGCGAGCTCCGCGCTGTTGATGACGCGTGCTTTCGGGTACGGGAGGCCGAGCTCGTCGAGAATGTCGAGCTGAAGGGCCTTGGATGTCTCCATTTCATACGGGGCGGATCCGTTGACCACTGGAACGCCGATCCGCTCGAGGTGGCGGAGCCAGCTCAGCGTATGAAATGTTACTTGAGCGTGCCCGCGCAGATAGGCGGAGGGGCTCGCCCGATTGAAGACCAGGGAGTACGGCGATTCCCGCTCGGACGGATCGTACGCGTGCGAGGCAGCATCCACTCGCACGTACGGAATCTTCCGGCGATCGAGCTCGGCGAACAGCGGCCTGAACCAGTCGGGGTGCTCGTAATAAATCGCGATTGGTCCATCGGGTGTTGCGGACATCCATCCTCTCCGAGCTTAGGTCGATAAAAGCAAAAAGCCGCGTCTCTTCGAGAGGCGCGGACATGTTCTGGCTTGCGGAAGCGCTTCGCTCTTGTCAATTGAACCTATCGCGGGCTCCGCGCCCGTCAAGTCGGCGCGGACGACCGTCATTTGTAGTCCACGCGCCGACAAGTGGCCGTCATGACCGCCAGCTGCGACGAGAATGCCGGAGCCCGACCTCGCACCCAAACCTGCCAACTCGCGGCGGGCACAAGTCTGGCTTAGCATCCAGTATGGACCCACGCCAATCGATCCGGCTGCCAACGCGCGATGTCGTGCGCGTACTCGCCCTCATTTTCGCTTTTTACGTCACGGTGAGGCTACTGTGGATCGCCCACCCCGTCGTGTTCCTGTTTTTCCTCGGAGTTCTCTTCGGCCTGCCACTGGCGCAGGGCGCCGACCTGCTGAAGAAGCGGGGCATCCCGCGGGGTATCGGGGTTGCCGTAATCCTTACGCTATTTCTTGGACTGCTGACGGCGGGCGGCGTCGGCATGGCGCCAATCCTTCGCGCGCAATCGAAGGAGCTCCAGGAGCGGCTTCCGGAAGCGATGGACAAGATCGACGCCTGGCTCGGGCACCGCGCTAACGGCGTACTTGGAATCCTTTTCAACGAGGAGAGCAGCGACACGCTTCATACCGTCGGCTCGCAACGATTCGCTCCCAATGATTCGAGTCTCGCCCCGATCATAGTTACTGATTCAACCGACGTCGACACGATAACGACACCATCCGCCGTGGTTACCCGCAAAACGCAGACGCGGGCAGACACCGTGGCGGCGGGCGGAAATCTTCGCCGCGAGATCACGAAGCAAATGAGCGGCGCGCAGCACTCGTTTCTCCGCGTCCTGACTTCGACGTTCACAGTATCGGGCGCTTTCATGCTCGTACTCTTCATCGCAGCCTATATCGGAGTCGATCCGGCGCTTTACCACGGCGGACTGCTCGAGCTCTTCCCGGTTCGGCAGCGACCCCGCACAGCCGTCGCACTCGCGAATCTCGCCACGACTCTCCGGCGATGGCTGGTGACACAGCTCATCGCGATGGTCGTTATCGGAGGGGTGACTACGGTATTCCTGTTTGCCGTGCACGTAAAGGCGGCGCTCCCGCTTGGAATTCTTGCGGGGGTTCTGAAGTTCATTCCAATCGTCGGATCGATCTTCGCGGCGATTCCAGCAATCGCGATGGCGTTCGTCGACTCGCCCCACAAGGCGCTCGTCATCGCGATTGGCTACTTCGTGATCCAGTTTGTCGAGAACCACCTGCTCGTTCCGATCCTCATGAAGCATGGTGTGAACATCCCGCCCGCGCTCACGCTGGGGATTCAGGCGCTGATGGCACTCCTCTTCGGCTTCCTCGGACTGCTGGTAGCGGTGCCGCTCCTCGCCGCGATCCTTACGATCGTGCGCGCTTTGAACGCCCAGGACATGCGCGAGATTTCTGCGGAAGCTGACAAGGCGGTGGCGGCATCTGGCGGCAGGGGGTGACACTTCAACGTCTGGTGGTTGTTCGTGTCAGCCAGTCGAGACCATGCCTACTATCGCCCCGAGGTGGCGCCGACGTCCCCGCCCACAATCATACGATCGATCTCGTGCTCGATCATCGGACCGGCGATGATCAGCGATCTGAGGGAATGCGAGGCGAACGGGATAACCGTGTAGGTCATTCGACTGCCGCCAGCCGCGATGAAGGCGGCATCCGACGTCCTCTCCTTGTCGCTGGCTCCCCGCAGAAGTGCGATCCGGACATTCTTCGGAGTATTTCGGATCTGCTCATCGACGGCGAAGCTGCCGGGTTCGGTGGGTTCCCCGGAGTTCATCTTGTCCCTCAGCGTGACGGTCGGATGATCTCGCTTGGTCGGGCCGAGCGCGACAACTCCAACAACGCCCGGAGGTCGAGCATTCGCCTCCGTCCAAAGCGCGATGTCGGCGCCGAATGAATGTCCGGCGATAATGATGGGCGCTGAGTCCGCCCCCATCTCGTGAAGCGAGCGCTTCATCAGGCGCGGGATATCATGAACGAGGACGCTGTCGCGCAGAAGGGCGGAATCGGGAAGGCGATCGAGAAATGCCTTCACGTCGAATCCCACGACCGCATACCCGTGACTCGCCAGACGCTCGGCCAGCTTCTGATGCGGCTCCCAGAATCCGAGATCGTTGCCGAGGAAAAAGACTCCGGCCTTCGGGTGTGTCGAGGTCCGAACGGGCGGATAGAAATACAGAGGCTCACGTTTGAGCTCCGGATCACGCGGAATGTATACAGAGTGCGCCGGCGTGCAGCCCAACGCGACGAGAGTCAACAGCAGCACACCTTTCATTTCGACACTACTCCGACCAGTCCACCTGAAATCAACGATGCGACATTCGTAAGAATCCTTGGCAGCGCCAGCCCGCCCGGCGAAGCGAGGTACCTTGGTTCCCATACCGGATCGAACTTTTCCTTATACAGCCGGAGACCCTGAAAGTTGTAGAATGGCTCCCCGCGACTGAACAGCAATGCCCCGATGCGGTTCCATAGTGGAGCGAGACTGCGGTTTTCGATTCCCGACAGCGGGGACATTCCGAGATTGAATCGTTGATAGCCGTTCTCCCTGCCCCAGAGCATCAGCTCGATCAGCAGATATTCCATCACTCCAGGCGGAGCGACCGCAGTGTAGCGCATGAGATCGACTGAGAGCTC
>Ga0209488_10001809_pt1 | contig 18054 bp, 20 predicted proteins | sample Rivendell_Oct201_8_FD_188349 | JGI IMG/M metagenome (GOLD analysis project Ga0209488, IMG submission 188349) | Vadose zone soil microbial communities from the Eel River Critical Zone Observatory, Northern California, USA -... | ecosystem: Environmental > Terrestrial > Soil > Vadose zone >...
ACAATTCGGCGTGACGTCGGCCGCAGATTGAGCCGAGCCTACTGAACTCTCTACAAAGCGTCCAAGAACAGGTATATTGACGTCCGTGGACGCGGGCAGATGGTAACTAAATGTGCGACAATGTGGGATGTGGTATTGATCAGAGGAAGGGTCGAGGTCTGATCGTTTGTCACTCGGAATCGGAACCCTGTGGATCATGGCTAGGGACGAGGAGGGGGCAGATTCCATTGCGCATAAACGTCACGAGAAGAATGTCTTCATGCTGTCTGTCTGTCCAATACGTACAGGTCTATAGCAGCCGTGAAGGACATTATGTCGGGTTGGTTGCACAAGACTGGGAGATGTGAGAGAAGGTAACAATGTCGCGATACCACTGGTATGCATGCGCCTGCAAAGTCAGATAGCTCTGAGAAAGAAATTGATGCGTCATCTGCTAGTGGTCAGGCTAATCATGAGCGAACACAAACTCTCGAAGATCTCAGGGGTGACGAAGGCCATACAAGGCATAACTTACTCACGCTACAACAGAGCGCACGATCGCAATGCCTTCCCCTTTATCAAACGATACTTCCAGAGCAGAACTGTGGCCCCATAAGAAACGTACAAAGCGCGGCTTGTAGTAGGAGCACTAGTGTTAGGCGGATAGATGTGGTTTCATGGGATACTGTACGCGAGCCAGGTCTCCTCAACGCCGTTTCCCGGGCCCACAAGTTCCCGTACGATCCAGACAATGCCAGTCTTGATCAAGCATCCCAACAAGATGACCAGGCTCGTGAAAAACGGGTGGCAATCCAACACCACTTTAACAGAAAACAAGTTAATTCTCATCAGAAAAAAAGACCGCCCAAGGACGCCCATGGACGACGAGGGGATGAGAGCGCGCGGCGTACCTCGTAATCCAAACCCAGCAGACATGCCACCCAGCATGTTGCGAACTAACCAGGTCCGATCGAGCATGTCGTCATCCAATAGGTGCCAGAGCGGGCCTTCTAGCGGCAGCTCGTATACGTATCCGGAATGGTGACGATGATGGCGATGAGGTGTTTCCCTCCGGTCGGGATGCGGTTCCCAGATGGCGAGGACGACGAGGAGTAGGAACTTGGTGAGCGACGAGTAAAACAGGCACAGAGATATGTGGGAGCATCTAGGAGGGGGGAGATCGTACGGGCATAGAACGTTCCGGTAAGCGGAAAGACAGATCGCGCAGTATCAGAGCGAAAGTACACATGCCTGAGCTGCTGGCGGATGGTGGACGACGGCAGGTTCGCGCGTTCCCTCCACCTGGCGACGTGATCGAGGCTCGTGAGCACGAAAATGGACGCCAACGTGATCCCTCCGTGGAAAGAGGCCGTTTCTACGAAATTCCTCAAACGGCGTCGGAAAAAAATGGGGGGACTTGCAATAAGCCTTTAGTGCATACCAACAAAGCAGCCCAGCATGATACGCAGGAACGCGACGATAGCCTCTCCATCGTTGTTCCTCGTCGTCCATGACGACGATGACGATAAAGATGATGAACCCGACTCTGCGAGCGAGCGCCAAGGGCGCCATCAGTCTCCCGCCCGAAGAATAATACAGTTGGGGAAAGAAGGGGGGCACTCTTACGAAGGCGTGACCAGCGCACGACTGTACGACAATATGAGGGTGAGGACCAGAACGATGGTGAGCGGAAACGATCAGAGGCCACTTACACGAATCAACCAAGACGACAACGGCACCAACACGGACAATGAGCCACCTCCGAGTCTAAAAAGAAAAGAGAAAACATCATCATTAGCTCGGAGAAGAGAGAAGAGCTCAACTCGCACGCACTCTTTCCCTGGCGTTGTCTTGCGCCGCCGCGCGCTTTTCCTCTCCGTTCTGTTCCCATTCCCGTTCGCTCAAATGCGGATCATCGTCGTCACCGCTACGTCCATTCCAGGTGGCGGTTCTCTCCACCTTCCTTGGAGGTGTTCCGCGATTGAAGAGGAGGTGCCTGTACACGCCACGCTTGAGGAGGATGAGGTCTAATGCGACGAGGAGGGCGTCATGCTCGACGTAGGGATCTGCGGGTGCACTGCATGAAGGCTGCAACGCAAAGTTGGAGGCTCTTGGTGAGATGACTAGTGCAAGACGTACACACTGCTCTAATCTGACGTTGTTGACGGAATGATAGACGGTATATAAATAGGGAACAGGTTGGGCGCAATTAGTGCAGAGTGGCATCGACTAACGAGTAGGGTTGTGCAAATATAAAAGTACAAATAAATACGTCAACTTCCTAAATAATAATCACCGGTATATAGATCTAGATGAAATCATATAGTCCCTCCAATTCACTCTTTCACCTCTCCATCTTTTCCATCTAAAACATCCGCCACATCCTCCAAAATGACCTTTGGTAACAGTAACATTGCCGAATCAATGCTTCCCTCAACCAGTTCGTCTGTGGCCACCTTTGCATTCTTCTTCGTCACACACCGCAACCCGAGGTCCGTTGAACACAACACCGCCCCGGACGACTGGCCGAAAGTACCAAAAGCGTTGGCCATGCAAGCTGGATCAAAAGCACGTCCTTGCTCGGAGAGGATGACCTCAAAGTTGGTCGACATGATATCCTCGTGCAAGACCCGCGCGACAACACAAGCCGAGCGGATCACTCGGTGCGTCTGCGTCCCAAAACGAGACCGCAGAATATCCAGAGTGAGCTCCGAGGGTGCGCAACCACAAAGGATGAGGACGTCCCCCCAGGCGCGCAAGATCTGTGTGATAAAGTCTTGCACTGCAGCATCCTCGAGTCGCGGATTGAGTGCACGGAGATGGGCGAGGGTGAGAGCACGCCAACGCGCGGACGTCGCTTGAGGTTCTAATATATGCAGCCCGGTAAAAGGTCAGTATGCAGAGCAGCAGTAAAGTGCAGGACACTAAGGAAGGTATTATCGACCTCACTGACCTGTGGCATGCATGCGGGTGTGTATTTGTATGAACAACTCGTTGGATACCAATGGGAGTCCAACGCAAAAGGCACCAAGAAGACGGGCAACACAAGTAGCGACGCATGCCTGTAGACCGAACTGGAGGAGGGTGGGCTCCTCCGAATGGTCTCTCGACACGAGGAGACGGGCGAAGGGTGCGCCTAGTCTGGACGAAACGCCCTTTGTTGCGTGGTTGATGCGTCCCTGTGAAGTCTTTTCACGGCCTTGAATAGTCACGCTCTCGGTGGCACCCGCAGAGAGTTGCAAAATCTCGGAATTGAGATCCTGAACCGCTTGGATAACCTGGGCACCAGACCAAGAATCCGTTTTATTGAGAAAGACCTCGACGCCTGGAAGAGGAAGAGGAGGACAAGTATCGTTATATGCGGGTATGGCGGCGCGAGGGGCCGGGGGAAGGGATTTGTTTCGGCGTGCACGATAGGGACTGGCAGATTTTCGAAGAGAGAGGTCGTCAAGTTCGTGATCGTGGTCCGAGTCGTAAGCAGTCCTACTGCTTGGACTGCGTGTACCGCTTGAGCGGCGAGCGTCAAGAGTGAGGCGGCGGTCGAGATCTCTGATTGGAGGACGAGATTTGCGATCGGCAATAGCAAGATCCCTCTCGCGTTTGAGGTCTTCTATTTGCTTATCGCGAGATCGGAGGCCATCGTTGGCCTGTTGAAGGGCAAGCTCGAGGACGCGATACTTTTCTGCGTGCTTTGTCGCATCAGAGCGATATCTGGCAAGCTCGGAACGGGTAGCGTCAAGCTCGCTGCGTATAGATGCGAAGATGGCGGTGGGAGGCTCGACGCGGGAGGGCTGTGGAGAGTGGCTGGGTTTGTCGTTTGGAGCGCGCTCTGTAGAAACAGAGGGAGATGACTGGTCACCTCTACGCCTGCGTGCAGCAGCACGACCGCGAGCCAGATTGTCAGACTGAGAAGGGAGAGTGGGAAGGCTATTGGCACGAGGGGGGGTGCCGTCAACGGTACTCCTATTGGACGAGATGAGGGAAGCAAATGGCTTTTTGAGCGTGAAGAGCTCTACAGTGGTGCCTTTCGGTACCTGAACACGAATGTTAGCTTTGAAGGGAATCATCGTGTCGCGGGATGAAGGGAGGGGATGGAGCGCACAGAAATTAAAGTACGGACGATGCTTTTTGAAGGCAGACGAATGTGGCGATGTGAAAAAAGAAAGAGGGGAAAAGAAGGGCGTGTATGCAGGCCATCACTCGAGGCCAGAGGATGGTACTGCAAGGCATTGCCGTTGGCGGCCGATTCCCCGGCCGATAGATTGCCCAGAATGGGATGTATTTGCCTCGTTGCAGTTATGGATTCCACGAGTTTTTATCTCCACCCCTTCACCACTCTTCGATCTCCCTTTCCTCTCCGTCCCGACCCCTGATGACTATCACAAGCGACACCCGGAAACCATACGGTGGTAGCACACGCTCTCTCGTGCTCGCCTTTGATGTCGGCACCACGTTCAGTGGCGTGTCATATGCCATTCTCGAACCAAACGAAATTCCAAAGATACACGGCGTCACCCGGTGCGGGCTACTTGTCGTCGTTGTGCCCACAGATCTGATCTCTCATACCGTCGGTAGCTTTCCCGGACAGGAACATGTAGCTGGCAGCTACAAGATACCCAGTATCATGTATTACGACCCAGAGGGTACAATGAAAGCCGCCGGTGCTGAAGCTGAGGGCAGCGCCATCGAGGATGTCGCAGAGGACTACGGCTGGACAAAGGCAGAGTTGTGTGTATCCTACTCATCGTTCTTATCATCCGCAGAGCCAATAATGCCGGTCTAGATTCAAGCTTCGACTGCGCCCGCAAACAATGAAACTTAAAATGAACGGAATGCGCCTTCCTCCACTTCCAAAGGGAAAATCGGCCGTACAGGTCTTTGGCGATTACCTCGGTTATCTCTTCAAGTGTACAAAAAATTTCATCACTGACACACATGCCAATGGCTCGTCCTTGTGGCGCGCCGTTGAGGAAGACCTTCAGTTTGTTCTCAGCCACCCCAATGGCTGGGAAGGCGCACAGCAGACTAAAATGCGCAGAGCGGCTGTTCATGGCGGTCTCATTCCAGATACTGACGCCGGAAAGGCAAGAATTCGATTTGTCACAGAAGGAGAGGCCAGTCTGCATGCATGCGTCCTGAATGGCCTCGCCAAAGAGATGCTTACAGTAACCTTATTTCCTTATTCTCTACTTTCACACCCTAATTGTCTTATCTCAGGGCCGCGCTGAACATGGCTTTCTTGTCGCCGATGCTGGAGGAGGCACCCTCGACATCAGTTCTTATGCTGTCCGTGGAACCACCCCACTCGTCATGGAAGAGATTGCTCCTTCTGATTGTTCGTTTTCGTTCGTTCGTGCTTGACTGCGTCCTCACCTATCTTATCATTCCAGGCATCTTTGCTGGGTCTGTTTTCGTTAGTCGAAGGGCCCGCGCCTTCTTCGAAGGTTGGTCATTCTTCGCTTCATTCTCCCCTTCTGCCTCATCCGCATTCAAGACAAACTTCGCGGTTCCAAGTATGGAACACCGGACTCTCTCGAGCACATCACCAAACGCTTTGACGAAACGACTAAGCGTCTATTTCGTGATAAGAAAGAGCCTCAATATGTTCAGTTTGGTTCTCCTCTTGATAAAGACCCGAGCGTCGGCATCCGTCAAGGTCAATTGAAGCTGACAGGGTGAGTAGCTCTTGCTACTTGAATCGCTTCAACTACAAAACATTACCAGGGCCGAAGTTGCCGAACTCTTCGCACCGTCGATAGAGGCCGCAACGGCCTCGATCAAACAACAAGTAGAGACTACTGGCGGTTATGTAAAGGTAGGGTCTTTTTCTTTTCACATTTCCCCATTGACGTGGCCATTCTAGTCTGTATGGCTCGTTGGAGGATTCGCCGCGAGCCCATGGTTATTCGGCCAGCTACAAGAGCACCTTAGTTCTCTGGGCATTACCATTAGCAGACCGGACAACCAAACGTCAGATCGTTTATGTCTTATCGATCACTTCATGCTCACATTTATCTCAGATCAAAAGCTGTTGCCGATGGCGCGATCGGCTTCTACTGTGATCACCATGTCTCCGCTCGGATGTCGAGGTTCATGTACGGTGTAGAGTTCTTACGAGAGTACAACGCGGACGACCCGGACCATGTCGCAAGGCAGGACAGGATGTGTGAGCTGCCCTCAGGTCCGAAGCTCCTCGCCGATGCCTTTGATTGCATCCTTGCTCGTGTATGTGACCGTACTTCACTCGAGCGCTTTTCCAATAACAGACGACACGTTTAGGGGATCAAAGTCAAAGAATCCAGCGTCTTCACTCGAAAATACTGCACAGAAGTTACCTCCCTTTCCACGCTCTCAGTTTTTGAGGTAGAGATTTGGTGCTACCGCGGAGGTTCATCTGTCCCAATGTGGATAAATCGCAATGCGGAAGAATTTTCGACGTTATGCATTGTCCAAGCAGATTTGTCACCACTCTCAAGTAGCGCTCAGCCAAAGCCGGGAAGGGGCGGAAAGACATACTGGACGATCGTATTCAGCGTCGAGATACATTTCGGGTTGACAGAATTCAAGGCCAGGATTAAATGGGTGGACGGCGTGAGTTTCTATTCAAGTTTATTTTTCACGCTTTGCTGATATACGCCTTTCATCACAGGGAAGAACACGCTAGTGAGTATTTATCCGACGGCACTGCTTATTGATCTTCACACGTGATGTCCAGTGGGCCTGCAACTATCATCTACAATGAAGGTGGTCAGCGTGCCGAGGAAGATGACCTGAACGACGATGAGCCTGTCCCCTCCGCCTACGTCTCGCGCGCTCCATCACCACGCCCTGTGTTCGAATCCCAACTCCCCGTACCTGAGAGGTCTCACCTTGAGGTGCCCAATGCGACCACCTCCGTCCGTTCTAGCAAGTCACGCGGCTCTCCATCTGACCCAGGTAGTGTCGGTGTCGACAAAGGCAAGGGGCGCGAGGACGCAGCGACGGGGGGTGCCCCTTCGCGATCCTTCTCGATATCGCGTAATATCCCAGGCGGCATCGAGCTTCCTGGTCCTATCGCGCTTACCGACTCTAACTCTTCGCGGCGCAGCGGTTCCGGCCGTCTCGGAGAGACACTTAGCTCTATCTGGGGAAATATACCCCCTCCTTCCGCTGGTCCCAGTGCTAGCTCTTCCGTCCTCCCGTCGCCCCTCGAAGGCCCATCAACACGCAGTGCACTTCTCAATGCTCTCAAACCTCTCGCTCCCGTACCTGAGGGCTCGGCCATCCCGGAAGTAGTCCACGTTGACACGATAGCGGCGAACGTCGTGCCTGAAGTTTATCGCAGCGAACCGCCCAAAACACCAAAGGCAGAGACCCCGCAAGCAGCCACATCTCCATCGCGTGCACGTACGTCTGCTAGTGCTGCCGCCACGTCGCCGAGGGGCGCGGGCACGCCTAAAGCCGCATCCCGAGCGCCTACCGCAATCGCATCCCCGCGGACCGCAGGTACACCTAGAGGGCTGTCGATTTACAGCAATGTAGCACAGCCTCCTCCTGCGGTGGCAACACCCAGGGGTCCACCATTGGGTGCGGTATCTCCGGTTCACGTCGCACCTGCCACAGAAGCGCCGCCAGAGCAACCCCCGATGCTAGCCGAACCGGAGCCAGTGCAACTTGAGCCCCCAGCTGTATCAACGCCTAAGCCGGCCTCTCGCGCGCCAACGAAGCCCCCTACCCGCGTTCCATCTCCCAAACCGTCCCCACGCGCCCCGTCACCCCAGCCCATCGAGCCCCCGGTGACCGAACCGCCCGTTGCGTCGGAGCCACCGCCGGCAGAGGTTCCCGCCGAACCCGCTGTTGCTGAGGAGGAGGATGTCTTTGGCTGGGGCCAGGCGAGGTCGAAAGCGGCATCCCGGAAAGGCAGCAAGGGAGCAAGTAAAGTAACGAGCAAAGCTGCGAGTAAAGCTGCGAGCAAAGCGGCAAGTAAGGTGCCAACCCCTAAGGGCACTGAGACGCCGAAACCACCAGAGCCTACGTTTGAAGAAGCGGGCCCCAGTTTGGCGGTGGAGACCCCTGCGGTGCCGCCCGTGGATTGGACAAAACCACCATCGCGGGCTCCATCCCCGCTTCCACCTGTCGCTGAAGACTCTGCTGGTGAACCCGTTGAGGCGTTTTCCGCACCTGGTGGATTCTTTGTAGCCAATCCAGACCCAACAGCGAATGGCAGTCAACCTCCGGATCCAATCCAAGCCAACGAAACACCAGATGTTCAACCACCTCCAACTGAAGCTTTCGAGATACTGGACGCCTCTCCACCTCCAGCCCAAACCGAATCGGTGTCCTTCGGTGGTTTCGGTGGCGGAAGTCTGTTCGGAGCTGCGACATCTGCTCTGGGAGGATGGGGTTTCGGTAATAAGAAGGAAGGTAAGAGCAAGTCCCCAACACCGAAGATCCCCACGCCGGCGTGGGGCTTTGATAGTGCCGCCCCCTCTGTTTCGGAATCAGTAGGCGGCGGCATCGGCTGGGGCGCCTCTACCGGTAATAATAACGGACCAACGTCAGCGTGGGGCTTCGATGGAGGGAACAAATCTACAAATGCGTCAACCGCGGACTTACTGGCCGGTCCTGGGATGACAGATCCTCTGGCGCATGACCCCGCAGGATATGGGGATTCGGTTCCTCTAGTTCCACTCGCAGCAGAAGTACAAGCACAAGAGCAGGACATCCCGCTCGAGACCGAGCATCATGCAAGGGATTCTCTCACGCTCCAAACGGACATTCAGGGGGCGCCAGAAGGAGATATCACTGAGCCAGCCACAGCAGCAGCCGAGTCACCTGAGGACGGCCGTGGCGGTGAGCGTGGAGAAGGCGGTGATGAGGATGCTGACTGGGCCTTCCCTGTAAAGACGAAAAAGAAGAAGGGTGGAAACACAAGCGCGAGTGTTTCTACGCCCGTCACGCCCGGAGCTGCTGCAGGTGGAGGCGGAGATGAAGGTTGGGCGAATACTGGAAAGAAGAAGAAAGGGAAGAAGGGCAAGTGATGTGGATTTGTTGTTTTCTTGTAAGTTGTGGTATGGTATCATGTGCTAGAATGGTGTGTGTTACGAGATTATTTTGTGGTGGTGGGTGTACAAACAAAGACTAGCCGAGACATAACACGCGACAAATGCGAGGCAAGGCGAACCTTGCACTCATTGACCTACACCCCCAATCGCGTGTTCATCCCATCCTTAACGTAGCGTGCACGCCGTTACATGTCATTCTCGGGCACACCGCTCGGTCAAGGCAGGCGTCTCGATCGCCAAACGTTTTTAAACAAACACAATCCCTCTGCTCTCCAACAAACAGTCTTCTTGACGCGCTCTTCAACCGTTACTTCAAACTCTGAACGTTCCATCCCCACTTCCTACGCTTACGGGTGAGTCACCGGGCCCCACGTTTTCCATCATCACCACGTGTCCTCATCACCTCTTGCTGCTGTCCATCTGTCTCCGGCGTCATGACGGGTTAGTGCCCCCACGCTAGGAACACGTTCCCCTCCGAAACCTTTATCAACAGCTTCATCGCGTGACAGCTCTAACAGAGCCGAACAACAACTTTCTTCACCTCACCCCGCAGACGACACCCAAGAAGACGACATTGCGATCCCCGCAGTTGCTCATCCTCCCAAACCAAACACCACTACTTCCACCACCACCACCACCATCCCCGCCAAACTGGCGAACGTCAGCTCGCGCACTGCTACCCTCAAGACCCCCGACCCGACACAGTGGGCCGTAAAGGGCACGTCCGTCCAGGCCGCCAACGCGATTCATCAAGCCGCCATGGCGCTGAACCCCAAAGACTCTTGGGCGTCAAGCTCGCGCACCATCGTACCGCGGAGCACCTCCGTCGAGTACGAGAAGGAGACGCAATCGACGAGTACCAGACGTCTCAATCCCCCTCCTCCGCGCAACGGCCCGCCCGTCTCGCGCCGCTCGGCTGCGGCTGCCTCTAAGCTCGCCAAGCAGACATCCGTCAGACACGCCGCTCCCGACGAGGAAGGCGAGGATGCGACTGGTCCCGCTGCTCCGACCGCGCGCCAGGAGCGCGCCAGGACGCCCCTGGACTCTGTCCTTGATCTCGCAAAGCGAACGGCGTTTTATCTGCGCCAGCGCTCGACTGAGCCTGATGTTGGCTCTTCTGAGCAGCAGCAGCAACAGGGTCAGAACGGGCATCACGACGGGAACAACAACGACAACAATAATAACAATGAGTCATACGACTATGCGGCCGAGGAGCGCGAGTTCCAGACCCAAAGTGCCTCGGCCAAGGCGCGCAAGGCGGCCGCGCGCAACAGCCGTGTAAATGCTGATAATCAGGCGTACCGCCCGACTGCGTCGGATCTCGATCAGTCGGACGATGAGATTTTGGACGAGGGGAAGAGGAGGAGAAGGAAGGCGAAGAAGTCTATGATCGGGCCTCTGACGACTTTACCTGTCATTGACCAGGAGAGGAGGCGGAGAAGGAGAAGTCGGACGAAGGCAGACGGAGGAGATGCCGGAGAGGACGATGAGGACGATGCTGGAGAAGAGGACGAAGACGAGGAAGATAGTGGCAGCGATCGCGGAGTCAGCCCTCAGGTGCGTTAAACCCCCCTGCACGACTGCATTCCTGTTTCTTTTTTTTTTCGTGTGCTGATGTTGGTTGCTCGTCCAGCGCTCTATACATTCATCTCAGCGACACTCTCAGTCTCGTGAACTACAACGGCCTTCATCCAGAGCCGGGTCAATCCCCCCACCGCCGACTTTCCTTGAAGACGCTGCTGACGTGGCGCTTGATAACCATAACCGGAGCCTCGACTCCATCGCCGAGCATGACGAAGCGCTGAAAGACCCTTCAGAGTCATCTCAGCCACAACTTTCGCGACGTGCGTTTTCTGTGGGCGGGTTCCTCGGGCGTATCGTCAATCGGATGCTCCGCCTGGTGTTCGACTTGTTCGTCTACGTCCTCCGCGCGCTCGGCGCCATCATGAATATCTTTGGCCAGGCGTTAGGCGGAGCTTTCGACGCTCTTTTCAACAAGCCCGCTCGTTGGATAACCCACTCGAACCCCGCATTCCTACTAAAATGGCTGATCGTCGGAGCGGTCCTTTATGCCGGTTTGTTGGGCCTCAAAAGAACAAGCCTCATCAGCTACATCCCATCCCTACCATCTGAAACCACCACCCGCTACGAGGCCCCCGAAGCACCTGTTGCCAACATTGCCGAATTATCTGAACGCCTTCAATCGCTTGAGAACGCGCTCGCTAGCCTTTCACTCGATACCGAGCAGTCTCGCTTGCGTATCGACAGTCAGGTGCGAAGCCACTCTGACGTTTTTGGTCGCCTTGGTACCCTCGAGTCGCGCATACAACAGGAGGGCGTCCGCTCTGCGGAAGACCGGAATGTCGACCGCACCGCGGCGAGTCAGGGCCTGCAAGCCGTGCGCAACGAAATCGATGCCCTCCGAGGTGTGGTAGCCGCAGTCCAAGAATCAGAACGCACGGCTAAACCGGGTCCCACGAATGACGACATGGCTCGCGCGAAACTTTCCGCTTTGGAGGAACGCGTTGGTCATTTTGAGGGCGGCCTTCGAGAAGCGCTCGAGCTGGGCAAGAACTCGGCCAAGGCGACCGGCAGCGCTGCCCCTAGCATGGCGTGGTGGAGCAAGATTACGTCGTCGGGGAAAAAGGCGTTGAGCATCAAGGCGTCGGACGGGCAGGACGTTACCGCGCTTATTGGGCACCTCGTCGACACCGCGATGTCACGCCACTCGAAAGACACGATCGCCAAGGCGGACTTTGCGCTGCACTCGGGTGGCGCCATGGTCATTCCAAGCCTCACGTCGAATACGCACGAAATCAAACCGCAAGGCGTGCGGCAGCAGGTCGTCGGGTACCTCACTGGCCACGGATACGCCCTCGGACGGCCGCCCATCACGGCGCTGCACCACGAAACGCACGTCGGGCACTGTTGGCCTTTCGAGGGGGATCAGGGCCAGCTTGGCGTGACGCTCTCGCGCGTCGTGCGGATCGAAGAAGTCTCGATCGATCACGTGGCGCGTGACGTTGCGTGGGATCTGAGCTCGGCGCCGCGCAAGATGGAATTGTGGGGCCTCGTCGAGGGCGCGTCGAACTGGGCGAAGGTGGCCGCGTGGGACGAGGCGCGGGCCAAGGCGGGCGAGGAGATACCGGCGCAACCGGGGAGCCTGCCGTCGTCGGCGCGATACGTGCGCATCGCGGAGTTTGAGTACGATATCGAGGCGCCGCAGGAGGTGCAGACGTTTGCCGTCGACGAGGAGGTGCGCGAGCGCGGGATGGACTTTGGGATTGTGGTGTTGCGCGTGTTGGGTAATTGGGGGCAGCAGTTTACGTGCCTTTATCGCTTCCGCGTGCATGGGCGGATGATCCTTGATGATGAGTCGGATCAACCGTCTGCGTCTGATGAGACCACTGCATAACTTTCCTTCTTTTTTTGACCGTTCTTTTTTGAAGCTTTTTTAGTGACGACGACCGACAGCAGACAGAACATCAGCGCAACATCAGCGCAGTTTTGCTTCTTCAGCTTCCTTATTGCTACCCTCACTACCCATCGTTGGGATTCCCTTGATTCCCCATATACGCACGCACGCACGTTCCCTATTTCTCCGTTACTGCTGATACCTCGGCCGTCTGTGTTTTTTTTTTTTATAATCTATTTTACTGTCTTGTGCACACCGGAACGCCCTTTCTTTTTAGCTACATGTTTTCCTTTCTTTCCTCTCCCCCTCTAATCTGTCAAATAAGCACTAGCTACCTAGTCCCCGCTGTCCTGTACACTTCTTGTAAGTTACCAAGTACCAACAGCTCAACTGCAAAATCCTAACATGAATGAACTAACTTTGCGGATAGAGGCTGAAGTAAGATTCGTCACGGAGCACAAACGGGGGTCCAAAGCATCCTAGAACGTAATGACTACAAAGTTCCGATGAAGAATGAACTTGAACATGGAGGATAGTCCATAGTCTCTGTCATCGTGCGACTTTGACATGCTCCCATAAACATGCCAACCACGACAGCCGGCACCTCCAGTCGAGGTAGCGAAAATCTGTGGTGGGTGTGGTAGATGATATGTTGCGCTTAAAAGCTTGACCCCGAAGGGTTTGGAAGTGGCATAAACTTGTCATGTAAGGCGAGTTCAGGATACAGTCAAGAGAATGGGGAAAGATTGAGCAGGCAAGCAAGCAAGAGGGTATAAACCCGTCGCCGGGGCCAAAGCAACTTGTGGGATTGTAATACAGTGAGAACGGTGTTTGGGACCGCTAAAAGAGAGGTATCCGTGTTGTTCACTGGATGCAGGAACACGGTGACACTCCCACTAAAAGTAGGGAAAGAGCACGTCATGGCATTCCCAAACGGCTACGTGAGATCGTAGGACTAGGACATGAATGTAGGGAAAGAAAATGCCTTGACGGGTACTCACCCCACCAAAGGTCGGGGACCCACTGGGGCTGGGAATCTCGGATTGTTGTAGCGGACCCAACAACATTCAAGTTGATAACGGCGACAAGGCAAGTCGAGAGCTGAACATCCTTAATGATAAAAACAATGGGGAGACTATTAGGGAAGGGTAAGGACCACGAGAAGGGAGACCAGGCGCGTGAGTGAGTCCGCCAGAGTAAATAGTTGATGTACAACGTACAGTCAATCAGTCAGTCAGTCGTCCCATTGCATCACAGCAGGTATCCAATATGCCCGCCCAGCGCACTCCGGGCCATCTTGCTCGTCCAACCAGCAAGTCCCATCCCGAAGAAGCATATTCTGCAGGGCGGCCCTCGCGCGCTCCACAGCCCACCCATTCCTCCGAACGAGCAGCTCCTCGTCCACCCTCCCGCTCTGCTCCGCAGCAGCGGCAAGTACGACCATCTGGTCCGCGTCGAGCTCCTTCGGCACGCTCCTCACCACCTTCCGCCGACCCGCATGTTGTCCACCCCCACCACCAAACTCGAGCACCTCGTATCCCGCGCCGAGCGGCTTGAGCGCCTGGATGCTGCGAACCACATCTTCCTCCGTGATGGACCCAGCACCGGTACCGGCACCGACACCTCCACTACCATTGCCGCTGCCGCTGCCGCCGCTTTCGAGGTTGCGCAGGCGACTGAGGATGCGCACGAGCTCAGATAGCTCGATAAGCCCGCCGTTGCGCTCGCGGGTACTCACGCAGACATCGACGATCTGCACGCCAAGCTCGCTCTGCCAGTCCCCAAGGCCGAGCATCTCCTCCCACCACCCACCGCGCCTTGGCCCCGCGAGCGGGTCGACGCCGATGGCGGCGCACATCTGTTGAAAGTCGCGTCGGAAGCGGGGGTCGTTGCGAATGTCGGCGCGGTGGTGCGTCGCAAAGCGGGTGAGCGCGCCGCGGAAGAGTTCGAGCTGCGCCGTGAGGTTTTCTACCTGCGAGCTGGAGAGCTGGTTGGAGAGGGCATCGAAGGATTTGAGGGATTCTTGTTGTCGTTGGAGAGCGGCCAAGCCTGCGCCGCCTCGGAGATGCATGATCGAGTACTTGTATGTAGTACTAGGATGTGTGTATGTGTATGGAAGTGGGCTGGCTCGGTAAACGGCGGGCCGTAAGCAACCAAGACGCCGCGGTCTGATGATGGGACATCAGGGGTCCCGTCGAACGAGTCCGGAGACTGGAGAGGACGCTCACCACCCGTCTGGCGGTTTCTGGCCACCCTTGGCGCGGCACGGATAACGATTAACGAAGGGAATGAATTAGATTACCGGCAGAGCAGTTGCCCAACCAACCAATTGCGTACTAGTACAGGATCGCGAAACGCGTCTGGCGTCTGTAGAGAGAAAAGCTCGCTTTCCAACTTCCAAGTCATTTTCATCTTCTCCCTCCACAGCCTCGCCTTTCCTGTATTGGTCAAACGCCAAGCGCGCGAACCATTACCCTCTTCTTTCTTTAACCCCTTCCTTTTTCCATTGAACACGTCATGGTAGCCGGCAAAAGCAAGGTCGCCGCCACCGCCACTGACGCATCCCCATCATCTGAAAACGGGAGCGCGAGCGCGGACGTGGATTACACAGCATACCCGCCACCTGCGGAACCGCCGAGCGAGAAGGCGACGTTGGCGACCACTCCCGCGCAAGCGGAGATGCACAGAAAGGTGTTGGAGCACTTTCAGAGCGAGTCGTACCAATTGCCTGGCGTCCAGAATGGAGATCTCTTAGAGGACGAGAAGTTTTGGCTGGTAAGTTTCATTTTTACCGGTTTAGGATAAAGGTTGATCCAATTTGGGGCTTGTTGTAGTCCAATGATTGCATTTTGCGGTAAGGACGTTACCCCATTTGTTTTGATTTATTTTAATGATAATAAAAGGTATCTGCGCGCTACTAAATGGAATTCGGCAAAGGTAGCGATTGAGAGGTTAGAAGGCACGCTCAAGTGGAGGCGCGAGTTTGGTGTCTATGACCTCACAGCGGAACAGGTTGAGCCAGAGGTGAGTTCACAACCGTCCCTCGGGTGGGCAATCATCCTCACAGGAAATAGGCAGTCACGGGGAAGGAAGTCATCTTTGGCTATGACACTCTTCAAAGGCCCGCTCTCTACATGATCCCTAGCCGCCAAAACACGGAGGAATCTCACCGTCAGATACAGTTTGTTGTATGGACCCTAGAGCGCGCACTTGATCTCACTGGCCCAGGCGTCGAGTGAGGTCCCATCCGTCTCTCCATCAAATCCTACCTAATCCGTCAAATAGATCCATCGTTTTGATGATCAACTTTGCTGACAAGGCAAAGAACCCATCATTTAGTACCTCAAAAACGGTTCGCGGTCACATTCGCCTTGGCCAGTTGGCGTTGCCCGTGCTCATTGGCATCTCTAGGTCCTGAACATTTTCCAGACGCACTACCCAGAACGCTTAGGCGCATCGCTAATCCTGAACGTGCCCTTTCTGATCCAGGCGTTCTTCAAACTGATCAGCCCGTTCATCGACCCGGTGACGCGGAACAAGATGAAGTTCAACCCAAAGCCGGTAGAGGATGGTCTGTTCGCGACCGACGAGCTCTTCAAGGACGGCGGCTGGGGCGGGTCGCGGGAGTTTGTGTGGGACCACGAGAAGTACTGGGGGCCGCTCGTGCGGATGTGCGCGGAGATTCGGGCGAGGCAAATGGCGCGTTGGCGGGAGCTGGGCGCGCGTGTGGGTTGCGACGAGTGGGATTACAAGTCGGAACCGGTCGTGGATATCTCGCCGTCTGCGGTCGGGGCTGTGTCCAAGGCCAAAGATCCTGCCCTGGACACGACAGAAAATATGTCTTCCCCCAAGGCACCCGCCGAGTCGTTGGCGAGCGATCACGTCCTTAACAGCGGAGGGCCTGAAGTCGTCCACGTAGCACCGCCGCCAGTGGCAGAGGAAGAGTCAGGAGCAGGGGATGGGGCCACTGCAATTTAATTTAGATTATTCATGACGGCTGTCTCCTGTCTGTCTTTACCCGCTTATCTTGGGAAAAAAGGTTCTAGTTCCGAGTTTCTTGAACATTAGTTTGACAGGATGAATGATGGGAGAGGGTTAAATACGAGGGGGGGGATGGGGGACAAGAGAGGAGAGGAAAGATGGTCCTCTCGGGTGTTCGGGTTTTGGTATCGCGACAAATCGGTAGAATCACCCGCTTAAGGAGGAGGTCACGGCCTAATCAGCCAGAAACCCCACCACCATTCTTCGCACTACCGTCGCCGCCGATTATGGTGCACTCGTACTCTGCTCCCTTCGACGTTGGCAAGCTCAAGGTTTCAGATATACACACCCTACAGTCAGTATCGCAAACCCTACTACCCCCTCACTCGCTCACTCATCCCCCTTCCCGTGGAGGGCAACAGCTACGAGATTTCAGGGAGCAGGGACGGAGCCCCAGGTGCGTTTGTGCTGTCTCCCGGCGTTCCGGTTACACGTCATCGGTCTAATGGTGGTCGAATAGTTATCTTCCTTCATGGTGAGACCTTTCTCGGCGAATGTCATGACATCACACCAGCCTAATTCTGTTCTCATCGTGGAGGTGGTCCTGGTGGAGGATGCGATGAGAAAGATCGCTGCTTCTTTAATCCAAACAAGTACAAGGTTCGGTTCTTACTACGATCACCCATTCGTTTTCCATTTGGTTCTGACACGCGTTTGCTTGCTTAGGTTATCTTCCTGGACCAGCGAGGGGCGGGAAAGTCTACTCCGTGCGTGGACGAATGCGGTCTTCTGACTTGCGACGAACCGCTCAATTATATCCCGCGTGTGTGTATTGTATAGGAGTGCATGCTTGGAAGAAAATACGACCTGGGATTTGGTGAAAGACGTCGAACGACTTCGCGAGCACCTCAAACTCGACAAGTGGCACGTCTTTGGGGGATCTTGGGTGCGATGACTTTTCAGTTGTTTAGTAAATTTCGACTAACGCATACCTCACGTACGCACACAGGGCTCGACGCTTGCTCTTGCTTATGCCCAGGTGCGTACCCTCTATTTCCTCGCGTGCAGATGATCCGTCGTATTGATGCACAAAAGTCCCATCCAGACCGCGTGAAAACATTGGTCCTACGGTCCGTCTCAAGGGCGCATTTTCTTCTCTTTCGCTGACAGAAACAATCTCGCAGTGGTATATTCACCTGTCGAAAGAGGTGAAGCAACCCCGAAATCCTGTCTTCCTTCAGCCTGCTCATAGTTCAATTCAGTGAATTGAGGTGGTTCTATCAGGAAGGTGCATCTCACCTGTTCCCGGAAGCCTGGTGAGGCCAGCAAAACCTCGCTCCGTCGCGTTCCTTTCGCTCACTCCTCTCGTTCGTTGAATAGGGAGGAGTACCTGGCACCTATACCCGAATCAGAGCGAGGTGATCTGATCTCGGCTTACAATGCGCAGCTGACCTCGACGGACGGTGAAATCAGGCTCAAGGCGGCGAGAGCCTGGTCCAAGTGGGAGTAGGCGCCGTACCTGTTATTCCCGAGAGCAGAACCTCACCGATACTTACCATGTAGGATGTCGACTTCGAAGCTCTACATCGACCCTGCTCACGTTGCCGCAGCGGAGAGGGACGATTGGGCAAAGTC
>Ga0209488_10001811_pt1 | contig 18044 bp, 18 predicted proteins | sample Rivendell_Oct201_8_FD_188349 | JGI IMG/M metagenome (GOLD analysis project Ga0209488, IMG submission 188349) | Vadose zone soil microbial communities from the Eel River Critical Zone Observatory, Northern California, USA -... | ecosystem: Environmental > Terrestrial > Soil > Vadose zone >...
TTTTGGTAGAGGGTCACGACGGCAGGCTCTCGTTGATTATCACGTGTCGTGCCGCGGGACAGAGAGACGTTGCAAGCAACGTCGCTACGACTGTTCTGTTTTGGAACCTGCGCCCACCAACTTCTTTAATGCATCCACGTTTCTGCGATCGTCTCCTGGCTCGTCTATCGGGGTTTCGGCGATGAAGGCGGCGTGGGCCAAACGCAGGTCGTTGAGCAGGATGCGAAAGGTTTCTTTGCCGATCATTCCCTTCCCGATGTGCTGGTGGCGATCCAGTTTCGAGCCGCGGGCGGCTTTGGCGTCATTGCAGTGCCAGACCTTCACATTGCTCAGGCCGATGGTGGCGTCGAGATGCTGCAGCGTTTGATAGAGGCCTTCTTCGCTGACGATGTCGTATCCCGCGACATGGGTGTGGCAGGTGTCGACGCAGGCGGCGACCGGGACAATCCCACGCAGGCGTTCGAGAACTTCGGCGACCTGTTCGAAGCTCCCGCCGAGGGAGAATTCTGCGCCGGCGGTGTTCTCGATCAGGATGGTCAGGCCCGCTTTTGCGAGGTCGAGTCCCTGCGTTGAAGCGGCAATGGCTGCGGCGGTGCGTAGGAGTCCCTGTTCGCGGTCGGTGCCGCGAAACGATCCGGGATGCAGCACGAGATACTCGGCGCACAAAGACAGAGCGCGCTCTACCTCGCCGCGAAACGCCTCCATTGATTTCTGCAGGAATAGTTCGTTCGAGCTGGCCAAGTTCACCAGATAGTTGGTGTGAATCACCAGGGGCTTCAAGTTATAGCGTTCGCGAAGACGGTTCATGTCCGCACATTGCAGTTCGCCCAACTCATACGGAGCCCACTGTCGCGGGCTGGAAGAAAAAATCTGGAAAGCACTACAGCCCAGGCGGTAGGCGCGTTCGGCAGCGTTCTGAACGCCTCCGGCGGAGGAGGTGTGAATGCCGATCCGGCGGGAAGTTAAACTGGGCGGGCGTTTCGGCGGGCGGCGACGGAGAATGTCCTGTTCGCGGGCGAGGGAGCGAGGCATGAAAGAAGTATAGCGTTGCCGGCCGAGACGAAGAACTGTCGTAGAGACGTTGCTTGCAACGTCTTTCTGTCCCGAGCGGCGCTTCGTTTGCGGTGCAGGAGTTGGCGACGGTACACTTAAGCCATTCGACCTGTAAGGGCGGCGAGGAAACCAGTCGAGCTTTCCGCTCGACCTGGACAGCCGGGGCGGCTGTCCCCACACGAGCTGTTATAGAGGCGGAAACCTATGTTAGTCGTCATGCAGGCGCACGCTAGCGAAGAGCAGGTGCGCGCGGTTTGCGAAAAGATCGAGAAGCTGGGTTATCGTCCGCATGCCATGCCGGGCGCGCAGCGTACCGCCATTGGCATTACCGGCAATAAGGGTGAAGTGGAGCAGGGCACGCTGGAAGAAATGCCCGGCGTACAGGAAGTTATCAAGGTTTCAAAACCCTACAAGCTGGTCAGTCGCGACATTAAACAAGACAACACGATTATTCGTTTTCCGGGGACGGCCGCCACGATCGGCGGTCCTGGATTGGCCATCGTCGCGGGACCGTGCGCCATCGAGAGCCGCGAGCAGGCTTTTGCCGTGGCGGAACGCGTGCATCGCGCCGGAGCGCAGTTCTTTCGCGGCGGAGCCTACAAGCCACGCACCTCTCCATATTCTTTTCAGGGATTGGGCGAGGAAGGCCTGCGCATCATGGCGGATATCCGCCAGCAGTATGGGATGAAGATCATCACCGAGGCCATCGATAACGAATCGCTCGACCTGGTGGAAGAGTATGCCGACGTGATTCAGATCGGCGCCCGCAACATGCAGAATTTTTCTTTGCTCAAGCGTGCCGGAAGGGCCAAGAAGCCCGTTCTGTTGAAGCGGGGCATGTCGGCGACTTTGGAAGAGTTTCTGATGGCAGCGGAATACATTTTGAGCGAGGGCAACTACAACGTAGCGCTGTGCGAGCGCGGCGTGCGCACGTTTGCCGACCATACCCGCAACACGCTTGACCTTAGCTTGATTCCGGCGGTGCAACGCCTTAGTCATCTGCCGATTTTCGTGGATCCCAGCCACGGGACGGGCAAGCGCAACAAGGTCACTCCGCTGTCGCGGGCCGCGGTGGCCGTGGGCGCAGACGGATTGATGGTCGAGGTGCACAACCAACCGGACCAGGCGATGTCGGATGGTCCGCAGTCGCTGTTTCCCGATCAGTTTGACGAGTTGATGAAGCAGGTGCGGCAGATCGCGGCGGTCGTGGGAAGGACGGTACCGGCAATCGGCATGCGGGAAACGGCGGGCGTCACCAAGTAAGTATCTCCGTATCTCCGTAAAAGTCGACCTGGAGCGTCGTATGAGAAATACCCGCTTGCTCGTCGTACTCACCGTGACGGTCGCCAGCGCTATTGCATTCTCCTGCGGGAGTGCTCTGTGCGCGCAAGATGAGCAGGAGAAAGACTCCGAAACCGTATATGAAGTAGGCAACGGCGTCACTGCGCCCAAGTCTATCTACGTTCTCAATCCCGACTATACCGACAAAGCGCGCAAGAAAAAAATCAAAGGCACAGTCATACTCGCAATGATCGTTACAGCAGAAGGTACGGTCAGAGACGTGAAGGTTATCAAAAGCTTAGACCCGGGCCTGGATAAACAGTCGCTCGCCGCCGTCCGCACATGGAAATTTGAGCCCGCGACCAAGGATGGCAAACCAGTGGCAGTACACCTCAAGACCGAGGTCGACTTCCGGCTGTATTAGCAACTTAGAGGTTAAGATTTGCCCGCCTGTGTATAATCTGATAATCTGATTTTATGAAAACGACCGTTATTTCCGTCACGGAGGCGGCCCGTAATTTCGCCGACTGCGTGAACCGCGTCCATTATCAGAATGTGACTTTCGTTCTGCTCAAGAATGGCTCGCCGGTTGCGCGTCTAGTACCGGATGGCAAGAAGGTTTGTACGGGCCCGGAATTGGCAGAGGCGCTGCGGAAGATAGACCTTTCGCAAGACGAAGCCAGGGCCTGGCATCGAGACTTGATAGCGGCGCGCAAGATTTTGAAACCTCCGAAGGATCGATGGCGATAATCATCGATACCGACGTGATCATCAAAGGCGAGAAAGGCGGCTTCGACCTGGTGGGATGGTTGGCCGCTCAAACAGGCCAAGAATTTGAAATCGCCGCTATTACTATCGCGGAACTGTGGCATGGAATAGAACGAGCTACCGCCTCGCACCGGGCAAAGCGCGAACGTTATGCGCGGGCAATTGTCGAGAGACTCCCGGTAGTTCCCTATACCGAGGCGACGGCTTTGGTGCATGCCCAGATTTGGGCGGGCTTGGAATCTTCCGGAAAAATGATCGGGGCGCATGACCTAATTTTGGCGTCCACAGCTTTGGAGCGCGACAGCGTCGTGGCGACTTTCAACAAGCGGCATTTCGTTTTGGTTCCAGGTCTTCGAGTCATTGAGCCAAAGTGAGGACCGCCCTGTTCCCGCAAAGGGCGCAGGGAGCGGGTCAAGAACGGGGCACGCCAGTCTTTATGTTCTGCTAATCTTTCATCTTCTCCAAACAGACCTTGAGAAAATTCCTCCTCATCATTGTTTTCGTCCCGATTCTGGGCGGGCTCGCCTGGTGGTACTTCTCCGAGAGCACGCTGCCGGACTACGGGCCGGCTTACCGTGAGTATGCCTACGTCACCAATGGCAAGAGCAACACGGTCAGCGTGATTGACTTGCGGACCTTTCAGTTGGCGAAGACGATCGCGGTTGGGAACGGGCCTACCGGCATCGCGGCCAATAGTAAAAAGAACGAAATCTACGTGGTCAATACCGGCTCGAACAATGTCAGCGTGATCGATGCCGAGAAGAACGCTGTGGTGTCGACGATCGGCGTGCACGGCAAGCCTTACTTTATTGACGTGTCGGGCGACGGCAAGCGCGCCTACGTGGCCAACTCGGGTTCGGCGAATGTTTCCGTGATTGATCTGGAGAAGCGCAGCGTGGTGGGCAACGTGCGAGTGGGCGCGTCGCCGGGCCTGGCGCGCGTTTCACCCAACGGCACAACGGTGGTTGTAAGTAATCGAGGTGACAATACGGTTTCGCTGATTGACGCCGGGCTGCTGCGAGTGCGGGCGACTCTTCCCGTCTGCCGCCAACCGGAGGACATCGCCATCCTGCCCGATTCGAGCAAAGCCTTCGTCGCATGTTCCGGGTCAGGACAGGTGGCGTCCATTGATTTGAAGAACGACCACGTGCTGGCCCTGCTCGACGTGGGCCGCACGCCGGTGAGTCTAACAGTCAAGCCCGACGGTGGAGAGTTGATGGTGTGCAACTTCGACTCCGACAGCATCTCGATCATCGAGACGGATAACGATGAAGTCGGCAGCAGCGAGGTAATTGGCCAGCATCCGTCGCACGGCCTAGTTACGCTCGACAACTCACGGCTGTACGTGACGAACTTTGGGTCCGACAGCGTTGCGGTTTATGACATTGATCTTGGACGGCGACTGGCCACCATGCCGGTGGGCCGCCATCCCGACGGCATTGCGCTCTCGCAGGATCAAAATTACTTGCTCGTGCTCGACACGCAGTCAGGGGACGTAACTGTCATTCAGAAACGCAAGCCACGAAAGCTGGAGCCGACGGAGTATTCCCTGCTGACCATGATTCCCGTGGGCGTGCAGCCCAACGGGATCGTGGTGAAGTCGTTCATGGTGAGCGCGCCGGTTAAGAAATAGATGTCGCCTTCTCTTAAACCTCGGCCGGCTTGGCGCAGAATTTATCCAATGCAGCCTTCAGATCGGCGGCAATGGCCGGAGCTTCCCGGCTTTCGATGTCGCGGCGAGGCATCATGTAGACGAGCTCACCGTCGCGCAGGATGGCGATTGAGGGCGACGACGGCGGATGTCCGGTGAAGTAGCCACGGGCACGGTCGGTGGCTTCTTTGTCCTGACCGGCGAAGACGGAAAACGATTTATCGGGACGAGCGGCGGCGTTCTTCAGGGCCATACGCACGGCGGGCCGCATGCGTCCGGCGGCGCAACCGCAAATGGAGTTCACCACCACCAGGGTCGTCCCCGGCTGGGCCTTCAGGGCGCGGTCCACTTCCTCCGCAGTGCGGAGTTCCTCTATACCCAGGTGAGCTAACTCTTCACGCATGGGAAGAACCATAATTTCGGGATACATCGGCATATAAAATTTGTTCCTCTCGTTAGGGCTATCGAGTTCTATTGTAACGTGTAATTAGCCTCGCATCTGCGACGAAGTTTGCCGTTCACATGAAGGCAACAAAACTGACGGACGGCGCGGTCTCTGTATATTCGCAAATCTATTCTTAGCGTAACCAATTCATGCTGCTGCAGGAAAATGTCGCGCTGGCTCCGCTGACCACGATCAAAGTTGGAGGCGCCGCCCGCTATTTCGTCGAAGCGAAAACTGTAAGTGACGTTCAAGAGGCAGTCACCTTCGCGCAGTCGCGGAATCTTCCGCTGTTCGTTCTGGGAGGCGGCAGCAACCTGGTGGTCGCGGATGCAGGCTGGCCCGGACTGATATTGAAAGTCGCGCTCCCGGGCATCGAAAAACGCAGCGCCTCGGAAGATGGCAAGATACTTTTCGACGTGGGCGCTGGAGAAGCCTGGGACCGGTTCGTCTGGCATGCGGTGATGGCGCAAGGCGGCGGCGTCGAGTGCCTGAGCGGCATTCCCGGCAGTGTGGGCGGAACGCCGGTGCAGAATGTCGGCGCCTACGGACAAGAGGTAGCTGACACGATTGAGTCGGTGCAAGTATTCGATCTCCAGAATCTTCAGGTACGCGACCTGTGCAACGAGGCCTGCGGATTCAGCTACCGCACCAGCATCTTCAACACCACCGAGCGCGGACGCTTCATCATTCTGCGCGCCAGTTACGCACTCACCCCCGGTGCGGCGCCAAACATAAGTTATGCCGATCTCAAGCGCCACTTTGAAGGCAGGGACTACACACCCTCGCTCGCCGAGACTCGAGAGGCAGTGCGCCACATTCGGGCCATCAAGGGCATGCTGATCGTCCCGGGAGAGCCCGACTGCCAGAGCGCGGGTTCGTTTTTCAAAAATCCGGTGCTCTCAGAGGGGCAGCACGAGGAATTGAAGAAGAGGGCCAGCGCCCGCGGATTGACGGTGCCCAGCTATCCCGCGCTAGCAAAGAGCAAGAAAGTTTCAGCGGCGTGGCTGGTAGAGCGATCCGGTTTCGCCAAGGGATATGAATTAGGACACGTCGGCATTTCGAGCAAACATGCACTGGCCATCGTCAACCGCGGCGGGGCCACAGCAACCGAGGTGCTCGCCCTGAAAGACCAAATCCAGCAACGCGTAGAGGAAATCTGGGGCATCCGCCTGGAACCGGAACCGGTCATGGTGGGATTCTAGACACCCGTTCCTTACACAAATAGCAATCCGCACATCTGCGTCTCATTCCACATTCAGTCGATTGATTGCCTTGTAGCCGGGATCAGTCTGGCCGCCAGTCGGCGCGTAGCGGCCATCCGGTTCACGCACAAGAAAAAGTAGATACGAGTTCAGCTGGGATGTGTCGGATGGATCAAAGAAAACCAAAAGCGGCCCATTCAATTCACCGGCAGCAGTTTGCACCTCGCGATAATGATGCAGCGTGAACAATTTGATCGCTTGATCTCCCTTGAGCACGGCAGCTACTTCGAAAACCGTTTCGACTCCGATAGCCTTGACGTCACTTTGATTGCCCTTTTCATCTTGCCGGAAAATATTTGGAAGGTACGCTTGCTCCGTCGTGTCAGTTGTCTTGCTTTTTGGGGTAGCGATGACAACAAGGTCGGATTTGTCGAGCACTTGGCGGTAGCTGAGCACCGTCATCAAGCGGGCTTCTGACGGATTAGGTGCGGCGCAGACCAAGATAGCGACTGCGATAATCGCAAGTACAAACCGGACGGGTCTCATAAACCGTCATCTCCTCTACAGGTGGATTTATCGAAACTACAACTTTCTGCTTTGCATGTTAAGGCCCTCCGGGAAGCTTCGAGCGAGGAGGTGTGATCTCTCGTAGCTCGCGGCTCAAAGCTCGACGCACAAGACGGCGCCGCCCCGGTTCGTGGCCCGTTTTTTGATGTGACCCCAGTGGTGGGGAAGGTCGAACGATCCGGCTCCAGCGGCGCCTCAACTCAGTCATCGGCAAATTTTGCCGCCTGCTTAAATATCTCCAGAAACATCTCTCGCGTCAGCTTGCCAGTCTGCGTGTTCTGATTCGAAGGATGGTAGGAGGCCAGTAAGACCTTACCGTCGGGTAACCGGTAACTGGCGCCATGTTTGAAGATGTAACCCTGTTTGCTGGCAAGCACACCGCTGCGCTTCAGGTAGTTCAGGTAGGCATCGAATCCGATTTTGCCCAGCGCAACCACTACTTTAACTTTTTCGAGTCCTGCAATTTCGCGGTCCAGAAAATGCGAGCACTCGGCGAGCTCTTGCGGCAGCGGTTTGTTATCCGGAGGCGCGCAGCGCACGGCGGCGGTGATGTAGAGATTCTTCAGCTCCAGGCCATCCTCGCGATCGGTCGCAGTCCCCTGATTGGCGAAGCCGCTTTCATAGAGAACCGGATACATGAACTTGCCGGAAGCGTCGCCCGTAAACGGGCGCCCAGTGCGGTTGGAGCCGTGGGCTCCGGGAGCCAGGCCCATGATGAGGAGCTGCGCATCAGGATCTCCGAACCCAGGCACGGGCTTGCCCCAGTACTCGCACTCGAGATAAGCGCGGCGTTTCACGCGTGCCACTTCCTCGCGATAAGTCACGAGGCGCGGACAGCGCGTACAGGCGACAACTTCGCGGTTGAGAATCGTGAGCCAGTGAGGCATCGGTCGTTGGATCGAAAAGCGTTGGATCGTAATCATTGATCGTGAGTCGTGGATTGTTGGTGCAGACTGTTCTATCGCACGCGTGTTTCCGACAGATCGGGCGCGCCTGCGCCATGGCCGTCTACCGCAGAGGTTTGACGTGCTGCCGGATCCAATTGAGGATTTGGGCAAACCGGAATTCGTGCCGGTCCATCGAACCACAGATGAATTCATATCCGGCCGCGCCCTCGACTTCAAGATAGAATCCGTTACGCCGCAGGAAGACATCGGCGGCGGTAAAAGCGATGCGCTTGTTGCCATCCAAGAAACCGTGGTTGTTGCCGAGCGACTCCATCAGCGCGGCCACCTCCTCTTCCAGCGAATTGTAACAGCCGGTTTGCGGACGAAAAACGGCGGCCTCCACCGCGCCTTTGTCGCGAACACCATGCAGGCCGCCGAACATGTCAATGAGGCGGTTCTGCATCTGGTAGACCTCAGCGACCGTCAGGTAATCCGCCATTTACTTTGCGAGACGCTCGAGCAGGTCACGGTTGCGAATCACTGACTGCTCGAACGCTTCCATCACCTCGGGGCGAACCAGATGCTGGGACGGAACAACATTGTGCAGATAGAACCCGAGCGCCTGCTCCAGAACGTAGCGCTGGGACTGGCCGTTCTTCTTGGCCGCAACGACGAACTCCTCGTAGAGTGCGGCATCGATTTCCGGGGTGAACTTCTTGGTTGCGGCTGCCATGAAGCATCTTCCTCCGATGCTCATCCTACCCCGCCTACCTTGATAAATCAAGGTAAATCTTGATTCGGTCGATAGACTGGCGGAGTTTCCGACGCACATCGTCGGCACCGACATTTCCACCAGGCAGACAAGAAGACTCTTGCCTTGTCAAAAACGAAAGCTGGACCTCACATATCGTTGAGACATTCCTGCAGGCCCATCATGTACTTTGTCCCGTCGTCGGACTGCAAAGAATAGTTTTGAGCTTGCCAGTCCGTGGCCGTGCTTTAGGGCGGTGGGGCAAGAGACGTTACCAGTAACGTCTAAGGATAATTCGCCGTGAAATTCCGCGTTTGAGGAGGTAAAGGCTTCGCAAGCTGCCCTCCATTGCAGTAAACCAGGCACAGCGGCGCGTATGCGCCAAGGTTTTGCTTTGTTCCAGCATATTCCTTACCATCAACTCGAGAAGTGGGCACACCTGTGCAATCCCGCATGGCCGAATTAATAAAAGACACTGCAAAAAGAGCGCTGGATCTTCTAGGATTCGGAGTCGCCGTGCGCGATCTCCGAAACCGTGGCAGGTACTTTTTTGACGCTAAGACCCGACGCCAAAATTTAAGGTTCAAGACGAACCGCGCTCCTGACGGCCTGCCAATGCCCCCACCGGAGCTGGTTTATCTTGTCACCGGCCAATTTGACGCCGAGGCCTTCTATCAGAACGGGGTCGTCGGCGCGACATGCATCGAAGAAATGATCGGGAGGCAAGGGTTGGACATGAATGCATTTGGCACTATTTTGGATTTCGGATGTGGTTGCGGCCGCGTCATGCGTCAATGGAAGAAGCTGCAAGGGGCAAAGCTTTACGGAGTCGACTACAATCCGCGCTTGGTCAAGTGGTGTCGCAGCAATCTTCCATTCGCAGAATTCGGCGTGAACAAATCAGCGACGCCTCTCGCTTTCGGGGATAAGACCTTTGATTTTATCTACTCGATCTCGGTGTTCACTCACTTAACCGAATTGAACCAGCGATTCTGGATGGATGAACTCAGAAGGGTTCTCAGGCCCGGCGGCTATTTGCTATTCACCGTTCATGGAATCTCCCGGCTTAACGACCTTCCCGCTGAGCAACGGCAAGCCTTTGAAGCCGGAAATCCGATCATTCTTGGGGACCAGTACTCGGGTACAAACTTCTGTGGTACGTATCATCCCGAATCGTACATTAAAAATGTTCTTTGCAGAGATTTGCAATTTGTGGCCTTTGAACCCGGAGGCGCGAGGGATGCTAACCAAGACGTCTTCCTGATGCAAAGGCCCTCATAACGAAAGAGGCAGAATCGTCATCCACATTACCGTGAGTGCCGCCTTCATTGTCGCCGCAAGATTCCGGATATGGGACGGAGACTTACGGCCCGAGGACTAAGGTCCGCCCTCGCGCGTTTGACGTTGCTCTCCCCCAGTCTTTACACTCAAGATAACGCGGTTGTGAATTCAGCCAGTTCCTTTTTGCTGGGAAGGAACTGCTGAATCGGCCTGAAAGGTACACGTGAGCCCCACAGAGACGGCAGACGCGAAGGCTAAAGAAGGCGTCAAACGCGAGATTTCCATCGAAATCCCCGCTCCGGAAGTTGCCCGCGAAACCGAAGTCATCATCCAGAAGTATCAGAAGGTGGCGCGCCTGCCCGGCTTTCGCCGGGGGCATGTGCCCGCTTCCATTATCCGCCAGCGCTTTGCCGAAGACCTGAAGAGCGATGTGGTCGAGGCGCTGGTCCCGCGCTACTTCCGCAAGGAAACCGAAAAACTTGGCATGCTGCCGGTGTCGCAGCCGCGAGTTACCGATCTCCACATCCATGAAGGCGAGCCCCTCCGTTTCAAGGCCAGCTTCGAGGTCATGCCTGAGATTCCGGTCGAGGGTTACAAGGAGTTACGCGCGGATAAACCGGAGATTGCGGTCACCGATGAAGAAGTTGAGCAGACGCTGACCAGCGTTCGCGAACAGCATGCGACATTTACCTCCGTCGAAGGACGCACGCTCGCTGAAGGAGATTTTGCCCAGGCATCCCTGGACGGCAAGCCGAGAGATAAAGATAAGAAAGATAAGAAAGACGCCGCCACCCAGCCCGTTCACATGGACGAAGTGCTGATCGAAATCGGCGGCAAGAATACGGTGCCGGAATTCACGGAGAACCTGCGCGGCGCCTCCGCCGGGGACGAGCGAAGCTTCGAAGTGAGTTATGCCGAAGATACTTCCGACAAGAGGCTTGCGGGCAAGACCTTCGTGTATTCGGTTAAGGTGCATGCGATCAAGCAGAAGACTCTGCCCGAACTGAACGATGAGTTTGCGAAAGAGCTGGGTGAATTTACCAGCATCGATCAGGTTCGCAAGCAGATTCGCGAGAACCTGGAAGCGGAGAAGCGTCACACCGCGGAACACGCAGCCAAGGACATATTGGTGGCCGAGTTGGTGAAACGCAACGAATTCGAAGTGCCGGAGTCCCTGGTGGAGCGGCAAATCGATGTGCGCCTGGAGCGAGGTTTGCGCGCCCTGGCGTCGCAAGGCATGAAGATGGAGGATCTGAAAAAGATGGACCTGCCCCGGTTGCGCGTAGGCCAACGGGAGCAGGCGCTTCAGGATGTGAAGTCGTCATTGTTACTGGAACGCGTCGCGGAGTTGGAGAAAATCGAAGCCGGCGAAGAAGAGTTGAATCAGGAGATTGAATCGCTGGCCAAACAGTCCAAGCAGACTCCGGAAGCGGTCCGCGCTCGTTTGACACAGGATGGGGGCCTCGATAGAATTCGAAATAGAATCCGCAGCGAAAAGACCCTCAACTTTCTGTATCACCAGTCCGCATAACGCGGACCACTTTCGATCCTCCCCTAGTTGGACAGGCGTTGTTTAGGGGCGGAGTGTGGCAGGTGAACGTGAAGCAAAATGATCCACACATGATGCTGGTACCCATGGTCATCGAGCAGACCGGGCGGGGCGAACGCGCCTACGACATCTATTCCCGGCTGCTCCGCGACAACATCATTTTCATCGGCACACCGATTGACGACAATATCGCCAACCTGGTGATCGCACAGATGTTGTTTCTGGCACAAGAAGATCCGGAGAAGGACATCCAGCTGTACATTAACTCTCCGGGCGGATCGATCACGGCTGGCATGGCGATTTATGACACCATGCAGTACGTGAAGAATGACGTGATGACGCTGTGCGTGGGACAGGCTGCCTCAATGGCGGCGCTGCTTTTGTCCGCGGGTGAGTCCAAGAAGCGGCTGGCGTTGCCGAATTCGAGGATTCTAATCCATCAGCCCTCCATGGGTGGGCTGTCGGGACAGGCCACCGACATCGATATTCACGCCCGCGAAATCCTGCGCATGCGGGAGATTACTAACCAGCTACTCTCCAAGCACACCACGCAAAAACTCGATAAGGTGGAAAAGGACGTGGAGCGCGATTTCATCATGAACGCGCAGCAGGCTAAGGAATATGGAATCATAGACGATATCATCTATAAGACGGGAAAAGCGGTATGATCGCCCTTCGCGCGGGAACAGAAACGACTGCCGACAGGTAAGGAGTAAAGCCGAGTGAAAAACAAGTCGGGTTCCGACGAGATTCTGCGTTGTTCGTTCTGCCACAAGTCGCAGGACGCCGTAGCCAAACTGATCTCGTCCCCCAGCGACTATCCGCGCGCTTATATTTGCGACGAGTGCGTGGCGGTGTGCAACTCGATTCTCGAAGACGACCGCACCGCAACTCCGCAGAGCACTACCCCGAACCAACTGCCGAAGCCCCAGGAAGTCAAGACGTTCCTCGACGAGTACGTGATCGGGCAGGAACAGACCAAGAAGAAGCTTGCGGTTGCGGTTTACAACCACTACAAGCGCATCTTCATGAACCGGCAGAAGACGGGCGACGGCGTCGAGTTGGCCAAGTCGAACATCATGCTGATCGGTCCGACCGGTACGGGGAAGACGCTGCTTGCCCAGACGCTGGCCCGCATGCTGGATGTCCCCTTCGCCATCGTCGACGCCACCACCCTCACCGAAGCCGGGTACGTGGGCGAAGATGTCGAGAACATTATCCTGAAGCTGCTGCAGGCGGCCGACGGTGACGTAAGCCGCACGCAAACCGGCATCATCTACATCGACGAAGTCGATAAGATCGGGCGCAAGGACGAAAACCCCTCCATTACCCGCGACGTTTCGGGTGAGGGTGTGCAGCAGGCCCTGCTGAAGATTCTCGAAGGAACCATCGCCAACGTTCCCCCTCAGGGTGGACGCAAGCATCCGCATCAGGAATTCACGCCAGTGGACACCACCAATATTTTGTTTATCTGCGGCGGGGCGTTTGTTGGACTGGAAAAGATCATCGGGCGGCGGGTGGGAAAGAAGTCGCTCGGATTCCGCGGCGGCGAAGCGGCAGAAAAGGAAGACGTCGCGGTCTCAGGCAAACGCAATTACGAATTGTTGAGCGAGATCCAGCCGGAAGATCTGATCAGGTTCGGTCTGATTCCTGAATTTGTCGGCCGCTTGCCGGTGATAGGAATGCTGGAAGACCTGGACGAGTTCGCCCTGGTCGAGATTCTGACCCGGCCCAAGAACGCGATCGTCAAGCAGTACCAGCGGCTGTTCGAGTTTGAGAATGTGCGGCTCAAGTTCAACGATGAGGCGCTTCGAGCCGTCGCGCGCCAGGCCATGGCACGCAAAGTCGGCGCCCGCGGCCTGCGCATGATTCTCGAAGAGCTCATGCTCGACCTGATGTTCAACCTCCCCAGCCAGAAGAAGCTAAAAGAGTTTGAAGTTACTCGGGAGATGGTAGAGAAGCGCACCGCATCGTTCGCCTTGATGGACAAGGCGGGTTAAAATAGTAAATTGTCGGTCGTAGAGACGTAGCTTGCTACGTCTCCTGGCGGCAGAACGAGTCTAAGCCAGGATTGACGCCAGGACTTGAGAGGCTGCAAGGCAAGACGTTGCAAGCAACGTCTCTACAAGAATCGCCCAGGGGAGATGCAGTGACCACATCCAAGGAAAAATTCGAAACTAAAAAGCTGCCGATGATGCCCATCCGGGACGTAGTCATCTTTCCTTTCATGATGACGCCGTTCGTCGTGGGCCGCGAGTCGAGCGTCCGGGCGCTGGAAGAGGCTCTGGCGGCAGACAAGAAGATTTTCCTGGCGACGCAGCACGACGCCTCGATGGATGAGCCTAAGGCCAACGAGATTTACCAGGTAGGCACGATCGTCAACATTGTGCAGAGCCTGAAGCTCCCTGACGGAAACATTAAAGTACTGGTGGAAGGTGTCGAGCGCGGAAGGATTCTGCAAGTCACCGACACCGACGGCTACATGCAGGCTTCGGTTCGTGTGGCGCGTTATCCCGTGGAGGCGAACCAGCAGCAGATCGAAGCCAGCATGCAGCGGGTCACTTCCCTGTTTGAGCAGTACGTCAAGCTGTGCCAGGCGCTGAACTACGAAACCATGATCTCGGCCGTGCGCATGGAAGATCCGGCCAAGCTCACCGACGTAATCTCGGCCAACCTTCAGCTATCGATCGAAGAGAAGCAGGAACTGCTGGAGATTTTCGATCCCTCGGAGCGGCTGACGCGGATTGCCGATGTCCTCGATATCGAGATCGAAAAGCTGAATGTCGATCGCACCATCCAGTCGCGGGTGAAGCGCCAGATGGAGAAGGCCCAAAAAGAGTATTACCTCAACGAAAAGATCAAGGCCATCCAGAAGGAACTGGGCCGCGGCGAGAAAAGCGAATTCGACGAGCTGAAGAAGAAGATCGAAGCCGCCGGCATGCCGAAAGACGTGAAGGACAAGGCCGTCCAGGAACTGAAAAAATTGGAAGCCATGCCGCCCATGTCCGCCGAGTCGACAGTATCCCGCAATTATCTGGACTGGCTGCTGGCTGTGCCGTGGAAGAAGCGTTCCAAGGAAATCCGTAATATTACCCGCGCTGAAAAGGTCCTGAACGAAGATCATTACGGCCTCGAGAAGATCAAAGAGCGCATCCTCGAATTCCTGGCCGTGCGCCAGTTGGTGAAGAATCCCAAAGGCTCGATTCTGTGCTTTGTTGGGCCTCCCGGCGTGGGCAAGACTTCGCTCGGAATGTCGATCGCCAAGGCTACCGGCCGCAAATTTGTTCGGATGTCGCTCGGCGGAGTGCGAGACGAGGCCGAAATCCGCGGCCATCGCCGCACCTACATTGGCGCGTTGCCGGGCCAGATCATCCAGATGATGAAGAAGGCCGGCACCAAGAACCCGGTCTTCATGCTGGACGAAGTCGACAAGATGTCGATGGACTTCCGCGGCGATCCCTCGGCGGCGCTTCTCGAAGTTCTCGATCCCGAGCAGAACTTCATGTTTGTGGATCATTACCTCGACGTGGAATATGACCTTTCGCAGGTTTTCTTCGTGGCCACGGCGAACGTGATGCACACGATTCCTGCGGCACTGCAGGACCGCATGGAAGTGCTGCGCTTGCACGGCTACACCGAGCAGGAAAAAGTCGAGATCGCCAAACTGTTCCTGGTCAAGAAGCAGATGCTGGCGGCCGGCTTGTCGGAAAAGAATGTGAAGTTCACCGACGACGCCATCACGTCGCTGATCCGCTCCTACACTCGCGAGGCGGGTGTGCGCAATCTGGAGCGTGAAATTGGAAACATCTGTCGTAAGGTCGCGCGCAAGGTGGTCAAAGAAGGCGAGAATTATACGGTCGCAGTGACCGGCGCCAACGTCAACGACTTCCTGGGTGTAATCAAGTTCCGCGACACGCTGGCCCACGAGAAGAGCGAAGTCGGGCTGGTGACTGGGCTTGCATGGACGGAAGTCGGGGGCTCGATTCTGAGCACGGAAGCCACCGTAGTAGACGGCAAAGGCAAGCTGACGCTCACCGGCAAACTTGGCGACGTCATGCAGGAGTCGGCGCAGGCAGCCATGTCTTACGTACGGTCACGCGCGCACCGCCTGGGCCTGAACCGCGATTTCTATCGCAATCTCGATCTGCACGTGCACGTACCCGAAGGCGCCATCCCGAAGGACGGGCCGTCCGCCGGCATCACCATCGCTACCGCGATATCAAGCGCGTTGAGCAAGATTCCAGTGCGGCGCGACATTGCAATGACTGGTGAGATCACGCTGCGCGGTAAAGTATTACCCATCGGGGGACTCAAAGAGAAACTGCTGGCGGCCCACCGGGCGGGCTTGTTCGAAGTAATTCTGCCCAGGGACAACGAAAAAGACTTGGCCGAGGTTCCGGAGAATCTGCGCAATGCCATGAAGCTGCACTTCGTGGACACGATGGATCAGGTGCTGCAAGTCGCGTTGGAATCACCTCTGCCGCAGATGGAAGAGCCGGTACCCCAGCCGATTGCACCGATGACGTCGGTTACTGGAGACAGCCCGGCAACGCACCAGTAGGGGAGAACAGCTCTCAGCTCTCAGCTCTCAGCTCTCAGCTCTCAGCTCTCAGCTCTCAGCTTCGGTTTCAAGGCCCGCGATCGCGGGCCTTTTGCATTCTTAATCTGCGGCCTCCGCTTTAATCTCACCTGCGCTTGCCAACCTCACCTCCTGCATTGCAAACTGAAGCATGAGGGTCCTGACTCGATTCCTGGCAGCGGCGACTGATGTCGCGCACTTCCCTGCTTTCGAGTTGCCCGAAATCGCTTTCCTCGGCCGATCGAATGTAGGAAAATCCAGCGTCATCAACTCACTGGTAGGGACGAAGCTGGCTCGCACCAGTTCGACTCCCGGACGCACCCGCAGCATCAACTTCTTCGAAATACGCTGGCCGGGGAAACCGGAGCCGGAACTCATCTTTACGGACCTGCCGGGATATGGTTACGCGAAGATTTCGCGCGAGATTTCCCAGGAGTGGCCGAAGTTCATCGAGCCTTACCTCCGCGACCGTCCTAATCTTGCTTTGTGCGTAGCGCTCGTCGATGCCGGCGTCCCACCGCAGCAGAGCGACCGCCAGTTGCTGGACTTCCTCAGCGCCTCAGGCCGCGATCTTCTGCTGGTCGCGACCAAGAGCGACAAACTCTCGGGCAATCAACTGCGCAACGCTCTAAGAAAGCTCGGTGAGGAATATCCCGTGGCGCGGATTCTCCCCTATTCCGCGAAGACTAGTGCTGGACGTGAGGAACTGTGGACGCGAATTCGGGAGGCAGCGCAGCGCTTCTGGGTCGGCGAACCTTCCTCCCACGCGGCGCCCGATTAGAACATTCTTATTTACCCCGCATAATCCCACCAGAGTTCCGACCGTGTCGTCCAGTCGTGTAACTTTCCGCGGTAATTTTCCGATAGAGATTTCAGTGAGGTGATGTGAAGGGCAAAGTGCGGAGCCCTCGCTCCCGCGGGGATTGCCAGCTCGCACGGTTAGTTATGAATCAAGAAACAAATGAGGGTATCGCGTATCTGATGGCCCTGAAACAGTCGAGCACGCCAGCCGGCGCTGCGGCGGCTCCGGCGCGCGAGACCGGATCGGCGGAACTTTCGAATGCGAGCGCGACCCCAGCGGCTTCCGCCGGATCACAAGCCTTTGCGAGTAACGAGAAGCGGCGCACTCCTCGTTACAAACTTGAGGGCAGTGCGGAGCTGCGCGAAGAAGGTCGCGACCTGCGAACCTGGGCGACCTTCAGCGACATCAGCCTGCACGGATGTTATGTGGAGGCCACCGCAACCACGGATGTAGGAACGGTGCTGCAGATCAAGCTCGAAGCGAATGGCTTCCGCATAGAAACCAGAGGGTGCGTCCGCGTGACCTATCCTTCTCTAGGTATGGGAATCGCGTTTACGGAGATGTCTGAAGAAAACCGTACACGCTTGCGCGAGCTGCTGGCGGCGATCTCGCGGCCCTCGGTAATCGTGGGACCGGGCTTGGCATCTTCGCAGCCCGTGAGCGGTCCGCTGAAGGCTCTGCCCCTGATTTCCGATCCAGGCGCGGCCGTGCGAGCCTTGGTCGAGTATTTCGAAAACCGGCAAATGCTCACGCAAGAAGAATTCTTAACTGTGCTGCGCAAGAGCCAGAGGGCCAATCCCGCCTTGAGCAAGGCTTCGCGATTCTAACCGCCTGGTTACCACCGTCATTCCATTCGATCTGCAGATTCACAGTCCAGCAATTACAGAAACGATGCTATTCGCTATTATGAATGGACCATGGCTCTTTATCTCATCACAGGCATCGGCGGCTTCATTGGATCATCTCTGGCGCGGGCTTTGCTGTCGCGGGGCGAGCAGGTTCGCGGAGTCGATAATTTTGCGACGGGCAAGCGCGAAAATCTCGCGGACATTCTTAATCGCATCGATTTTCGCGAGGCAGACATTCTCGATCTCGACGCGATGAAGCGGGCCTGCGCGGGTGTGGACTATGTTCTGCACCAGGCTGCGATTCCCTCGGTCCCGAAGTCCGTCCTTGATCCTCTCGCCAGCAACCGGGCCAATGTGGATGGAACTGTAAATGTGCTGGT
>Ga0209488_10001812_pt1 | contig 18041 bp, 22 predicted proteins | sample Rivendell_Oct201_8_FD_188349 | JGI IMG/M metagenome (GOLD analysis project Ga0209488, IMG submission 188349) | Vadose zone soil microbial communities from the Eel River Critical Zone Observatory, Northern California, USA -... | ecosystem: Environmental > Terrestrial > Soil > Vadose zone >...
GCCGCGCACAGAGCGTACGACATTATACCCGCGGATCCGTCTCTACTATCGGGACGGATGACCTTGGTGCTCTGAAAGAGGTCCCTGAAGAGTCCACTGAAGTGACGCTTCGGAGGCAACTTCTTGAAAAGTCCAAGGAGAATGACAAGGTACTAGGCTTCTTAAATCATCGTCACTTTGACACCGATCTAGCTTCCCTTCTCCCCGTAGCTCCAAGACCAAATTCAGGCACTTCAGGCGCAGCTCGCCCAGCGACCGCCGATCGAGGCCATTCAAGAATTACGAAAGGAATACAGTAACCTTGAACTCATTCTACAAGGCACGCAGCGCGAGAACGAACGGGCCATGACGGAACTGGAGAGGTTGGTCTTACGTGCCACCCTCGTCAGGAGGACTTGCTGACAGTCCCCGTTGCAATTGATGGATAGGAGTAGACAGAGAGAGAAGCTTCTTGAGCGCGAGCTCGAGAAACTGGCAGGCAGTAATTGGCAGGTGCGCGTGCTAGGCACCCTGGGTCTCTTGCGAAGCTCATTGTACTTTGCCCTTTGCCCATGTTTCCCCATACTCGCTTAGGCTAACCTTGAGATCGCTGCTGCCGGCATCTCCAGCCCACTCTCCTCTCGTACAGCCACAACTCTCTTTTCCCCTCCCATGCAGCACATTGCGTCGCCATTCTCAGCTGACACTAACCCAGGCTCAAAGCCTAGCGTAGAAACCACGATGGCGCAGGTGGAGCAAGTGCGTTTGTTGGTCCTAGGCATGGAGGAACGCCTCCGCGTGCGGGAGGAGAAACTCGTAAAGACGATGGAAAGGGCTGATCAGGAGAGTCATAGATTTGAGGTGCTGCGTAAGGATGCGGCAGCAGCAGTGAAGACCTGAGCGAGGGAGCCCAGGCGTTATGTCGTATACATCGATGGATTTCGCTCTGCTGCAATGACTCGTTCTTTGTATGTTGTATACAACCTAATCTCACTATGAATATTCTGCCTTTGAATCAGCAAGCTCAGGTGAGCGAGTGATGATCATGAGGGAAAGAGAGAGCGAAGTGGCATTCTTCCGACCCAGAGGAGTCGCCGGTGTACAAGCCTTATCTATCTGTATATTCCGATGTAGAATCTCCCATGACGATATGGCACAGATGATGACGTGAAAGTAGAAGAGACCAGGTTGGTGGCTGGGTGTGAGGGGTAGAACAGAAAGCGGAAGGATGACCGAGGAGGCTGAGGGATTGCCGGATGAAGCGCAGCAACACCGGAAACGCTCAAAAAATCATATCAATTCGCAGAAAATCCGTACAACCATAAAATAACGTGAACGGGCCCGTGAGCCCCGATACAATGGACATGTAACCCAAAAAGGTCGAAGAATCGAGTCAGAAAGTGAGGATGAAAGGTGTCTGTGCCGCGAGTCAAACCGGAGTCAATCTTCCGCGGCTGGCTGTGGCACAAAACGCATCCGAATCCGCGCAGGTCTGTGCGTCCGTCTGGAATGGACCGTGCGTGGGAAATACCTCCGGGCACAAACGACAAATCGTCGTTTCTCGTTCGCCACTCGACCCCCCATCCCCATTCCCGCACCACCACCTTCTCCTCCACCCCAGGACAAGAACATCGTATTTTCGCTAACTTCTCTCTCCTAGAAATCCATGGCCCGCACCAAGGTAAAATAACAATAACTTTTCTCCCAACATCTCTTCCGCTGACCAATTTCCTCGCTATCTGCCAGCAAACTGCCCGCAAGTCTACTGGAGGTGGGCAACCTCGCAACCTGAAATTTCCTTATAAGTAAATTCTGACTTGTCATATCTAGGCAAAGCCCCCCGTAAGCAACTCGCAACCAAGGCTGCTCGCAAGACCGCCGCCGCCGTAAGTATCGGATCCTTGACCCCCGTCGTCGTCGTCATTGCATGGTTATCGCATTTGTGGTCACGTGCTGATGGTTGATGTCCATTTATAGGCTACCACTGGTGGCGTGAAGAAGCCACACAGGTTCCGTCCTGGTACCGTCGCACTGCGCGAGATTCGTCGGTACCAGAAATCGACGGAACTTCTCATCCGTAAACTCCCGTTCCAACGCCTCGTTCGTGAGATCGCTCAAGACTTCAAGGTATGTTGCTGTCGTCGTGGTTTCAGCCACGTTTCCGTAGGGGCTGTGCTCACGACACGCCGTTGCTGTGCAGACTGACCTGCGCTTCCAATCGTCGGCTGTTATGGCTCTTCAAGAGGCTGCCGAAGCCTACCTTGTGTCCCTGTTTGAGGACACCAACTTGGCTGCCATCCATGCCAAACGTAAGTCCATTATCTTGTCGTCCCCTCGCTATGGTGATGTTCATCGCATACCTACAGGTGTTACTATGTATGTTATCGAACATGTCCATCGATCTGTGTGTATCACTGACAAATCCCTCTGCAGCCAACCCAAGGATCTTGCTTTGGCCCGTCGTCTCCGAGGCGAGCGGTCTTGAACGATCTCTTGGTTTACATGCACTTTTTTGGCGGCTCCCTATGCGTCGTCTATCGTACACCTACTCGTGCGTCTTGATGCATCGGGATAGTTTGATTGTGTTTGTACAGTTATAGTTTCCTCTAAACGCGCCTGTTGACCAAGTGTCCCTCTCTTTCTCGTGTGTTCGATAGTCCATTTTCATAAATCGATATATATATATTTGGTCTCGTCTGGTTTGTAGTGATCGAGACCCCGGTCATGAGGTTGGGACACCACGTGGTCAGCTGATGGTGATTCACATTCACCCTTTTCGGTTTTCATCCGTCTCACAAACTGCACCCCCGAATCATTCATGTAAGGCTAGATTACGTTTGAACTTGTTGGGCAGGCTGTTAGTATCACCGAGTTGAATGGATGAAGACTAAATGCCATGCGGCTCTTGCGGATCAAATTGCGCGACACGGAGAACCACTGTCATGTATAGTTGACGTTCAGGCGCTGAATCTTGCATAGTTCCCTTTTTAGTTCCCACATCCTCACTCCGGCACGCTCCAGTCAGGTGCGCAGTTGTGGGTCACTCAATTACCGGCAAGGGAATGCGTCGAAAAGCCGATTGGAGCAGCCAGGGCGCAATCGGCATCCATTCATCTGTCAAAGTTCTTAGTCCTGGGCGCCTTCCACTGGCAGCACCAGCATGGACAATGCCCTTGCTGTAGCCGGAAGCCACACCCTTGGCCTGCTGACCCTTATAACAGGGACTAGTCCCCCGAGGCTCGCCTGTGAGCTTCTACTCCCTTCCCTCGACTTTGACATGCCCGTCGCTGAGTCTCAGAGCGAGCCTTCGACCGTGCGCTCGCCGCCTCGCCTCGTTCGGCCTCAAATGACGGATCCCTTACCGTCGAATGGTATTGATGTCAAGACCCCCCCCTCTACTGGGCCCGGAGCGTATGATACCGCCGTGATACCGCCGTCTCACGGGGCGCGCACACTTGTCCTCTGCTTCGATGGGACCGGCGATCAGTTCGATTCGGATGTACGTCCATGACTATCTCTGTCCACCCTCAATGTTCGACCTCGCTGATCGAGTCGGCTGGCAGAATTCGAATATCATACAGCTCTTCTCGATGCTCAAGAAGGATGATAAGAGCCAGCAGATGGTGTACTATCAGGTCCGTGGGTTTGCATGCCTATTCGTGATCAGGTGGTCGTTCAAACTCAGACTTTCTTAGGCTGGCATCGGGACGTATACCATCCCTGAGATCGCGACACCGTTCTGGGCAAAAGTAGATAAGACCCTCGACATGGCTTTCGGCAATCACCTAGATGCACATGTCATGGGTATCTTTGTTCTTGTTGACGTCTTCTTTGCGCCCCCGACTTAACTTACTTTCCTTACAGGGGGCTATGAGTTCTTGATGGAGAACTGTACGTCCAATTCAAGTACTCTCGTTCAAGTACGGATTGAGGTCCTCATTCTTGTTTCTATGCTAGACCACGCGGAGGACAAGATATGCATCTTCGGGTTTTCGCGTGGCGCCTACACCGCTCGAGCGCTTGCAGGCATGATCCATAAGGTTTGCCGCGGCTCTCTGCGTCGCATTCGGGCGAGTTCTAACCCAGTCGATGATAGGTGGGCCTGCTCCCTGCGGGCAACCATCAGCAAGTTGCCTTCGCGTATAAAATGTTCAGTCGCGACGATGAGATCGGATGGAATCAAAGCACTTCATTCAAGAAAGCTTTCTCTGTGGATGTCGAAATTGAATTTGTCGGCGTGTGGTATGCCTTTCTTTTTCACACGCCACGCACTCGGCACCTAACGTGCCGTCGTAGGGATACCGTTTGTTCCGTGGGATTACTGCCACATACCCTCCCATTCACAGCCTCCAATACTGCCATCCGCTACTTCCGTCATGCTGTCTCACTCGATGAACACCGCGCTAAGTTCAAGGCCAACTATTATCACCTTCGTCATGACGACGACCAGAAGGGCACCAAGCTCGGAGAGATGCCACGTTCAAATCAGCGCCATCCTCATTATCATCGCCCTCATCACGATCACGATCACAAGGGTAAATCTCAGTACGAGGAGGAATACGATAAAAGACCTACCGTGACCGACGTGCGGGAAGTTTGGTTTGCTGGGTGCCATTGCGGTACTTCTCCCTGTCTCGAGTATTACGCTTGGGTCGTGCTGACATCGTCATGCAGACGTTGGTGGTGGATCTGTTGGGAATGGCACGCGGAATAGCTTGGCTAGAATTCCACTTCGTTGGATGATTCGCCAATGCTTCCTTGTCAACACTGGAATACAGTTTTACCGCGAGTCTTTCAAGGACATCGGTCTTGATCCCGACACACTCTACCCCTTCGTAACCCCCCGGCCTGCGGCCCTAGCGGCAGAGGAATCTGTAATTTCCCGTCTCAAGGCTTCTGCTCACAATGCAGAGCCAACTGATGCCACCCTTACCGATGATGAAGTACAGGCTCCGCCGACGGCGGCATCTACTTTCAAAACAGAAGAGGATGAGGAACTCGTAGATGCGCTGTGTCCGATATACGACGAACTGCAGCTGTCCAAGGTCTGGTGGACCCTCGAACTTATTCCCCTGAGACACAAGATGCAAACCCGGGAGGACTTGTCGTGGACGTCGTATTGGCGGTACGAGTTTCACCTCAGTCCTTTATCCATTCTCTCATCTGTCATTGACGTTATTCTTATTCTCTATAGGATGAACTTGGGCCGTCCTCGCGAAATTCCAAGGGCGGTTCGTGAAAAGAGGGAGAAGATCTATGTACATCGCTCCGTGAAGATAAGGATGGAAGCAGAGGGTCTGGACGGTGGGAAGTACGTACCCAGGGCGAGGTTTGAGAATCAGGAATTTGAGTGGGTGGATTGATTCACGTGGTCCACGAAGACGCTTCCCTCGTTCATCACTTTTCGTTGCTCATTTAGTCATCCTATCTACTTGTCTCATCCTATGTTGACGCACCATAACGCCTTTAGCACACATTCGGACCCTGATCGTACGCACATGTAGCCGCGCTGACAGTTTACCAGACGCGTGTTTGAATATCAGCCACTTACACTTATTCGAGTCAGACGCGAGCCTGGGGAACTTGACTCACGCTGTCCTCAAGAACACCAAGTCAAACTCGTACAGACAACTACGCTTTCTATTAACTTTGACTGCTTTAGCCTGCCCGTGCCAAATGCAGGGTTCCGCAGCGTGCAGTTCGACGAGCTACTCAGCTCGGAGCCGTCGCGGATTTCAATGGAAGCATACATACGTGAAAGGCTGCGGCTACGGCTACGCTGTGGGCCCATCAATCACGGATTATAATTAGCGCATACTATATCTCGGTTACCGTGATTCGGCGCGTCTGGCTAAGCATGTTCATGGATCCGGAGACTCGGAACAGTAATACTGGGTGATGCAAGAAAGGTAGCAACCTTGGGAAGAATTGTATCTCTGTGTAAAAATAAACACGATCTATATATGGGGCAACATCACTGACCCTCGGGCGAGCGAGAACTCAGCATCAATCCTTGGGCGCTCCGAGTCAGCGCTCAGTACGAGCACCGGACTGCCCGGCGGTTCGGCAGTTGCGGAAGCCACGTGCGTTCCATGCAAAAATTGGGCAGCTAAGAGCAGAAAACACGGCTTTGGTGATTGATGTAGTCGATGTGGGAGTCATGCAGACAGCAGTTGTCAAGGGCCACATTCTTGTTCCGCATGCTCGGGGCCATTCAATTCATGTTGATAAAAAGGGATCTACTGCACTTCGAATATGAGTCAAGTGGCGCTATTTAGTTCCTTGGCAGGTCACTCCAGGCAGTGGCGAGTACACCCAGAGTATCAAGCCACCGAGTCCAGAATCAGGGATCCGGGGGTTCAGAGTATTTAGAGCATGGAGGGCGGTGGGCGTGCTGGGAATTCGTGATGCACCGGCGCCGTCGGGACCGGGCACATATGCCTTTTACCACACTTTGCCGCCCGAGATTTCTGGTTTGGAAAAAGGCGCCACTATTACCCCACTTCTTCGGCCTGGAATTAACTTCTCGGCGCATCTCGAGACCATGAGCAACCTACCCCTGCGTGCGCGGTGAACGAGGCACTGTTCAACCCCTGATTTGCGTCGCTTTCTTCTCTTTCTTCTTCAACCATCACCTTCTACACCATTCAAGAAGCTCGGTTTTGAGCAGTGAAGTATCGTGTGCTCTTTTCGATAGGATATCGATGCCTTCTTACCCTTTGCCCTCTTACCCCCTGCAGTGCATACAATACGCCCCTCGGATGTGCGAGGCTCTGGCTCTGGCTCGCCCTCGGGAAGTGAGCCTCCACCTAGACAGCGGCGCAAACCAGGTCGTGTCCCCGTATCTTGTGCGGAATGCCGGCGGTGCGTGTCCACCTTGACATTTCGCTCTGAATCCTTCAGTTCTCTTACTCGAGCCTTGCTAGACTCAAGTTGAGATGTGATCGAAAGGCACGTTTACTGTATTTCTGCGGCGTGGCGAGTGCGGGGGGTTGAGCTGTTCCTCCTGTAGGTCCCTTGTGAGAGATGCACCAAACGTGGCTGTGCCACGATCTGTCCCGATGGTGTGTCCTCTTCCTCGTCGTTGCACCTGTGTCCCACATGTGCTGATATCTCCCACCAGGTACTCTCGCGAGACGTCATAAAGGGTGCGTACACTATATTGGGCGGTCATAGCGTACGATCGCCGCCGCCTCTCCCCAACTAACTTTATGGAAGAAACATAAACCTCGCTGCGAATCTTGAACAGCTACATGCGGCGCAGGTCGAGCGCATGGCCCGTCGCATCCGCGAGCTCGAGCAAGGTCTTGACGAGGTTTACGCCACCATTTCGAACGAAAAGCACCCACTCCTCAGCGGCGGTGAGGGCGTGGTGGCATCGGGTTCCTCTACTCCCCGAGTGTTCGCGTCGCCATCGCCGATTCATTGTGATCCGTCGTCGGTTCACCAGGATGACATCACCAACCATTCCGGTACGCCATGCGCCTACTCATTCTATCATGTGGGGTGTGAGAGCTCTGGATCATCTAGGCACGCTGAACATCGGCCCAAAAGGCAGTTCGTGCTTCTACGGCGCGACGGCCAGAGGAGAAGTGAGCACTGGTTTTCCCCCTGCGTCCGAGCAATAACTTAAACCTCTTCGCCAACTCTTTTACCATCGTCACACGTGCCTTGCGTCCAGTTTCTCCTCAGGACAAGCCGCCAAAAACGTGATACATCATATTTTCGGCACACGCGATTGAGCGAGCGCGTCTTGTCGGTCCCATTTCCGGAGGCATCGCCGGAACTTATCGCCCCAGATGTCCGTCAGATGGTTTATAGTCATTTACCTTCCTTCGAAGACGCACGAGGGGCATGCGAGCTCTTCTTGAACTACTCATCGTACATGTACGTGGTTCGGGAACCAACTATTTACTTACTATTTACTCTTGGATCGGACAGGACATCATCTTTGACAAGGGAGGAGCTGTTGCATATTCTCGAAATCGTATATCAAAACAAGTGCGCTGCGAGTTCTTCTGTTTTTCTGATGGGCTTCGCTTGTTGAACATCCATGCAGGGATGCTGACCCAGAACCTGCTACGCATCACCTCAGCCTTCTCTATGTTGTACTCGCTCTTTCGAGATTGCTATACGGCGAGGCCAACTACACTGTGGAGTCACAAGACTATTTCATGCTGTCTCGCGTGGCGTTGACACTTGATTCGCCAGTGACGACTACCACCGTCACCGCGGTGCAGACGATCGTACGTAATTCACTAACCGTGTTGCGCGCAGAGCTCTAAGTAGTACAGGTTTACATGGCCGAGTACTTGTTATTGAGCGACGTCCATATCGATCCAACTGGCTGTGCTAGGGCATGGGTCTACATTGGGATAGCCATGAAGCTTGCGCATAGTGTAGGTTCCATGCAGTTGTTGTCACCTGATGTCCGTCTCTCACTTATATACTAGATCGGCCTTCGTGAGCACTTTGAGATTGGCCCAGCGTGCCTTTATGTTAACCCTTTGTTTCAGATCTTGGGGGTGCGAGATTCCGTCTAGAGCAGGACGAAGTCAGCCGGCGTAACCGAGTTTTTTGGCACCTCCTTTTTTCCGACGTGTGGGCCGTGAGCTTCGCAACTCTCTTCCCTCTGTAAATAACAGGCTCAAGCAAATATTTCCAGAGTTTCACGTCTGGTCGACCACCAAGTACATCATTAGGCTTTGTCGATTGTGACCTTCCCAATGAGAATCGGGAGCATGTTGGGAATGATGGTGAAAACTGTACGTCTTTCTTCTCTTTCACGACCGATCTTACTGAGTTTCGTTCAGACCACCGTTGGAACTACGAGTTTATCAAGTTGTTGTCTCATGTCATGTCCATTGCCTTCACCGCACAACCGCCTCCATATGCAGCCATCCTCGACCTTGACAAGAAGTTAAGAGACTTTTACGTACCCGCGTACTTGAGACTTCAGTGGGCGGGCCAAGAGTCATCCGACAATGCGCTTTGGATCAAGCGCTGGGTTGTGCTTTCCAACAAGGAATGGGGTAAGTGGTCGCCCTTGAGTTCGGGCTTTGTCTTTGTTGAATAGGTCCTTCCTGCAGCGTTATTGAACATCCACCGCATATATTTTGCACAAGCAGTTCGCGAAAATCCCTTGGATCCACTCAGGCATCGATATGGTCTCTCGGTCATGGCACTATACCGCTCTGCGTTCCGGCTCATCGAAGGTTGCACGAGGACTTGTCAAGTCTGTCCCCCCAACTTTCAATTCTTCCGCACGAGTTTTTCTAGTTCCAAAGTGCTTTCGGTGGTCGTACGTGTCTCTTGTCCTGGTGCTCGCCCTAGATGTTTGCCTAAGGGTATCACAGATCGTGATGTGCCTGCTTGTGTGTTCTGCGCCAAAATCGAACTTGGCGATGCCCGCTCTTGACCTGCTCAACAAGGCCGTCGCGCTGTTTGAGACTGGGATCGAATGCGGTAGCACCCATCTGTCCGAGAATATGGTTAGCCTCGCCTTTCTATAGCGCGTAGCCTCTTGCTCACATCGGTATCTTTACGCAGGAAGCCGTACGCAGCATGCATCACGAAGCCCGCGAGGCGGTGGAAAAGGTCAGGAGGCCTGGGGAGCATCCTCATGCACCTTTGCGTGGGGACGAACTCGATCGGCTCACTGGCATGGGCATGACACGGTACGGGAAAGGGGCTGTGGCTCGAACAATCATCACGCCCGAACAACTGGCGATCGATTATCGCGCAATCAGCGGTCTCGACGCGCCGACGGCATCTCGCCCTTCGTCGGCGGACTCCTATACTTCCCCGGACCCGCGACCTGGACTTGTGGAGCCGACTAATAGGGCGTTCCCGGGTGAGGAAGACTTTGGTGTGGTTCCTCCTGCGGAGCACGGGCTGCCGCAGCACAGCATCTACAGAGCACCGCTGCCACCACAGCCATACATTCTAGACGCATCTTGGCAGGATTTCGTCGCGCAGCTGGGGTTTTGAGACGGTATGTTACGTTTGCTTTAGTTACCTTAGCGTTACCTTTGATGATGTACATAGTATTTATTTTCTGGAAGGACGACGACGATCTCCATCTCCATCTCCATCTCCATCTCCATCTCCAATTTGCGGTCGGCTATTCAACTGACACCGACACAAATTTTTAGTCGACCGGCGACCCGGACGTCTCGGGGTTGTGTCGGTGATTTGCTTATGTCATTTACACCATCCCGTGATTTCCTGCGGTCCGTTGTCCCTTTTTATATTAGCCAAGCGAATTCTGGCCCCATTCCCTCCCCAACCACTATCTTCCAACATTTCTCCGTTACTTGATGGCATATATACCCCACCATGCCCTTGCCGGACTTCGCAACTACAGGTACAAGGGCGTCGACAAGTATGTTGATCAAAAGGTTATCTGTGTGCGCGATCACTGAAAAATTCACCCAAAAGATCCATACTCTCAAATTATGTATTGAATCCGTTCTGGACCTGGTTCGTTACCCTCTGGCCCGGGTGGGTCGCGCCAAACATGGTACGCTACCGAAGTCTCCGCTGATCCACTTTTTTATGACGCATTTACAACTCACAGATCACGCTGACTGGCCTCACCATTGTGCTACTCAACTTTGCGACCTTATCATTCTACGATCCGACATATCTGGGGGAAAAGGGGGGCGCAACGGGCCCACCACACTGGGTGTACTTCACGTGCGCGCTTTACATTCATTTCGGGGACCCGGATCTGTGGAGCTGATCGTTACACGTCACTCGTTCAGCTGGGCCGCCGGATTGTTCCTTTATCAAACCCTTGACGCAATTGATGGGTGTGTCCATTCTGGGCCGTGTTTGGATGGCACAGGGTTGATGGGCTAACGTCCGGGATAGCAAGCAGGCGCGTCGGACGGGCATGTCAGGGCCCTTGGGGGAGATGTTCGACCATGGTGTGTGTTGACCCAGTGCATTTGATGCGTTGGTTCACACGTAGTTTAGGTTGCGATGCCCTTAATACTACTGTGAGTGCATTCAGTGGCGTAGCTTCCTCTTGATTCGCGCCCGTTAACGCCGATCTAGCTCGGGGTGATCCTCACATGCCACGCACTGAACCTGGGCAGGTCATGGTGGACCATCGCTTCGCAGGTTGGTACGCTTGCAAACTTTTATCTAACAACTTGGGAGGAATATCATACCGGTTGGTGATTTATTTTTTCATGCTGGGCTCGCTCTGATGTCCAATTTCAGGCCAGTTGTACCTTGGAGTCTTCTCTGGCCCTGTTGAGGGTATTCTTATGATCGTCACGATATTTACGATAACTGGCTTTATGGGTATGTCCGAGACCGCAAACTACAAGCAGGCATTGAACCCTGGTGCAGGACCTACATTCTGGGATCAAAAAATATTGACACTCATTCGATTAGAGAGAATTGAGTGGATATCCTCGCACGTCCCCGACGTTGGTATCAATGTGTGTTTCATGATTTTCTCGACATTCGCCCTTGCCTTCAACATCGTCACGAGGTGCGTACTTATCTTCACGTGTTTCGTTCCATGCTGACTTGTGGCTAGCTACATTAACGTACTTAATGCGCGTCGCGCATCACGGGGATCTGTGCTAAAACCCCTATTATACCTTCTTCCATTCCCTGCGTCTGTATTGCTGCACCTCGCATGGCTGAATCAGCCATCCTTGCGGAACCCGGACATCATGAACTCTTCGGCATTTGTTCCATTCCTGTGCGCCTGGGGCCTGCAATTTGCGCATGTTGTAGGACGAATGATCATCGCGCATGTCACCAGCCAACCGTTCCCAGTGTGGGACCCGATGTATATCTGGACTATCGTTGGGGCAATTGATGCCAATATGCCAATCCTCTTTGATAGGTAAGACTCGGTAGATGCGCTAGTGGGTCACGATGTTGATATGGTGAACAGACCACCATTAATTCAACACTCACCCGAGAATACGGCGAAGTTTGTGTACGTCGTACTGACGGTCGCGATCGTGACATATGCACGGTTCGTAGCCCTGGTCGTTTCTGATATCACGAATTACTTGGGCATTGCATGTTTGACGGTGCAAAAACGAGACGCGAACGGTGTTTGGAGGAGCGCAGTTCCGACTGAAAAGAGTGGGTGATTAGATTAGATTTATTGATAGTGTATAGTAGCATTCCGGCTAATCGGCCCTGATTATCATTCGAGTCAACAATCCAAAAAAGTGTACATGCTCGCAACCCATTGCCAACTCAGGCTTGCCCATCGCATATCTTTAACCTCTGGAAACCTACGCACAAGACTTCCCATCCGTACGATGGCCTCATCCGTGGACGCGCTCTATGCCGAGCTCGCGCAGCAGACTGAGCTGTTCAACAAACTTCGACTCGAGAATTCTGACCCAACCGCGCTCGACGAATCACGCAAGCGGTTAGGCGAACTCAAGAGGGAGATTGCCTCGATAAAGCCAGGAGGGAAAGACGCGAAGAAAAAAGAGCGATTGCTGCTCAAAACGCCCAAAGTACGCCGACCCGCCCTCGCCTTCGCGCCGCAGCTAAGCTAAGCACTTCGATCCTCCCCCCCTCCCCGCACGTATACCAGGGCACGCGCGACTATGGACCAGGCGAGATGTTCTGCCGCGACTACGTCGAGCGCATCGTGAAAGAGTGCTTCGTGCTGTATGGCGGTGCGCAGCTCGATACGCCCGTGTTTGAGCGGAAGGATATCCTCGCGGGGAAGTATGGGGAGGACGCGAAGCTGATATTCGATCTTGAGGACCAGGGCGGGGAGCAGCTTGCGCTGCGATATGACCATACTGTTCCGCTGGCGCGGTACCTCGCTATGGGCGGCGTGATAAACACGCAGTCTAAGTTGTGGCAGGTCGGGAAGGTTTATAGGAGGGATAGTCCTGTTATGTCGAAGGGACGGATGAGGGAGTTTTCGCAGGCGGTGCGTGGTGTTTTTTTTTTTACTTTGCCTTCTGTTGCAATCTGACTGAGTGTGTGGGAAATGCGCATTTGCCTATAGGACTTTGATATTTCTGGACAGTGGGATACTATGATACCCGACGCGGAACTGCTCAGCTTGCTGTGCACAATTCTCACGCGACTAGAAGTCGGCGAGTTTACTGTCAAAGTACGTCTATCTGACGCTCTGCTGTTCATTGGGAGCCTTTTGTGACAGCGTCCAGGTCAACCATAGGAAAATCCTTGATGGCATCTTTGAGGTCTGCGGTGTACCAGCAGAGAAGATACGCCCTATATCGTCCGCTGTTGACAAGTTAGACAAAGTACTTGTGACGTGCCCAATGTGTGCTTGCGCTGACCCTCGAGCATAGCTACCATGGTCTGAAGTAAAAAAGGAAATGACAGAGGAGAAAGGTCTCGATCCCACATCCGCGGACAAAATCGGAGAATATGTGAAACATAAGGGTGCGTCACTGTCTGATGGGTTCGTCTGCCTCAACCGACTCGCTGATTGTGAGAGTAGGCGGTCGACCACTGCTTGATCGGCTCTTGGCCGACGCGACGCTGACGGCCAACGCAAAGGCAAAGCAAGGTCTCAACGAGATGGTCATCCTGTTTACCTTCCTCGAAGCGTACAAAATAACCGATAAGGTTGCCTCCTTTTTTTCTGTGACCCTACATGAAAACACCGATTGAGTCTATTTTACAACAGATCTCGTTCGACTTGTCATTGGCACGTGGGCTGGACTACTACACCGGTCTAATCTACGAAGCCATCGTCGAAGCGTCAGCACCGCCAGGTCTCAAGGCAGCGGAAAGCCTTGATCCGGCACCTCCCACGCCAGCAGCCGCGCCGAAAAAGAAGAGCAAGAAATCTGGCCCAGACGAGGACGAGGAGATCGACGAGTCGCAAGTTGGCGTGGGCTCGATCGCCGCGGGCGGGCGGTACGACGATCTGGTGGCGATGTTCACCGCCGCGGCGTCCGGGGACGGCAAGAAGGTTGCCGGCCTGCCGTGCGTCGGCGTGAGCATCGGGCTGGACCGCATCTTCGCGCTGCTCTGGCCCAAGTGGATCGAGCGCGGGATGCGCAGCAAGGAGGTGTTCGCGTATGTACTGTCGGCGGGGGACGGCCTGCTTCCGGAGCGCATGGGGCTCGTGGAGGAGCTGCGGGCGCAGGGGATCGCGGCGGACTTTTTGGCGAAGAATAAGCCCAAGTTGAATGCGCAGTTTGCGGCGGGCGAGCGGGACGAGGTGCCGTATGCGATCATCCTTGGTGGGGACGAGCTCAAGGCGGGGCTGGTGACGGTCAAAGAGCAGCGCTGGGAGTTTGTGGATGGGAAGAAGACAAAGGTCGAGTCGACGGATAAGGGCACGCAGGTACCACGCGCGGAACTGGTGCAATGGCTCAAGGCTACGACGACATTCAAGGAGTGGTCAAGTGGGAGGCTAATTCGACAATGAATTGGTACTAACTAATCGAGACATATCCGGCGCGTAATACATAGAATACAACCATCGTCAGGGGAGCCAAATGAATTTCTATCGTGTACACTTGGGATGAAATTGCACTGCTACTCGCCGTCTGATCCCGAATCTTCGGACTCCCCTTGTTGTTCATCCTCGTCATAGTCTATGAGAAATTGATTAGTCATGGTATGCCCGGGGCGGACAACAAGGGAAGGCGTACCGCTCGCGACGTCGTCGTCCAAGATGCTGTCTTGAACCCGATGTCGGAGGAACGCATTGACCGTTTCTGTATCGTCTTCTTTCACATAGTCCCGCGCCAGAGAACCAGCCTTGTCCTTGATACTATGGGTGCCATCGTAAGAATGGAAAAAGGAGAGAAACAATATAAGGGTAAATCCCAACCTCGTATCTGCGCCAGCGTCAAGGAGGGAATCTACGATGAACGCGCGGAGCTCGGGTTCCTCAATCTTCACAGCAAGGTGCAGCGGCGTCGCGCCCTCGAGACGGTTGATGGGGTCGACGTCACAATTGTCGTATTCGAGTAATTCGTTCAGAACGTGTGGTGAACCTTTTGATGCTCTGGTCCATAGCACTCATAAGTAAATCAAAAGGATTGAAACGGGAGGAGGTTGCGATCTCTCACGCGTAGTGCAGTGCTGTTGTCCCACAAGCAGGTGTTTAATATTAATCAGCATTTGTCGCTTGACCATGACGTTACCCGCTCAAGGGCCTACCTGTGTTCCCGATGCTGAAGAAACCTCGTCAGCCCGCGTGGAGTACGCGTTTGGAAACTCACCCGTCCTGAAAATTGATATCGAACTCGGTCGGCTTAGTAAAGACCTCTAACAATTGTTCAACGTTGTCGTTGCGCGCAGCATCAAGTAGCAATCTGTCTAGGGTGGTGTTATTGTCAGCATGAGCATCCTATGTTGTTCACAGAGAAGCCCCACTGTAAGTTGTGTGGTCTTGATCTTCGGCCATCTGTCAGGTTGATGATTATGGGTGACCGCGGTGGTGAAGGGGGTGAATGGAAACGTGTTGTCTTCTTAATCGGGTAAGACACAACTTCCTTTTCAAGCACCCGCTTGACTTGGTGTGGCTCAACAAGACCCGGTCAGTACCTGGAGCATCAGATGCCACAGCTAGGAGATATTCTTGGTTATGACCCCGTATGTGACTGTATCTTACAAGCTCATATCGACTAGCCTTTGTCGTTCTTGTAGGATTCGCTCATCACCGAAACTCTCGTATCTGTGATCACCAAGGCCGTCTTTACTGACGACCACGGAGGACAGCAAGTGGTAGCCGTAAAGGCCGGAAAAGCCAAGAAAAAACTCGTGCTCGAGCCTCACGATATCATCAAAGAGCTTCGTTTGTTGTCATCGTTGTCACATCCTGCGGTTGGGCTGCGCATCCTTTCTCACCTGGCATCATGTTTACATGCGGCACAGATCATCTGCGTTTTGGGTCGTGATTACGATGCATCACAGTCGTTACAGCGATTTTGGATGCCTTTTATGCCCTTTACCCTAGCCGACCTTCTCTCGGTCCCTACCTTTTCCCCGATTCCTGATCCTGATACCCCTGCGCATGAGGCGCAGAGCGCCTTGGCATTTAGGGTAGTGGTCAAGGGCATCATCCATCAAATACTCTCAGGTGTCGCGTACTTGCATGCTCCAGAAAGGCGGATCGCGCATCGCGATATCAAACCGCGGAACATACTGCTTGATACGTCGTGCGTGGCTGTGCTCATAGACTTTGGTGTCGCGCACTCTCCGGCACCCGGCCCTCGGGACGTATGGCCCGAGCTTGAGGGGAAGATGTACTTTGAGGTGGGCAGCGGGTACGTGGGTTGTATTCACCTCGAAATGCACAAACGTCTAATCCGGACGCCGTCCCTTTTAGCCCTTACCGTGCACCGGAGCTTCTATTCGGCGCACGCAGCTACGATGCGACGGCTTGTGATTTGTGGGCCCTCGGTGCGACATTTGCAGAATTCTTCACGACCCTTCACCGCTACGCTCTGGCCGGTGACTTCGACGAGGACGAGGATGCGGAGGAGAGGGGCGACCCTACCAAGGCCTATATTTTTGACGAGCTGCCTGTGGCGTGGGCACGTTCCGAGTGGGAACGCTACTCGCTGTTCGATGGCTCGCGCGGCGACATTGGCCTTGCGTGGAGCATTTTTCGCACCCGTGGCTCGCCCACACCGGAAACCTGGCCTGTCCGTTTTACCCCCTCCGCCCTCCAGGCGGGGTTCTCATCATTTTTTTAATTAGACGTTTACCGAATTGCCTGACGCGAGCAAGATCAACTTCATCGACTCACCTGGCGTGCCACTATCGACGTTGCTTCTGCACCAATACGGTGACGGTGACCTCCTCGACGCGCCGCTTCCGTCTGCGAAGCAAGTGCACTTTCCACCCGCGGAGCAGGGACCAACCGCGGTCGACCTGCTGCAACGCCTGCTTGTTTATCCACCCTATTCGCATTTCAGGGCTGCAGCGGCGGTGGCGCATCCTTGGCTGTTGCGTGATGGGCCGCTTGTCCTTCCGCGAGTCGCTCTCGCGAGCGATGGGCATGCCCACACACGCCGCGGAGACGCGCGACGGCAAGACGGCCGGAGAGTGGTTGAAGCTGTTCCTTGCCCCTGGTCTGTAATGACGGAGCGAAAGCTCCGGTTGATTTTTCTTTTTCAATGACCTCGCCATGGCAAGAGCGTTACATGTTACAGCTACCAGGCCTGCCTAACGCGAAGCGAATCAGCCCCCAACGTTCAGATGCATGCCGACATCGGCTGAAGAGAATGCTAGTGACTTAAAGGCCCAGATCCGTTCTCCGCTACTACCTCCTTTTATTTTTAATGCCGTCGGTAAGCACTATTGGCAGCTTGCTGTAAGCGTTCGCCTCAAATCTTCGAACTTTTCCTTATCGACATACCAACCCCTTCATCAGCACCATTCAGGGTCCCTAGGACCCTGTTCTTTCTTGCTCTACTCTACTCAGACATGGAGGAGGGAACTGCGATAATATTCCAAACAGCTCCGAAGCGAGGTCGCTTGGTCGTTCGATCACTTCTATTTTTCCCTCGATTCTTGCTCAATCACTCGGTCACCACAGAAATCAACGTGATGCGTCCAGTACCACCTCTTGATATACTGTAGTTCATATATTTTAGGGCGGCAATTGTGTTTTGTAGCCAAAGAAAGGAAAGTTTGTTGGTTTGTCGTGCCTGTCGACTGACACCGAGGCACGCAAACATTAGCAAGTTGTGGCATCTCTTAATTATCAGGGTGGTCATCCTCCGAACCGAAATTCAGGCACATCTCCATCACATCTAGCCCTTTGAGACTCACCAGTTCCCACGAATCTTTCATACTATCATCGGGTCATGATCCCTAGTCCAGTGATTACTTGTCGCATAGATCCAGTGCGTTACGGTTCCTGTATTCATTTACTGTAAATTAAATTATAGGGCATGTACACTCGCGGTAATCTGGAAAGGGGCGGCTTTTGAGCATCCGAGCGGAGTTCTGAATTTGTGATAGAGGCCGCTCGTCCTCTGCAAGCGTGTTTCTACCTGGCGTCAGCTGCAGTAGTACTGTCGCCATGGCCATCAAAAGACTTTCAGAATGGCAATGGCTCC
>Ga0209488_10001813_pt1 | contig 18033 bp, 36 predicted proteins | sample Rivendell_Oct201_8_FD_188349 | JGI IMG/M metagenome (GOLD analysis project Ga0209488, IMG submission 188349) | Vadose zone soil microbial communities from the Eel River Critical Zone Observatory, Northern California, USA -... | ecosystem: Environmental > Terrestrial > Soil > Vadose zone >...
TAGTTGAACTAAACCGCTTCGCGGTGGGAAGAGCGCTGTAGTCAAGCGCATACGCATGCACTGTGCGCGGTGTCTCTGATTTGGATTTCCAAGCTTTCGATGTGAGTTGATCTCGGCGTATCAGACGCAAGCGGGAGTTCTTCCCGTTTTGATTGAGGAGATCGACATGGGTGTATTACGTGAACAGATGGAGCGTGAGATGGTGCTGCGACGGATGGCGTTGCGTACGCGGCAGGCGTATGTCGCGCAGGTGGTGGCGCTGGCCAAGCATTACCGTCGCAGTCCCGATCAGCTGACTGAGCAGGAGATTCAAAGTTATCTCTTGTATCTGATCGAGGAACGTAGGCTGGCGCGCAGCAGTTGTTTGCAGGCGCTGCATGGGTTGCGATTCTTCTATCATGAGACGTTAAAACAGGCGGAGATGAACTTTGGTGTGCCGCGCTCGCGTTCGCCACAGAAGTTGCCGCAGATCATGAGTCGCGAGGAGATCGAACGGCTGTTTGCGGCGGCGGTTCAGTTTAAGCATCGCGTGTTCTTGATGACCACGTACGCGGCGGGGCTGCGGTTGTCGGAGGTGTGTGCACTCAAAGTCGGCGATATCGACAGTACGCGGATGACCCTTCGCATCGAGCAGGGCAAGGGCAATAAGGATCGGTATAGTTTGTTGAGCCCGCGGTTACTGAAGGACTTGCGTCACTACTGGAAAATGGATCGGCCTGCGGTGTGGTTATTTCCAGCGTCACGCACTCCGGATCGACCGATCACACCGCATGCGGCGCAGAAGATCTATTACGCGGCGCGGGATCGAGCCAAGATCAAAAAGCGCGTGGGCATCCATGGTTTGCGGCATGCGTTTGCCACGCATTTATTGGAAGGCGGTACCGATGTGCATACCATTCAGCGCTTGCTGGGCCATGGTGACATTCACACTACGTTGCGCTACTGCCATCTAGCGCAACAGAGAATCACCGCTACCCGTTCGCCATTAGAGTTACTCGGTACGTAAGGGCGCTGCGTGTCGATTCACGAACTGCGGCGAGGAGAACTCGCCACGGTAGTGCGTGCCTGTGCACATTCGTATCGCGAGCGTCATGGACTGAGCGGTAGCGAGGAGCGTGCACTGCGCGCGATTGTTGCCTGTCGCACCGAGGCGATGGGCGGGCACGTGGCCGCGTGCGAGTCATGTGGCAGCGAACACTATGTCTATCACTCGTGTCGCAATCGCCATTGCCCCAAGTGTCAGACGCGCGCCAAAGAGCAGTGGCTGGATCGACAACGGTTGCAACTTTTGCCGGTGCCGTACTTCCATGTGGTGTTCACGTTACCGCATGGGCTCAACGGACTGATTCGCGCCAACGCAAGGTTGCTCTATGGCGTGTTGTTCGATACGGCCGCGCAAACCTTACACGCGTTCGCAAGCAACCCGCGCTGGCTGGGTGGTCAAATGGGCTTCACCTTGGTGTTGCACACCTGGTCGCAAACCTTGACACGTCATCCGCACGTGCATGGGTTGGTGACCGGTGGGGCGTTGACCCCAAGTGGCGAGTGGAAGAATGCGAAGCCGGGCTTTCTGTTTCCGGTGCAAGCCTTGTCGCGTGTGTTCAGAGCCAAGTATCTCGATGCCGTCAGCACGCTACGCAAAGACACCGCCTTGAAAGTCCCGCACGATTTGGCAACCGACGCCACGTGGACTGCATGGTTGAATGAACTGCGCAAAACGGCGTGGGTCGTGTATCTCAAACCGCCGCTCGCCGGTCCCGAGCACGTCCTTGAGTATCTGGCTCGTTACACGCATCGCATCGCTATGAGCAACGAACGCTTGCTGTGTGTCGATCGTCATGCTGTCGTGTTCCGTTACCGACCACCCCGCGGCAGCGTGACGCATGAGAAGAAAAAAATGCGCTTGAGTCACGAGGAGTTCTTACGCCGCTTCTTATTGCATGTGTTGCCACCGGGCTTCAAGCGCATCCGCCACTACGGACTCACCGCCAATCGCGGCAAAGCCGCCAAACTCGCGCACTGTCGCGCGCAACTCAATGCGCCCACGCCCGTGATCGCTCCACCCGAATCGGCCGAGGCTTTTCTAATGCGAGTGACCGGCCACGATCCCACGCGCTGCCGACACTGCCAACAAGGACCGCTGATCATTGTGCGGCACCTGCCCAGACCCACACGCTTGCCCGATCTGCGCGCCACCGGACCGCCGATAGTGTCATGAGTGCTCAATCGCCATTGCATTGCATCCCGTTGTGGTCGGAACAAGAATCGGCCCGGCATTGCCATGTCTGCTCACGCGTAATTGAGTCCAGAAACAGACTATGCCATCCTCTGCATCATCGACTCTTCAAGGATCGAGGCGCTTCATGCACCGCTATCGCCGACCTGCCGCCCTCGTATCGCGTGCCGCACATCAACCTCCATCCCTTCGCGGCGATTCATTCCCCATAATCATCACCGCCATCACACGCGGTTCAGTCCAACAGGGTTTATCTGCCGTGCAGACCCACGACAGATAAACCGCTATTTGTTGGGCTGCAGAAACAATCCGATATTTCAGATGGTCGCGTCTCGGTAAGCCTTAAGAACAGCATTCATACGTGTCTGCCATCCTCCACCCATCTTGCGATACCAAGCAACAACATCTGCATCCAAGCGCAACGCAATTTGTTCTTTGCGCTCGTGTTCAGCTTTTTTCGGTCGGCCGCGCTTGGCTCGCAATTCTGCAATACCCGTGTGCGCAATCGCATCGCCCCAAAACGTTTGGACAGCGGCTTTGTCGCGTACGCTATAAGGCACATCAGCGGTCGCCCTACTTTTGGGGGTAGATTTTGAAGTACGCTTCTTGTTCATGGGGTTCTGCCTCTCTACATGAAATCATTCGTGGGCCGTGCTCGCGGTCAGTCCACACCAAAACAACTATCCGCTCTTTCAGTCGTCCGAGGCTTATGAGCCGCTGTTCGCCATACACTTGACGCGTGTCCTCGTGGGTGAGCATCGGTCCGTCGAACACAACGTCACATTCGGCCAGGTCAATCGCGTGCTTACGTTTGTTGCGCTTCCGTTTACTTGCGTCGTAAGTCATGATATTTATTGTATATGCATTTAATCTGGGTGGCAAAGGCGTGTTTCTCATTATCAGAGCCCAACAATGCGTTCCAGAGGACGCATTCAAAGCAACGCACCTCTGAACGCGTGCGTTGGGTTTCATAGGCATCAAGATGCAACTGGATAGTTCCGTGCGACGTAACCTCTTGCTCATACTGACGGGCCTGATTGTCGCGTATGTGCGCAACTTTCTGCAGTACCATCGATACTCGTTCGAATCGGTTTGGGAGTTGCTAGGGTTTTGGTTTGCGCACTATGTAGTCATCGCAATAGTCAGTGCCATCGCTTATGGGCTGATACATTTGGCTGATCGCTTCATCTTGGTCAAGGAAAAAGGCGCAAAGCGCCTTTCTGTTGACGAGGCCATCGTGTATTTCTGCGTACTCTTCATCGTGAGCTCTGCGGTGGTGTTTGTAGTTGCTCACTGGCCGGCTGGTTTAAGCGAGACGCTCGACGAATGAAACCCAACAAGCGAATCAAGCCCGTGTGTTTCACACACTCGACTCGCAAACCGCTGCGCGCTTTGCTCGCGGCTTATTCGCGGCGTTATGCGCTCTAGAATCATACTCGTTGTTCTCCTGCTATCCGGATGCCAAACAACTCCGGTCGCGATCACTGCTAATCTAAGTTGCGATCTCGCCCCCAATGTGTGGCAACAAGTAGACGCACCACCCAACCGAGACGCGCTGCTCGAATTACCGGAGCAAATCATGAAGAAGCCGGTGCGAGAGTTCTTCGTCGCAAAGAATACTCAACGCGAGGCTTGGTTTGAAGATTCGAACCGTAATCTTCAAGCATGTCTCTACAATCCTCTAAAGCATATGTCGTGCTACGGCGGCGAACTCAACCGAGTGATCTTTACGCGGCTTGAGTCATCGTGGGAAGCTGGCCCGACAATGCAGATACAATGTATTGACTGACGAACGATCCATGCATAACAAGCCAATCATGTACGCACCCTTCGGTCGCCCGACTCGCAAAAGCCTTCGGCCTTTGCTCGCGGCATATTGGCGGCGTTAGATTTCAGATGAAAGCAATCACGATCCTCTTGCTGCTTCTGCCTTTAACGGTACGTGCAGACTGTATGGGCACCGCGTACGCGACCGGCTCAGAGGTCCCAAAGTTCAGACTTTCGCTGGTGGAGCCTCTTTCGCACAAATGGCGAGAATACGTGCGACGATTTCCACAGGCGCGAAACATCGAAGCTGTAAGTAAAAAAGGACTTGAAGTCTTTCTCGGGAGCGCGTGTCTCGTGCAAGCGGAATTTGTAGGAAACAAGATCGACCCTACTTCTAATGCAGTACCAACGGAAAAATTCGTTGTTGATGCACCCTGCAGCTCGTTACGTGCTGGTGCTGTAGTACATCTCGTGCCGTACTGGTATTGCCAAGACAATATTGAGGAAACGGGCCCCGACTTCTTTAAATGGCTCGGGCTTCGTAATGCAACTCTTACGACAAAGGACCGCTTTTGAAATCTAATAAATTCATCATGTCCGTTTGCTCCGCTCGCCCGGCCGCGCAAGCACCATGCGCGTGCGCGGCGGCTTATGAATCGCGTTAGATTCCCGAAATGTTCTTAAAACTTGCATCCGCCGTCGTAGTGCTTGTGTTCTGCCTAGCAATGGCAGATGCATACTCGGTGCTGTCCAATTTAGTTGCGGCCGCCAAAGTTGCATCGTTCGCAGCAGTCATTCCTGCCATTGCAACGCTGATCGTTGTTTTGCTCTCCCACAAAACGGGTAGAGGTCGCATGTTGCGGGCCACGCGTAAAGCCCGCGGCGCTTTAGCGGCGGCGTTTGGCATCGCAAACGCAGTAAGCTCCAACTTGATTGCACTTCGGAGGTTTGAATGAAGAGAGTCACAGGTATCGGAGGAATCTTATTCCACGCAAAGGACCCTGTCGCACTGCGAGCTTGGTACAAGCGGCACCTCGGAATCCCCGTTCAAGAATGGGGAGGCGCTGCATTCGACTGGACCGATGCCGCGGGTACTCCGACCAAGGGAACGACCGCGTGGTCCATCAGCGCAGCGGATGGCGAGTACTTCGCACCCAGCAAAGCGACCTTCATGGTCAATTATCGCGTCGAGGACTTGCCCGCTTTACTACAGGCGCTTCGAGACGAAGGATGCAGCGTCCTGGAGAAGACGGATGACTCCGAGTACGGAAAGTTCGGTTGGGTCATGGATCCTGAGGGCAACAAGGTTTAACTTTGGCAGCCACCACCGGGACAGTGAGTTGAATCTTTATCATGGATCCAATTGAAGTCGGCAAAAGTTACGATTCGATTACTCATCGCTGGCAATCTCCCGAGCATCCGCTGGGCGGGCTGGAGCAACACGAACGCGCACTACGGTTCGTCAAGAATCGCGGTTATGCATTGGATGCCGGGTGCGGGTGCAACGGCCGCTTCATTGATTTGTTGCGGAAGAAAGGTTTCACCGTCGAAGGGGTGGACGTGTCCGAACGGATGATCGCTCTCGCGAAACAACGAGATCCAACGATTGCCTTCTATCATGCGGACATCTGCGAATGGGAGCTGCCCCGGAAGTACGATTTCATCACGGGCTGGGACAGTATCTGGCACGTACCGCTTGCGACGCAAAGCCGGGTGTTGCAAAAACTTTGCGCCGGGCTCAACTCCGGAGGCGTACTTATTTTCACGACCGGCGCCGTGGACTCTCCTGGAGACGTTCAAGATGCCTACATGGGTCCGCCTATGTACACTGCCGCCTTGGGAATCCCAAAGACGTTGGCGGTTCTTTCGGAGAATGGATGTGTGTGCCGACACTTGGAGTACGACCAATATCCGAATCTGCATCTATATGTCATCGCACAAAAGACCTGACCGGCGAATCAAGCCGGCGCACATCGCCTGCGATTTACGCAGAGCGCCAAACAAAAAATGAGCGTCGACTCCAATAAAATTCTAGCTCGTACAAAATCCAAGCTGCCATTGCTTCGAATCGCGTACACGGAGTTGCAGTATTGGTGTGTCGGCCTCACGCCTGAGGGCTATCACTGGTCTCAGGGTAGCACTTGGGAGCAGTATGGAAACCATCGTCGCGCGGCAAAGCATTTGAAGCTCTATCTGAAATACAAAGAAAATGCTTATGCCCGTGCACTTCTGGCGTACTGTTACGCGCGTCTTTCTGCTTGGGAGGATGCTTCGCGCGAATACGCTGCTGTCCTTACCGCTTGGCCTCATCCGTCGTTTTCGCTTGCGTTGGCTGAAGCACACTTGCATCTGGGAAGTATTTCACAAGCTATGGTGCTAGTGGCAAAGGTCGAAGCGGAACATCAATCGCCTGACTCCCCATTGCCCGGCCTTGAAGATCTGAAACGTCGGGTGAAAGAAGCGTCTAACAAATCACTTAAGCCGCCTTAGAGCGACGCGCTCTCAATGTTAGTGCGCGCGCACCACAGCCGGGGAGTTAGGTTCCTATGGATCGAACATTCAAGATATTGGTAATCGTGGGAGTCGTTGTTCTTGGGTTCATCGTGCTTGGCGCATTGAACTGGGAGCGCTTGTCTGAATGGGAGCCAAATGCGGCTCGGTCCATCACTGCAGAGGTTCTGGGAAACTTTTCGGCGCCTTGCCAAGCAAAGAATGTTGACCTTAGTTGCGACGCTCAGGTAAACGCCATGCCGAGAGGTTCTTATTCGTTCGTTACCGTCGACACCATGCCATTCGAAGGTGTGTTTGTGCGCGTTCGATTCACTGACGGAAAGGAAGTTGAGCTGGAGGTTTTTCCAAGCCTGGTGCGACGCAATCGCGCTCGCATCACTCGTGTGACGCCATGATCTGCCATAACGAGTGCCTAAAAGGCATTCACTTTGCTCACTCGACCGTGCACGCGCTACGCGCTTGCGCGGCGGTTAATGAATCGCGTTAGCGATCTTTACTAAGTGGAGCTACACTCCGTTTCAACTAGGGATCGGGATATGTTATGGCAAGAACAACAAGCGATATTGAACGCGGAATTCGAGCCTTAGATCGCCCGGAGCAGGAGCGTCTTCTCCGTGCACTGCTCGAAGAGTTCGATGGTCCGATCGATTCGGATGCTGAACGTACTTGGTTAGACGAAGTTCAGCGTCGTAGCGCTGAATTCGATGCTGGCTTAGTGAAAACAACTCCTGCAGATGAAGTGTTTGAGCGCGCCCGTTCGCGTCTCAAACAATGAAATTGGACGCCGCGCATTCAAGATCGCCAGCAATATTTTCGAGGGCGACGCGTTCACGGCAACGCGCACCTCAGCTGATCGTTAGCCATCAGAATGACAAAATACTTTCCAGTGAGTGGTGAGCTGCACGGCTTACATCGTTCTACGAATTCGGCAGTTGTCGGCAACTGCTCTATTGCATCAGTCGCATTCCACAACAACTCAATCGGCATACCGTCTAAGCCGAAAGATCGCTGCGTTATTCGCGACGTTTCCGTGTACCGATGCGAACACTGGGCTTGCCATGCCTATGGAGCGCTTTTCGAGGATGTAACCGTCACGGACATTCGAGGTGGAGGAAAAGCGCCGTCATTCCTATGGGGCTGCGTGTATTCGCGCGTTACGCTTCGTGGATTGATATCGGGCCTGCTATTTCGATGGCAACTTGATCCAAACGACGTGACGACCAGCAAGCGCTTTCTCGCGTCAAACCTCGCCCTATACGAGTCAATCGATTGGGCGCTCGATATTAGCGCGGCAAAGTTCTCATTTCTTCAGTGTCTAACAGGCGTGCCGCCGAAACTCGTAAGGATTAATCCAGAGGTACACTTTGTACTTTCGCTCAAGGCGGCATCTGAATTAGTCTCTCGTTCGGCTGCGAAGGACATTTGGGCAATCTGTGCAGAAGAGCTCATTGAGTCTGGTATGGATTCCGTCGTTATCGTAGTAGGAGGCAGCGGGAAGAAACAACAAGCGGAAATTCAAAGCGCGCTTGCGCTTAGAGCCGAAGGGTTGCTTCAATGATGGCTAACCATCAGCCGATGCAGGAGTCACGTATAGATATCAGAAAATCGAACCTAAGGAAGCGATGCGGCTGCTTAGCGAACCGGAAGGACATGTCCCAATTCACAGGATAAGTGCTCCTATCAAAGAGCATCAAAAAAATCTTGTTGCGAGATGGATTCGTGAACTTCAAACTGTTGCGCAATAGAGAACGGCCAAATAGGCGCGTCAAATTCGCACGCTTAGCGCGCTCGATTCGTAAAAAGCGGTACTCTTTGCTCGCTGCTCAAGCGAAACGTTAGGTGTCTCGTCATGCCAGATCGCGCACACAGACTACTTGCCCCGTTACTTGCGCTAGTACTCGCACTACTCCTTGCCTTCGCGGCGGCAGACGTTCATGCCGATGCTTGGCAATGCGATACTGATCTCGAAGTTCAGTGTTACGATGGATCGTGTAGCGCAAGGACGGAGGCTGACGGCTTCATTGCGATAGGGCTGCAATTCGACTCCACTGGCAATTTCTCGATGTGCGCTTACTCGGGCTGTTGGAAAGGTAAAGGCAGCGTTGCATCCACCAAGCCCTTCCTCATCATTTGGAAGGCGCAAGTTGATTGGTCGGATCCGAATCGGCGAGTTGAAGGACGAGAGGACGTGTTGATCGCATTCCATCGGCAGGACCAACTTGCCGTCGTAAAGGTCGGAACCATCGCGACTCCGCTGCATTGCTCGAAGGAAAAGTGAGACTCGATGGCCTCATTGCCAGAGTCGAATCGAGCCGGGCCTCTCGAGACAGTGCACACTAACCAATGTGAGAACGCCTCATAATGCGGTCGAGTACACAAACCCTGCACGGAGAAAACAACTATGAATCCCGCACCTGAACCCTCGTTGCTGACCTTTCTTCCGCTCATTTCGGTTGGCGTGATATTCGCGATACCCGCCTACATTTTGGCGGTAGAGAAAGGACGAAATCCGTGGAAGTGGGTCATTCTCTGTCTGATCCCACTCGTGAACATCTTCTGCATTTGGTACTTCGTCGGTACTCCTAGTTCTCGTCTTGAGAGAAAGATCGATGAGTTGCTGAAAGCTCAAGGCCGGAGCGTAGAGCCGTAGTGGTCGTAGTACTGAGAGTTCAGACGTCAATGGGGTGTCCGAATGCTCTGTTCCTTGCCCGAAGCCCATGAACGCCTGTGCCTTCTGTGCTATTGCGGCGAGAGAACAGCCGGCCATCGTGATTCATGAGTCGGGGGCATTCATTTGTTTTCTTCCGCTCGAACAAGAAGTTCCGGGGCACACAATTATTGCAAGCAAGGCGCACCATCAAAGCATGCTTGATGCTCCCGCGAGCATTGGCGGTGACTTCATCGGCGTGTGCCAATATTTGGCAAATCATTATCGTCAAACTCGTGACGCGGTGGCATTTAATCTTCTCAATGCAAATGGCGTTGCGGCACACCAATCCGTCATGCACTTGCACTTTCATTTCTTCCCGCGCCATAGTAACGACGGCATTGATGCGTGGCCGGTGCTGCCACGGCGTTAAATTCGCGCACGTTGCGCACCGGACAGCCAAAGAGCTACGTTTCTAAGGCAGCGGTACACGGGGCGTTGGGCTCTCTAGGGGGAATAATCATGTTCAGAGCATTCTGTCTCCCATTTTTCTTGATCCTATGTCTTGTCGGGTCAGCAAGCGCCGACGCTCCTCGACGTACGGTGAATCTTAGCGAGCCTGGTAAGCTCGAAGAGCTCCAACGCGACAATCCGGCTCACTATCAAAAGGTTCGCAAGATTCTAGATAGCGTCCTGATTCAGCCGGAGTCAAAAGTCCGATCGTGGATGCAAACCACCTTTGACGCGCGAGACGTGCGCTATGCCCCAATCATACTGACGACCTATCCTCCGAGAAGAGATTTGTCCTTCACGCTCGATGACACGCAATATCTAGTGCGGCTTACACTCACCCATGTCCAACCTAGAATGCGACCGGCCAAATAGTCTGGCTGAAGGCCCAACGAGCATGAAAAATATTCGCGCTGTAATCGCCATCATGTGGTTCGCATGTGTGAGCGCTTCCGTAAACGTGATTGCGGCGGAGATTTGCAAGCCGGATCCGTGCATCGACGATCCGGCAATGATCCTGAGAAAGCAGCGTGAAATTGAGCAATCATCCGAACTACCGGTACCGGTGAGAGTGCTTTCGCAGGAAGAGGCCGATGCAATGCTTTTCTCGAATGGTTGGATCTTGGTGCCCGGCGGCTCGTGGACACCGACGTCGAGACAGCGCAACGCGATTCGCGGCCGTTTAGTCTCATTCGTGGAAGGGCAGGCATCCGCTGAGCATGCGAAGCTGCACAATTGGTCTAGTTATACTTTTCAATATCAAGGTCAAAGAAAAAACAATCGAAAGTTGGTTTTCCTCAATGCGTTTTGTATCTCTCCTCCTAAGTATGCGCGCCGTCAATTCGTATCCGTCGATGACGGTGGGGCGTGTTTCTTCCACTTCTACTACGATCCGGAGCGCAAGCTGTTCCTGGACCTTTCGTTTAACGGCTTAGGATAATGAGTCTGCTCAAGAACGCATTCAACCTCGACATGCAAGTGCGTTCGATTTCGCAATTGCACGCCGGTTAAGGCGATCGTTGTGCAGTGAACGGAGAACAGCGAAAGTGCAAGATCTAGCGCCAGACATAGTTCGGCAACGGCTCCTGATTGAAGGCTACTACTCAGCGGAAGTTGACAAGTCCGTCGTCGAGAAATACTTGATCGGCGTTGCGGCGCATCTTGGTTTGCGCACCTATGGGAATCCCATCGTCCATGCACCCGGCGGCCTGGGCAAAGAGGAAAACGCCGGCTTCGATGCTTTCATTCCACTCATTGACTCCGGCATTTCTCTATACGTTTGGAGTAAGAAGCGGTTCTTTGCGGCGGTGCTGTTTACATGCAAAGGTTTCGACGTAGAAAGCGCGCTGCAATTCACTCGCAACCATTTTGGGGCACAACGCCTTGAGCATCGATCGTTTTAATTGTCAGCGCCCGACGAAAGGTTAATTCGTTAGGCCGCGCAAGATCCCTTATGAATAAAGTCGTTGCACCGAAAGAAATTGCTCTCGCTCTCACCGAGCTGTGGTCGCCACGCGTGGTGGGCGAGCTGGATGACGCGTATGTCAAGGTCGCAAAAGTCCATGGATCGTTGGCATGGCATAGTCACGACAACGAGGATGAGATGTTTTTGATCCTGAAAGGGCGCCTTCGAATAGAAATGGAGAATGGGTCCGTCGAGCTGGACGAGGGCCAAATGTTCGTTGTTCCAAAAGGCGTGCGCCATAACCCCGTCGCTGAGAGCGAGTGCCACATCTTACTCATCGAGAGAAAAACAACGCTCCACACGGGCGATGTAAAAACGGACAAGACACGGTCGCTTGCGGAGCAACTTCGGCCGCTATGAGAAATCGATTCGACCTGCGGCGCTCGTGAGTAGTGCGGCCTATTCGGGCGTTAGCGTGCAAAAATGATTACGCTGTATCAGTTCCAGTTTTCGCATTTCTGCGAGAAGGCACGCTGGGCGCTCGACTACAAAGGTCTTCCTTACATTTGCAAAAACCTGTTGCCCGGCCCACACCTGATTGCCACTAGGAAAGTGGCGCCGACAAGCGGCCTTCCCATCCTTGTCGATAATGGAACCGTCGTACAGGACTCGACGTCCATCATCAACTTCCTCGACGAGAAATATCCGGACCGTCCGCTGACGCCGCGTAACACTCAGCAAGCCAAAGAAGCTCTGGAGTGGGAGGAGTATCTGGACGACGAGATTGGCGTTCCACTGCGGCTCTGGTTCTACTACCACGCGCTTCCCGACCGCAAGCGCGCGCTCAACTTTCTGCTCGACGGCGCACCGTGGTATGGACATCCACTATTCGCACTCATTTACCCCACGGTTCGCGCCGCCATGACATCGCAAATGAACATCCACGCCGAGTCGGCTCGACAATCCGAAGACCGATTGGTGGCGGCCTTGGACAAACTGGATGGCGCAGTAAAAGAACGACGGTTTCTAGTCGGCGATCGTTTCTCGAGGGCAGATCTCACTGCATGTGCACTACTCCGGCCATACTGCGCACCCGGCAAATCAAGCGCCGAGATTGCCGCCGCTGTTCCAGCTCCTGTATACGCGTTGCGCGAGTCTCACAATGCGAGGCCCTTCGTCAGATGGGTGCGAGAGACTTATGGTAGCTTTCGGCAAACTGAAATGGCTGTTCGTTGAAAAACTTTGTCAAGATCGAGACCAGATTAGATCCAGCCAAGTGCTCCTCGATCTCTCCGAGAACGGCGCCGGTGAACTTGAGTCGTTGAACAGCCCATGACACTATTTCGTCTACTCGTCATCATCGCTCTCGTCGTCGCCGGAGTGCAATTGTGGCAGAGCCGTAGCGAGGAGAAAGCGCTTCGCGCCCTAACAAGCGCAGCTGGATTTGTGCCAGTGCCGATGCCCGAAGGCGCGGCGCGTAATACGGTTATCGTCTTTGCGCCGAAAAACTGCCCTCGCGAGGGTGCGCAGCGCGCGCGAGCGATGGTGCAGAAATTGAGCGATCGCGGAATTGCAAATGTGATGTCAGATCACTATGGAGCTCAGGCGTTTGAACCCAACCCGGAGACGGTGGCGGCTTTCAAGCGGTTAAATGCAGTGATGACCGGAGAAATCCCGATCGTGCTGATCAATGGCATGGGCAAGGCGAACCCGACGGCTGATGAGGTTGAGTCTGAGTTCCGAAGAACTCAGTGAATGCAGACAAGAGATCCAATCATTGGACGAACAAAATGAAAATACTCGTGCTGTTACTCATGTTGTTTTTGTCCCCTTGGGCGGTGGCGGATGACTCTTGCCCTCTGGAAGAGTTGAAGTTGTCTCCCCAGTCGCCGCTCGCAGAGCGCCTTTTCTATGTGGGTACTTGTCACTACCGAAACAAGGAGTATCGGCAGTCCGTCGAATTGTGGAAGGAGCTCACGGAGCTGGATGGCATCGAACCCGCGCAAGTTGAATTGCAGATTGATGCATTAAATAACTTGGGCTACATGCTCTTTTTCGGTTATGGCGTTGACGAGGATAAGCATGAAGCACTTTCCTACTGGAACAAGGCGATTGGATTAGGGCACACCGAAGCGGAATACCATCTGTGCCACGCTTATGCGGACGTCGGCGTTTCCACTTACGACGCAGTGAGAGCGATTTCTCATTGTCAAAAAGCCGAATTGCTTTATCGAGGAATGCGGAAGAAGCACTCCCATGAGCGAGCGATGCTAAGGGATATCAAGAAGTACCTTAAGCAGCTAAAGAAGAATGCGTAACGACCGCGCAAAATTCGCGCGCATCGCGCACTTGCGCGGTGACCTGTGAATCGCGTTGCGCCTGAACGGGCGAATCGGATTGTGAAGAAAGTTCTGTATGTCGCTGCTCTAGTCTTACTTGCCATCAGCGCCTTGTTGATCGCGCTGAACCTTCATGAGATGGGCCATACGCTGGCCGCTCGCGCCGGCGGTGATGTTGACGCCATGTATTACTTGTATCGAAACGATCCGCACACGGGCACGTGCATAGGCTGCAACGTGTACGACGAAACGCGTCTTTCCTATCTCGGCAATCTCTGGGTCACCATTGCCGGCGTACTGACGACGCAAATGATTGCGTTCTGGCTCTGGCTATGGGGAATTCGCAAGGAACTGCATTCGCTGCAACGACGCTTAGCTTTGCTGATCGCTCTTGTGTTCATGGTGGACGTGCCGCTCAAGTGTTGCAAGCGCTCCTCACTGACATTACAAAGCAAGAACACCTAACGCGCGTCGATCTCGCAGACACGCTCTACTTGATCATGCAACGGGCGCCCACTTCCGGCTTGACACTGAAGGTCGTGCTTGTGGGCTGTACGTTAGCCTATGTGTTCTTGGTTGCGTTTGTTTTGGTTCGTGGCAAGCGACGCAGGGAATTTGAGATGCACTCGAGTGCCGCGGCTTAGCGGGCGTTAGGCGAACAACATGCAGTTCACGAAGCGTCTGAGAGATCCAATCCGGCGCGGTGAGATCACATGCAGCATTCGCATCTGGAAGCGGCCCCATGTTCGGGTTGGCCACAGTTATAAGGTTGGCGCGGGAAGCATTGTCGTGGATAAAATACGGCAGATTCAGTTCGACGACATTACGTCGGCTTTGGCGCGCCGATCCGGTTTTGCGGGCGTCGCAGATCTTTTGAAAATCGCAAAACACGGCGCTGGCGAGACTGTCTATCTGGTGGAGTTTCACTACGAAAAGTAAGCGTTTACCATTTCGCTGGCAATCATCGGAGCGTACATGATGAAATCGATTACTCAATCGGCCGTGGTGATCGCTGCGCTGTCGCTGTGGGTCATTCCCGCTACCTCTTGGGCGTCGAGTACAACAATTGCCAAACAGATAATCCAACTGGAGCGCAAGTGGTCTGCTGCCACGGTGGTACACGATCCGTCGGTTGTTGAACAACTCCTGGCAGATGATTACGTTGGGATAGATGGGCGAGGCGTCTTTTCTAATAAGGCAGATGAAGTAAAAGAAGCATCCGTTCCAGACGCGACAGCGCCCCAAGCCGCGTTTACGGTGATCGCCGAGGAGGTCACAGATTTCAATGTCCGTGTCTACGGAGATGCCGCTATCGTCAACGCGCGAACTGTGCAACAGCAGACCGATAAAAGCGGGACCCAACGAGAAGTCCAATTATGATACGAAAAGGGTTAGCTGCTGACTTCGATGAAATCCTCGGCATCATCAACGACGCCGCAATTGCGTACAAAGGAGTCATTCCACCGGATCGGTGGCATGAGCCGTACATGTCGAGCGAGGAGTTGCGGTTGCAAATTGAGGACGGCGTTCGATTTTCATGTTACGTCGACAACAATGGGATCGTCGGCGTAATGGGAATTCAGGATAAGCAGGATGTAAATTTGATCCGTCATGCGTATGTAAGAACGAAGCAGAGAAAAAGCGGAATCGGAACGCTGCTGCTGCTCGAGCTAATAAACTCCTCGCAGAAACCGGTGTTGATTGGAACCTGGAAGGCGGCGCATTGGGCGATACGATTCTATGAAAAGCATGGGTTTTCTCTGGCAGGCGATCAGGAGAAAGATCGTCTATTGAAGAAATATTGGGTGATCCCAGATCGGCAGGTCGAAACATCGGTTGTTTTGGTGGATGAGAGATATAGAAACTCCGCGCTTTTTGCAATGAGACCTTGACACGTATGCATAATATGCATATTGTAGCCGCAAATGGACTTTCAATTCGATCCCAGCAAGGCTGCAGGGAACCTTCGGAAACACGGCGTTTCGTTCGCCGATGCGGAAGGGGTCTTCATGGATCCGCTCGCATTGCACCGGATAGATCCAGACGCTGAAGGAGAAGAGCGCTTTGTGGCCGTCGGCGAAGGCAGCGCCAATCAGATATTGGTCGTCATTTACACGCTGCGAGGCGATACGATTCGTCTGATCTCCGCACGCCGTGCAACTCCGCGCGAGATTCGAACCTATGAGAGCTGAATACGATTTTTCAAAAGCGAAGCGCAATCCTTACGTGCCGACGAAAGGAAAAACGCGTATCACCATCTTTATCGACGATGCAATTCTCGATGAGTTCCGGTCTCGCGCCGAGAAGGCCGGTACCGGATATCAAACTATGATGAACGATGCGCTGCGAGCTTATCTTGTGGACACAGACTCACAACCGATAACCGAGGCGTTGCTTCGTCGCGTGATTCGCGAGGAGTTGCCAGGGAATTCACGATTAACAAAGCGCCCCAGCGCGCGCTCGACAAGCTCGCGGCGCTGATCGCCGTCGTTAGAGCTCAGAGGGCAAAATGACGTGAAAGTGCCGAAGGCTATTTGGCGGCTCACCATGCAGATGAAGATCAGCATCGTGTGCGATTTCAAAAAAACACTAACCTTGAGCGTTAAGCGGGGAGAAATTTCATGAAACGCACCTGGACGATCATCGGCGTATGCGATGTGCCGAGTAGCTTCAAGTGGTACCAGTCGCTGTTCGGCCAACCCGAAACGCAACCGGGCCATTCTTATTTTGGTCAGCTCCTCGATTCGGACGGAACGGTCTTGCTCTGCCTTCACGAGTGGGGTTCGCACGATCATCCGTCGTTGATGAGTCCGGACAAGGCAACGCCCGGCAACGGGCTCCTCTTGTTTTTCCGCGTCGACGATTTCGATCCGTCACTGAAAAGGGCGCGCGCGCTCGTCTCCCGACTCGAGGAGGAGCCGCATGTGAATCCGAATACTGGAACAAGGGAGTTCGCGCTCCGCGATCGGGACGGATACTACGTCATGATTAGTGAGCTCGCTCCGCTCTGATATCTGGGGTACTGACGAATGCCTGACAGGCGAATCAAATCCGCACGACCTCGTCGCATCGCGCTGGATCTCCGCGGACTGATCGACCGCGTGGAACTCTTTCGGCTCCACGGAGGCGTAAAACGGGATGCAGCTGTCGACATCTGGTTGACCGGCAGCCCTAACGAACTGCGGTCTATCGCGCGGAAGTGGTTTGCGGAACTGCGACAGTGCGGCGCTGACGTCCGCGAGCTGCTGCACGATGGCTGCCCCGTCGCCTGCGTGGAAGGTGCGGCGTTCGGCTATGTCAACTCATTTAAGGGTCATGTCAACGTCGGTTTCTTCTACGGCGCAATGCTCGAGGACCCTGGCGCGATGTTGGAAGGGAGTGGCAAGCGCATGCGGCACGTGAAATTGAAACCTGATTCGGAAGTCGACATTGAAGGTCTCCGCGATCTAATCCAAGCTGCCTACGTGGATATCAAGTCTCGCCTCGATGCCGAACGATCGTCGCGAATAGAGTGACACCGTAAATTCGCGCGCAATTCGAGGAGAACCGACGTGGATCCAAAACTTCCCATCCGCAGTATCGACTACACGATTATCTTTGCGCGCCAAATGTCCGCCATGCGCGAATTTTACGGCGCCACGCTTGGCTTCCCTCTACATAGAGAGCTGGGGAAGAAATGGTTTGAGTTTCGCGTCGGCTCCAATTTGCTCGCGCTATCGGAGCCTGGTCTAATCTTCGATGATCCGTTGCCCCCTGTCGGTGTCCTTTCGTTGCAACTCGCATTCCGCGTCACGCCGGGTGAGGTTGCAAGTTGTGCGGCGGTTTTGAAAGAGCGCGGCGTAAAAATTATTGCAGGGCCTACTGATCAACCGTTTGGTCATCGCACGCTCTTCTTTCGCGATCCGGACGGCAACCTATTGGAGATTTACGCCGAGATCTAGTCAGGGTCTGGCCCGAGATCTAGCATGAGCCTAAAACCCTTCTCTGTTGTCATCTGCGTACTAGCCTTGTGTCTGCTCGTCACGGCTTTTGTCGTGGCCGAGCAAGCTCTGCGAACCGTAACGGAGATCCCGGATCCTCTGTTCTTTGGAATTCCCATTGCCGCGGCCGCGATAGCAATGGTCTCCCTTCATCGCACGCGACGCGCGCAAGATGCCGACCCCGCGCGCCGGCGCGAAATTAATTTGTACTTGGGCGTTGCTTTAGTGGTGGCGATCGTACCGATGGTTCTACTCAGTGATCGTTACAATGGACACTTCGATGCGCCGAGCGGTCGAGTCGCACCCGACGGATCTCCGGTAACGAGCATCACCTGGAGCGAAGAGGGTGGGCGCTATATCGAGCGTGTCAATCGCCACTTCGAAACGGAACTAACGGAAGAACAGTACCGCGACGTCATGCGCAAGCATCAGCGGATGTTCGTCACCGCGATACTGACCTTCGCGAGCGTCGCATTTTGGATTTCGTTGGCAACTGCTATTCTTGAAAGTAGACGCCCTGCAAGTAATAGCTGACTATCCAAAAAACGCAAGGATTCCTCATGCACCGACAAATTGTGTTCACGCCCAAGACGGCCAAACCGCCGGCAACGTCCAGCCAAGCGGTCAAAGCGGCTGGA
>Ga0209488_10001815_pt1 | contig 18029 bp, 16 predicted proteins | sample Rivendell_Oct201_8_FD_188349 | JGI IMG/M metagenome (GOLD analysis project Ga0209488, IMG submission 188349) | Vadose zone soil microbial communities from the Eel River Critical Zone Observatory, Northern California, USA -... | ecosystem: Environmental > Terrestrial > Soil > Vadose zone >...
ACTAATCGGCCGTCCGGCCGATTAGTGCTCTGGATGGCGCGGGAGACTCAGCCAGCAGTTTGCCGGCTTTCGGCGCAATCCAACGCTCGACATCATCGAGGACGGTGAATACGGCCGGTACGATGACCAGTGTCAACGCCGTGGAAGTGATCAATCCACCGATCACGGCGATCGCCATCGGACCGCGGAAGTCACTGTCTCCTCCCCATCCGGCGGCCACCGGCAACATACCCGCCACCATGGCAACCGTCGTCATGACAATGGGCCGCGCCCGCTTGTGTCCGGACTCGAGAATGGCTTCGACGCGCGTCTTCCCGGCCCGCATTTCCTCGATGGCGAAATCGACCAGCAGTATCGAATTCTTCGCGACGATGCCCATCAACATCAAAACACCGATCACCACCGGAAGCGATAATGGCAGGCCGGTGAGCAGCAGCGCGAGTACGGCGCCGCCCAGGGACAGCGGCAGGGCGGATAGAATCGTAATGGGCTGGAGAACGCGCACGAACAGCAGCACCAGCACGGCAAACACCATGAGGATGCCGGCGCCGACGGCCAACACGAAATTCTGGTACAGCTCGTTCATGAACTCGACGTTCTGGGTCTCGACCAAGTGCACGCCTTCGGGCAAATGCTTCATGGTGGGCAGCGCATATATTTTCTTGAGAGCGGTGCCCAGTTCGACGCCCGGACTCAAGTCGGTTTCAAGAAACACGCGCCGGCTTTGATTGTAGCGGCGCACGGCCGAGGGGCCTTGGCCGAAACTCAAATCGGCAACGGATTTGAGCGGCACGCTGGCGCCCGAGGCCGTGGGCACCGGGAGATTCTCCAGCGTCGTCAGATCGCGCCTCGCGCTCTCGATCAGGCTGACGCGGATGGGGATCTGCCGGTCGCTCAAGGAAAACTTCGCGCCATTCTGCGGCAGATCTCCGAGCGTCGCGATGCGGATCGTCTGACTGATGCTTTGCACGCTGACACCCAGTTGCGCCGCGATATCCAGGCGCGGGTGCACCACGATTTCCGGACGCGGCAAATCTCCCCTGATCCGCGCGTCCCGGACCTCCGGCAGCGCACGCATTTGCGCCAGGACTTGACGGCCCGTCCGCTCCACCAGGCGCGAATCATCGCCGGTCAAATACAACTGAATGTCGCGGCCGCCGCCGCCTTCGGAAAAGCTCAAATGCCCGTCCGGCACTTGACTCAAGCGAGGCATCATCTTCTGCTCCCACTGCTTCTGGGTCAGGGCTCGCTGGGAGCGCGGGACGAGGCTGATATAAGTCGTGCCGTTGCGAATCTCGCCGTCCTCACCGCCTACGAATTCGACGATGTCGGTCACCTCCGGCGATTGCCTCAGGATGGCGGCTGCAGCCGCCGAGACCCGCGACGTATCCGCCAATGTACCGCCCGGCGGCAGTTCGATTTCCAGCGTCGCGCTGGCGAAATCCTCAGGAGGGATGAACGCCGTCGGTATGATCATCAAACAGGCCACCGACAGCGCAAAGAATACAGCGCCCGCGGCGATGGTCTTCCAGCGGTTAGCAACACACCAGCGCAGCATCCTCAAATAGCGCGTCATGATCGGCCCGTCGGCATCGTGTACGACGAGGGAGTCGCTGCGCAGCGCGTAGGCAGCCAATACCGGAGTGATGAGCCGCGCGACCATGAGCGAGATGAAGACGGCCGCCGCGACAGTCAGGCCGAATTGTTTGAAGTACTGGCCGCTCACACCGCTCATGAAACTTACCGGCAGAAACACCGCGATGATGGTGGCCGACGTCGCCACCACCGCCAGGCCGATTTCGTCCGCCGCATCGATGGCCGCTTGAAAGCAGCTCTTGCCCATGCGCATGTGCCGAACGATGTTTTCTATTTCGACGATGGCGTCGTCCACGAGTATGCCGGCAACCAGAGAGAGCCCGAGCAGCGTGATTTGATTGAGGGTGAAGCCCATCCATTGCATGAAGACGAAGGTGGGTATCGCCGACAGCGGAATGGCCAGCGCGGAGATCACCGTCGCGCGCACATTGCGCAGAAAAAGCCATACGACGGCGACCGCGAGAACCGACCCTTCCACGAGGGCGCTCATCGCCGAGTGGTAGGTGCGCATGGTATGGTCGACCGTGGTGAAAACGGCTGTCATGCTGACCGCGGAATTCTCGGCCCTGATCTTGTCCAGCTCGGTGTTGACCGCGCTCGCCACGGTGACATCCGAGGCGCCCTTGGCTTTGAACACGCCGAAAGTGGTCGCCGAGCGGCCGTTGAGTCTCGCGATGGTGCGCACCTCTGCGATGCCATCGTGCACATCGGCAATTTCGCGCAGGCGCACCGATTTCCCTCCGGGAACGATCACTTGGGTATCCCCGAGCGCCTCCGCCGTTCTCGCGCCGGCCAGCACGCGGATCGCCTGTTCGCCGCCGCCCACCTGGGCGCGGCCGCCGGCGGCATCCATGTTGAGCGCTCGCAATTGCTCATTGACTTCGACGGCGGTGAGGCGCAGAGCCTGCAGCCGGCCGGGGTCCAATTCGACTCGGATCTCGCGGTCGACGCCGCCGCTTCGCGACACCTGTGCGACGCCGGGGATCGCGAGCAGCCGTTTGGTCACGGTATTGTCGATGAACCAGCTGAGCTGTGCAGGGGTCAAGCTCGTCGTAGTCACCGCATAGTAGGCGAATGCGCCGCCGTCGATGTTGACTCGCGTCACCAGCGGTTCGAGTATCCCCTGCGGCAGATCATTGCGAACTTTGGCGACCGCGTCGCGAACATCGGTTACCGCACGATCGATCGGCGTACCGATCTCGAACTGCACGAAGCTCGTGGTTTGACCCTCGACGATGTAGGTCGTGATATTGCGCACATTGCCGATGTTCGATATCGAGCCTTCCACCTTCTGTGCGATCTGCGTTTCCATCTCGGTCGGCGCGGCGCCCGGCTGAGCAATGGCGACGTTGACCACGGGAAAGGTCACGTCCGGATCAAGATTGATGGGCAGGCGAATGAACGCGACGACGCCCAGGAAAAACAACACGACGAACAGCACGATCGGCGTGACCGGATGACGGATGGCCCAAGCCGAAATATTTTTCATGTCCGGCTCGAATCTTTCAAAACCGGATTGACCAGTTCGCCCTCCTGCAAGAACGCCCCGGCGGTGGCGACGACCTGGTCCTTGCTGCTTACACCCTCGGCGATGGTCACTCCGTTCTGCACTATCCCCGACACCCGCACCGCGCGGCGCTCGACCTTGTGCTGCGCGTTCACGATCAAGACGTAGCTGCCCTTGTCGTCGGTCAGCACGGCGGTCTGCGGCAGAACCGCGCGGTCGGCGTTGCTCACCGTCACGTCGGCGCGCGCGAATGCGCCGGGTCGCAGATTCGGGTCCGGAACCAGGGAGACTCGAACCTGCCCTAAGCGGGTCTGCGGGTCGATGACGGCGCCGAGGAGACGGACGTGGCCTTCGTAGGCGCGGGTAATGCCGGTCAACCGCACATTGACGGACTGACCCACCTTGAGCAAGGGTAAATCCTGCTCGGCAACCTCGCCTCGCAGCTCGACTTCACCGCCTTCCGACAGGCGGAACAGCGCCTCGCCGCCCGGCGTCGCGGTTTGCCCCACTTCGACGTTGCGAGTCAATATGATCCCATCCGCCGGTGCGCGCACAGCCGCGCGCGCAAGACGCGCCTGTGCCTCCGCAAGCTGCGCGGCGGCGACCTTGACCTTGGCGGCGGCGGTCAATGTGGCGGACTTGCGGCGCTGCGTTTCTTCGGCCGACAACGCGCCCGACGCGCCGACCGCCTGCGCGCGGCGGTATTCCGCTTCGGCGAGATCAGCCTCGGCGCGCGCCTGCTCGAGCGCTGCCTCGAGGTTGGCCACCTGCGGCTCCAGCACCGAGACATTCAAACGCGCCAGCACCTGGCCGCGCTTCACATGGTCACCGGCTTCGACATAGATCGCCGCGACGCGTCCGGCCTCGCCTTCGACGCCGATGGGCATGTCGTATCGCGCCGCAATGGTACCGATGATGCTGACGGTCGTGGGCAGAGTGCTGACACCGACCTCAGTGACCGACACCGTCGGAATGGGGACCTTGTTGACGAGAGTCTTCACCCCCAAGGCATGGGTCAGCCGCATGGCCAATAAAACCACCACGCCGACGACGGCGATCCCGATCGCAATCGTCACCCACAGATTGCGCCGGCCCGCGAACGGGGCGGCAATCGATTGGGGGTACTCACTCGATGCACTCATTACACGACATCCCAGGGATAACTTCCTTTGTCCAGGATGAAACCGGCCAAGCCGTTCATCTCCTCGTCCTCGTTGCGCGTGATTCGCCGCACGGTGTTCGCCATGCGCCGCTTCGCCTGCTGAGCGAAGATGCGTGCGATCCCGACGGCCTGGGCTCCTTGCTCGCCGGGTGCCTTACTCAAGGCCGTCGCCCGAGACAATACGCATAACCCGACAAATAGATCGATGCCGATGTCGGCGATGCGCTTCAAGTCATGCTGACGATCGGCAATCGCCTTGCCGTGCTTGCGCAGCAAGTAGTCCGACGCCTTGGCGAGTTCCACAGTATACCGCTCATAGACCTCCGCCGCCTCACGCAGCGTGTCGGGCATCTGAGCCAGGATCTTGTCGCGCCCCACCCCGGTCGCCTGCGTCAGACGCTTTTCCGCGTAGTCGGTCAAAACGCCGAATCCCTTGATGAAATTATTGAAAATGTCGTCTACCGCGGCTTTCAGCTCCCCCAGCGACTTGCCGAGGTCCTTGAGGCCGGATAGAGCGATATACAGCCTGAGAACCTCATTGGTTCCCTCGAATATCGTTAAAATGCGGCAGTCGCGGGTGATCTGCTCATAGGGAGAGTCGCGCATGTAGCCGCTGCCGGCGGCTATCTGCAATGCCTCGTAGGCGCTGCGCTGCAAGGCTTCGCTGGCAAAGACCTTGCTCATCGCCGCTTCCACCGAATAATCCTCATCCCCGGAATCGATGTAGTGGGCGACCATCCACACGACGCTTTCGGCGGCAAAGCAATCGACCGTCATTTGCGCGAGTTTTTCGCGGACCAGGCCGAATTTCGCAATAGGAGTGTCGAATTGCTTGCGCGTCTCTGCCTGCCGGGTCGCATGGGCAATGAGCGTCTTCATGCCCCCGACCGCACCGCCGCCGAGGCCGGTGCGCCCATTGTTCAATATCGCCATGGCGACCTTGAACCCCTTGCCTTCGGTGTCGAGCACATTGGCGGCGGGAACCCGCACGTCCGCGAAACTCACCGTGGTAGTCGAGGAGGCACGGATTCCCATCTTGTCTTCGTGCTGGCCGTGGCTGACGCCCGGCCATGCGGCCTCGACCACGAATGCCGTGATCTTGCCCGCGGCCGATGAGGTGCGTGCGAAGACCGTATACAGGTCGGCAATGCCGCCGTTGGTAATCCAGATCTTCTCGCCATTGAGGACCCAACTACCGTCGGCGTTCTTGACCGCCCGGGTGCGAATCGAGGCGGCGTCTGAACCGGCACCGGACTCGGTCAGGCAAAACGCCGCGATCATTTCCCCGCCGGCCAGTTTGGGCAGGTAGCGCGCCTTCTGCTCGGCGGTGCCGAACAACAAGATGCCCTTCATGCCGATGGAGCTGTGCGCGCCGATGGTGAGCGACACCGAGCTGTCGTGAGAGCTCGTCTGGCTCAACACGCGCGCGTACCCGGCGTTCGACAGGCCGAGGCCGCCGTGCTCCTCGGGGATGATGAGGCCGAACAACCCGAGATCACGCAGGCCTTGAATGAACTCGGCCGGCTGTTCGGCGGCGCGGTCCCAGCGCTTGAAATCTTGATGCTTAGGTCCCAAGAACTGGTCGATGGCATCGACCATCATTCCCAGAACTTCGCGGTCCTTATCGCGCAGAGCCGGGTATGGAAAGAGTCGATCTTCCAGGATCCTTCCCGCCATGAGATTTTTCGCAACGCTCATATCGACCACCTACTCGGCGACGCGATCAATCACCAGATTGCGCACTCCGTCGCGGCCCACATCATAGGAGAGTTCGCCGTACAAATCCCCTGCCGACGGCACGGGCTGCCCGCTGAACGACACTCGCGCCGTGATGGATACCTGTTGGCCCTTCGCCAGAACGCGCCCCGGCAACATGGAGTCGGCCTGCGACAGATGAACCTGGGTGCCGATCGCGGTGCTCGTCAGCCGCTTGGCGGCCAGCGGTGGTCCACGGCTCCCGGGCTCACGTGCAAAGACGAACAAAGGGGCCTCCGATACCAGTCGTGATTTCAGAGCGGGCGCAATGCTGATATTGACGGTGACTTCCGCTGCGCTCGAGGCCCCCGTCGAGGCGCTCGTCCCTGCCGGCGGCGCACTCGTCTCTGCCGGTGGCGCACCGCTGCCGGGCGAAGCCGTGTCGGCCGCGCCGCCGGCTGCGGGGCTGCCCGGCGGCCCCAGTTCCGCAATGCGTGCATCGAGCATTTGGACGATCTGCGGCGGCGGATTCAACGCTTTGAGCGCCTGCCAGCGCGTGCGCGCGAGTGCGCGATCGCCGCGCACCGCCGCAGCGAAACCGGCGTATAGGAGAGCCTTCGGATTGCCGGGCGCCAAAGCCAAGGCGTCCTCGAACAGCTGTGCGGCCTGGGGCGTGATATCGCCGCCCGCCCGCAGGCTCATGGCCTCTCCCAACCCCATGGCGGCATCCGCGCTCTTCGCGTCCAGCTGATGTGCGTGATCGTAGGCGACGATGGCCTCGTCCAAGCGATTCAGCGTCAGATAGGAGCGTCCGAGCATCAACCAGCCCGCCGGGTCATTGGGCTGATCCTGCAAGCGCTTTTCCAGTTTCGCGACCATGGCGGCGACGTCCGGTCCCGCGGCTGCCTCCGATTGCGCCGGCGCGTGCCAATTCCAATTCGACCACAGCGGGTAGAGACCGGCCGACGCGCCGATGACCATCACTGCCAGCAGCGCTCCGAGCCGGCGGCTTTGCCTGTCGCGAAGCAGCGGTAAGGCGACCGCGGCCGCGGCGATCGCGGCCATGACGGCGGCGATGACGAGGAATGTACTCATTGTTTACTTGTTGCCTAGGGTCCCGGGGCGGGCTCATCGTCGAGCGGCATGCGCGCACGCTGGCGTGCGACGCGATAGATGATGACGCCGCCCAGAAGCAGCATGAAGAATGGAGCGCCCCAAAGAGCCAAAGTTTTGGGCTCCAACGGAGGGTTGAAGCGCACGAACTCGCCATAGCGGGCCGTCATGAAATCGAATATCGCATCATTGCTTTTGCCGGCGACCAGCATCTCGCGCACTTGCCGGCGGAGATCGACGGCAAGGTCGGCATTCGAGTCGGCGATGGACTCATTTTGACAGACGAGACAGCGAAGTTGCTGAGTTATTCCTTCGAAGCGGGTCTGCAAACCCGGATCTTCGAGCTGGCCATTGGCGTCCACCGCCTGATCCGCGGCGAAGGCGGCGAATGCACCCATGACGCCTGCGAGCACCAGGGCGATGATCACGGAATTTCCCGGTGCCGGTCGTTTCATGCGCCGCCTCGGCGTGCGGCGGCGATGCGGGGCAAAAATTCGCGATCCCACACCTGCAGCGTCATGGGCGAAATGAATTTGTAAACTACCCGGCCTTGCCGGTCCACCAAGTAAGTCTCGGGCGCGCCATAAACGCCCCATTCGATGGCGGTGCGCCCATCGCCATCGAACGCCACGGCCTGATATGGGTTGCCGAGTTGCTCCAGCCACTGCTTGGCTCGTTCACGCTGGTCCTTCCAGTTGAGTCCGATGATGGGCACGACGTGCTGCCGGGAAATCGCCAGCAGCGCCTCGTGCTCCTCGCGGCAGGGAACGCACCAGGTAGCCCAGACATTCAAGACGTACACTTGGTCCTTCAAGGCCGCGTTGCTGACGGCGTGCGACGGATCCAGCACATCGGTGAGCGCAAATGCCGGCGCCTGCTTACCGATCAGCGGCGACGGCAACGCATGTATATCGCGGCTCGGGTTGAGTCCAAACGCGAATAGAACCACGAGCCCGACGAACGCCGCAAACGGCAGTAAGAACTTCCACATCAGGCGTTCCCAAGTTCTACGCGGGGATCGGGCGGCGCAGGCGCCGCAGCCTGCGACCCGGCCGGTACTTTGACCCGATAGCGGCGATCGGTGGCGGCAATGAGGCCGCCGATCGCCATCACCAAAGCGCCGAGCCATATGTATCGAACCAGCGGCTTGTACTGGATGCGCATGCTCCAGGCGTTCTCGCCGAGCGGGTTACCCATGGCGACGAATAAGTCGCGCGCCCAGCTCACCGAGATGGCGGCCTGGCTATTGTCGCTCTGCTGTACCCTGAAGTGCCGCTTTTGCGGCTTCAAGATGGCCACCGGCTTTCCGCCGCGCGTGACTTCCACCAACGCTTCGACGGCGTCGTAGTTCGGCCCGCGCACGTTCACGGCGTTCACGAACCGGAAATCGTATCCGGCGATGCGGAAGCTTCCGCCCGGCTTCAACGCCACGTCTTTTTCGATCTTGTAGCTTTCGACGCCGCTCGCGCCGATCGCAAACATCCCGACACCGAAATGAGCGATGCACATGCCCAGCAACGCCGCGGTCACGGTCTGCTTCTGACGCCAGCGGCGTACCGGCTCGAGCACTGCGGAAAATATGATCCAGAAGCCGAAAGTAGAGCCGATCAATCCCACCCAATGGAATGCGCCGAACACCAGGCCTTGGATCGCGAGGGCCAGCGCCGCCGATATTCCCAGCAGCCACCACAGAGGATTGGCTGTCACGGTGAGCTTGCCGCGGCGCCAGGCCGAATGCATCCCCACGCCCAAGAACACCATCAAGGGAAGCATGGGCACCAAGAACATCACCGCGAACACCGGCGGACCGACCGAGATCTTGCCGATGCCGAGCAGCTCGTACACCAGCGGAGACAAGGTGCCCCAGAGCACGAGTGCGGCAACGCTCACCAGAATCACATTGTTCACCAGCAAAAAGAACTCTCGGGAAAAGAGCTCGAAACCGCCGGCCACGTACAATTTCGGCGCCCGCCACGCATACAGGGTGAGTGATCCGCCGATCGTCAATACCAGGAATGCGAGAATGTAGAGCCCACGGGTCGGGTCGGTCGCGAACGAGTGCACCGACACCAGGACGCCCGAGCGCACCAGGAAAGTTCCGACGAGACTCAAGGAGAAGGCGAAAATCGCCAGCAGCAAGGTCCAACTCTTGAAGATGCCGCGCTTCTCCGTGACGCTGAGCGAGTGGATCAGCGCCGTTCCCACCAGCCAGGGCATGAATGAGGCGTTCTCGACCGGGTCCCAGAACCACCACCCGCCCCAGCCGAGTTCGTAATAGGCCCACCAACTGCCGAGCGCGATGCCGATGGTCTGAAACAGCCACGCGAATATGGTCCAGGGCCGGGTCCACTTGGCCCAGGTCTGATCGAGGCGTCCCTCGAGCATCGCGGCGATGGCGAACGCGAAGGCCACCGAGAACCCCACGTAGCCGGTGTAGAGCATCGGCGGATGGATCGCCAGCGCGAAATCCTGCAGGACGGGATTCAAATCGGCGCCATCCGATGCGGCGGGCATCAAGCGCAGAAAGGGATTGGAGGTCCACAGCGTGAACAGCATGAAGCCGCCGCTGATGAGACCCATCACCCCCAGCACGCGGCTGGAAAAACTCAAGGGTAGCTGGCGGCTGAACGCGGCGACCGCCACGCTCCAAATGGACAGAATCAAAATCCACAGCAGCAGCGAGCCCTCATGCGCGCCCCACAGAGCCGCCACCTTGTAGAACAGCGGCAGCTCCGAGTTCGAGTTGCGCGCCACATACATCACTGAGAAATCGTCGTTGACGAAGGAATACACCAGGCAGGCAAATGCCATGATGACGAACACGAATTGTCCGGTCACCGCCGGACGCGCCACGGCCATCCACACCGGCTTGCCGCGCCAGGCGCCCGTGAGGCCGAAGAACGCCTGCGACAGGCTCAGAACGAATGCCAGGATGAGAGAGAATACCCCTAATTCCGGTGCCATTGCGCGATGCTCCCGCCTAGGTGGTCGGCCCGCCGGCGGGCGCACTATTGGCGGCCGGCGCGTTGCCGGCCGGAGCCTGGGGAGCCTTGTTCTTCAGCGAAGCGGCGACTTCGGGCGGCATGTATTTCTCATCATGTTTGGCGAGCACCTCGTCGGCGACGAAGGCGCCGTTGGCATTCATCGTGCCGTGCGCAATGATACCCTGCCCTTCGCGAAACAGATCCGGCAGCACGCCGGTGTATTCCACGGGAACCTGGTGTGCGAAATCGGTCAACACGAATCGAACTTCCAGATCGCCCGGCTTGCGTGCGACGCTCCCCTTCACGACCATGCCGCCAATGCGAAAGCGCTTCGTCAGGGGCGCCTTGCCCCCGACGACCTGGCTAGGGTCGTAATAGAACATGATGTTCTCACGCGAGGCCATGAACGCGAGCGACACCGAGGCGCCGACACCGCCGAGAATGCCGAGTACGACGAGTAAGCGTTTGCGTCGCGGTGTCATGATTCACCCACCCCTGCCATTGCCATTTCCGCCGCGCGGCGCGCCCTCAATTGGGCCGCAACGCGAAAGCGTCTTGCAGACCATAAATTCCACGCGAGCACCACGCACGCGAACGCAAAGCAGGGCCACACATAGCGCGCGTATCCGCCCATGGCCCAAAAGCTGCTGTTCATCATGATTTAACCGCCTCTCGTACCCACGTAGACTGCCGCTCTCGGTTGAGCACCTCGCCTTGCAAGCGAATGCAGAGCACTGCGGCAAAGAACAGCATGAAACCAAGCCACATGGACAGCAGCGGCCATAGCATGCTGCCGGGCATGGAGGGCGCGCCCAGTTTAACAATCGTTGCCCCCTGGTGCAGCGAGTTCCACCATACAACCGAGAAGTGAACGATGGGCACGTTGACGACGCCCACGATAGCGAGCAACGCGGCGGCCCGATCGCCCCGCGACGGTTCCTCGAACGCCAAACGCAGCGACATCACCCCGACGTAGAGAAACAACAGGATGAGTTCGGAGGTTAGCCGAGGGTCCCAGGCCCAATAAGTTCCCCACATGGGCCGGCCCCATAGCGAACCGGTGACCAGCGCCAAAATGGTGAACGACGCGCCGATGGGGGCGGAGGCCGCCGAAACGGCATGCCCTACCTTGATGCGCCAGATGAGCGCGACGGCGCTCGCGGCCGCCATGACGGTATACACGGTCAAGGACAGCAGAGCGCTCGGCACGTGCACGTAAATCATGCGAAATGCCTGGCCCTGCTGGTAGTCGGGAGGCGCGATCGCGAGCCCGGCGATCAGCCCATAACCCATGGCCAGCGCCGCGGCACCCAAGAGCCAAGGCGCGAGCACGGCGGCGACCCCATAGACATAGGGCGGCGAGGCGAGCTTATAGAACCATGTCCACATGATTTCTCTTACTGTCATTCCAACGTAATGCGCAATGCCGTTGTCGCCGCGAACGGCGCCAGCGTGCACGTGAACACGCAAAGCGCCGCCAGAAAATACAGTGCTCCCGTCGGACTCACGCCTGATATCGCTCTATCCGTTGCGCCGGCGCCGAAGATCAACAACGGCATCGCGAGCGGCAGCACGATCAGGGACAAGAGCACATTGCCGCGCCGCAACCCGACCGTGAGGCCCGCGCCGATGGCGCCCAGCCAGCTCAAGGTCAGGGTACCCAGACTCAAGCTCAGCATCATGGTCGCAAATGCGCTGCCGGGGATGCCTAAGGCAGTCCCGACCACCGGCGATACCAGAATCAGCGCCACTCCGGTGACCAACCAATGTGCGAAGGTTTTCGCCACCACGATGAGCGTCAGTCCCTGCCCGGAGAGCGCCAGCTGCTCCAAAGTGCCATCATCGGCATCGCTCTTGAACAGCGCATCCAGCGACAGCAGAGACGATAACAGCGCGGCCACCCAAAGCACACCCGGCGCCATGTCTCGCAGCAACGACAACTGCAGACTCAAGCCCAAGGGAAACAATGTAGTTACGATCAAAAAGAACACCAAAGGTTGCAACAATTGATCCGGCCGCCGGAAACTGAGGCACAGTTCACGACGCACGATCAGAAACATGGCCTCCCAGGCACCGACGTTCATGCGGTGAGTTCCAGGCGGTGCACACTGCAGTCTAGTTTCAGGTCGTGATGCGCGACGACCAGCGCCAATCCGCCCCCTTCCACATGGGATTGCAGCAGGTTCCTCAAGAGATCAGTGCCCGCGGCGTCCAGATTGGTGAACGGCTCATCCAGCAGCCACAAGGTGGCACTCATCGCCAGAACCCGTGCCATGGCGACGCGCCGGCGTTGACCTGCCGATAACACGCGCGCCGGCAAATCGGCGCAAGCCGCGACTCCGGTCTGATCCAAACTGGCCCGCAATTCGCTTACCGTGACTCGACGTTTCAGTCCGACGGCGAAGCGTAAATTCTCCAAAGCGGTCAAATCGGCCTTCAGCGCCGGCTCGTGCGATGCGTACGCCAAAGCAGCCTGGTATTCAGTCCTGACGCCCATGATCGACTGGCCCAGCCACGATACCAGTCCCTGTTCCGGCCGAAGTAGCCCGCAAACGACGCGCAATAAGGTGGTTTTACCGGTCCCATTCGGGCCGGAAACGTGCAGCAGCTGGCGGGGCCGGAGGGCCAGGCTCACACCCTTCAGCACATGACGATCGCCGCGCCAGACATGGACCTTTTCGACGCCAAGACCATCTGCTGCGGTATTCATGAGGCGGCGAGCTTAACTAAATCAAAGAGTTGAAGCTACCGGCTTGGCGTGATGCATCACTCCAATTCGAGGGAGCGCCGTGCCGGATGCCCCGCATAGCCAAACCCTATCGCCATCATTCAAACATTCAATTGGGAACCGCTCCCGGAGGCGAGCACTCTGCCGCATCGCGCAACCACTTGGGAGGGAAGCATGAACAAGTCAGACTGGGTACGCCCGTCCTGCCGGGCGGTGCTGATCTGCCTGGCGATGGCGGCGCGCGGTGCCGAGAGCGTCGCCGCAGAACCTGCCACCGCACCCCATGGCGCGATGCCGATGCCGGCGCAGCAGCAGCGCCTGGATCAGCTGATTACCGGGCTTTCCACCCCCCCGCCGGGCATCGACCCGGTAGCCTGGGCGACCATTTATGTGCCTGCGGGCAATGAAGTGACCCCGGAGCGCATCGCCCTGGGCCGCAAGCTCTATTTCGATACCCGCCTGTCGAAAGACGGCACTCTGTCCTGCGCCACCTGCCACGACGTGAGCCGCGGCTTCACCGACCATCGCAGCGTATCGGAAGGGATCGGCGACCACCTCGGTAAGCGCAGTGCACCGACGACGATGAACGCGGCTCTGCTGCAAAGCCAATTCTGGGACGGCCGTGCGCCGACGCTCGAGGAACAGGCCAAGCTGCCGATTCTCAATCCCATCGAGATGGGGCACCCGGATGCGGCGAGCGCCATGGGCGCGGTCAACACCGATCAGAGTTACCAGGCATTGTTTCAAAGGGCCTACGGCCGCGCGCCGAACTATGACGATCTCGGGCGCGCCATCGCCAGCTTCGAGCGCACCTTGATCTTTCTCGACTCACCGTTCGACCGCTTTGCCGCCGGCGACGGCGCGGCACTGTCGGCCGCCGCGCAGCGCGGCCTGGCGCTGTTCAACGGCAAAGCCCGGTGCGTCAGCTGCCACATGATCAACTCGTCGAATCCGCTCGGCACCGACAATCGTTTCCACAACATCGGCGTGTCGGCGCGCAAGCAGAATTTCGAGGCACTGGCAGCCCAAGCGCTCGGCATACTGAGTCAAAACAACGATACCGCGGCGCTCGACAAACTGGCGATTCAAACCGATATGTCGGAGCTCGGGCGATTTCTGGTCACCAAGCAGCGCCAAGACATCGGCAGTTTCAAGACCGAACAGCTGCGCAACGTGGGACTCACCGCGCCCTACATGCATGACGGCTCCCTGCACACCCTGTGGGATGTGATGGACCACTACAACAAGGGCGGCGAGACCAATGCCTACCTGGACGGAGGCATCGAACCGTTGAACTTGAGCGAGAACGAGATCAACGATGTGGTCGCCTTTCTATTCTCTCTGACCGACAGGCGATTCACCCCACAGAACGAAGCGGCGCTGCGCGAGCAGCAGCAGCTTGCCGCCAAAAACCGGCCGTTCCGCGACAACGCACTGGCGCATCGCGAAACGCTGCCTTTCGAGCAGCGGGTGATGGGCCCGGCCGGCCTGAAGTAGTGGCAGTGACAGGCATCCAGCGCGGAGAATTTTGATGAACGACAATGCGAAAATACCCCACATCAGGAGCGTCGAGACGCGACATCTGGAAGAGCGCGAGACGCTGTTCCGCGGCCTGAGCAATCTCGACCGGCGGAGCTTTCTCAAGGTATCCACAGGTGCCGCGGCCGCGGCGCTGGCAGCGGGAGCCTCCAATCACTTCCATAGCTTCCTCCCCGTCAATGTGGCCTATGCCGCGGAGGGTGGCGGCGGCGTGCAAGGCCAGGGCTTCACCTTCGCCTATATCTCGGATTCGCATCTCTACGTCAAGAAGACCAACGAGCGCTTCGTGCGCCAGCTTCTGCGCGCGGTCGATGACATCAATAAGCTCGATCCGCAGCCCGACTTCGTGTTCTACGGCGGCGACTTGGCGCAGCTGGGACGCAAGGAGGAACTCGATTTGGGCGCGCAGATCCTGAAGAGCATCAAGGCTCCGGTGCACATGATGGTCGGCGAACACGACTGGTATTTCGACATGGGCCAGCGCTGGAATGAACTGTTCGGCGCGCAAACCTACAGCTTCGACCACAAGGGCGTGCATTTCGTCGTCCTGATGAGCGTGCAAGAAAAGGACTTCTGGAGCGCGCGCGGCATGAGCCCGGCGGAACGCATGCACACCGTGGCAGGACTCGATAACGCGGTGCAAAGCGCCTTCGAAGTCGGGGCGGCGCAACGCGAGTGGCTGAGAAAAGACCTGGACAAGGTGCCGAAGTCGACGCCGCTGATCGTGTTCTCGCACTCGCCGCTCTACAAGCTCTATCGCCCATGGAATTTCTGGACCGACGATGCAGAAGACGTCCAGGCACTGTTGCAGCGGTTCGATCGCGTGACCGTGCTGCACGGACATACTCATCAGGTCTTGACCAATCGCATCGGCAATATCCAGTTCCACGGCATGCTGTCGACCGCCTGGCCCTGGCCCTACGCCCCGCAGGGTTTGCCGGCGCTGACCGTACAGATGAATCGGCCCAATCCCTTCGACTCGAACGATGGCCTGGGTGACGGTACGGTCTCGGTGCACCCGGACGGCCTCGTCGACAAGCTCTACAGCCTGTGGAACCGCAACCCCATGCAGGTCAAGGCCAGCTATTTGAGCAGCGGCGGCAAGAGCGATGTCCCCGTCGCGCCCACCCTCGCCAGTTATTGATTGGACTCGATCGGAGCAACGCCATGAACAATTCCAGCTTCCTAGCACTGATCGTGCTGGCCTCGACGCTCGCCGCCCAAGCCGATAGTCAAAGTTCGGCCCCGCAGGCGTCGCCCGCGACCCCGGCTGCCGGCAGTAAAACAGTCAAGCTGTGCGACAACAAGACCACGGTGCAGGTACCCAACGACGCGCCCAAAACCCGCGCCGAGGGTCAGAAAATCTCCGATGCGCTGATGGCGCAATGGAAGGCCACCAATCCGGACACCAAGTGGGTGAAGGAAGAGGTGGAGGCTCACCAGGTCGTGACGCCGGCCGACAATTCCAAGCTGGTCGGCACCGGCCAGTCCTCCACCTACGGGACCGTGACGCAACAGGACGTGCAGGTGTGGAAAAACGAGACCTATAAAACCGCGGTGTACGGGTCCAAAGTCTTCCACAGCGGCGACGAGCTCGGCAGCGAGATCGCCGTGTCCTGCGACATGTGCCATCCGCGGGCGGCCAACACGCATCCCGAATCCTATCCGAAGTTCCAGCCGCAGCTCGGCCGTGTCGCCCTGCTGCGCGACATGATCAACTGGTGCATCGAGCACCCGGTGCGCGGCAAGGTGCTGGCGCCCGACGATCCGAAGATGCGGGCGCTCGAGGCCTACATCATTGCGCAGCGCAAGGGCGTGCCGTTGGACTACGGCAAGCGCTAATACCTCGGCACAGTGAATTTGACCGGTTCGCGTGGCTTAGGGGGATGAGAAGCTTCAAGGCAACGAAGAACACAGTTGCCTTGAAGCTTCTCATCCCCCCAAGCCTGTCACGGTGGACCGCTCAACATCACTGTGCAGGAAGACGTTTCCCAGGTGCTGGCGGTTAGACGGCGCGAAGCTCAGACAATGCGGGTGTTTCTGCCAATACAGCGCGCGTGCCGCTCGGCAGATTTCTCCTTATCAGATCGCTGAGCAGAGCTAGATCGTTAGCCTTTGGGTAGCCTCGCCGCCACACCAGTCCGATGCGCCGGCTGGCATTGTTGGATTGCAAAGGCCGGACGACGAATGACGGCTCCGGTCCCTGCGGCGGACGCGCCGCTAACGCAGGCAACAAGGTGCAGCCGAAGCCCGCAGCAACCAGTTGGCAGATCGTCTCCAGGCTGGCAGCGCGGAAGTCGTCGTTCCCCTCCTCGTCCCCCGCCCCTCGCCCACAGGCGGCCAGCGCCTGACCCCGCAGGCAATGCCCATCGGCCAGCAGCAGCATGGGCTCCCCGATCAAATCGGCTTCGGTGACGCCCTTCGATTGGGCCAGCGGATGCCGCGGAGGACAGGCAAACCAGAAAGGTTCATCGAACAGCGCAAATTCTTCGAAATCTTCACCGTCCAACGGCAGCGCCAGCAAGGCCGCGTCGATTTGATAGCCGCGCAGCCGCTCCAATAGGTGCCCGGTAAGGTCCTCATGCACCACCAGTTGCAGCTGTTGGTAGTGGCTCTTGACCAGCGGCAGCAGCCGCGGCAGCAAATACGGCGCCAATGTCGGGATCACGCCCAAGTTGAGTGGGCCCGTCAAAGGCCTCAGCGGGGTCCGCGCGGACGACAACAGCGCATCGACCTCGGTCACGATCCGGCGAGCTTTCTCAACTATGTCCTGCCCTATCGGGGTAAATGCGAACGATTTCGCGTTGCGCTCGATCAGCGCCAGTCCCAGGTATTCCTCGAGCTTTCTGATCTGGGTGCTGAGCGTGGGTTGGGAGACATGACAGTCCTCGGCGGCGCGCCCAAAATGCGCGCGATTCGCCAGAGCCACCAAATAGCGTAATTCCCGCAGCGTCATGGTCGCTCGCTTCTCGCTTCCTGGTTTATTCCGGTCGCTTCACAAACCCGGGAGGATTACATGCGCGGTAACCTAGAGAATCCAATTGTTTGTATCTGTACCGCCGATAGCTTCTGTCTATGACGTCTTCAGCACCCGCGGCTCCGGTTTGCCTTACGGACCCTACAGTACGCAATACAACAAGCGGCCCTGACTACCGTCAATCGACCGCGAAGCATGGCTCGAGCGTGGGCGCCACATACAACGCGCCGTAAACCGACAGGTGGCTGTCGTCGAAGTAGAGTGACCGGTCGTCGGCCTTGTAGAGGCAGGAGTCGGCCGGACACAGGGCGTCCTTGGGATCCACCACCTTGAGCGCGCTGCGCTGAGCGATGGCGCGCACATCGCGCTCCATGTCCCGGTGTTGCGCCAGAGCATCGGCGCGGCTCAGCCTCAAAAAGTCATCCGGGATGTGCCGGCGGCTCGCCACGAGCAGCGCATGGGAAACTGCATACTTCAGCTTTGGAACTGCGAATACGACACAGATTGAGCGCGAGTGATCGCCGACGCGGCTGACGGTCTGTTCGATGCCGGCAGCGATGTCTGGCACGTGCGGCGGGGGTTCGGGAACAGCCCAGGCCCCGTCGAGGATGATGAGTTCGGGTTTGAGTCGTGCAATGGCCTCGACGACCGCGTCGTTGAAGGTCGCGCATCCGTATCTGTCCATACCCGGATCGATGCTCGTCGGGCTCGGCAGGGCGAACAGCGGC
>Ga0209488_10001816_pt1 | contig 18028 bp, 14 predicted proteins | sample Rivendell_Oct201_8_FD_188349 | JGI IMG/M metagenome (GOLD analysis project Ga0209488, IMG submission 188349) | Vadose zone soil microbial communities from the Eel River Critical Zone Observatory, Northern California, USA -... | ecosystem: Environmental > Terrestrial > Soil > Vadose zone >...
AAGCAGGCCGGCGTGATGGATCTTTGTCCAGCAGGCGTGGTGCTCACTGGTGGCGGGTCGCGCATGACGGGGTTGGCGGAAGTCTGCCAGAAGGTTCTGGACCGGCCGATCCGGCTGGCGGTTCCGGAGCCTCCGATTGCCGATATGCCGACACAATTGGCGGAGCCGGAGTTTGCCACAGCGGTCGGCCTGGCGATGTATGCGCATCGGACGACCATGGCGAAGATGAATCCGGAACAGGGATTTGGCCACAAGCTGCGCGCGCTGCTGGCGAAGCTGGGAGCGTAAGGCACAAAGTTGGGTTGGACGGGGGAAGCAGGGCGCTTCAAGAAGCAGCGTGGAGCGCAAACTCTTAATGCAGGAACCAGGTGATGAAAGTCGGCGGGACCAAACGGATCAGGAGTGTGATGTATGAGCAATGAGCAAAAAAGAGCGGACGGAGAAGTAAGAATCCAATTCAATGAAGACCCTCGGACCAACGCGAAGATCAAGGTGATCGGCGTGGGAGGTGGAGGCGGCAACGCGGTCAACCGGATGATCTGCGCCGGAGTTGAAGGCGTGGAATTTGTTGTGGCCAATACGGATTTGCAGGCGCTGCAGATGTCGCGCGCACCGGTAAAGATCCAGCTGGGCACCAAGCTTACCAACGGCCTGGGCGCGGGCGCTAACCCCGAAATGGGACGCCGTGGCGCGTTGGAAGATGCCGACAAAATTATTGAAGCCCTGGAAGGCGCGGACATGGTGTTCGTCACGACAGGCCTGGGCGGCGGAACCGGGACTGGCGCTGCGCCGATCATTGCTTCACTGGCCAGCGAGATGGGCGCTCTGACCGTGGCGGTGGTGACAAAGCCATTTGCGTTTGAAGGCCGACGTCGCATGGCGCAGGCAGAGCGCGGCCTGGCCGAACTGATTGACAGCATCGATACCACCATCGTGATTCCGAACGAAAAGCTGCTGGCGGTGGCGCAGAACGCCGGCTTCTTTGAGTCGTTCCGCATCGCTGACGACATTCTTCGTCAAGCGGTGCAGGGCATCTCTGACATCATCACGATTCCCGGCATCATCAACCGCGATTTTGCCGACGTAAAAACCATCATGGCCGGCATGGGCTACGCCGTAATGGGAACAGCCGTGGCCAAGGGCGAGCGTCGCGCAACCGACGCGGCGCAGGCGGCGATATCGTCTCCGCTGCTGGAGGCCGGCGCCATCGACGGAGCGCGGGGAATCCTGATCAACATTACCGGCTCGTCGTCACTCAAGCTGGCAGAGGTGAATGAGGCCTCGACCATCATTCAGTCGGCCGCACATGAAGATGCCAACATCATCTTTGGCGCGGTCCAAGACGAAAAAATGAAGGACGATTTAAAAATCACGGTTATTGCTACTGGGTTCAAGAATGACGTGCCGGCGCGCAAGGACCGCACCGTCAATGCGGCCCAAGCGGCCATCTCCACGGCGCGAACCGCTTCCGCTTACCAAGTCCAAGCGGCCGCGTCGGTGCCGCGAGTTGTAAACGGAAGCTCCACCAACGGAAACTCCGTTCATCATGCCACGCACGCCGCACACGCCGTTTCGCCCGCGCGCGTAGTTGCGCCGACGAGAGAGAGCCCGAACCTCGCCACCATGACCGAGTCTATCCGCAGCGCCGTCGAACAGGACGACCTGGATGTCCCGGCATTTATCCGCAAGCGCGGAGAGATCAACTAGGCTCTGGTTTCGGGCGCTTCATCCGCGCTGCGCCCGAACCGCAACCCATTCCGTGGCCGCCAGTTCCCCCCGAAGGGCGGCCGCGAAATTAGCAACATTAATGCGCCTTTAAGGCAGAATCAACAGCAGGATTTTAGGGTTAATACTGGTGAGGACTTTGGAGCCTCAGCGGTCTGCCCAACAAAAACAACCAACATGCAGCCACTCTAAGCAGAGCAGCTGCATCTTTAATTAATAGAGAAGAAAGGGTACTTACTTCGGTACTAGGCGAATTCGCCGTTGCACGCGATAGAAATTTTCCCGTACTATCGCAAAAGAGTTCTGATTTCCGCGTCGGTCTTTCGATTTTTGATTTTTCAAGTTTGACCCTCGATTTTTCTGGCCGATGATTCATCGGACGACGCGTGGAAATCAGCGCAACAAAGAATTTTCCCGGGTATTCAGGTGGCAGTGATTTACATGACATTTCGTCTTCGGCTCCTCGTCCTCGTCGTCTCCAGTCTCGTTCTCTCCAGCGCGTCATTCGCGCGTAGCTCAAGCACCACTACCACCAAATCCAAGGTCAACGGACACGTAACTGAAAGCGCCCGCGCCCAGAAACGTATGGCCCGGCTGCGTCACCAGCGCGCCACCCGCAAACATCTAGCTGCAAAATCCGCCTCAGCACGCGCAACCACAGCGCGAGCCACCGGGGCAAGAGCTTCCGGCGCGACATTAAAGACCGTTAGCCTCCGCCGCCGCCGCATCCGCCATCGCTGGGTTGAGCGCTTCACCGCCAGCTCATTTGCAGACGACATTGCCGATGGCGACATCGTTGAAGGCGAAGATCCCGTCGTGCGTCAGGCTGCCGTTGATGCTCTGGGGAATATGAACGGAACCGTGGTTGCCATTGATCCCACCAGCGGACGCATTCTTGCCATGGTCAACCAGAAGCTGGCGCTCAGTGAAGGCGCGCAGCCCTGCTCCACCATCAAGGTTGCCGTTGCGCTCGCCGGACTCAGTGAAAAAGTCATCACGCGCGAAGAATCGATCCAGCTGGGCGGACGTTCGCACATGAGCCTGACGCAAGCGCTCGCGCGTTCCAACAACGCTTATTTCGAAGCCGTTGGACGCCGGCTCGGCTTCCCCAAGGTCAGCCATTACGCGCATCAGTTCGGACTGGGCGAGCTTGCCGGTTACGGCATCGAGGGCGAGCACCTGGGCACGTTCCCCACGCATGAACTCGACGCCAGCCTCGGCGGCGTAGGCAAAATGTGCTCTTTTGGTGAAAGCATTTCCATGACGCCGCTGCAACTTGGCGCTCTAGTTTCGGCCGTCGCCAATGGAGGCACGCTTTATTATCTCCAGCATCCCACGTCGGTCGATCAGGTCATCACCTTTGAGCCGCGCGTGAAACGCCAGCTCGATATCGGCCCGCTGGTCCCTGAAATCGCTGAAGGCATGACCGGCGCCGTTCAGTATGGCACCGCCCGCAGCCTGCGCCTGAACTTCAGTGAAGAACAGATTCTGGGCAAGACCGGCACCTGCTCCAAAGACGGCACTCGCTTCGGCTGGTTCGCTTCCTATGCTGACACGCAGTACGGACATATCGTCACCGTGGTCTTCCTTCAGGGCGGCCGTCCCACCTACGGCCCCAAAGCCGCCGAAATCAGCGGCAAGTTCTACCGCGCGCTCTATGACCACAACTTCTTCGCGCAACGCGCCACCACCGTCAGCAGCACCCCGGCAGAAAAACCGGCAGCAGGTGTGCAGCAGTAGAGTTCCCTCGACGAAAAGAGAATATGTTTAGCAAGAAAAAAGCGTCCAGCGATGGACGCCTTCATATTCACCTTACTTCTTCAACTCCACCATTCCAGTAGCTGCCTCTATGCCCGGCAATGAGCGCTCGAACCACCAGTTGGGGGCAGCGGCGGCAGAAAGACCGTTGCCGGACGAGACGTTGCGCTTCCCGGCGCCACCGGCCGCGGTGACATGACTTGCGGGGTGGCGCTCCGCCTTGGCCTGGATGAGCGGCGCAAATGCAAGCCGGTTTTACCTGTCATTGGTTCTTGCGAGCAAGCGCCAAGCGTCTTCTTCGCACGAAATATCAGCAGGCGCAGGTGATTGCGATTGACTCCGAACTTCAGGCATATCTCGTTCCGGTCCTGCTCTTCCATGAACGCTGCCTCCAGAATGGCGCGAACGCGGGGCGACAGGCCCGAAAGCATTCTTTGCACGTGCTCCGCAGTCTCAGCGGCCATCGCACATGTATCTGGACTGGGCGCATTGCTGGCCACTTCGAGTTCCGGATCCAAAGACACCACCTTCTTCTGTTGTCGATAGGTTTCATGCAGCACGTTATTGCACACTCCGAGCACAAAAAACTCAAAACGCTCAGGCTCTCGTATGCTGTGGTCCGAGCGAAGAACAGTCAGGACCCGCAAAAATGTCTCCTGGCGTAAGTCGTGTGCCAACTCAGTGGAGTGCAGCTTTTTGCGCAATTTTCGCAGCAAAATAGGGCTGAAATGTGAGACAAAATGTTCTTCCGTAGAGGGATCTCCCTGCCGCAGGGAGTGAACATACGTCGCATTGAATTCAAACGAAGGCAATACTCCTGGGGAAGCCATGAGTTCTCGCTTCTGAGACCGGGTTTTTGCGCTCAGCGGATGCCTGGTGCGCCCAACCCTCTCACCTTGTAGCTGGTAGAAAATTGACTCGGTTTCATTTGAAGTAGCGATGGGAACAATGAAATTCCGCCAACTTGGCTAGAATCTTTCCTACATTTGCTCCGGGTTATCGTGGCCGTGGCAATCCGTTCCGGTTTCGGACTTAAATGGCGGTCTAGGAAAAATCTTGCACTTCTGCTACTTAGACCTATAATTGCCGATCTCATCACTACTGGCAGGTAAAGCTGTGACTACCAGCCCTGAGGGCGTCACCGTACTTCTCCATAAATGGAGGGATGGGGACCCGCATGCCGAAGAGCAACTCTTTCAGTTGCTGATGCCCGATCTGCGCAAGCTTGCCGCTCGCTGCCTGCGCGGCGAGCGTCCTGATCATTCGGTGCAAAAAAGTGATCTGGTAAACGAGTGTTTTATAAGGCTCTTAAACGCCAAAAAGATTGACTGGCGGGATCGCGGTCATTTCTTCGCTATAGTCACTGTGAAGATGCGGCGTTTTCTCATTGATTACGCCAGAAAGAAAAAGATAAAGCCGCTGCCTCTGGATAGTTTGCCCGAAGGCCTTCTGGCTGGGCGCAACTGGCTGGAAAATGCCGTGGCCATAGATGAGTTGCTCGATGAGTTAGAGAAGGAATTCCCCGTGCGGTGCAGCGTGGTGGTATTCCGGTCATATTTGGGGCTAAACACAAAAGAGACCGCGGAAAAACTAAACCTATCCGAGGCCAGCGTGGAACACGAATGGCACCGCGGTAAAAAGTGGCTTCATCAGAGATTGAGCGAGGGGAAATGCAAGACCGAGAAGAGCGGCTGATGGGCCTGGTGCGAGAGGCGCTCCAAACTCCTCCCGCCCAACGTGAAAGCTTATTGCTGGCCGCATGTCATCAAGATAAAAACCTTTACTCTGAAGTCTCCGAGATTGTGGAGTGGGAAGAGCGCATGGGCGGCTTCATGCGCGATCCTTTAGTTGGACTCATCGATCTGGAAGCTCTCGATCGTCCATTCAAGCCAGACCAGGTAGTTGCAGATAGGTTTGAGATCATCCGCGAAGTCGGCGACGGCGGCATGGGCGTGGTCTATGAGGCTTATGACCGCAAGCGGCAGCAGCGCATCGCCATCAAGTGCGCCAAATTAGGGTATGAGCGTCTCTCGCCAGAATTGCGCGGTGCGCTCAAGGTCCGCCATCGAAACGTCTGTCTGGTGAATGAGATACACACGGCAGCCACCGATCTGGGCGAACTGGACTTCCTCACCATGGAGTTTCTGGATGGTGAAACCCTGTTCAGCCGTCTCTCCCATGGCAGGCTGGAGCACGACGAGGCATTGAAGCTTGCCCGCCAGCTTTGTGCCGGACTAGCCGAAGCCCATCGTTGCGGCGTTCTGCACCGCGATTTGAAGCCGGCCAACATTATCCTCTCTTCCGGGAAAAATAAAGAACTGCGGGCAGTCATCACGGATTTCGGCCTGGCTGCTGACCAGGATGGAAACACTGATCTCATAGGCGGCACCCCCAGCTACATGGCGCCGGAACTGACGCTGAACGGCACGGCCTCTCCAGCCTCTGACGTTTACGCCCTCGGCGTGATTCTCCATGAAATTGTGGCCGGGGCAAAGCCAATTCCGGAAACCGGCAATGGCGATGCGCCTTTGCCCGCTACTCCCAGCAAGCTCGTTAAGCAGCTGCCGCGAATTTGGGCTGATGCTATCCTCCCCTGTCTTGCAACCCTTCCAGAAAAAAGACCATCCGCCGAACAAATTCTTGCCGTTCTTAACCGTAAGCCGATATACCGCCGGCCTTGGGTCGCCATCGCGGCGCTCGTACTCCTTGCCGCAGGCGCTTTCTTGTGGCGGCCAACCTATGAATACTTGCAGCCCCCGGCTGTCAGCCTGGCAATTCTTCCCGTTCAGAGTACTGGAGATCTGCAGCGCTTCGGTGAGCGAGTTCTGCGTGATGTCACTGAGCGGCTTGGCCGGCAGCCAAGAGGCAAACCGAAATTTCTGCTGCTCCCGGCGGCAATGGCAGAAAAACAGGGCGTGCACACCGTTGAGCAGGCGGGGCGCCTTCTGCATGCCACGCATGCTTTGGAAATCAAGCTGGCCCGCGACCGCGATGGCATGGCAGTGGAAGCCGCGGTGGTTGATGCCAAAACGCGGGCGCATGTGCGCGATTATTCCGGACATCTGGCTGAAACCGATCTTGGCGTTCTCCCCGGCGGGCTTGCGGGATTGGTTTCTGCGGCCTTGCATTTGCCCCACGCGGCAAGGCCGGAAGCTGTCTCGCCGGCCGCCCAGATATCCTATGAAAACGGCCGCAACTATCTGCGCCAGGGCCGTTACAGCTATGATCAGGCGATCGCACAATTCCGGGAAGCCTCCCAACTGGACCGCCGCTCACCTTTACCTCTTGCCGGACTGGCCGAAGCATATATTGCTAAATTCAACATCGAGAGAAACAAGCAATCTCTGGAAGACGCTCGAACTTATCTACAGGCCGGCGAGATGCTCGATCCTGACTCGTCCCGGCTGCGGGTTGCTTCCGCGGGATTGAATATAGCGTTTAATAGATATCCGCGGGCATTGAACGATTGCCGGCGCGCGCTGGAGATCGATCCCGGCAATGCGGAAGCCTGGATACGCTCCGGCTTTGCCTACGAAATGCAGGGTACACCTGACATAGCTCTGGAGGCTTACCATAAGGCGGCTGAATTGGATCCCGGCTACTACAAACCATACCAATACCTTGGAGGCTTTTACTATTACAGCGGCAAATTTGCCGAAGCGGAGCAGCAATTTAGAAAAGAAGTAGAACGCGCGCAGAATGACCTGGACGGATTCAGCGATTTGGGAGGCGCGTTGACCGAGCAAGGCAAATATGCAGACGCCGAAACGTCTTTCAATGCGGCATTGCAGATAAGAGCGACTCCACCCAACCTGAACAACCTGGGAGCCACTCTGGCCTACCTGGGGCGCGACGCGGAGGCTTTGCCACTGTACGGTCGTGCCGCGAAACTGGAGCCGAAAAATCACCGTTATTGGATTAACCTCGGCGATGCCCACCGTCGGCTCGGCCATTCCATGAATGCAACCGCAGCCTATAAGGAAGCTCTTATTTTGACGTCAGCGCAGATTGTGATCAATCCATCCAGCGGATATATTCGTGCTTCGATGGCCTACACTTTGGCCAGGCTTGGTATGAAGGCCGAGGCACAACAAGAAATAGCTCAGGCACTGCAATCTTCTACAAATGACAATGAAGTCATACGGACCGCGGTATTGACTTATGAAGCCCTTGGGATGCGAGATCTGGCACTGAAAGCAGCAGCCCAAGCCACCCCAGAAGTGAGAATTGCCTTGGAACATCATCCAGACCTGGCGGATTTAAGCCATGATCCTCGCTTTATACATTGAGAGAAAGAAGCAAATAAGGAGGAATGGCCATATGGTATCCCCAACTGTTGTTGTAAATCGGTCCGGTTCTCGGTCGTCGGGCGTTCAAGAGATCACGCTCATCTACGATAGCTACTACAAAGTTTCTGTGGCTCCGAAAGAAGTTAATAAGGATGACACGATCTGCTTCACCAGTCCTCAGGGCAGGGTTCGGGTAGTGTTTGTCTCTCCTTTCAATGACAACACGGTCGAAATGCTCGATTCCGAGGAGCGTAAGGTGACCGTCGGCGGGTGCTATCACTTTCTCTGCTTCTTCACTGAAGCTGGCGAGGGTGAAACGGAGGCCCGGACCGGGGGAATCCTTGACGTACAACCGCATCGACCCTAAGCGTAGTACCCTTTGAATTGCTCCAAGTCAAAGATTAGCTCCAAGAAAACAAGAAGATGGAGATTATAGAGACGGCCCTGGACGCCGTCTCTGTTTTCCGAGCCGTGCGTTCGTTTATCCACTCACAAGTCTCATCTGCGGCCATCTGCGCTTATCTGCGGCAAAGGCCCTTCTTCGTGCCTCCGTGTCCCCGGGCCCCGGCGAGTCCGATTTTGGGCTGAAGTGGTTGTCTCCGTGGTGAAACTTGCCCTAGCCTTCCAGATAATCCATAAACGAGTCCACTACTTCCGCGCCCAGGTTGTTGGCCTGGCGCACGGCAGCCTGCTCTACGTTCCGCATCAGGCCTTCCAGGTAGTCGCGCGAACCGGAGATGCTGACCACGCCCAGTGTGGCGCGTTGCCAAAGGTCAGTGACGTCGATTTCGGCGATGGAAATGTTAAATGAGTTGCGCAGGCGGTCCTTGAGGCTGCGGACGACCTGGCGCTTGTCTTTGAGCGAATGTGCGCCTTCAATGCGCAATTCCAGCGTGAGATAGGCGATCGGCATTTTGGATCAGCCGCGGCTGCGGGCCTTTTCTTCTTCTTCTTCTGGCAGCTTCTTCATGGCCGATTTGGCGGCTGGCATGACCGGAGCAGTATAGCGGACTTATGGATGCTCCGCACCGGCAGATATGCCAGCGCTGCGCTCTGCGACAGGTCACGTCCTTTTGGCTGTGGAGTAGTAACGAATCCATCTGGTTGAGATCAAAGGTGTGTTAACGTTCGAGTTATCATGCCTGCCTTGGTAGTTGACCAGCCTGGAGCTGAAGTCGCGTTTGCTTCAAAGCTGGTCTCTAAACCCAGTACTTCCCTCTACGGCTTTGCAATCTTTTGTGGCGCATTTCTTCTCTTCCAGGTTCAACTCATATTGGGGAAGTATGCGCTTCCCTGGTTTGGCGGCGCACCTGCGGTGTGGACAACGTGCATGCTGTTTTTCCAACTGCTGCTGCTAGGCGGCTATTTCTACTCTCATGCAGTCTCCAAACTCAGCCTGCGGCGCCAGGCGATCGTGCATATATCATTGCTGGGCTTATCTCTCGGAGTACTGGCCCTGGGCGCTATTTTTTGGAAGACGCCGTTGTTGCCTGGCTCATCCTGGCGGTCAGCCCTTCCGGATTCACCGGTGCTGGGCATCCTCAGCCTCCTGTCGCTAGCCGTTGGTCTGCCTTACTTATGTTTGAGCAGCACAGGACCTCTGTTGCAAAACTGGTTTGCGCGGGCGCACGCCGCGCAATCACCGTATCGTCTTTATGCGTTATCGAACGCGGGCTCATTACTTGGATTGATCACATATCCATTTGTTTTTGAGCCCAACCTCCGTCTCCATACGCAAGCGTGGCTGTGGGCAGTGGGATATGTTGCTTTCTCCGCCGCATGCATTGTGTGTGCACGAAAAATCCGGATGCAACCCGACTATGCCACTGCCATCGACACGCACCAAGAAGACGTAGCGCCGCCGACTCGATGGGGTCAAGCATTGTGGTTTCTGCTTCCCGCCTGCGCCAGCGTAATGCTGTTGGCGACCACCAACCTTCTCTGCCAGGAAGTCGCTGTGGTTCCGTTCTTGTGGGTATTGCCGCTCAGCCTGTACCTGCTGAGTTTTATCGTTTGCTTTGACAATCCAAAGTGGTACCAGCGCGGCTTTTTTCAAATGCTGATGGCTGTGGGCCTCCCGATCGCCTTTCTCGCACTCCTCTCCGGGGGCACCGCGCCCATGGGTCGCCAGATCCTCATGCTGAGTCTGGTTTTGTTCGGGTGTTGCATGGTCTGCCACGGAGAGCTGGTGCGGCTGCGACCGCAGCCTGCATTGCTGACCAGGTTTTATCTGCTTGTTTCTGCCGGCGGAGCAGCAGGAGGCATTTTTGTTGTTGTGATCGCGCCCCTGATCTTCACTGGCTTCTGGGAGTTCCATGTCGGTTTGATCGGCTGTGTGGTCGTCGCTATTCTGGCCCTGATCAGCGACCGGGAATCCTGGTGGCACCGGGCCCAGCCTTATCTGGGAATGACAATCCTGCTCGCGCTGGCTTTAGTACCGGAGGTTATTTCGCGCTATGTCGGGCTGGCTGTGATCCCGGAAATGATGGATCGCGCCCACTATTATCCCATTCTGACCCTGCTTGCCCTGGCCACAGCCGTTGTAATTTTTACGAATCGAAAAGAGGCTGCTAAGCCCGGTCACTTTAACACTGCACAATTTGCGGCTGTGGCGGTGTTAGCTGCGCTTTGTGCCGCTCTTTACCAGGGTGTTCAGTTTGACAAGAACAGACAAGTTCGTCGCGACCGCAATTTCTATTCCGCGCTGCAAATACAAAAAGGGACGGAATTGAACTCATTGGAGTTGCGCCATGGACAGACCTCACATGGGATTCAATCCCGTCTTCATCCCAAGGAACCGACTCTCTATTATGGCCGCTCAAGCGGAATCGGACTTCTACTCGGTGGAGCAGACGTCTGTCCGCAACCTTGTTCGCGGCGTATCGCCGTCGTTGGGTTGGGGGCGGGAACTCTGGCAGCCTATGGTCGTCCCGGTGACACCATGAGGTTTTATGAGCTCAATCCACAAGTGATTGCCTATTCCGAGGGTACAAATCCATATTTCACTTTCCTGCGGGATTCGTCGGCCAGGATCGAAATGGTCCTGGGCGACGCGCGCCTTTCCCTGGAGCGCGAGTTTAAGGAACAAGGCTCGCAAAACTTCGATGTACTCGTGATTGACGCTTTTAGCAGTGATGCCATACCCGTCCATTTGCTGACTTCAGAGGCCCTGGATGTTTACCTGCAGCATCTGCGCGGTCCGAACTCTATTCTGGCATTCCATGTCTCCAACAGAGTGCTTGACCTGCGCTACGTTTTAGCAGCCCTTGCCGCGCAAAAACATCTTGCTGTTGTCCGTCTCCATAAGAATAAAAGTGATAACGGCGACTCGGGAGAGCGGAGCGACTGGATCATGCTTGCTCGCAACCCGCAGGCCTTGCAACTTGGCGCCTTTGATGGCCATATCGCACCGATGCCCCAACCTGACGACCGCATGCTCTGGACAGATGACTTCAGCAACTTGTTTAGAGTCCTGCTACGTCGCTAGAGCGCGACCTGGATCGTAAATCGGCGCTGGAGCTCTGTAGCGAAGCAACAAATTGTGCCCACATATTCAGGTCGTGAGGCACGTGGCCGCCTCGGTAGGGGGGTAGAGCGAAGTGACAAATTCTGCAAAACATCGCGACAAAAACAAATGAAAAGGCCGTCCGGCAACAGGACGGCCTTCTCTTTCAAGGGAGAATAGTTCCAACGGAGTTCGAAAAAGACCATCAGAACTTTCTGGCGAAATCTTATTGGCCAGAGAAAGGCAGTGTCAAGGGATTTTTGGATAATAAATGCTTTTGTTTTCAACAGCTTAGCAATCTTATTAACACCTGCTTTTAAATGACAAAAAATGTCATTCCGGCCGTTTTATTTACCGTAACCATATCTTTTTCAGCTACTTAAAGGCTTACTTCAGATTCAAACGGATAATCTCAACCGACTCAGGGCGGCTGAAAAACCGATTTGGGAACATCCGATTGGCCAGAATTCGTATTCCGCCAAAGACGAAGCCAAACACCAGGGCAGCCAGCACCGTGATGACACATAGCATGACCAGTGCAAAGACAAAACCGGCGCGGTCTTCTACAGGTTTGGGCTTGGTGGGCTGGAGCGGCATCACATCGGCGTCATAATTCACTGAAGCAAGAAGAGACTGCGCTTCGTCGGCGGGTATGTTGCCGTTGACCGCCACAACATACGGGCCTGTGCGCTTGAAGTAGAACGGGCCGCCTGTAAGTGCAGCGGCTTGCATTGCGTCCATCCGCTCTCTGGCAATTTGCGGTGTGGGATAGCCCACCAGCATCACCGATGCCTCGCCTTGTGAAGTCCGATACTTGCCGATGGACACTTCCGCACTCTTGCTGAAATCGATAATCTGCGCGGGAATGGGAACGCCCAGGCGCGCCAGCGCCTCCGGGCCGATAATGTATCGGCTGGTGTTGCGCAGCAGAGATTGTGAGGGGAGATTCGCCGGGAGCGTGGGCAGCTTGCCATTCTCGGTGGTCAGGCGGGGCAGCGCGTCAGCGAGTGCGCGCAGGTCAGCGCCGGACATCGCGCTGAGATGTTCTACCGACACATCGACCAGAATATTGCCCTTGAAGAACAAGATCCTTGTGTTGCTGGAAGCGCCGCGGTCGCCGATTTTCTCCACTTGCATCTGCGGCTGGACGTAATAGGTGAAAGCTCCGAAGGCGCCGGTGGCGTCGTTGAATCGAGCAGCCTTGACCTGCATTTTGCGGCCGTTACGGTTGTAGGTGGCGGTTTCCAGGTCAGTAAAACCATATTCTTTGAGCACCGGCGCGTCGGTTGCATCGGCCAACACTGGATCCCTGGAAGTCTTCACGCTTGGGGAATCGACACGCCAGCCGCTGAAGGAAGCCGGCAAAGGGCCGGATGAGCCTTTGGACTGGCCAGAAACAACGCTGGCGAGAACAGTAAGCAAAAGAAACAAACGCAGACACGTCAACTTAGAGAAGGCAGAAACCATCACTTTTATTAGACACCACGGGGTCCAGCAGAGATTCTAAACGCTTTGCGGCAATCGGTCGCTCAGACCTCAGAGGAGAAGGCCTCTGGTAACCCGCTTTAACGGCGAAAATCGGTTAAACTAGAGGGAATGGCAATCATTCAGCGCAGGAAGAGCGTAACAGCAAAAATAGGCAATGTGCGCGTAGGCGGCGACGTGCCCGTGGTCGTGCAGTCGATGACAAATACTGACACGGCGGATGTGCAATCCACCGTACAGCAGGTAGCGCAGCTGGCCCGCGCTGGCTCGGAGATGGTTCGCGTGACGGTGAACAATGATGCCGCGGCCCAGGCTGTCCCGGCAATTTTTGAGGAACTGGAAAAGCAGAACATACACGTTCCCATCATCGGCGACTTCCACTATAACGGGCATCTCTTGCTGACCAAATATCCTGAATGCGCTCGAGCGCTGGCCAAGTACCGGATCAATCCCGGCAACGTGAGCGTAGGCCGCAAAAATGACGACAATTTCCGCGCCATGGTCGAAGTGGCCATCAAGAATGACAAGCCAGTCCGGATCGGCGTGAACTGGGGTTCGCTCGACCAGCAACTCCTCACGCGCATGATGGACGAGAACTCCCGCAGCGCGAACCCCAAAGACGCCCGTGAAGTCACCATGGATGCCATGGTCGAGAGCGCATTGCGTTCAGCGGAACTGGCAGAAGAATTTGGCCTGTCACACGACTACATTATTCTCAGCGCAAAGGTAAGCGGCGTTCAGGACTTGATCGACGTTTACCGCATCCTGGCTGCTCGCTGTGACTATCCGCTGCATCTGGGACTGACGGAAGCCGGCATGGGTGCGAAAGGCATTGTGGGAAGCGCGGCCGGACTGGCAGTCCTGTTGCAAGAGGGTATCGGCGATACCATTCGCGTGTCGCTTACGCCTGCTCCCAACGGCAACCGCGCGGAAGAAGTTTTTGTCGGCCAGCAGATCCTGCAATCATTGGGAATCCGCAGCTTCACTCCGCAAGTTACGGCCTGCCCCGGTTGCGGACGCACCACCAGCACTTTCTTTCAGGAAATGGCGGAGCAGATACAGACTTATCTCCGCACCAGCATGCCGGTCTGGAAGGGCAAGTATCCCGGGATCGAAGAACTCAAAGTCGCTGTGATGGGTTGCGTGGTCAACGGCCCTGGGGAATCCAAGCACGCCAATATCGGCATTTCATTGCCCGGAACCTTTGAAGAGCCCAAGGCGCCGGTGTTTGTTGACGGAAGACTGATGACTACGCTGAAGGGCGACCATATTGTCGCCGAATTCTTTGACATATTGAACGAATACGTGGAAGCACGTTACGGTTCAGTCAAGAATGCGGAAGTAGCCCGAGTCTGAAACAAGCCGCTTCGCCCCGAGGGTGTGAAGAACAGCTGGGGCGGAGCTGATAGTTAAAGCAACTCCGCCTTTAGGCCGCCAGCAAACCGTAGCCGATCGCGAGCCACGCGCCAAAACCAACCACTACCATTCCAATGCGCACCATGGTGTTGTCCACGATATTGTTCCATTTAGCATCCATAACATCCTCCAGAAAAATCTGTTTGTTTTCATGCTGCAATTGTTTTGACGATGTTTGCAGCTCTTGGTTAGTAATACGTCCCCCACGAAAATAGGTTCCATCTTGTAAAACTTTTTTTACAACCTTATTTCTGGACTTGTGATAACTCTGCCGTGTTTTTGCCGTCTTATGAGTATTCATTCTTTTCTCTCTCACCCTGATGGGAGCGAAGTGGAATATCAGGTCCGGCGCACAATGCGAAGCATCTCTCTTGCAGAACAAAGAGAATTCAGCGCAAAGTAAGTCGGCCCTGTGATCCGCTCCGTTTCCCCAGGGTGATAAAAAACAGCAGCTCTGGCCAGCAGTTTCCCTTCTTTGCCGGTTCTCATCCAACATCCAGATCGCCATTTCTGAAGCCAGCCGGGGTATTTCGGATGCGCCTCCACAAATTTGCGGAAAAGACCGGACCTCATACAGAAGCGGTGAAGGAACGCACGTCAGCATGGAAGCTCGGCGGGCTGACGCCGTTGCAGTTGTTGAAGCGCGTCTATCACGAGATTAATGAAGATGAAGTGCTTACGCGCTCAGCCGCGCTGGCGTACTACTTTGTCTCTGCTCTCTTCCCCATGATTTTTTTCCTGATGGCCATGCTGGGACTCTTTGCCCAGAGCCATGACCTGCAATCCAGCCTGCTGAATTACACCGCACGGTTCATGCCCGCAGACGCCTATAGACTGGTACAGAAGACGTTGCAAGAGATCGCCAACAGCAGCACGGGGCTCAAACTTGCTTTTGGATTGGCGCTTGCTCTGTGGTCGGGAGCGGGCGGCGTAGTTTCCGTCATGGACGCGTTAAACCGTTGCTACCACGTAAAGGATTCCCGCCCGTTCTGGAAGCAGAGACTGATTTCACTCGGGATGACGGTAGCGATCGCGGCCCTCACGATTGTGGCCCTCACGATTGTGCTTTATGGCGGTGATATCGCCAACTTCGTGGGCGCTCACCTCGGATTGAGCAGCGTGACCGTGATTGCATGGCACATTGTGCAGTGGCCGATTGCCTTATTTTTTGTGGTCCTGTCTTTCGCGCTTCTGTATTTCTGGGGACCAGACACCAAGCAGCAATGGCAATGGATCACGCCCGGGGCCGTGGTAGGCGTTCTCACATGGATCGGCGCTTCCCTGTTCTTCCGTGTTTACCTGCACTTTTTCAACAGCTATAGCAAAACCTACGGATCACTGGGGGCGGTAATCGTGCTCCTGCTCTGGCTTTACATTTCCGGACTGGCAATCCTGGTGGGCGGGGAAATCAATTCAGAAATCGAAAATGCCGCTGCAAAGCGCGGCCATCCTGAAGCCAAAGAGCCTGGTGAAAAAGCTGCTTAAATTGTTGATCCTTCATTGAGTTATTGGTTCGACAACCTGAACTGTCTGCAACGTGCTATTGTTTCGCCATTGACGTTCAGGAGGTCACCTATGCTCGCTGCCAGCAAACTCATAGGGTTCGTTCCGACCAGGGATTCGAAGCGGTCGAGAGAATTCTACGAAGGGAAACTCGGCTTTCAATTTGTGAGCGACGATCAATTTGCGCTGGTGATGCAGGCGGGCGACTCCATGATTCGCATCGCCAAAGCGGATAACTTCACGCCTGCGCAGTACACGGTGATGGGTTGGGAAGTGACCGAAATCGAAGTCATGGTGAAATGGCTCAATGGACGCGGCGTCGTGTTTGAGAAATATCCTTTTGTCCAGGATCAAAAGTTAGGCATCTGGACGACACCCAACGGAGACAAAGTCGCCTGGTTCAAAGATCCGGACGGAAACGTGCTTTCTTTAAGCCAGCACCAGTAATAAAAGCAAGCTGGCGATCACGCTACTGGCATTCTTTCCGGCGCGTGCTGAATAACGGCTGGTGACACGGATAGCGGGAGCCCGATGGTGATCAGCAGACCGCCATTCACATTTTCCGCGCGGATACAGCCACCGTGTAGTTTGACGGTACGGTCAGCAATCGAAAGCCCAAGGCCAACGCCACCGCTGGAACGCTCCCGCGCCTCGCCCACGCGATAAAAAGGCTCAAAGATATGTTGCAACTCTGATTCGGGCACGCCCGGGCCGTGGTCACGCACCGTCAGGATTGCTTTATCGAGCCGGGTAGTCAGAGAAACTTCAATGGCCGTTCCCTCCGCGGTGTAGCGAATAGCATTGCGAATTACGTTCTCAATTCCACTACGCAAAAGCTCCGATGAGCCGCGGACGCGGCACGGCGCCAGCTGAAGCACTTTTACTTCTTTGTGAAGAGGCTTGGCTTCATAGTTGGCGTCGTCAATTATTTCCTCCAGCAATTCTTCCAACCCGATCATTTGAGGAGGTACACGCTCAGCGCCGCTTTCCAGACGCGTGAGAGCCAGCAGCTGGCCTACGAGCGCATTGACGCGCTCGGACTCCATTTCAATTCTGTCCAGCGCTGCTTCTCCCTTGCCAGTGGTACTTTTGCGCGCCAGTTCCAGCGCCACAGTCAGGCGGGCAAGAGGCGAGCGCAGTTCATGGGAGATATCGGCGAGAAGGCGCTTCTGCGAGGAGATGAGCGCGGCAATGCGCTCCGCCATGTGATCGAACTCCCGGCCAAGGTCGGCCAGTTCGTCGTGCCGGCTGCCGAGTTGCGGCGCAACGCGCGCTTCCAGATTTCCCTCAGCAAAAGACTGGACCACGGACTTCAATTTCTTTACCGGCGACGTGAGGTAGAGGGCCAGCAGGTACGAGATGACGCCCGCCGCCAGAATGCTGAGCGCGATGCCTAACGGAGGCAGCCCCCGGAACACATAGGGCTGGCGCAAACGCGTAACAAAGATATAAACGCGTCCGCTGGGTGCAGTCACCGGCCTGCCCCACGTGATCCTGCCCAGTGCTGTGACATGCGAGATATGTTGCTGGGTGCCCTTGATCTCAGCGGCAACGCTCGCTGCTTCTGCCGCCGTGGGCGTGGTCAGCGATTTTCCATCGCCGTCAAATAATTCGATTTCGGTGCCGGCTTCTTTGAGTGAACGATTGACGTATTGTTCAAATGCCTGCGCACCTTCGCTGTCATAGACGTGTACCGCCGACTCGGCGTAGAGATTGAGCGCTTCACCCGCGGCACCCCGACGGCGCTCCGGGTTGGGGTCCTGGATGAAGGTCAACCAGAGCATCAGGTTCAATGCTCCGATCATGGCCGCGGCCGCCAGCCAGAAGCAGAAGAATATCTTCAGAAACAGGCTGCGGTATTTCACTGCTGCTCTCCCGGAAGCAGATAGACGTAACCGCTGCCACGGATGGCCTTGATGCGTTCCTGCTCTCCATCATAAGGCCCGAGCTTGCGCCGCAGATTGCTCACATGTACGTCAATGCTGCGGTCCATGGGAGACATGGGCCTGCCCAGGGCAGCCTGTGTGAGGTCCTCACGGCTGATGATTTTTCCCGGACTGCGCAGGAAAGAATACAGAAGATCGAATTCCGCCCCGGTAAGAGCGACCGGTTTCCCGTTGCAGGTGACGCTGCGCGAATCCGGGTGAAGATCAACCCCGGCCAGGTGCACTGGCTGAGAGGCAGTGGACGTTCCTCCGCTAGAGGCGCGGCGCAGGATCGCGCGCAAACGGGCAACCAGCTCGCGGGGATTGAAAGGCTTGGCCAGGTAGTCATCCGCGCCCAGTTCCAGCCCCAGTATGCGGTCCAGTTCGCTGCCGCGCGCCGTCAACATCAGTACCGGCACCGA
>Ga0209488_10001817_pt1 | contig 18024 bp, 19 predicted proteins | sample Rivendell_Oct201_8_FD_188349 | JGI IMG/M metagenome (GOLD analysis project Ga0209488, IMG submission 188349) | Vadose zone soil microbial communities from the Eel River Critical Zone Observatory, Northern California, USA -... | ecosystem: Environmental > Terrestrial > Soil > Vadose zone >...
CCGATCATCGAGTCGTTCAATGGTCGACGGATCGACCGTGAATATGCCGAGAATCGCGTTCGTTGGGAGCCGCTTTACGAGGCTACACAGATCAAGGGTGACGGCGAGACCCATCCGTTTCTTTCACCCAACGATGAATTCGCGAACTTCGAGCGCTGGGACAAAGGCAATCTCGACCTCACGGAAGTCAAGCGGCCGGAGATGCTGGAGTTTGAATACGTCCGCTCGGCACTCAAGAACGGCCTTAAGATGGAAGCCGAACTTGGGGTGAACCCCTACAAATTCGGTCTCGTAGGCAGCACCGATGCGCATACCGGGCTGCCGGCCGTCGAGGAAGAAAATTTCTTCGGCAAGACGTCATCTTCCGAGCCGAGCCCGGACCGCGCGACGCACCCCTTCATCAAGACGGATAAGGCCGTCATCATGGGCTGGGAGCAGACCGCCTCGGGCTATGCCGCCGTGTGGGCGACCGAGAACACGCGCGAAGCGATCTTCGACGCCATGAAGCGCCGCGAAACCTACGCCACCACCGGCCCGCGCATGGTCGTGCGCTTCTTCGGCGGGTGGGATTTCGAGCCTGGCGACGCGAACGACCGCCTCCCGGCCAGGGTCGGCTACACCAAGGGAGTTCCCATGGGCGGCGATTTGAACGCCGCGCCGGCTGGCAAGTCACCGAGTTTTCTCGTCGCCGCTCTCAAAGACCCGATCGGGGGGAATCTCGATCGCATACAGGTTATCAAGGGCTGGCTCGGCAGGGACGGCAACACCCAGGAGCGCATCTACGATGTGGCCGTATCCGGTGGCCGGATGATCGGCGCGGATGGCCGCGCGAGAACGTCCGTAGGTAATACAGTGGACGTGGCGAACGCGACCTGGACCAACACGATTGGTGCAGGCGAGATGATCACGGTCTGGAAGGACCCGGACTTCGATCCGACATTGCGCGCGTTCTATTACGTACGCGTGGTCGAAATTCCGACTCCCCGCTGGACGGCTTATGATGCAAAATATTACGGCATCAAAATGCCTCCCGAAGCTCCGATGACGACGACCGAGCGCGCCTACACGTCTCCGATCTGGTACACGCCCTGATGCCTCCCCTTCTGAGGGAGCCGTTGCTGCATTTCCTCGTGCTGGGGTCAGCCCTGTTCGGTCTCTTCAGCATGGTCGACAAGAAGGACGCCGAGGCACCCACGAAGGTGACCATTTCGGCGTCACGCGTTGCCACCCTCGCAGACCGGTTCGCTCGTACTTGGCGGCGTCCGCCGACCGAGCAGGAGTTACAAGGCCTCGTCGAGGATTACATCCGCGAGGAGATCCTCTATCGCGAAGGCCGCGCTGCGGGCTTGGACCGCGACGACTTCGTCATTCGCCGCCGTGTGCGGCAGAAGATGGAATTTCTTGCCGAGGACATGGCAGCCGCGGAGCCGAGCGAAGAACAACTTGCGGCCTATCTCGCATCTAATCCAGAAAAATTTCTAACCGACGACCGTTTGACCTTCCATCAGGTTTTTTTAAGCGCAACGCGACGCGGTAGTGCACTGGAAAGTGACGCCAGGCAAATCGCGGAGTTACTTATCCGAACGAGCGTCCCGGCGGATACGGCCACGATTGGAGATCCATTTTTGCTCGGAGAGGAGTTTCGTGAGATGTCGAAAAGCGACATCGCTCGAACTTTCGGCGAGGATTTCGCGGAGCAGTTATCCGCCGTGGCCGCGGGCCGTTGGCAAGGGCCCATCGGGTCAAGCTTCGGAGCGCATTTCGTCTTTGTTGATGAACGAGTAAAGGGAGACGTGCCGCCTCTTGATCGCGTCCGGGACGCTGTCCGGCGGGAATGGCTGAACGTGCGTCAGATCGAGGCCGAGCAAAATCTTTATCGCTCGCTGCGGCACCGCTACCAGATCTCGGTGGAGGCGCCGCCCAAGGCCGCAACATCCAAGGCCGCAACATCCAATACCGCGAGATGAAAAGATTCGCGATAGTCTTTGGTGTTTTGAGTGCGCTGCTCGGAAATTCGGCGCAGTCGGACGAAATTCGGCCGGGCTATCTGGAGCTACGTCAGGCGGCGCCCGACACCTACAGCCTGCTTTTCAAGATCCCTGCGCTGGGCGATGACCTCCGACTGGCGATCTACGTCAACCTGCCCGAAGGGACGCACGACGTTACGCCCCCGCGGGCCGGCTTCAACGTCGGCGCCTACACCGAACGCCGCACGATCAAACGCAACGGCGGGCTCGCCGGAGAGACCATTTCAATCGAAGGACTGTCGGCCACCTCCACGGACGTGCTGGTGCGGATCGAAAGCCTTGGCGGCGCGACGCAGACTGAACGGCTATCGCCGACAAAAACAACATTCGTTGTCGAGACTGCACCTGGTCCATGGGAAATTGCCGCCACATATTTGCGCCTCGGGATCGAACATATCCTATTCGGATTCGATCATCTGCTGTTTGTCCTGGCGCTGGTGATCCTGGTTCGGGACTGGCGGCGCGTTGTACTCACCGTGACGGCGTTCACTGTTGCACACAGCATCACGCTGGCCGCGGCGACGCTCGACCTGCTCAATGTACCTGGCCCGCCGGTCGAAGCCGCCATCGCGCTCAGCATCGTGCTGGTCGCAGTCGAGATCGTGAATGCACGGCACGGGACGCCTTCCCTGTCCACGCGCTGGCCGTGGCTCGTTGCCTTCTGCTTTGGCCTTTTGCATGGCTTCGGTTTTGCCGGCGCCTTGGCGCAAGTGGGATTGCCGCATCATGCTATACCCATCGCGCTTTTGTTCTTCAATCTGGGGGTGGAGATCGGGCAACTGGCCTTCGTGGCTGCGGTCCTGGCGACGGGCGAACTGTTCAGCCGCGCCGTAGGGCTGCGCTTTGAGCTTGCCACCGTCGATCACACGATCAATCGTCTCGATATGGTCGCCGCATATGCGATCGGCGCCGTGGCTGCCTATTGGCTGATCGAGAGGACCTCCGCTTTTTTTGTTTGAGGTACGTTAAATCACTCGGCGTAACGCGGCCGATGTTTCAGTCAGGAGCGTGTCAGTGCGAGATGCGAACTTTGGAATTGGCGCACTAGTGCGCGTAGCTTTGCACTTCCGCATTGACGAGTTGCAGCGGTGACGCTGTCTCCTCCAGCATGCCCCAGCTCTTGAGCCAGTCGTAGGTGCGCTGCATCTCGTCGTGCGGGATCGGTGCCGGGTCGCAGACCACAAGACGACCCTCGCGCAGATCCTCGACCTTGAGCGCCGCGACCTCGGGGTCGGTCTTGCCGTGATAGTCGATGAAATAATGGAGATAGGCGCGCTTGTTGGCATTGATGCGCCGCACCGCCTCGCGCACCGCGCGGTTGAAAGCTGCGTAGGTTTCCGCATCCACCCGGTCGGAGGCAACCTCGGTGCCATGGAAGAAGGCCGAGCAGATCGTCCGGCAGCCTTTTTTCTCGGCGAGCGTGATGTGCGGTTCGGTCAGCGTGACGGCATCGACCTCGCCCCGAAGGAGCGCGTCGAGCCGGTAACGCGAGCCGTTCGGGGCAAAGCACAGCTTGATCTCCTCGCGCCGCACGAAGCCTTGCAGCATATGGATCGCGATGTAATGGGTCCCGAAATAAAACGGTACGCCGATCACCTTGTTGGCGAGCTGCTGCGGCGTGTAAACGGGTGAATCCGGCGCCACGCACATGGCGGCGTAGCTGACGATCGCGCGTCGGCCGACTTGGCGGCTGCCCATTCCGGTGCTGCCGACGCGGCAATAGTTCCCCCATTCGCAGGCGTTGTACATGTCCGCCTTGCCTTGCTCGAACAGCTTGCCGTGGCTCGCGAACGGGTTCACGCTCTTCGGGCTGGTGATAGTGACGTCGATCTTCTTCTCGACGCCTTGCTCGCGGTCGGCCCACTTGACATCGAGCCCTTCCTTCTCGAACAGGCCCTCGTCAAAAGCGACCAACTCCGGCAGGCCCTGGAACGGGGCCGTGGTCTCCAGGACCAGGCTTTTCATGATCTTGCTCCGCGAGTTCGTGACTTCGGATGCGGGAATTGCATAATGAATCTTAGTATTTGGAATCTTAGTATTTGACACCCATCGAATCAAGGATTGCCCCGCCGCATCACCAATGTGGCCCAGTCGTCGAGCACCAAGCGGCGTTCCAGGTGCAGGCCATGCGCCAGATATGCTGCGATTGCAGCATTGGCCTGTGAGGGCAATAGGCCCGAAAGCACGATGCGGGCGCCGGGCCGTGCGAGACTTGCAAGCGGTGCGGCGAGCCTGATGAGGGGCCCAAGCAGGATATTGGCAAAGATGAGATCGAACGGCGCGCGTTTGCGGAAGACGCAGCGGTGCACCCCTGCCGCCTGAATGAAGGTGATGAACGCGGTTGCACGGTTGCGCCGTGCGTTCGCCCGCGCTGTTGTAACGGCGACAATATCGCTATCGCTCGCCAGAACAGGCCGCCGCAGCGCCCGCGCGGCCGCGATCGCCAGCACGCCAGTGCCGGTGCCGACGTCGAGAACCCTGCGTCGCCCCTGTCTGTCGGTGATTTTTTTGGCGATACGGTCGAGCGCCAGGAGGCAGCCGCGTGTGGTGCCGTGATGGCCGGTGCCGAAGGCAAGTGCCGCTTCGATCTCGATGCCGATTTGATTGAGCGGTATGCGCATCCGATCATGCGCGCCATGCACCATGAAACGACCGGCCGCGACCGGCGCGAGCCCTGCAAGGCTCGCCTGCACCCAGTCTTGTGGCACAATTGTCTCGAATGTGAGCGTATCGCTCTCATCACCGGCCGCACGCGCAACGAGGGCGCGCACGGCCGTCTCGTCCAGGGGAGCGCTGAAATGAATGGCGACGGACCACCGCCCGGGCCCTTCCTCGCAGGCGCCGGCAATTGCCTCGTCAAAGCTTTCGGCAACGAGGTCGGAAATGCGCCGGGCTACGGGCTCGCTGGTTGTTATCCGGGCGACCGTGCTGGTGGCCGGGCCCGACGCTTGGGCGCCAATCGTCGGACTCGGACCACTTGCCTGCAATTTTTGATTTTGCCCGCTGTTCACAGGCTGTTATACACAGCTGCTGGAGTTGTCCACAATTGTAATACTATGGCGCGTCTTTATCGGTTGGTGTGCGTGATACTCATGCGTCGTTTTTCGGATAGGCTTTTCGGGCGAGAGGTTCCGACCACGTCCGATTCTCCAATGTTGAGCAGAGCAAACTTGCGATTCCGATTAGCCATCTGTCTGCTTAGTGTGAGCGCTCTCATTTCCGGCTGCGCGGGCGGCTATTACGTCGACCCGGCGGGCTACGTGACAAACCGGTCGGCCACGTCGAAACGCATTGTTGCATCTGAGCGGGGTTCGGCGCAGGCAGTGCAACGATCACGGACTCGATCGGTCGAGGCAGCGCGGCCGAAGGCGCCGGACACCGTGGAAACAGTGGCCACGACCGGTCGCGGCGACGAGCTCAGGCCTTGGCCGAAACGCGGTACGCCGGAGTTGGAAAAGCTGCAGGCAGAGGAAGCTGAACGCGAACGCAGGATTGAGCAGTTGTTGCGCCGGGGTGTCTGCACGGGCTGCTGAAAGATCCGATTTTCCCGTTCCTCACAGGCCATGCTGCACAGCTTGTTTTGAATAATCCACAATTGGACAGCGCCCTCGTCAACCGGGTTTCCAGCAACTTGTCCACATACGTGTCCACAGCTTGGCGGATTGGTATCCACAGGCATTGACCGCATGGGCGTTAGGTTAAGGACTCGGACCTCGTAGCCCGCAGCCGCCTTCGCCCGAACGGCGGCTTGACGCCGCGGGCGGGCTTCGGCGGATGGGCCAGATCGCGTTCTTCACGCGAGATGGCGATATGCGGGACCGGCGGCCCCGGATATCGCGCCCCATCATGCGCGTAAACGCGCTGATGTGGGGCGCTCATCCGGGCTACGGTCCTTGACCTAACGCCTATGGGGTTGACCGTATCCTGCTTGGCGGCCGAGGCGCGGCGACGTCTACCCGAATCGGCCCTTGTGTTGGCGCCGGGGCCTCGTATCGTAGGACCGTAGGACGCAAGAGTTCGGAGCACGAGATGGCGCATCGCCGGTATTTGTTGGCGCTCATTGGCACAATCGCATTGCAACCTTTTTCGGTGCCATGTGTCTGGGCGCAGTCGGTTGCGGATTTCTATCGCGGCAAGACGATTACGATGACGGTCGGCACTTCACCCGGCGGCGACTATGACCTGCGCATGCGCATGGTCGGCCGTCATTTGGGGAAGTATATCCCCGGCAATCCGCAGATCGTTGCCACCAACATGCCGGGTGCGGGGCAGATGCTGGTTGCCAATTGGCTTGCTTCGGTCGCGCCGAAGGACGGGACTGTCATTGCGGCGATCTCGCAGAACCTGGCGGTGCACCAGGCGACCGGCGCTTCGGGCGTGCGATATGACGTGCGGGAGTTCAACTGGATCGGCAATACGACCGATACGCCGAACACGATCAATTCCTGGCACACCACCAACATTCGCACGATCCAGGATGTCATGGTGCGCGAGCATGTCGTCGGCGCGACCGGTTTTGCCAGCGGGTCGTACCTTTATCCTTTTGCGCTCAATGCGCTGGTCGGCACCAAGTTCAAGATCGTTACGGGCTATCCGGGCGGCAACGATATCAACCTCGCCATGGAGCGCGGCGAAGTCGGCGGCCGCGGTTCGAATTCATGGGCGTCGTGGAAATCGACGCGGCCGCAATGGCTCGCTGAAAAGAAAGTCATCATCCTGGTCCAGGTCGGCGTGCGGCGAAATCCGGAACTCCCCGATATTCCGACCTTGCAGGATCTGGCCAAGAACGATCTTGACCGGGATGTGCTTACGTTTATTTCGGCCGACACCGCGATTTCGCGGCCGCTCGTGACCAATGCCGGTGTTCCGCGCGAACGTGTCGAGGCGTTACGGCGCGCTTTCGATCAGGCCATGCGGGATCCGGAATTCCTGGCGGAGGCGGAGAAATCCAAGACCGACATCAGCGCGATGACCGGCGAGGAAGCGCAGAAAATTGCGGCCGCGACCATCAATGCGGCGCCGGCTGTGCGTGCGCGTGCCGCCGCACTGATCGACGGCAAGTAGCAGGTAGAGGGAGTAGGGAGATAAGAAATGCAAATAAACAGATCGTGGGCCTGCGCGCGCCGCGCCCTGCACCTCGTGGCTTGCGCCGCGGCGTTGATGGTGCTTGGTCCGAACGCGCAGGCCGCGTGGCCGGAACGCCCGATCACGCTAATCATTCCGTTCGCGCCTGGCGGACCGCCGGACATCATCGCGCGCATATTGCAGACGACGCTCGGCCAGGCGCTCGGCCAGCAATTGATCATCGACAATCGGGCAGGCGCGGCCGGCAATATCGCAATGGGCCAGGTGGCGCGCGCCAAGGCTGACGGCTATACGCTGATGCTCACGACGACGGCAATTGCGGTCAATCCTGCTTTGTTCAAGAACCTGCCCTACGATTCGTTCCGCGATTTCGCGCCGATCTCGGAACTCGTCAATGCTCCAAATGTTTTGGTGGTTCATCCGAATTCCGGCATCAACTCGATTGCGGAACTGGTGGCGCAGGTCAAGGCCAATCCGACCAAGTTCAATTATTCGAGCCCGGGCGCGGGTACGAAGTCGCACCTCACCGGCGAACTGCTCAAGCTGCGTGCCGGCATCCAGATGGTGCACATTCCATTTCGCGGCGCGGGTCCGGCCGCGCAGGCCGTGCTGGCTAATACGGTGCAGGTCGGTTCGGTCGCGCTCGCGGCGGCCGAGACGCTTATCCAGGATGGCCAGTTGCGCGCGCTGGCGGTGACCAGTGCGAAGCGCTGGTTCTCGCTGCCGAATGTGCCGACCATGATTGAAAGTGGCTATCCGGATTTTATCTCGGACACGTTCAACGCACTGTTCGCACCGGCCGGAACGCCACCTGAAATTCTCTCCGTGCTCGTGCGCGAGAGCAGGGCCGCATTCCTGCGTCCTGAAACACGCGAACTGGCGCGCAAGGCCGGTTTCGAAATCGTGGCCGGGACACCAGAGCAGCTCACGGCGCGCATCGCGAGCGAGATTCCGGCGGTGCGCGAACTCGTGGAACGCGCCGGCATCAAGGCGGAGTGAGTTGACGAGCGACACATTGCCGGCAATTGCGCGGTTCGTTTACGGCCTCGCGCTTTGGCTCTGTGTGGTTTTCCCCGCGGGTGCGCTGCACCCCGCGGCGGCACAATCGCCATATCCGGACAAACCGGTTCGCATCATCAATCCGTTTCCGGCCGGCTCGCCGGTCGATTACGTCGGCAGGCTCATCGCCAACAAACTGGAACTTGCGTTCGGCCAGCCCGTCGTCGTGGAGAGCCGCAGCGGCGCAGGCGGAACCGTCGGGGCGAACGCGGTGGCAAAATCCGCGGGCGACGGCTGCACGCTGTTGGTGACGTCGCCTTCCACACTGGCGAGCGCGCCGGCTTAGGTCAATGCGTCGCCCTATGATCCGCTCAAGGATTTTTAGGCACAAAAAGCGGCAGAGCGTAGGGCGCAATCGCTTTATTGCGCCGCTTTCCGCTCATCGCGGGTAAAACGTCGTTGCTCGATGGCGCAATAAAGCGACTGCGCCCTACACATTGGCAGCACTTGGCACATCACGTCGAATCTGGAACCATTGTGGAACTGACGCGTTAAAGATGGCAGTCAACCGTCGGAGGACCACCATGTGGCAGACACCACCACGGCCTCAATATTTTTGCGACAGTGAAAACACGAGGATCGGCTGGGCAATTGCGGCGGTCATCGCTACGGTCGTCGCTGGAATCGTTTGGACCATGTCTGACCGCACCCATACGGCCAGCACCAGCCCGCCGGTAACGATGGGGCAGGGCACAAGTGAGCCACGCTGAGGTTTGGAAACTTGCGCAAGAGTTCCGCAAGAAGTACTGACCCTTCTTGCTGCGTGATGGGAATGGATAACGTTATTGATCCGGTAACTACAGGGAGGATGGGTTCACTTCATAGATTATATTCGAGAACGCCATGCGAATGATCCAATTGGTTCTTGCACTAATCGTCGGCTTTGCAATTGCGAATAATTCAGATGCAGGGACGAAGTCAGTGCGCGCGAGCGTAAAGGCCCAATGCCTGCGAGTTGCCGCGGCACAAGACTTCGGCAAACGTTATTTCCAGCGCCGTCGTTTCATCCAAGATTGCATTGTCGACCCGGAGTTCAATTTTCCTGATCTCTTGTAGCAGCCAATTTTTATCGCCCGGTGGTTCCAGTTTGGCCGGCCGAGCGGCATGCATCGACAAAGACCACATGTTCTATCACTTTGGTTTCGCAAAATGCCGCAAATCCGGCGGCGGCTGATCTTTGCGCGTCGGCATCAAGTGGCCGTCGGCGCCCAGCATGTAGTTTTCCCTGGCGATCTCGACGTGATTGTTGTTCTCGCCGCAGTTGACCTCGCGCCAGAACGGTTGCGCGTCGGGCTCGCGGGAGTAGGTCTTGGTTGCGGTCCAGGGACGTGTGAGCGCATTGTCGATGACAGTGACTTCATCGCGGACGCGATCGGGGTTCGCTTTGTCGATATAGATGCGTTCCTTGACGACGGTCTGGTTGTCCCGGTGCAGCGGAATGCCGCTTGAGTCGAAGGCGCGTGGTCCCTTGAAATTGCGCGTCTCCACTTCCAAAACGTCGTAACGACCATCGCGGTCGGTATCGACCCATTTGCCGATCGAATAGCCGAGGAAGGTTGCCTCGCGCGCGGCCGACCAGTCGCGGCCATCGGTATAGATGCGGCGATTGTCGTGGATATGCTGCACCAGAATGTGCGTTGTGTCAGGCGTGATGACGAATTCGATCTGGCCATAGCCATTGGTGACGCGGGGCATGCCGGGCGACAGGCACGTATAGGTCGGCGTCTCGCCTTGCCGGCCTTCGGCCTGCGCTATGAGGTTCGCGTCGAACAGGGCTTGGTACTCCGGCGTCAGTGGCGCTTGCTGACCGGGCCCCCAGGGTTTTGCGGGATCGAAGCGCATCGGGCCGCCGACCGATCGCCACTGTCCTTTGAGATTGGGATAAAGCGCGTCATCGAAGGCGGACGCCTCGGCGATGGATAGGGCAAGTGCTGCGAATACGATCGCAGTGATCGGGCCTGTGGTCTGCATGACTGTCTCCCTGATTGTGGGTGGTGCGTAGCCCGTATGGAGAACGTGTCGCCAGGCGCCAGCCTGACGACACGGGCGCAATGCGGGGCGGTGTTTCGGCATTGGCGGGGTCCCCGGATGGAGCATTGCGCACGCGCAATGCTCCATCCGGGCTACTCAAACCCCGCTACATCGGCCGTTCGATTTCATCCTTCTTGCCGCCGGGCAGCGGATAACGATCGACCGCCATGAGAGCCGTGAGGCCGTGATATTGGCCCATGAGACCAACCAGTTCGACCACGCCGCGTTCGCCGAAGCGATCGACGAAGTTCTTGTAAACAGCATCGCTGACCTTGCGGGTCTGCAACAGTTCGGTGCAAAAATCGTACACGGCGGCTTCATCGGCCGTCATCGGATCAGGACGTTTGCCGACCGCCATGGCGTCGATGATGGCGGGTGAAAGTCCGGCGTCGGTCGCCCATTGGCGGTGCGAATACCAGACATAGTGGCCGCCCCAGAAACGCCCCGTCAGCAGGATCGCGATTTCCTTGAGCTTCTGTTCCATCGGGGCTTCGAAACGCAGATAGCGGCCGAGCGGACGCGCCGCATTGGCCATTTCCGGACTGCGCAAATAGATGTTGGTCGGCCCATCCAAGTTGGGCCGGTTTCGCGCTGCGAGTTCGCGGTCGATCATGGCTTTCTGCGCCGGATTGAGTTCGTCGTAACTCAAGGGCCGGAAACGGCCGCCCCGGAGATTGAGTTCAGGCGCCGCGGTGGTAACGGCCGCCGCGCCCAGCATGACTCCGAGCGCCACGAGCACTCCGGCGGTCAGAAAATTGATTTTCATGTTTCTATCTCCCTTGTCATTCGATTTTTGATCTTCGTATTACATCTTACATCGGGGCCTTGATGGCGTCCGGGGCATCCGCCGGCAACGGATAGCGATCGACCGCGAACAGCATCGTCAGTCCGTGGAAGTGGCCCATGAGCGCGACCGTTTCCACCACGCTACGCTCGCCGAAGCGATCCGCCAGCGCCTTGTAAGTTGCGTCGCGCACCCCTCGGGTTTGCAGCAGTTCGGTGCTAAAATCATACACGATCGCTTCGTCGCTCGACATGTTGGCGGGGCGCTCGCCGGCCGCCATCGCGGCGATGAAGGCGGGGCTCAAGCCAGCGTCGAGCGCCTGCTGGCGATGCGAATACCAGACATATTGGCCGCCCCAGAAACGCGCCGTCAACATGACGGCGATTTCCTTGAGCTTGCGCGGCATCGGTGCCTTGAAACGCAGGTAGTTGCTGAGCGGCGCCGACAGTTCGGCATATTCGGGACTGCGAAGGTAGATATTGAAGGGGCCGCCCGTGGGATTGCGGCCGCCCGCCATTTCCTTGTCGGCATAGGTTTTCTGCCCGGGATCGAGCTCCGCGTAACTCAGTGGCCGGAAGCGGCCTCCCTTGAGATTGAGTTCGGGAGCGGCGGCGACAACGACCGCGGCTCCAACGAGCGCGCCGACGGCGCCGGCGATGATCAGTTTTCCGAGCATGGCAGTTCCCCTTTCATGATGAGGCGCAATGGTAGTCCTGTTTTTTCCTGAAATGAATGGGGTATCGGGGTTGGTATTGCCCGATGGTCCGTGGCTGCCTACTTGTTTCGAGAACTCTGGAGGAAGTCCGATGAGTAGTGCGCCTGCCAAGATAACGGCCCCCGACCCCGCGGCCATCACGCATTACCATGCGCACATCTATTACGAGCCGGCGGCCACCCGCCAAAAGGCTGCGCGTTTGCGCGACGCGATCGCGGCGGCATTTCCGGAGGCGATTGTCGGGAGATGGCACGACGAACTGGTCGGACCGCACCTGCGCTCAATGTATCAAGTCGCTTTTCCGAGCACGATGCTGGCTTCGTTCTTGCCGTGGCTGATGCTCAATCGCGATGGACTGGCAGTTCTTCTTCATCCGGAAAGCGGCAATGCGATCCTCGACCATACCGCCCATGCGGCGTGGCTGGGCGAAAAGCTGCCTGTGTTGCTCGATGCGTTTGATCCGTAAAATACCTATGGCCCCTGATAGCCTTGACCCATAATGAAGAAGGGCTGGCCCTGCGGCCAGCCCTTCCATTGTCGAGCCGTGGTCCGGCTGCACCGTGGCGCTCCTAAGCGCGGACCTCGTGTGAGGTGAGGATCCAGTTCACGGATGCCGGCGACTGCGGCGATAGACAATGAGACACTGGATCACCTCCTTTCGGTTGTTGACGATTCGCTCAATCTAAACGGCATTTCGTAGAATTGAAAGGTTAAATTTTCGCAATGCAGCATATTTTCCAGCTCATGGAATACCGCCAGCGAACCGCCTATTGTGACGCCGTATCTTGGAAGTTGGAGCAGTGAAATTGCGCCCGTCCTGGTATCCAGTCTTGTGGGTTTTCTTGCCGGCCTTATTGGCCGGCTTCCTCTTGTTTGGGGTTGCGGGCCGCGACGCGGTCCGCGCGCAGGTGCCTGTTTCGTGGCGCCAAGGCGTGATGGCGCCAAACGGCGATGCGGGTCTGCGCTTCATGACTGCCGAAGGTGGTTTTGCAGCGCGACAGGGCCTGGGCCTGCGCATGGTTGCGTTCAACGACGAGACACTCATGTTCAAAGCCTTGATGGCGGGCGAAATCGAGACCCTCGAAGGCAGTCCGAGCCAGGCCATGATCGCCACCAGCAAGGGGGGCGATCTCAAGATCGTCGGCTGTTCCCGGCCGAAACTCGGCCTTTCGTTTTTTGCTCACCAAGGGATAGGTTCGCTCAGCGACTTGCGTGGCAAGACCATCGGGATTTCTGCACCCGGCGCGATGCCCGAACTCGTCGCCCGCGCCATGTTGGGGCGCGTGGCCATCGAACTGCGGGATGTCAAATTCGTCGAACTGGGCAATGATGCCGATCGTGTCCGTGCGGTCGCGGCCCGCAAAATCGACGCGACCGTTGCGGCCAGCGATTTTGCGGCGCACACCGAACTCGGCTTGAAAAATCTCGCGCATGCCAACGACATTCTGCCGAGTTTCGTGAGTGACTGCATCGTGACGCGCGGCGATCTTTGGCGCAAGCGCTTCGATGATCTGGTAGGATTGCTGGCCGCTACGATGAATGCTTACGATCATGCGTTGACGCACAAAGCCGATACCGTGCGGCTCGCCCGCCGGATCGCCAAACTGCCGGCCGCCGATCCGATGCCGGCGGCGAATTTCGACGAGATGATCAGCAACCGCTCGATTTCGCCAACGCTGGAACTCGATATCACCAAGCTCTTATGGTTGCGCGACTTCCTTGCCGACGAACGATTGATCGATTCGGATTTCGAGCCGGGCACGATGATCGATCGCTCGGCGCGCGAGCGTGCCTTGGCGCGTATCAAGGGGCCGTGAAAATACTTCGGCCGCAGCCCTCGTAGGGGCGGGTCTTCGGCGGCTTAGCGCCGCTGTGCCCGCCCGTCTATCCACGTGTTGCGGCCCGACGGGCGGGCACAAGACCCGCCCCTACGCAGAACGCACTTTCCCTTCAAATCGGATGAAGCAACCTCTAGCGCCCCGTCGGCACATAGCCGAGCTTGCGCGCGGCTGTTGCCAAGTCGCAGCCTTCGCAATAGCGCTTGTCTTTGAAGTCGATCCAGTTGTGCGCAAAAATGTTCTCGGCCGGGATGCCATAGCGCTCCTGCAGGAAGCGCACGAGCACGAGCCAGGTTTGCATCTGCTGCGGCGCAACCGGCTTGCTTACATCCGGGTGGTTGCCGACGAATTCGACACCGATCGAATTGGTTCTGATCACCTTCCGGAAGGTCTTCGCGTTGTCGATATACAGATTGTCATTGCGGTTGGCGCCGTCGCCGTGCGTCGGAATGGCCGTCTCCGGCGTCGACCAGTAGACCGTGCCGTTGGTTTCGACCCAGAGCATCACGCCACGTTTCGTCGGATTGGCAAATTGAGCCTTTGCCATGGTGAGTGCCGAACCAGCCGGTCCCTCGGTCTGGTGCGCGATGATGTGTTGCCACGGTGTCGAGGCGGGATTTCCGAGCGGGGCGAGATAGACGATGGAGAGGCCAGGCACTTGCGGCTCGCCTGCGCGTCTGGCGATGTCGGCAAAGCCTGCGGGCTCGCTCACAGCGGGCGCGGCAGCCGCCGCAGCGATGCCTGCGGCGAGCGATATCCCCAGCAATATGCCTGTGGCTGCGGGACGGTTCGCTTTTTTTCCGTTCGGTGGTTTCGTCGTCATTGTATTGAACTGCATTCCTGGGCGATTCGAAAGTGCGGCAGCAACTTGTTTATGCAGCAATTCTTCTGTCGCAAGTAGGGTACGAGCGGCAAACATGCTAGTCTCGTACGCGAATCAGTATCAGTAAGAGGCCGCTCTGATGAACGTTATCGTCTTCGCGTCGCGCAAAGGCGGCTCGGGAAAGAGCACGCTGGCTGCTCACCTTGCCGTCCAGGCGCATCGTCCGGACCATCCGGTGCTCATGATCGATGCCGACCCGCAAGGGTCGCTGACGCTGTGGCACCAGTTGCGCGGCAGCGGAGAGCCGCCGCTCGCCAGTGGAACCGAGAGCGTCAAGGATATCGTGAAGTCCGCCAAGCGTGCCGGCTACGAGTGGGTGTTTGTCGACACGCCGCCCAATATGTCGGCGATCGTCACCGATGCGATCCACGCCGCCACGCTTGTTATCATCCCGGCGCGGCTCACGCTGTTCGATCTCGCGGCCATCAAGGAAACGATGGTCCTGTCGCGGCAACTGAAGAAACCCTATGCGGTTGTGATCAATGGCGTGCCGCCGCGCCGCGACAATACCGAATCGCCATTCGTGCGCGAGGCGCGCGCCGTGCTGGGCAGCCTGAATGTTCCGGTCTGGTCGGGCCAGATCACCCAGCGCAACAATTATTCGCTGGCGCTTGCGGAAGGCGAGGGTGCTTCTGAATTCGATGGCCGGTCGGAAGCCGCCAACGAGATTGCGGCACTGTGGGCTGCGATCGAGAAATCCGTGAAAGCAATCCACGGCGCCTATGAGGGCGTCGCGATGCACCGCGTCGCGGCTTGACGCGAAAAATTCCGGGCATCGTATTATCGTATTTTCGTAGGATGGGTAGAGGAAAAGCGCGTTCTTTCTTTACGCGCTTTTCCGAAACCCATCGGCGGTCGCGCATCTTATGGAATGATGGGTTTCGCCAAAAAAAACGCATTTGAAGACGTGTTTTTTTGGCTCTACCCATCCTACGAAATCCTTTTCCTCATAAAACGCGTCGTATTCAAAGCCTGCGCAAGACAATAAATCCATTCGACCAAGGCACGTGATAAACCGCAAATCCGCCGGCGCAATCCGCGAACAGCGTCGTTTCGTCATAGCGGCGGCCGAGCCTCTCCTCGATAGCTTGAATTACGCCGCGGCGGTTGTCCCATCCCGGATCGACCTTTCCGTCAAGACGGCGATACCAGCCGTTGCCCATATGGGTGTCGTGGAACATCATGACGCCGTGAGGTGCAAGTCGAGGAATCCAGTGGGTGAGTTCCGCGCGGGTGTGGTCCAGGACGTGCGATGTATCGACCAGGATGACCTCTGCCTGTGGTGGCAGTTTGCGTTCCGCACAAAACGTTTCGAACGGGCGGCCCGCAAACGCGATGTCATCGGCCTGCACGAAGGTCCAGCGCTTGCGCAGATCTTCGGGCAAGTCGACCTGCGAGCAATCGTCGATGTCCACTGACAGCACATGTGCATCCGATACTTCCGCGGCGGCAAGTAGCGCGCGGAGCGAAATAGCGCCCCGCGTTCCAAGCTCCACCAACAATCGTGGTCTTGTCGCTACTGCCTCATGAAACATAAGGCCCAAATGATCGCGAATGTCGCTGCTGGCGGTCGCTGCGTCGCCGAGCGCGGCAGCAAGACCAGCGTGCGGTGTGCTTTGGTGCCAGCGCTGTTGCGGAAGGCGGCGGATGAGACGGCTGATTTTGCTCCCGACTTTGCTCATGAAATACGGCCTGTTTGCGCGCGGGGGTTCCGGTGAGATCGCGAAACCGTACGCTACATGGACCGGTTGTGAGATACCAGATGCTAGTGCCGTGCGTCACCTAAATCGAAGGGATCGCACACGCTTCGAATTCGTAGGGGCGGCCCTTCGGCGGCTTGCGCCGCGGTGGCCGCCCACGTGCGCCCACACAACGGGTGTCATTTGTCGAACCACGGGCGGCCACAAGGGCCGCCCCTACGCAAAACGAATCCATTGAATTTAGGTGACGCACGCCACTAGAGCGGTTGCGTTCACCGATGTTGGGCAAGAACCTGGCCGAGATCTGCATCCTCGAGCACGGGAACGAGTTTGAGTTCGATCGCGTCGCTCCACATGAGCGAGAACTCCGTCAAGGCTTTGGTGTCGTCGCTTTCGAGCAGGACGAAACCGCCGCTGAAGTCGGCGGAAGTCCAACGGCCAACGAGCTTGGCGCCCTTCGGTGGCTGGCCGCCCGTTGCTTTGAAGCGCGCGATCGCCTCGTCACGGCTTTTGGCCTCGGGCTTGATACAGAATGTCATCATGAATTTCACGGTGTCGTCCTCCGTCGGTTCTCGGCTTGTGGGGTCTTGAGCCGATCATTGACACATACGGAGGTACCGGCGGCTTGGATGCAGACGCAACGACGGGATCTCTATTCCGGAAGTTTGACCGGCCGCGAGCTCCCCGCCAATTCGTAACCGTCGCCGGAGGGCGCCACGAATGGGCCCTGCACCACCTTTGACATTTGGCCAAAGGTCGCCAGCATCATCAGGAAGACAGTCACAAAAACTAAGCCGGTTATGATGCCGACCGCATTACTCTTAGTCATCGCCCAAACCCCCTACGCACGCCATCCCCGACGTTGTGGTGCGAATATAAGTCATCAGCGGCACATTTCGGTCAGTGTTTGTGAAGGTTAGTTGCTGCGTTGGTTAATCCAAAGTTTCACAATTGCTGACACCTCCTTTTGTTCTGCGGGATCAAGGTGTCGCGCGGCTCATGTGGAGCCGATGTCATGGTTCTGCCGCAACTCTGTACCGATTCGCCACATGTTCAGTTTGCGAGTCCGGCGCTGCGACAACGGCACTCAGTAGTTCCACTGATCGGTAATTCCACTGAGGTGGCAGGCGGTAAGGGCATTCCGGCGAAACGAGGTTCAATCAACTTTGATCTTTGCCGCTTCGATCACGATCTTCCAACGCGGAATTTCCCTGGCGACATGCGCGCGGAACTCGGTCGGCGCAATGTCCCAATATTCGGCTCCTTCCGTCGCCAACCTCTGGGTAATGTCGGCGGAGCGCATGATCGTGGCGATCTCGCCATGGAGCCGTTGCAGGACCGGTGCCGGCATGCCGGCGGGCGCTACCAGGCCGTACCATTGCGATGCTTCGAAGTCTTTGATCGTCTCTGCGACGGCTGGAATTTCCGGGGCGACTGCAAGCCGTTTGGCCGTCGACACGCCGAGACCGCGTAGTGTCCCGGCGCGAACATGTTGCAACACCGACAGCACGCCCGTCATCGTCACCTGCACCTGGCCGGCAATGAGATCGCCCACCGATGGCGCCGTGCCGCGATACGGAACGTGCGTCATCGTGATGCCCGCTGCGAGGTTGAACGCCGCCATGGCGATATGGGCCGCGCTGCCCTGGCCGGCGGACGAATAGTTGAGCTTGTTGGGATTGGCCTTTGCGTAGGCGATCAGCTCGGCGACCGTCCGGGCCGGTACGGTGGGATTGACGACGAGGACATTCGGTACGAGCGCAAGCGGCGCCACATAGTCGAAATTTGTCAGGGGATCGTAGATTTTGTTGATTGTATCGCAAGACAGTGGTCGCGGAAGTGCCGTGGTAACACTTTGTTAACCATAGCGGGTCACGTTCGGATACGGGGGCCTAAGGAGGG
>Ga0209488_10001818_pt1 | contig 18021 bp, 19 predicted proteins | sample Rivendell_Oct201_8_FD_188349 | JGI IMG/M metagenome (GOLD analysis project Ga0209488, IMG submission 188349) | Vadose zone soil microbial communities from the Eel River Critical Zone Observatory, Northern California, USA -... | ecosystem: Environmental > Terrestrial > Soil > Vadose zone >...
CACCTTCGCGAATCGTGACAAAGGCAGACTACAGGCGCTTTGAACTATATGGGAGCGAAAACTGCGGAAAGGAAGTGTAAGCCCATAGGCATGGACCGTACTCTACATCACATAAAAGGCGAGTCAAACCTCGAGCAACTGAACTCTACAAACCAAGACCTTCATATCTCTCAGCCCATTCAATTAATTCCTCATCTAAATGTGCAACTGCGACAAGATCCCTGGTCCATTCCATGTCTGAGACGGCAGAAACGGTGACGACACGTTGACCCGCGGCGGTTCTAAGTGGGAGCAATTTTCCTTGCTTTCACTGCGATCGGCGCATTGCTTGAATTTCTCACCTACCAATAGGTACTATCCAATTATCCTTCGTAATTCCATGTCACAGACAGTGACTCATTAATCCTTATGACACGCATCGTGGTGACTGGTATGTGATCCATACCAAGGACTAGGCGATCAATTCGCACCTTCGTAAATAAATGTCCGTGGACACTGTAACGGTTCAACACCACTTCTATCGAATGAAACTCGTTGGGATGCGATGCGCGCGACTGTTATTATTGATCGAAAATGGTTGGTACAACCGCCGAGTTTGGGCTCCACCTGAGGAAGGTTGGGTGCTAGAACCTTGACCATGGGTGAATGTGGGGACAGATGAATAGACGTCTTGAAAACAACAATTTTTGGGCATGTTGACATCGCGGACGGTGCCCCGCGGGTAAGAGAACTTTGACGGCGCCACGTACTTGTCTGTCCCCTCGACTGTTCATAAGCACCGCAACAAATACGTTGCTGTCCGATGAACGGCAAGCGACTTTAACACTACACGGCCTCAAGTTAGCGGATTCGAACGACGGAATGAGCGTTATTACCACGACTCGAAACATACACATACACAGGTGTGGCATCTCGCGTCCTTCTGTGGCGCCAAGACAATGATGACTCGTCTTGTACAACAGGTGTCAAGTCTATCTATGATACATAATTCCTCATAGCTTGGAAGAAACTACCTCCGCATCTTGCAATATGTTCCATACCGCTTTGGCCACGGCTGCTGGGTTTTCTTGCACAATCTGAAACGAGGGTGTTCAGTATGATGGTGAGATCAGATACCCACAGACTAACTAGATGTCCGGCATTCTCTACAACGGATGTTGTTTTGAACCTGTGACCTGCCACTTCCTGAATAAATTCGCTGTTCCCAACCGGGCTACGGAGACGAGCAACTTTTTCAGCGACTCCTTTGTGGTCAGAGAGAGATTAACCCGCACTTTACATCGCCGATTGTTCCAAATATAACGTGTGTCGGGACTTCCTTGCAAAACGTTGGGAGGAACCGTTGCGACTTCATTCGTCCGTGATTCTCAAAATACGAGGCCTCAACAAGACAGATGTCAAAGAGAACATTATAAAGTAAAGTAAAGTAACGTACAACTTCCTGGATTTTTGTACACTTGAGTGTGACCCCTTGAGCCATGTCAGAGTACGTCAAGGTTGGGAGTTCTCGTAGGCCGTATCTCTGTCCGTTTGATTAGAGCGCGAGTTACCTCTATCTAAGCAGATGCGTACAGCGTGGATGTCGATGAGACGAGGATCCCACGACTTGAAGGAGCGTTCTCGGAACTGTTTATAAGCCTCCTCGCGGCTGGACCACACGTCGCGACGTTTGTTGGCGCCGTTTGCCAAGGTCATGGGACTGTTCTGAAATTTACTATACATGGGTTCCACTAGAATCACGCTCGACCACTGCACACTCGGGTACATCGTCCGGGATAGAACGCTATAGTAACAGAAGATGAGTGTCGGAGTAACACAATCGGAGAGTGCAAGGGCTGACATGGCCACTGCCCCCATAGAGTGGCCCACCCCGAGAAGGTTCCGGGACTTGAAGTTCACATCTATGCCTTTGCCAAAACCGCTCAGGATGAGGTGAATTGCTTGCGCGTATTCCTCCCACGTGACTGTATGGTATTTAATAAACTCCTTGATAAGGCCACAAGTAGAACTCACAGATTGGGGTGTAACCAGACAATAGAGTCTCCTCGTTTAATATGGCGCTGTCACCGTGATTGGGACAATCAATAGCCCATACATCACGAATCTTCGGCAGGGCTGCGTTACCCCGGGAAGCGACCGCAACCAGGCCATACAAGTCCTCCAGAAACGGCTCCCAGATCTCCTTGTGAAAACTCGTGGCATGGGCGAGTATCAAGGTCGCTGCGTCGGCATCCGTCGACTCGAACCCTGGAACCCAATAGCGTTTCACTGAGACGAGTAGGGGATAGCGCGGCCTTGCATCAAAGACATAAGACTGGGACTGAAGAGATGGCATAACCGAAAAGTGGTTCAGGTCGTGGTACTTCGGCCTCGGAGAACGAACCGGAGAACATTTATAATCGGGAACGGGAAAGACCATAACCGGGCCGTTCCCAGAGTGTGGTTTTGAATGCCCCGATCACTCCGTCGCGTCCCTCAGACCTTGAGGGGTTATATCTGCGACTCGGAGATGGCGAGATGGTAAACTTGAGTCGAAGACCCGCCTCGGAGCTTTCGAGCCTGTGGCTGTTCCGCTGCTAAATATGACCAGTAGGGTGTCATCGTGGGTACGCCTCATTATGGCCTAACGGCGCACCTTGACCAGCCTCTAACGGTCTCCCATCATATCCATGGAACGACTACCGAGTCCGGGGCGGGCCGGGATCGTTACATTACAGCAAGCGCCTGATAAGTTAGTATGGCTGCAATGTCAAATTTATTCAGGAAGTGTCCATCACAGAGCTTTTGTAACGGACTTCAAAAGCTCGACCCTGTAAACCTGTCGGAAGGAGTCGGGTACCTGATATATTCAATCCCATACCCCTAGCCGAACGAATTCACTGGCAGCACCTTGGGAGTGCTGTGAGTTAGTAGGACTCAAGAGATCGATCATAGATGTGCTCTCAGGTTAGTTTTCCTACTCTTCTTGACAAGGCTGCCTTTAATCCGCTTCCCTTTCACGATTATTATAATTGTATGTGTTGCAGCGCACAGCGGCAATCTAGTAGTCAGAAGGGATTCTCAAATATGGCACGTCGTGAAAAGAGGAAAAGTGCAGTTCTGTTTTGTTCGGCTTGGAATGCGTACCCTACACCCACCACCAGCCGCTACCCGCCCGCCCTAGGGTCTTATCTGCGTGGGCTAACTCCTGCAGTTGAGATACGACTATCTTGGTTGTGCTTGCGTTCCGACAGTCGCTCCAAAAGTAGCACACAGCCTATACAAGCGTTGAAGCTACAGAATGCTAAGGCTAGCAACTGAAGTGACATGTAAGGAATTGAAAGGAGCCTTCGCTCATCATGTCCCCGTGTGGCCGATGTGGTATTGTATTACGTACCACAATAACAACAGGAAGCACCATTGAGGTGGTGGGTAACAGAGAACACCTTGAAGGTTGGGAGTATCGGCCGCATTCGCTGCCCTTTAGTGATCCTGGACCTTGATCGAGAGGTCTGCAGGGAAACCACCTGCGTTGATGAAGCGCAAGGCGGATGGTAAACTAGAGATGAGGAACAAGGTTCACGGAGATAAGAGATAATCGAAAGATTGAAACAGGACATGATCTCATTGACGCCTCCCGTTTCCACAGTACAATGTTTGGCTGCCTCGTAGCTGGAAGGCTTTTACAGACGAATCTGCAGCAAATCGACGAAACTAAGGCCGCCTTCGAGGTGCCCGCAGCCGAGTCCATCAATCACGTCTGTGTCTTTCTCCTTGGCACAGGTTGGTACCGCCGCTCTTTTGCATAGTTTTCTGATGCTGACCCTGGGCTCCAAGTACCATTCCCGGATGGATTTGGCGCGACTGTCCACTTTTTCTGGCCCGGTAAAGGATTCCAGTTACTTGGAATGTGCGTCTTTATTACTCCCCCGGCGTTCTCACTACTGACTGCCCTTTGTCATCCCACCATTTACATTTACCCGACGCGTAACAGGTTGTCCAACGAGAAACCTTCGGCAATCTTTCGTTTGCGTGGCAATTACGTGTCGCAATCCTCGGCTTCCCAACAGGCGTTCTCGAACCCGTCGCAGCCCACAATTGGCGGAGGTGTGACGGCCGTCCTTGGCCTTTCGATCGAGCCTCTCCCGCAAATATTGGAACAAGTCAGTGCTCTACCATCAGCGGTGTCCAAACCCGTCCCCACCGCATCCGATGGGGGAATTCTGGCCGAGAAGATCGTCAAGCACTTGTTCAACTACGTTTCCGGCTTCGTCTCGGGTAGTGGGACTTCTTTCTCTCCAGATAGCGTGGTCCCAATGCGTGTGATCGCGAGATGGTACGAAAGTTTCTTGTCGAAGGTTAGGGCCGGTGGGATCGGTTTTTTGGACAGGCAGGAGTAGCACCTCGGTCTCGTAGAGTTCAGATGGCCCACCTTTCTGTAATCTTATCTAATCTAACGGCCGATGACGGCATGATCGCAGGCTCGGCCAAGTGACCGCTGGCTATTCACCTTTTCCACTCGACTCCCAAGTTCCGAATTTCTCAACTGCCGCCATGAATGTCAACGAAGAGGAGAATGTAACCTTTCTCACATCCATGATGGGCGATGGAGACCCCGAGATTGCTAGGCGAGTCCTTCGAAAACACAATGGCGATGTGCAAAAAGCCGCAACATCCATCCTGGAGGGAGACACCGGAGCTGAGGACCCTTGGCCTGCAGATTTTGGGAATCTGTCAGATATTTCAACTTCGGTGGCTGGCCCGAGTACACCCCCTCGTAAGTCTAGTGATGTCTTTTATGTCCTTCCGATTCTTTACTCTTCTTATAGCCTCTAAACCGGAGAGGGATAAGACTATCATAGACCTCACGGGCGATGATGAAAGAGTCGAACTTAGACGTGCTATCCAAGCTTCTCTTTCCCCGTCTGCTTACGGACTACCAGCGTCGCAGTTCCGTCCCAGTGACCGAGCGCCAGACCCTGCCTGGGCAATGGTTCCGTCAAACGTGTGTACTATCCCAACGTGAAAGTACAGATGGTCATTATTCCTCCATCAGGTAGAGCAACCTTCCGAGCCTGGCATCTCACAGGATGACCAAAATTTAAGTCGAGCCGTTCAAGAGAGCATGCGCGAGACATACAATGATCAGGAAAGGTACACGACCTTGAGTCTCGAACAGCTCACGAGGAAAGACAATCGGTCGGTCTCGTTTACCTCCGGGTGTTTCTTCATCTGAATCTATGTTATACAACAAGGCCAGTCGCGATCAGACCCAGTCAGAGTTCGCTGGTATATGCCGCTCTCATTTTCCAAGCGCTCTACTATGTCCCCCAAGTGCGGAGGAGCATCGCCAGGTGGCGCCCGAAACCGAAAAGCCCAGATTCCGAGTTCGTCACCCCGCCTACCAGCGGTGAAGGTCCGCACCCCAGGCCAAAATTGACATTGACTGCATATTGATACCGCTCAGACCTCCTCGTATGGACATTGGTTGAGAATTACACTCATATGGACCTCGCTGTTATTGGCGAGCTTAATCTCGATTCGTGCCTTGCTGCGCTTCAGCTCAACCCGCCTGTATATTCGACTGCTAACCCCGGCGAGCTTTCCTGCGGTAGGTCCCCTCTTCGAACGACTTGATGTGTGCTGATTACTAGGTAGATTTCCTCCAGAGGGTGACCCTCACAATCGAGACGTCGCTCCATAAAGAGGTTGCGATGCAGACGCACAAGTGGCCAAGGCAACGTCCATACTTCATTCAGTAACAAATCACTGACTAATTTCGTGCAGACTTTTCTACTTCCGCTATGGACCTGCCGACGCACAGCCAGACACCTCTCCATTTGATCAACGACAAGACATGGCCATCGTGAGGGTTGACATTCGCGATGACGATCAGTCGGCAGATCTCGTATCCGCATTGTCCGCCAGGATGGCGCATAGGGAAATTCCTTCAAGGCAGCTGGTCATCTTTGAGCCCTCGGATGTTGTGGTTTTCCAGCTTGTGCGATACGATACTCTTCCGTCCTATTCACGGACCGCGGCTGCGCCACGACAACCATTTCGGTACCCTATGCACATATATCTCGATCAATACATGAAAGAGAATGTCGAAATTTCCTCCGCCAAGTGGAGACAGCGGAACGAAATCGCTGAGAATATTCAGAATATGACACTACGGGAGAATGCCCTCAAGAAACACCAGGTAGGGATACATGTATATCCCATCGATCGAACTAATGGGGCCATCGCGTCAGAACATGGACACTTTCAAATCTCTTCAGGCTACGTTGCATTATTATAAGCACGTAGCGAACGTAGAAACCCCAGAGCGTGCGGCCCTTATTCTCGCGCAGACACAAAAGCTGGGGAAAATCATCGCCAGAATCGAGAATGAGCTCGAGAGTGAGTCCGAACTGTGCTAGCACAACTCCCCGTGCCAACAGTGACATACTCAGCTATCCAAATTGAGAAAGAAAAGTTGAAGGAGCAGCTTTCACGGATATTTGATGGCCCAGAGCTCAGGGAACATAGAGTGTGTCATCATCTTTGCGGTACTTTCATGCGATGCGGTAGGCTTATGTATTCGCACAGTACGACCTTCGGGTTGTCTTCATGCACGACGGTTTGTATGGACGCAGTCACCTCTATTCATATGTAAACGACAATGGAACGTGGTGGAAGACAGTTGACTGGGCTGTCACAGAGGCAAGTCGCCATCGCTGTCCCATTCTAAAGCCGGACATTCATGTGTTCTGCATAGGTTTCGGAGGAGACCGTTCTAACGGACCCGACCGGCTTCCACCTCGGCGCAGGGCCCTACATGCTCATCTACAGCCGCGCCGTTCCGGACGGGGACCAACCTCCCCTCCCATGGCCAGAGGACGTCGTGGTACGTGCACCACCCCGGCTTTTCTGTTATCGGTGTGTGTATTCACGCAACTCCACTTCCCTTCCACAGCGAGCTGTTCGGCGCCACAATCAGCTGTTCCTTGATAACATTACGCGGGGCACCACGAATGAGACAGCCGAAATATCTATCCCATCATCAACGTCCGCGTCTGGCTTCACTACCCCATTGGAAGTACCCATTACTCCTGGGCCTGGAGAGGCCATGGACGTGTCCGATTGAGAGTCGAGGAATTGTAGATATGGGTGTTTGCGTGTCTCTGTAGCATTGGTACCGTTAGGACAGTTGGGGTCAACGTACATGCCCTGCATTGTTATTTCTTTTGTTATAAGGTAGTACATTCGTCTCCACGATCGGACGGAATATAGACTTCCCAACGACCTGCCTGTAGATCGTCAACCCTGTCCTTCCTCATTGCCATAGGCATTACTCTTGTGCTTGGGCGTGAACGTCCATGACTCTGGAGCCGGACCAAGGAACATTTCAGATATTTTCACCCAATCGCGGCTATCGCCACTTGCGAGAAGCGTTTCTTCAGCGTTGCATTTGAGCTGGTCAGCGACATGAGCATCGGGGAAGCATTAACATTATACCCACCGAGTTCGTCGCGCCCGCGGAAGAGAGGGGCGCGGTCGTTGATGCGAGGCGGAAGGCATTCAAGAAGCCCAATGGGGACGTAGCGGTACTGGAAGGATAATGCCTCGCAGAGATAGCGGCGTGTGGTGTTGACACCAGCCGTATCGGTACCAAAGTGGCTGTGAGAGGTGAGTCCGTCGTGAGTCTCGGGGAAAAGAGCAAAGGTGCAGCGTACTCTAATCCAAACTCGGCGTACTAGGGAGGGCAGCACGGGTCAGTTGTTATCGAAGAGGGGCTGTGAGGAGGAGCCGCAACTTTTCGGATGAGTTCTAACCGCTCTCTGGAACTGATGTCCCACTCTCTCCGCTCCTTGATCTCGGTGAAAATCCAGGGCTTGATCAGCGCTCCGCGGGCGATCATGACGCCGTCGACGCCGCTGTTTTCGACCTTGGACCAGTAGTCTTGGGCAGAGAAGGCGTCTCCGCCCCCGAAGATGGGGATTCGTGGCACTGGTAGTGGGAGTCGAGTCAGGTTCCCCGATTGACCATATGAAGTATTGGGAACCACGTACAATCTTCGTCAGCTTCACGAACGCGTACGGCATTGACACATTCTCGGATGTATTCCCAATCTGCCAATTTCGAGTATCGCTGTTGTCTCGTCCGTCCGTGCAACTGCGCCATGACGGGATCGGGTTCGTAATCACACACACACCCGTGAGGAGTTGGGCGACTCACCGTCATGGCCGCCATATTCCATTCGGCAGCGATTCTAGGCATTAGTTTGTGGGTCGTGTTATGTCCCTCTTTGACACCAGTCCGCAGCTTGATGGTCAGAGGGATCTCACCAAGTGCCCGGTTCATTCCTGTCAGGACCTTTCCAAGCTTTCCTGCCGCGTCTAGCACTGTGAAGGAAGGAAGCGTCGGACCGTTGCTTGTCAACGTCCTACTCCCAAGATGGGTGCTGCAGCGAACGTACGAGCGGAACCGCTGCCTGTTCGAAAGACAAGGTCAATTGGACAACCGCAGTTCAAGTCCATAAAGTCGATGCCGCGGCCGCACTCTCTCGCTATGATTTCGGCAGTAGGGACAAGTGTGGCGGGCTTGCTTCCCGCGACCTGTACTCCAAACATGGTTTCCGATGGGTGTCGTCTGACCAAGGACCACTCTTCCTTGGAACCTGAAAGAAAAGAGGTAGCCAGGCCCACTGACTACGTCTTGAGATTTCCTGGAATAACATCTGTAGGGGAGTCCCGAGCACTTACTTTCTCCGCATGTGATGTCAGCACCAAAGGATACGCAAAGTCGTCTGAACGGCTGAAACATCGAATGAGACACGGGGTCAACCCACTGAGCTGCCACTCACAAGATTTCCAACTGTAGTCAATGGTCCGAGATCTAGCAGGCGTCACCATGTTTGTCCAGAGACTTTCGGAGCGAGATCACGTACAAGTCTTGTCTGACCAGTGGAGACGCCTCTTCTCTGAAAACCTGACAGGGACGTCTGGAAGATCGGCTTGTGCTGCGGCTTCATCTGAAGACCATTTTACCGGCGTGGGTTGAGCGACAGTTCCGGATGGCGCTGACGACACGGAATGAGAGGCTGGTGGGTCAGATGTAGACGGTCCCTTGATGCTCAGTGAAGCACCACCACCGGGGGTCGCCTCCACGCCTTCCACCTCGGCCGGGACGTTGCGGTCATCCCCCTTGCCATGATGGTCCCCGACCGACGTCTTGAGCCCTTGAAGGTAGCCATCAGAGACAGGTGTCGGAAACTGCATGATATCATTTGCACGCTTTCGGATAGTACGTAGAGGAAAGTGCAAGCCTAACCTTCTTCGACCTGAGGAGCTTCAGCGTCGACGGAGAGAGAAAGTTGAGCTCTGTATTGGTGGCTAAAGTGGCCGCCTTCTTTTCCTCGTCCTCCACCAACGAGACTGCTCCATCCTTGGCTTTGCGTACATGTCCATTAAGAAATCTGCACTTCAATCCGATGCGACAAGAACCTGTCGTCTCAAAAACCGGACACCGAATGGGGAGATCGACGGAAGGGAGGTCGGACTCCTCGGTTCCCTCTGCGGTGCCCGGGAGTGACACGAACGGAGACTCATTACTTAGCATGGGTACAGACGGGAAGAAAATGTCTCTCGGTTTTGCTTCGAGATAGGCGGGGATATCGTGCGAGAGGCGGCACCTTTGACGAGGCGAGTCAATGCACGACACAGACACTGATACGATACGCACTCTGACCCAAAATCGCATTTTCCAGAACCTGCGAATCGCCAGCAGAGCTCCACCTCATCTCGGACTTTTGCCCATCGTCTCCCTTTATTAGAACCGCGTTGCGCCTTTTTTTCTTCCTTGGTAAGTTTGCGCCTCTCGGCACCACTCAGCTTCGTTTTTTTGGGAGTACCGTCGTCCCTGGAGTCGTCCTCCTGTCTACGTTTCTGTGCAGCGTGGTTGGTCCCTTCTTCAGCCGAAGCATCGTCGATCTGGGGCTGCAAAGTTTCGGGCGTAAAAAGGAGGTATCTTTACATGGAGTTGATGATGAACGATGAAGCAGAGTCAACTGATTGGACGAACTCAGCCTTGACGGGGGCAGTACCCGCAGGATACAAAGCAGCTTCGCTCATCCGGACGAGGAGGAGATGATGGTTGTTTTATTCTGGGATATCACATCTTATCTTATCACTAGATAAATACATCCCTGCCCTGCCAGCCAGTGGCTCCCACCCGAACTGACTGAAGACATTTCAAGACGGTCTGCCATCGACTAGCCCATGTGTACTATTTTGTGGATCCGTAGAGCTATCCATGATCACCTTCAACATCTCGGACCCCACTCTCACTGCTTCCTCAAACCGTGATTCGAAAAAGCCAGCCGTCTCTTGAAACCTCGACTTGTACAAGTCAAAGTTGCCGAATGAGACGCACTGACTCCATCCTCTGGACGCCACCACGAATTCGACATCGTCGTAGCGGTGCGACACGTCATACAACGCGGCGTGGATAGCGGCGTCCAACCGCTCATCCGACCGAAATAGGTACTCCGCGACGCCGAACCACATGCGAAATATTGGCGTGGCTGCGAGTTCTAGGTGCTTGAATGGGTTAATGCCGAGGCGGGCCCAGCAGTCCACCATGGCAAGTAAGGAGAGGTGCGAATTTGCGATGGGACGATTGCCGTTCGTATGCGACCCTTTCTTCCCCAAGCTAAACTGGTCCAATATGCTCTCCGACAGGAGAATTGGCCTCCGAACCGAGCCTCGAACATCGCCAAACACCGCATTTTTTGCCTCGTACAGGCGCGTTCGGAGCCCCTTCTCGTCTACCGCGAGCATGAGTTTGAAGATGTCTGTCGTGCTTTGGGCGTATTGCTTGATTTGCGTCCTCGCCGATGGGTTGAGAATTGCCAGGCCAGCGTAGACGTGCCATTTGTTTGAGAAGATTCGTAGCATTATGTTGACCTTCACGGTTTCGATGCCACCGACATAGTATCCATTTTCCCATGGGTACGACGCGGCACTTGCCCATGCAGTCCCCATACTTGCAAGTAAGTTAGACTCAACACACTAGCGAGTAGACTCGCGCACCTGATGAATGCAGCATGGGTGACGGCCTGCGTATTGGCGGTCACCTCGTCATGTTCTTCGTACGACAGGTAAACGTAACGCGACTGGAGAGGTCTCAGGATATTTTCGACGAGGGTGAGAGCATCGTCGGTAGCACGATGCTTGATCAGGACCTAAAGAGGGTCGAAAACGCCCTTCCTTTCACATCTAGAGAGGAAACGTACCAGCGGCTGGTCTTTCGGTGACACAGTTGGGCCATGCAGCGAATGGCAAGAAACGATATGCACGTCTTGTGGTAGATGTTCTTCGAACGCCGCGCGCTCCGGCGCCTTGACCGACGTTTGGCCAGAGACGATAGCCCCGACCTTAGTGGCTGATTAGGGTCAAGATCGCGAACAATGCTGAGGCAGCCGAATAACTTACAGGGTCCGTACAGAGCGACAACTCTGTTAATGGATTCTGCCTCGACGGAGTATACTATGAAATCCGAAGTGCGCGAGACGTTATGTCCATCACGAAGGACAGTGATTCCAGGAGTGTCTGAGGAGAGGAGGTCAATATTAGGCTAGTGAGTGCTACAGATAAGGACGGTTACCCTTATAATGTGCTCTTAACGAGTCGTACATCTCGGGTATATCACAGACATTGATCCTAGAGTGATCTTCGATTACGGGTGCCTGGGAGCGGTGGAGTAACAAATAGCTAGCTTACTTCTTCCACCCGGCGGCCGAGAGACACTTGGCGTACATTTTGCCCATCGCTCCCATTCCGATAAGCCCGATCGTGGGCTGTTCGTCCACCGGAGCATCTGGGGTCACGTCTGAACGCAGCATGATATCGAGACGGATAAATTGATGCAGGTATATGGGGGGAGATCCAGATGATGCAGCGTGGTATGCGAGGTATCACCGCGCTTGTTGGAGACCCTGGGCGCTGACGAACTTATACCATTTCGTCGTGGGATCTTGCCATTTACATTAAATGATTCAAAGTGCCTTTCCAAGTTAGTAGTGTAGTTACTGGGCTGGTAGTTCGGTGACATCCGGTTGTGGCTGCTTGGGAAAAACGAGACGAGAAATTGTATGATCGAGAGAGAGAACCGCGTGTACTGTTCCATACAGGGAGACAAGAACTACTTTGTCGGACAATCAGACAAAAAAAGTCGGACCGAAGGATCCGTAAGGAGGTCATGAACGAGATATATTTTGGTACTGCAACGACGCGGAGTCGTATTCCTTCTGAAATATCCGGTGTCTTTGATCATTCATATACCTGTCGGAGCGATCAGTATCACGCCACACCTATGGGCGCGGCACTCACCCCATGAGCTCTGTCACGTAGTCTCTCACCAAACCTACGCTCTCTGGGTCCATCGTAGACCCTCCCACCATCGATGGTAAGCTCACTGACAGCAAGCGCAATTAGTGCGAGATTTGTGCCGTGACTGGCGGAGATGACAGACCGATCATCCGTAAGAGGTGCTCTGCGCCATAAATGGAGCTCATCTCGCGCTCCTGGCTGACCTGTACGGTCGGACCTGTCACATACCGCTTGCGTATCTCCGCATATTGCGGTCTCTCGAAGCGGTAAAGGAGGTTACTCCCCAGGGCCTTGTCAAAATACACCTGCAGGCCAGATACTATTGTCGGAAGCACCACTTGCGGGTCACGGAGGCTATTGCGAACGAGACACGTCATCAGATGAACAGTCCTGGGACTCGAAGAGAATGGGAGGTACTTTGGCGGGGAATTGTTAAGAATGTGTTGCTTGTATTCTTCTAGTATTTCAGAAACGGTGGGGCTTCGTGGTAAGGTGACCAACTGCGAGAACGCTTCAGGGTTGCAGGAGTTAACCAGTGCCACAAAAAGTAGAAACGCACCTGATTGTTCTTCGTGACGGCCTCCCAGTCGTCCACGAGGAGGACTTTGAGCGTGTCTGGCACGGCGAGTCGCATCTCCGGCCTTCTCGTCCCATCGTCGTCATCCCGCCCCCGTTTCGTACCGCGCCCGCCTTCCTTACGTCGCCCTCCCCCCACCTGTGCCCCACGAGCCGCAGTGGAAGTTTTCGAGGCAGAGGTGCTAGCCGAAGTGGCCGCCGCTTGCGCCTTGGCAAGGTCCTTCTGAAGGGCGAGGTTGGACTCATTGAATTTAAGAAGGCGTGCCGTCGGGACCCATTCGTCCCAGCTAGGGGGAGGGAGCAAGTCAGAAAAAAGAGCTGGTGGCAGCGCGCCAAGGTCGGCGGGACACGCACGTTTGCTTCCAGCCTTTGTAGTGCACAAAGTGATGGGGCCCGACGGTGTCTAGTTTTGTGTTCGTTTCGTCCCAAACTTCGCATTTGAGAACTTTGGCCTCGTAGATGAGGGGCCCGTGATAGCAGAGCACGCGCTCATTCACGGAGAAGGACGGCGTTGACATGAATGCTAGTGGCACGTTTTTGGTTGGGCCCGTGTCGACTGTATGTCCACGGCGGGTCGCGACGCGACTTGTTCTGAGTGGGGAGCACCTGGACGATTTCCACTGAAGCGTGGCTTACGAGACCGATCGATAGTCACGAGTGAGCGCACTAAGTTGGTGAGCGTTCGCGTCAAGCGTGAAGATAAATGTTTGGTTGGCGCGACACGCGACTCAGAGCCACTAGTACTGTGCGGCAATCCCTCAAACGCCAATGTATTAGAGCTAATGAAAGCACGCATGTCATCCCCAGGGGCTATGAAACCAGCACCCCTTCCCCTCTCTCATTCACCAGTATCAATTTTGCATATTCCAATATCCGAATCGCTGCCGCTACCCTCAGGTCTTCGCCGTCTGCGGATACATCCTCCTTGTACGCCCACTGACCTAATGTTTGGCGGACCAACATTGCTCGAGATGCATCACAGTATACCTTCACATAGTCAATCTCTGCGAGCCGACTCTTTAAAGTGGGAGATATTGGCACGGGCGGGGACGAATTCGAGGGCGTCATCTCGGTCTCTCTGTTTGCAGGAAGATTGGCGGACGACACAGTCCCTCTTGGTGAGTCAGGATGCTCGGATTGCGGAGCGGCCCAGAACGAAAGCGACAACGGCCCCGTTACAGACCCAGGCGTCTCCGAGCAAGATCTCAGAAATTCCCAAAACTGTCGCAGTGAAGCGTGAGTCCAGACAATATCAGAGTCGGAGTCGCCGCTGCTGCCACTGATTGATGTTGGTGATGACTGGCCCTCGGCAGGTCCTGGCACTGACACCCGTATTGCTCGATGCCCCCCCAAAGTGACGTAGGCACCGGAAACCCCATCCCAAGGCGGCAGCCCACGCACCGGTATCAACCAGGCAACGCGGGCATAAGTCGACGAGAAGAGGGCCTCGATAGAAGGCGCAGTCTGTGGCGGAACCGGCACAAAAGAAGAAGGTCGAGTGTAAGATGGCGCACTGGCAGGTGCCGATGCGAGAAGATGGGAGGACTTAAGAGGGGCCGCCGGGACGTAATGGGGCTTGAGTGAATCGTCGTAAGCATATAGAGCATGGCTCTAGATGGATCGAGTAGTACCAGGGGTATGAACTCGCCAAGTGGTCCCATGTCCAGCGCAGCTGCCCTCATCCGCTTGGCCGGAGGCCGACTCGGAGAAGAGCTACCCGACCAGCGTCGGCTGCGACTTTGACCCTGCTCTGATGAGTTCGGAACGGCAGGACCCCCGGAGGGATGGTCGCTTGCGTGTGGTGATAGGGAACAGAATGACGTGCTTTCGAAAGGCTCTAGATCGGTCGTAGAGAACTTGTCTGATTCTGAGAGAGGAGTGTCCCACTCTTTCAAGGTACTTTTGTTTTTTAATGCAAAGGCAACCACGACCGGGACTAGTGGGGACACGGGCAGATAGATGTATGCATTCTTGGAAAGGCCTACTACTGTAGCACGCATGGTATCTATCTGATGAGTTGGACACGAGGGGGCGAAGGGGGGTAATAATGCGCACACTCTGGAGATTCTCTCGCTTTTGGTGTCTGCCACCCAGCCGGCCCACATCCAGCATGAACAATCGCGCAACCTCGAGAGAGAAGGACAGCGTCTTCCCTGTCCGCATTAGAGTCAGACTCCTCCAAGGGTTGGCCTTCATATTGTACAATCGGAGAGAGCGCGTGGACAGTAATTAGGTCCATTGGGTCTGCGAGGGTCAGGTTAGGACCTGGACGTATGGTACGGTCTTGTTGCCCGTCGACGGAGTCACGCAGGATACATTTCTACACAAAAAACCCTGCAATATTTCAATAAAATAGGCTACTGTATCTGTGACACTTCAAACTCGATAATGAACAATTTAGCATGATGATAGACCCGGGTCATTATAGTATATATCGTTAAATGCAGTCAAGCTCGAATAATAAACTATGTATCCTTCTTCGTTTCTTCTAATAGCGAGACATACCCATCTACAGCTGGCGACGACGCAGGTTGCGCGTCTTCCTCACCTTCGAGTGAATTGTGGCCAAGAATCGGTGACACAGGCTCTGAATCTGTCTCGGACGGGCCCATTGTCGGGCTTGAGCGCTGTGATTTGCGCTGCGCTTCCGCCAGCTCTTTGCGCAGGGCTTCTAGCTCACGTTCAAACCTACACATTGTCAGAGAATACTGGTATATCACGTTATGGCACGCACTTTCGTCCAAAGACTTCAATGTAAAATCCTCCTCCATTCCACACGCTCACACTGAGTATGAACAAAATGTATGCACCTGACCAAAAAGGAGAATCATAGAGAACAAAGACAGGTGGCACATCTGTGAGAACAGAATAGACTTGGAGAATGTCCCTGGATTAGCACGACTCAACGACGCAGTGTCATTGTACTCACGATATTGCCCCAGCATAAAAATCATTTCCCTGTTCTCTGGCTTGTATTTGGAAAGGAAGTTGCGAATTAGACCGGGCTTGTTGAGCATCCAGGACAATGATGTGGTGCGTTGTCCCGACTCGACTTTCTTGCGACGATCAACGTACACAAGCTACGTTATCATGAGCGATGCAATACATCAACGGATTAAAGGAACTAACCTTCCAATATAGAAACTGCCATACGAGGTCTAATGGAACTGATTAGATCGTGATCAGATAAGTTACGTCTCGGCTCTCACAGATAGCACTGCTTAGTAGAAGCGCTCGCCAAGGTTGCAAATGGGGAAGTTGCTTCAATGCGGGGAACCGCTCCTCAGCGCCTGGGTAGAAATGTCTGACGAGCCTGAATCAGACGAGTCACCAAACACAGATGTAGTACTTGTACTGACCGGATCACCGTGAATGTGAAGGGAGGGTAGATATGTATGAAAAGGCTTGTCACTTTGTCCGAATCATGGAAAACGAGACTATTCCTCCACGTGATGATAGCACTCGCAACGGACCCATGGCTAAGACAATAACATGCAACGAAGAGGGCGGGCGATTGTGGGAGGATCCATAGGAACACCAAGTTGAGAATGTTGACATAATAGCATAGGTCGAAGAGAAAGTAATGCCATTGCAACTTCTTGTACTTGTAAAATCGATAAGGTAGGAGGCAGAGTGACTGCAGCGTATATGAAATGTGGACGTATCTAGAGATTCCTGATAAGAGAGGCAAAGGGGAGAGCGCCGGAAACTTACTGTGGAGCTAGACCGAACAGCAGGGCGGAAAAAACCAAGGACATAACCCCAAAGAAGAAGCTGATCTTCTCACGCGTGCGCACGACCTTGGCAGATTGCCACGCCGCACTCAGCGACGCCATGCGCGTGGAGACCTGAAATGACTTAGCGGCTGACTCGACTCATCCCTCAACGTCACATACCTTGAGCTTTAGCTTGGCGACCTCGCGCTCAAAGTTCTCAGCGAGGGCATCGGGACTCGGTGGCTTCCCCTTGAATATCTCATTGAGAGCGAGCTCCGCGCGCATCTTGAGCTTGTCCTTGCGCTTCGAGATGTTGCGTTGCAAGAGATCCATCCGTGCGTCCCAGTATGTCTCCAACGTGTCTGCAGTTCGACGTCGAGCATGAAGCTATTGAGTAGACGATAGGATGTATGAATGGGCTTACCCAGCAGCGTGAAAGCATTAGAGTATTCTGAGCCATCCTCGGAAAAGAGGTGATCCAAAGAGAACGGGACCATTGGGAGGAGATTGGGAGAATCGGGATGGGACAAAGGAGAAGGTGGTCTTGAAGACTCTGCAGACATTGTGGTTCATGAACAGTGTGGTCGTGGGAGGGGGAACAAAAGGAGGTCGCGAGGTGAAGTGAGTCGGGAACGCGTCTACGTGGACGCGAAAGCGGAACAGTCAAATAGGCGTTTGCTTAGTCATCCAAAGTCGTCATATTTATTAGAGTGAGCATAGACATAGTACCCAAATCCAAGCAATTTATATATCACATTGACCCTCACTGTCCATTAATGTTCCCCTGTCCAACATGAGCACTAGCATAGGTGTTCGGTGGTTGTGTCAACCAACTAGTGAACGGGTTAGCAGCCACCGTTGCACCACTCTGCACATTCCCAAACTGGGGTGGCTGCGGCTGGTAAGGCGACTGAGTCGGCTGTTGAAACAAGGGCTGTTGTTGGAAGGGGCTGGCGATCGTCCGCTGATATGGTGATCCCGTAAAGGGAACAGGTGACGGAGTAGACATAAATGGCGCCTGCGGTTGGGGAGACACAGTGCCCTGGGACTGTGCGGCCGCATTGAAGAACGGGTTCGTCACAGACGGTGAAAACGTCGGTTGCTGGACCTGCGGCGCAAAGAAAGGTTGCTGGAGGGCCGATGACCCGAATGGCGACATCAATGGAAGCTGACTCTGCTGAGCCTGTGCCTGAGCCTGTCTCTGAGCAGCCATTTGTGTAAACGGGTTGACTCCACTGGTGCCAGAAACGAACGAAGATTGAACCGGTACCGTAGCGAGGCGTTGACCAAAAATGTCTGCCCCTGGGGAGATGCTGGAACCCAAACTAAGGCCTTGAAAGGCCAGTCCAATGTTGGACGACGCCGTGGTGAAGTTC
>Ga0209488_10001819_pt1 | contig 18014 bp, 18 predicted proteins | sample Rivendell_Oct201_8_FD_188349 | JGI IMG/M metagenome (GOLD analysis project Ga0209488, IMG submission 188349) | Vadose zone soil microbial communities from the Eel River Critical Zone Observatory, Northern California, USA -... | ecosystem: Environmental > Terrestrial > Soil > Vadose zone >...
ACCAGGAATAAGGTTTGAGTCGGGATTTGAAGATTTCAGCTTAGTCATTCGTGACATTTGTGACTGGCCAATTGGACAGTAGCTGACAAATCTGGCCAATTGAGGGGTGGAGCACAGTAATTCTGTCTGAAAAAAAAAACGCTCCTCTACTGGCACGTGTATGACGCGTAAAAACCGGCCCTAAACTCTCATTATACCCGCTCCTTCGCGTGCACACCAAGCGCGTCGTATCCCACGCAACCATGTCTGGGTTCGACGCTGATCGTGTTTACTCAGTATCCGTACACCAAAATGCCCCTTCCTTTTCTACAGAGTCTCCGTCAGAAACTGAGAAGCTGCTACTTGATTTTCTTCTCCAGTACCGTCTTGGGGGCGAATTCACCTACCGGTGCGTGTCTACTTGATTCAACCACGTCTTGCGCTGATACACTGAATTCAGAGATAAGCTTCGCGCAAATTTACTTCTTAAACACTACCAGTTAGAAGTCGATTTGCGTCACATCAGCCTCTACAATGATGAACTCGCGCACTTGATACAGAATAAACCCGCTGACGTCTTACCCCTGGTGTGTTGCCTCATTCGAGAGTGTTTTACCACCAGTGACGCTCTCCCAGTTTGAGAATGCTGCTACCAGAGCGTCCCGGACTATTCTATCTCCCCTAGAGAGCGCTCACAATGAAACTCCTGAAGCGGACGCGCATTCCACCCCCCAAATCCAGATATCCATCAAGTCTGGCTTGAATATGCTCCAGTTTCGTGACCTCACGGCGGAGACCATGAACAAGCTCATTCGAATACCTGGCATTGTCATTTCTGCGTCTGTACTTTCCTCCCGAGCGACGAAGCTGCATTTGGAGTGCCGTGCCTGCAGGACTATTAAAAAAATCTATCCTGCGGGTGGACTCGGCGGGTTAGGTGGAGGTGCGGAGCGAGGACTTCCTCGCGTGTGCGACGCGCCGGAGCTCGAGGGACAGAAGAAGGACTGTCCCATGGATCCATACCTCATCGTTCATTCCAAGTCTACGTTCTCCGACCATCAAACTCTTAAGTTACAGGAGGCACCTGATATGGTCCCCGTTGGAGAGCTCCCACGGCATATCATCCTCTCGGCGGATCGGTATAACACCACCCAGGTTGTCCCCGGTTCTAGAGTCATTGCCACTGGAATCTATTCCACCTTTAACTCATCCAAGAATGTAGGAAAAGTCGTTTGACTTCCTCTGCTTTGGATTGACCAAATGTGCTATAGAAATCTGCCGGCGTTTCTGCGCTGCGCACGCCATACCTTCGAGTTGTCCATCTTGAATTGTCTTCGCCTTCTGCCTCCGGAACAGGTGGTTCAAATCCTTTCGGTATTCAATTTACACCCGAAGAAGAGGAAGAATTTAACGAGATGGCGAGGAGTGAAGGATTCTACGAGCGTTTTTCAAAGAGCGTGGCCCCGAGTATCTTTGGGAGCTTGGGTACGTTTTGTTCGTTAAACCCTTCAGTGCCATGCTCAGGTCTCGCTAGATATCAAAAAGGCCATTTCTTGTCTCCTCTTTGGCGGATCAAAGAAGGTGTTACCAGACGGGATGCGGTTGAGGGGAGATATCAACGTGTTGCTGTTGGGCGACCCTGGAACGGCGAAAAGTCAGCTTTTGAAATTCGTTGAAAAGGTATGATCCCTTTGCAGTTTGTCCTCGTGTAGTGAGTATACGGCTACTTCCCATAGGTCGCGCCCATTGCTGTTTATACGTCAGGCAAGGGGTCTAGCGCTGCTGGTTTAACTGCCTCCGTTCAGCGCGACTCGATCTCGGTAGGTCTTCTGGAAATTCTTGGCCTCGAGTGATATTTACCCGCCCACTAGCGAGAATTTTATCTTGAAGGTGGCGCCATGGTTTTAGCAGATACTGGTGTGGTCTGCATCGATGAGTTTGATAAGATGCGGGATGAAGACCGTGTTGCCATACACGAAGCCATGGAACAACAGACCATATCCATAGCGAAGGCGGGCATTACAACCGTTCTTAACTCCAGAACGAGCGTTCTCGCTGCCGCCAACCCGGTGTGGGGCAGGTACGACGAAGGCCGTAGCCCAGGCGAAGTTAGCATTTCAGCCCTTGGCTGTTGTCCCAAGCCTGACGATGCCATAGAATATCGACTTCCAAACGACCATATTGTCCCGTTTCGATATGATTTTTATCGTGAAGGACGTGCATGATGAACAGCGGGATAGGGTGAGTAAGGCTCTACTCGCTTTCCGTCGGCCCATCTTATAGATTGCCAGACAATCGCTAAACATGTGATGAACATCCATATGAATCGGCCAAATTCGAACGCTGAGGCAGTAGGCGAGATCGACATTGATAAGATGAAGCGGTACATTTCATACTGCAAGACGTACGTGACTGTCCGCGCGTCCAGTTCATTTCATCTCTCAACAGCTTGAACCTCAGGAAATGCGCACCTCGACTATCACCAGATGCTCAGGAGATGCTGAGTAGCCATTTTGTTGGGCTCAGAAAGCAAGTTCAGCAAGTTGAACAAGATAACGACGAGCGGAGTTCAATTCCTATCACCATTCGGTCTGGTCATTTCTATCTTTTTTTAACCATTTATTGATGTTGTGATAGACAACTAGAGGCGATCATCCGTATTTCCGAGTCGCTTGGGAAAATGACGCTGTCACCAGTGGTGCAGACTCACCATGTAGAGGAGGCAATTCGGTTGTTCAAGTTCTCTACCATGGATGCCGTCTCCGCGGGCTCAGTTGATGGCCTGTCACGGGGGGAGCTGAATCAAGAAGTTGGCAGGATCGAAAAAGAGATTCGGCGGAGGCTGCCCGTAGGATGGAGTACGAGCTATCAAAGCCTAGTGAGAGAATTTGTAACGCAGCAAGGTTTCTCGAACCACTCTCTCGAGAGGACCCTGTTCGTGTTAGAAAAGCGGGAAGTCATTCGATTTTCTGGCCAGGTTGGTGATTAAAATTGCCTCTTCTCGACACTTGTCAACTGATGGGCATTGCTATTCGAACAGAAAAAAGTGGTTCACAGGTTAGTTGCCTTATCGTCTGCGAAGCGTTGCATCGGATGTGCTGATTGTCCAAAAGGGTGGGTATTTGACCATGCCATGTATCTCTTTTCTAGCTCTAGAATCTGTAGCTGCTCTGTGTATTTTCATTGAGGCGTATGTGTATTTCTTTTTTCTTCAGCCTGAGATGGAGTGTCATCATCACGTGAATGAATACCCTGACGATGGGGTTTCCATAAGTGGACGTTTGTCTCTTTTCAGCTGGACTTGCCCGTTGCTATTGAACGCGGCTTGTACGTAGTACGCACGCAGGAATATCATGAACGACGGGAATCATGGAAGGTCAATTAACTACATCCGATAGCGATCAAGCCAATGCATTACGTTCCATTCGGGATCACCGGGCGCTTCCACCCCAATCACCCTCGACGAAGGCACTTCTTACCGGTCACGGTCACATCCACCCTCCTTCCCCTGCTCGCTTCTTGAATCAGAATCATCCAGAATTGACCGATCCGGGACCAAGCGTTCACACTTCTTCTCCTTCGGGCTCCATTGCTAATCCCCTCACGCTATCTGGCCACATAGACGCGACTCCCTTACCAGGTTCCGAGTCAAATTTGGCCAGCGGAAGTGATTTGCACGCTGTTGGCTTGCACTTTCGCGAGGGCTCAGGCAATGCGCGCAAGGCCAAGGCCGCCATACGTGCTAGAGATCCCAAGGGCAGCGAAGAGCGCCTACTGTCCCCATATTCGTACCCCCCCTCTCCACGCGTTACCTTCTCTGAACGAACAAATAATCTTCAGCATCACGACTCTTACGACCATGCGCCTATCTCGGCGCCTACATTATTCTCGCACGACGCGGCTGCGCTCTCTCTACCTCAACTTGACAAGTATATCTCGTCTTTGCCCGTTCCTACATTTTCCTCGTCTTCGCGGACCACAGCAGGTACGAAGAACGAGAAGTTCGTACCACTCGATCGCCTGGCAGCCACTGGGAGGAGCATCAAATCCCTTGAGACGAATTACAAAAGGAAACCTATCTGGAGAAACTGTAACTCGATACTCGGCGGCCTGGTGAACATAGTAATAGGCATCACGGTACGTAAGCTCCATGCAGCCGTCCCTTCACTACTGGATATTTCCTAGGGGTCCAGTGCTCTCGCCACGTTTTATAGTTTGCAAGGCTTGTTCAACACTGTTCAGATATTCGCATTGATTTTATCAACAATCGGTGCGTGGACTACCACGCTTCATTGTCGTCCCTCATATTCTATCATCTAGTTCCTCACAAGGGCCATAATGTGATGTCTGATTGGCGGCAAGTATTCTTAGGGACAATGTCAGTGCTCACAGTCAACCGTAAACTAGTCATTGACCTGGATCAGACCGAACATCTTAGCACTCAACTTTGCATCGACACTTATACAATCCCTAATCCTTCTCATTATCTTGATGACATTTACTGGGTTGCTCTTATACGGGTTTCATGTCTCAACCGCCCCTTGCAAACTCTATGGTCGCTTCGAGGGCTTCCAACAGCCAGACAGGGGCGGTAGACGAGGCCTCGTTATCACTAGTTTTCTACTAACTATCCTATACCTCCCTCTAAGTACCATGGCTGTCCATGTCATCACCTGGTCCGATGATCTCTGGCCTGTTCCCAACCCTTACTTGAATTCCACAACTAATCCTCCCACCGTCGTTCCGTTGGGCCCTTCGGACCAATTTCGAGATCCTCTGGACTTCTGCTATACCACCACGATGAAGAAGAATGAAATCAATTTTGCCCCTGCGGTTTTCATAATGGCAATTATTATACTCTCTGCCGTACGTTGTGGACCAATCATTCCTCATCAGGCTGTGGTGCTGAGTTCTTCTAGCTGACGATTTCATACCCTCTCTTCCTGAGATCGGTTATCAAACAATCCTTACCAATTGTTGACAAGTTTACAGAACTTGGAAAACCAAGGAGCATCAGTGACATAAACCGGGAATATCAGCGGCTTCTTGAGCGGGATCAGAATCCTTTAGCTTTCCTATTCTCCGGTATGCACATATCATAGTGTCCATGACTTATTGCTGACACCTTCAACACAGGCTTCCGACGCGGTTGGGGAGCTTACGAGTCTCTTTATCTCTTCATGAAGTTTACTGCATTGCTAATCGTCGCGGTGATTGATCCCAATAACTGCTTCTTCCGCACCTTCTCTAGGACGCGGGTTATTATCATTCGTCAAGTGCTCCTCGTGCTCGTAACAATGGTATTCTTCACAATCCAATGGATGTTCTCGCCTTTTCGGGATCCAGTGAACAACGCTAGCGAGTGGGTATCCAGACTAAATTATGTGTTGACGTCCCTTGTCGCACTACTTGTCGCACTCGGCGTGCCCGGCAAGGATATCATCAATGGCCCAATACTCTATGCGTATGTGCCGACAGCATTGTGATTACTTCGCTGTGTAACGCGATGGCAATACAGTATATATATTTCCACCTATAGCTTCACAATTTGTAGGTCTCATATATAAAATCAACTCTTGGCTCACTGAAGACAAGATGATAGACTTTGCGATCATTAACTTGGAGATCGTTCAACGTCTAGTGAAAAGTGAGTTCATCAGAAGTTAGCCGGTAGGGTTGCTGAATTGTTCCGGAAGAGCTGGCGGGACGAATCGATTTCAGTACGTCTTATCTCCATATCGTTTCCCAATTCTACCTTGACACTAATGCCACAATGTATAGGTATAGACATATTTTCTCCCCAGTGAGTCGTCATGTCGCGGACTGTGCATTTATTGACTTCTTTCAGACTCGATATATCATCATCGTCGCCACACACGAGAAGACGCATCTGGCAAGAAGCTATCACTGCTCTATTTTTGACCAGTCAGGAATGCAAGATCCCCGATAAACAACCTATGTGCTATATTAAAGCAAGGGATTCAGAGTTCCCTCCATACCTAGTGAACTTTCAAGGCTCTCCGGGAGAAAGACACGTTGAGAATATCAAGGTGAGCAGGAATGGCTCTGCTGCTTGTCAACTTGTAACGATTGTAATTCTTGAAGATCTTGCGGGAAATCGGCACAGCGACTTACAGTGAAGCTTTAGAAAGCGTACAGGGCCCTGATTCTCGTCTCCCGCATATAGCAGAGCAGATTCAGCGGAATTTCGTTGGACCAGACTGTTATTGGAGAAGCCCATCCAGGCAACTGTCCCCAGGCTCCACCAGGTATTTTGGGAACGCTTGGTGGCTGCCGTTCCCGCCTACCCTGGTCTGTTTCTGCATGACGACTAAATTTTGTGTATTCTCATGCTCCGCCCCAGGTCCTTCGCTATGACGATGGTCCCCTCGTCGTACTGAATGGCCTATCCGACCTCCAGCAGTACGTAGCCCAGAACTCCGATTCGGAGATCCAGCGAAGGCGAGAAATTCGAGTGGCATTACGGGCTCTAGATGGCCAAAAGATCTATTGGCCATATCTGCACGTCGACGTTAGTCCCCCGTCTAGTTTATTCCTGGATGAAGGCTGACAGGCTCAGACTAATGATCCGAGTATGCCCTGGTGCCCACGTGGCATGCGGTACAAAGCGCAGGCTTCAACTCACTACGAAAGTGGGACACTGAATATCAAGCGAAAGGGCTACCTGAAATGGGAAGGCCTGCAACTCGGAAGTGGGTTCGATGTGGAAATTGTATATGACAAGCACGTCAGAGTGGATGGAGGGTTCGTTGGGATCAACGACGAGTATGATCTCACACCGGCGCTCGCGCGGTTTCTTGTCCAGAACCACGCACTTATCCATTCTCGAGTGAGCGGGATCGAAGCTTTATTGTCTGGTTACCGCCAGTTCTACCAGCGGGAATGCCGGTCGAAGATGGAAGTGCTGTCATATGGCTTCCTTCTACGCGTTTACGACCATCCGAGGGATCCAGAGGGACTCGCACAAGATTCCATCAAGCATGAGCGCGACCTTCGCGTTAGGCAATTGCTCGTTGGTAACGAACCAGCCTTCCGCATAAACTATGAGCGCCTGCTCGCTGTCTCGACAACTGAACTCGCGACGTGGTGGTACATCTTTTGGGTTTGTCTTGATCTAGTCACTTTAGTGCCTCCTTAACTGTATCTTCTTAGGATGATTTCTGGAGGAGAAACTGGGATACCATCAACCAGCTCAGAAAACACGCCCCAGACTTTGATCCGCATTATCCTTCATCTATTGCCTACACGCCCCTACCTCGTGCCGCTTTGGAAAACTTCCTGACGCAGCGAGGCTTGCTTCATAAGAAACGGAAACGAGGCGACTTCATCGACAATGGTTTTCTGAACAAGGTATACATCCGCATGTACGACATTGTCTTCCACAGATCATCAGAGGTGAATCGAAAACAGTGCGCAGTCTTATTCTCCAGGATTGACTAAGCCATGTAGGCCAACATATTTTATCTCGGCTACGATACGCGTAAGGTCGACATGGAAGATGTTGATATTGAAACACAAGTTCCCTTCTCTACGCTCGGTACCGGCGGTGGGACGGACCACGACGACCCAGTCGTCCGACCCCGACCAATGTTCCGCTGGGAGGGAATTCTCAGCGATCCTCTGGTGAAGAAACCACCTGGCCACAACCTCCTCTCGAAGTTGGGCGTCTGGCTGGGGTTGACACCGTTTTGGAGAACAGGTAGTGGGTCGCTGGGAGTGGCATTGGACGTCCACTTAGAAGGGGATAAGTACGTCCTATCGGACAGCTTGTACGACGACTCGCAGAGTTAGGTGGGGGGTGATCACAGGTACTCCTCCATTGAATAGAATGCCGGTTATGCCAATTTTTGGCGCTTTTTTACTGGCGCGTTGTTGTCTCCTGAAACGTTACGTTTCCTCGATGGTTGGGAAGTCGGCGCTGAAGCTGACTCGGTCAATCGAGAGAAAGGTCGTGATTTTGTTTCCTTTTGGCTCAGTTTTTTCCGCTTCTTCTCTATCACCTTTTTCACGGCGCGCTTGCCACCTTCCGCAGCCATTGCATCATATCGAGCCTTGAGAAGCACTTTCTTTTTCTCAGCTGTTTGAAAAGGGTCTCTTCTCAAAAACGATTACTGAAGATAAAGAAAAACGACACACTGTTCTTCAACCAGAAGGGCTTCTTGCCTTGTTGCCGCTTATTCCGCTCTTCCTTCACCATGGCACTTAGCGCTTCCTGCTCTACTCTTTCCCGCTTGTCCCTATTGACGAAACTCTCTGCTCGTTTGACAGCGAGCGCAAGTCGCTCCACCTCTTCCTCCCGCTCCGGACGAAGATGCTGAGGGGAGGAAGCAAGAAGCTTGCGAGCACGTTTGAGGTTGTCGCGCAACGTCGCGAGCTCGCCTTGACGCATGTCCGATATGAAGTTGTAGTGATTTTGAAACTTGGTTGCGTCGAATTCCCCACTTAGCCGCGAGAACCGTGGATCGCGAACTTCCTGTGGTGGAATGAAAGTCAGTGCCTGGAGTACGTACGTAGCACGGAATATAGGATAGCTTACCATTTTTTTAACCTCTACGACTGTACGGCGACGCGAGACCGGTCGCTTGGATGTGACTTCTGTCGGCCTGGTGAGAGGAGAGCGACGATTGAGGAAGGAAGGTTCGGTAGGAAAAGGGACATTTGGGAAAAAACTCACGCGTTCTTGCTTTTCCGCGCGGTGATAGTGGTGCCTCGCTTTGGCTCCTTTTCGCGTGGTCCATCGTCATGCCTGCTCTCCTCGCCAGAGTGATCACCGGATCGTTGGTCTTCGCTGGAGGAAGAATCGTCGCTCTCTGAGTCCTCGTGAGTGCGATCGAGAGTCCGCTGGGCCTTACGGAGAGCTCCGAAAGATAAAGATCTTAGAGCTGGAGAGTATTCGTGTTAGTATGTAACTAGAAGGGTAGATGGGTTAAGACTACCGTCTTCCATCGGAATGGGCAGCCAAAGTGATTGAAGGGAAGGGTGGGAGTCCTCGGTCATACGGCTTATGAAAGCCATGCACGTGACTTGGACGCGCCAAGATGTTTGTTTGTTGAGTGGTCAGTTACCACTTGTAAGTTACGAGCATTATTTCTCAACATCATGTCTGGCGACGAGTTTGACCGCCTTCCCGACCCTTTTTCCGGAATTGACTGGAATACTATACCCGGACTCTCTGTTACCCCTCTTCCATCTCACTCTGGCCCTTCAATTTCCGGTGGCACCCCCGCCGTGTTGCCACCGAGACATTTTACAACCCCTGGAGCGAATTCGACCTCTGCGTCAACGCAGTATTCATTCGACGAGATAGATGCAGCATTCCTAGCTGAGGTAGATAAAGTGGAACGAAGGCTACTACAACCGCAGGAGGCACAATCAGGAGGCACGTCAAGCAAAGAGGGAGTGTCGACACACTCTGGTAGTAAAGATGAAGTGACATCTCGATACTTTCACGGTGGGGACATCCATGTATGCTTTTTGCCATCGCACCTCTTATCTCTTGGTAGCAACAAAGGGGTGTGCTGAAGAAGACCCAGCACATGAAAGGATAACGAGTATGCAACCTCACGCCGAGGCCAGCGGGGATGACGCTTCACGGATCCCAGAACCAGAGAACAAGTTGGCCAAGGTGGTGCATGCGTTGTCCTCGCCGTCTACTCCCGAACCAGGCCCCAAAAGGCATAAAGGGAAGCAGAAAGAGTCCCACGTGGTGATATTGAAGGAGTTTCTAAACAGTTTTGAAGATGAGATGATTTGTTCCATGTCAGGATTGGACTGGCCTCTTGATAAGCGCGTTCTGACATTCACACTTCTAGATGCTGTGACATCTTGTAAGGAAAAACGTGCTTCTACTCGTGATCCAAACGTTATGATATAACCGCAGCGCTTTCGCTCACTTGGGTAACCCATGTGGTCATACTTTCTGTGGAGAGTGCGGGTGGAGCTGGATCAAGAAAAATGTGGGTTTCCCCGAACCGTTCAATCCCTGCTCCTTACGCCCCGCAGAAGCAAGCACCTTCTTGTCCAATATGTCGGGCCAGCCTTTCGGGGGATGCTCCTTTGATCCCCAATTTTGCTGTGGACAGCGCCGTTGAGAAACACGTGCAAGCCCTACGTACGAACGGAGTCGAGGGATGGGAAACCAGTGAATCAAAGTTCACTGAATGGCAAGCGAGAAAAGCGTGAGCATGGGAATTGACTCGGATCAATGGTTCCCATCACTTACCTACACGCGACTGAATGCAGGAAATGGAAAGAGAACTCCACCAAGTTCACGGCCAGAAAGAGTGTGACAACAAGCCTCTCCGCCGCCGTTGCGTCCTATGCGCTGGCCAGTGTCTCAGCCTATATCGAGGAGGAAGCGGCAAACTCGAGTAGCAGAAGCCATAATTCTGACATGCGACGGGAACAGAGTCGAAGGAGAGCACACGCCAATCACCACCATCACAGAAGGTCAGGGGGAAATCGACCAAATCGTGTTGAACGCCATGATGGCGGGGCAGGGGAGGGATCACGGATGCGGCGATCTAGACGAAGGAGACGAGAGCGAGAGTAGACAACGCGGTAGCCTCGCGTCGAGTGCCTGCGCTTGTCCACGTTTTTAGAGTATTGCTTTAAAAGTCGTGTGCCATCAGGGTTCCAATCTTGCTCCATTCACACTCTCAATGTTCTTTCCCCCGCTCGATTCAACCGTCGTAGTCGATATCCCGTCGAATGCCCGAGCAGGTGGTGTCTCTCTCCTGTTCAGGGCACGCGCAGGTTCTACTTCTGCCCTAGAACAACTCAAGCGAGACGGTGTCAAAGTCCAGGCTTGGACCAATGCCCCCGTGCTCAATGGCCCTGCCGAGGGCGTATGGGGAGCATACAGTTTTGAGGAAGCACCGGTTGCTACCCCTGCAAAGTTGGACGATTCCATCGTGCCCTTCTCCCTCCCACCTCCAACAGAAGATAATGTCGTTGACGAACCCTACACATCGTTTTTAACTCTCAGACTAAAGGCTCTACCTCAATCTCAATCAGAGAAACAGTTCCAGGTCACCTACAGGCTACTGTATCCAAATGGCGAGATCAAGTGGCTCGGGTACCCTGGCCGCGACCTTCGCTGCGTCCTCAAGAAGACAGACCCTTGGCTTGCTCCTCCCGCGCCAGCAGATCAACAGTCGAGAGATGCTTATCGCATATTCTCCTCCATCACTATGAAGGAACTGTGGGGATGCTGGGCTGTTGGCCCCCGATAGTCCGTGCTCGATCTCTCTCTTATGCTCTAGCTGACGGTGCTATATACGTAGCGTCAAGTACTATCCCAAGGGAAGTCCGACGGACTGCGAATCGGCATTCCTCATCCTCGTCCCAAGACTCGGTCGTACTACGTTTGCGTTGCACCAACCCATCATTCTTCACGGCGCAGGGCTGAAGCTCGATTCGTCTGGCGTCGTGACATGCCGAGCCTACCCCCCGACTCGCGTGTACACTGCCATCACATCCGAAACCGAATTGTCGTTTGCGATTCCTGACTTGGGCCTTCACTGGTTTGGCGTCAAGGAGGGCTACGCTTTCATCACCTCCGCCCCGCCGGAACAGCCCATTAGCATCCACGCCGTGCCATTGTTCATCGACCCCGCAGTCGCCGCCGCCCAACGCCCGACAACCGTGAGCCTCGACCTCGCCTCGCACGGAATCCTGGCGGAACAGTCGCGTTACGTCGCGTACAGTCACTTGTCAAACGAGGTGCTGGATTCCGGCAATTGGGGGTCCCGTCAATTGCACCTGTCTGTCGGGCGCTCCGGTGGTTCATGCGTAGTCAGTCCGGTGCATACTCTGTCCACCAACAAGCCCTCACCATTTGGTAAAGCTCCGTGGGGAATCGCATACGTGACTCCGCATGTCTTGGTCGCGACCGACCAGGAGGAGAAGGACTCAGTGGCCGAGGCCGAGACGAGCAAGCCGGAGCATGATTCCGAGAAGACGGAATTGTTGAGCCGAGATATTAGACCACTAGCACCACCATTGCTACCATCCTCGAGACCACCTGTAGTTACGACAATTTCCCTCAATCCGCGGCGTACTCTCGCATTCCTCATTCCGTTAATTTGGCGCACACTCGGACTGTTATTACGGGCGCTCATCATGCGTCTATTCGCGATCATTGGTCTTCCCCTTTCGCCTTTCGTCTCGTACCTTCACCCTGCACATCCAAAGGGCGAAGCCATCGAGACGCAAGCCCGCCCCCGGCTGGTCGAGTCCAAAGCGAGACCCTCTGCGGTTGCAAAGGCTGAGAAGGGCTCAGGGCCTGGTGAAGCTAAATCGGATTCGACGACAGAAGTTCCTTCCGCTGTCAGATTTGACAAGCGGCGAGCGTCACGGGTTTTCAATTTACCTAAGGGTCCTTTCTCACTGCTGGCACATACCGAGCGTGCCGTGGACACGGATGGCGACGACGAGAAGGCGCGGTCCCAATTCCCAGAAGTGGTCCTCAACGGCGAACGTTTGGACTTGAAGATTACCGCTCTCGGCCATGGTTGGACTATGATGCAGAGCAAGGCAGACGTTAACGGCGGGAAGGTGGAAATCTACGATACGGAAACGTCAACGGAGGATGGACGTTCTCATTGAGGAATGTATGATCTCTGGCATTGTTCGCGTCCATTGTTGCGGTTCATTTTCTGGACTATTTAATTATGCAGAATATGTTCTGATATACGATTGAACCTATATCATGTATTACGTTCCCTATTACATTGTATGTACGTAGTCACCCACTATCCAATCCAATCATTAGTCACATCGCATTGCCGGGGACAAATGGGTCACCCATTTTGTTGTGTTCAATGCCCTGTAGTCGCCGACTACATAACAGGACTCGCGTGATCGCCTCCGCCAAATGAGTTCCTTCCATCCGGAGCAAGGGAAGGGTCTATAAACGTCTACGTGTCGGAAGGTGGGCATCATCTCCATGTCTAAAAACAGATTTCATCACCCGAAGCATTTTCCAATGTAAGAAGTATGCTAGTGATACCAGTACTAAGACTAACGTCTTGTTGATACGCTTTTATCAAAAACGCCTTTCACATACAGTCATGTGCCGGTTTGAGGCAACGTCCAAATCATAAAGTTTGATGTATTGACCCTATCATACCCATTATGAAGAAAGATCGGTTCAAGTTGGTGGCCACATGTCTTGACCAGTGATTGTAACGCCATGTCATTACATCGTGGTCTCAACTTGACGGCGTAAGACCACCGTCGTTGGCACACCCATATAACCTTTCAAATTTCATTACCCTAGACCTTGGATATTTCCCGGCGTCTCCAATGGGAAGAAGCCGTGTCGGGCTCTTCTGATAATTCAGTACTACCAGAAACCGCCTGACTGACGATGTGGCCAAGCATCGGGGGGGAGAGTTCGTACTCTAAGTTGCGTATGGCGATCGCATATACGGCTGAAACAACTAAGAATTAGGAAATACCGACGAAGCACGAAATAGGATCAACCTTCTTCGACTTTTCGAAGCGATTGAGTAGTGACCGTCTGTTTCTTGTGCAGGTCATCGATGTAGGGTGCGAGAGTCTCGAAATCTAGAGACTGAGTTTGCGAGATCTAGATGAAAAGTTCTGAATGTATTTTACCGGCCTTGCAACCTCTGACGAATAGGGAAATCTGCGAGGCTTTCATGCGGCCCTTGGGCTTGGAGACCGAAGATATGGCAAGGCGCATCAACTCCCCTGTGAGGTCACATATTCCAAGAATATAGTCTGACAACGGTAATGGGAAGAGCTGTAGATCAACGGTGATTCCCTATCATCAACGCGCCGATGTGAAAGATGATGGCAATACGGGTGACCCACATGTTGGCCGGTATCATCACACAAGTTTGCCTGCACCCGCTCATAAGATACGAGTCCACCGCATTCGACATAATGAACGAAGCTCAGGGCTTCGATGTACTCTTGAAGTCCACTGGATAGATTATTGGCGTAGCGCCAAAAGCTGGGACCGACGAGTTCGCGCGCAACGTTCCTCAGCATCGCACGAGCTTCAGCCAACTTCGTTTTCGCCTCAGCGGCAGCGCGGAGAGAAAGGGCGTGGTCGTCGTCGGACGCCTCGTTCAAAATTCGTTGAAGGAGAAAGATGACTTTCTTCGAGGCGGCAGATACATCTCGGTTTACCTAGATATCCGACAGTAAAAAATAATAATCCAAAGGTCGCAGAAAAGTATACCTTAATGAGACGTTCTCGCCGATCATAGTGATCGTCCAAGTGCTCGCGAAATGCTTCGAAAGCGAAGGGGATCGACTCTGATGTTATCGCGGGAGGCGCCAGTGACAGCGACATCGCGTCGGGAGCGGACACGTGATGGCCGCGACGGTGTTGGGGGAAGGGGGAACGATTCAGTCCCCACGACTACGTACGACACCCATCCCTCGAAATGTCCTTCGCACCGAAACCCGGCTGCCCCATGTGTGGCATCGTATCCCAAGCCAAACGTCAATATGATGTTTTCACTCCGACGACGCCCACTTCACCCCCGCCTTCCTCGCAACCAGACATTCTTTGGCACGACAAGAACTTCACCGCATACCGCGAAAAGACGAATCCCGTCTCGAGCACAGGCCACATAATTATTGCTTTCAAGTGAGCCGCCCTGTCTCCCATGTTTTTTTTTTTTTTTTTTGTTCTCACGGTGTGCTCTCAGTCTCCATGTTCCGTCCATTTACACGCTCGTGTGTCAATCAAGTGCCCTCAGAAATTGATGTTTTTTTTTGATACCCTGGCTTTTTTTTTTAGTCTTCGAGCGATCTCCCACTTCTCTGCGTTGTTCGCGATATGGCTGTCAGGCTACTCAACTCCCTCCTACCCTCGGAAGCATCTGTTGCTTCACCGTCCTCTGCCGTGACTCTGACAGAATTGACACAAGCACGACCATCTAATTTCTGCATAGGCTTTATTACTTCCCCCTTCCGGGACCCACGTATCCCTGTCACCGATCACCTGCACGCGCATGCGTATGTCACTCCTGCTGATAAGTTGGGTTGGTTCCGCGGTATCGCCTACAGTTCTATTGGTTGGTATGACATTGATGACCTCATTGCCGAAATTCGGTGAGTGTCATCGGTTCTTTTTGGCCGAAGAAATGCGGTTTGACCATGACCATGACCTTTCCTATGTGGCGCCCAATAGTGAGTCGGTCTCGAACAATCGCATCAAATCGGGGTACGAAAATCGATCGAATGCACCCATAAATCTCGTCCGGGACGCTGGAGCGAGAGCTGGCACTGCCAACGGACGCGAGACAACGGAAGCGCCAATTGCTTCCCCCGACGACATAGAAGAAGGACCAAGAGGACCCAGCGGTTCCCGCCACTCGGATGGGACCTTGTTGACACCGACCTTGTTGACACCGACTTCTGACAGACCCTAAGTTGTTTGACTTGGCCCGTTTGTCTTTATTTTGGCCCATTTACTGTTGAGGTATTGAGAGGTTTCATTCATGGATTCTTGATATTTATAGTAGAATGACCTCTGAGAACGTTCTGGATTCATTATGGGCCACTGTGCTACACTCCGCGAACATAGGTTCCGTAGTTAAGTCGTTATGAGATTAGCATCGTCAAATCGGGTCAGTATTTTGAGTTTGGAGCGCCCACAGAAGTTATACCCTAAGCATCTGCACATGATCGCCACGGATTAGGGTCTTGAAGTGATGGAAAAGGAAGCTCTACGCACAGTACGATGAACCAGTTAGCAATGTAGAGAGTGCCGCTAGCTGATCCTCAGTGAAGCGCTTCGAGTCCTCGTGCCAAGTATCCTGGTGCGTCTTCTTGAAGTTACTTGCACATTTTTGCACTGTTAGTGAAATCGGTATCTGTACCAAGTCATGTCAGCAAGGTAAGTAGACAGTATAATACCAACAAAGACAGACAGGGTCATACGCATGCTCCGCAAGTATATTCGCGAGCAACTCAGGCATCCAACGCTCCACGGTATACGGGTAGCTATCAACAAGGGCACAAATTCCAAGAATGGCAGCATGGCGCTGGCGAATAGCGGCGTTGTAGACTGGTGATTGTCGGTTGGGAAGTGGCGAACGACTTAGAAGTTTGACGAAGCGATCCTGGAGATGGTCAGGCTGTCTATGCAGAATAAACAAGTGGGGAACTATACCTTCAAAGTTAATTGGCTTCGACGTGGAGAGAGACGCAGGACGCCAGACAGCGTTCTAATACCAAACGATGAGGCTAACGCAGGAGTGGACTTCCCTAAACTCACGTAGCGGCCATCTCCCGGACTTCGACCACCTCGTCATCAAGGCATTTGCAAAGATTCTATTAAATCTCAGCGACGCATCAGTAACGAGTGGATATCATTCTACCAACCTCAAGAATCTCGGTTATTCTAACGTCACTCAGAAGAGGGACTTGGCGGAAGTAGAACACTGGTGAGAAATAAAATGTCGAGTTTAGTCAGTGCAAGAACATAGGTGACGCCAACCTTGAACCAAAGGCAAAGCTTGCACTCGCACTCTCCATGACTACAAATAGATTTAATGAACCTCTGAAACATTGGCCAGAGACTGTCTTACCGGGGAAGTCAGAATCGTGTCAAAGATAGCATTCAATATTGGCCCTATGAGAGGACGCGGCGGTGTTACTCCGCACATACGGACGAGAAGTAGGCGTGCTCTCGAAAGGAGCTCGTCATTATCGTTCACTGAGGAAGAAAGATCAAGCCATGCAACAGTGAATACGACACAAAATACCTTCGGTGAAACGAAAGAGTTCAGGCTATGGTAGATTACGAGCTGTTCTAAACGGCATGTATAACAAGCACTTTGCGTACCATGAGCGGTAGGATATAGTCAAACGCTGCGATTGCGTTTATATCGTGCAGCGTTTGGAATAGCCAACGACATATTGTTGTCGCTACTCTACTCACGCTTGTTAGGGAAAGCCCGGAGGAGACAGGTAAGGGGACCAACTTGTCGTATGTCGATTGGAAGGCACGAGCTCCTGGTAGTCGCTCCGCACGCCACTCCGGGAATCGCTGTACCAGTTCCTGTACACGCGTCTGGTGGTAGATTCCCCTCATGCCTAATATGTCGAAGTCAATCTGCGTCGTCCGGCACTCCCGCACAAAGGCCTCGGCAGTTGGAATCGAGGGCTTCGGTTGGCGCTATCGTTGCGTCAACACTATGCCCCAGTATGTGGTGAATGCTCCCTCCTCACCTTGGTTTTACTGGCGAAGGCAAGAAGCTCGCTGATGTATGCGCGGACCTTTTACCGTAAGGCGGTCACTCATTCTCAATCGTGATGAAATCTAGCGGGGGACGTGCCTCGTCGTGCTCGCTTGATATCTCGGCCCACACGCGTTCAACTGCTTGATCCATCCAACTGGAGAATTTCCAATTCTGTTCTTCATAAAAGGCCCGGAAAAAGCATAGAGCCTTGACGGCATTGAGGGAGGATTCGCCGTTGTAATCGGTAGCGTAGAATTCCTGCACGAGGTAGTCGACAAGGGCTTGATACCGACGAGGATCTCGTTTATGAAACATATACTACGATCTGTCAGAACAAGGGGGGAGTGCGACTCGGGTGACCTACTTCTAGGAACGACGTCCAAACGGGCAATGTATCGGTCTTAATTCTGTTACTGAAGGTAGCAGTTATTAACGGCATGGCCCAATCCCAAAGCTCTTTCTGGCTGTGCATTGGCCAGTGCTTGGCGCCTGGTCCTATTTGAGAAGCAAGTAATACACAGGAAGTGGACCGTACCATTCAGCAGACCTGCAAGAAACTCAGCTGCACCCCTCTGTTTGTTCTGGTCAGGATTCTGGATCAACTCCTCTACCAGGGTTTGGAGAGAAGAAAACGATTCGTTCTCTAATAGCTGAACTGACAACTGCAAGTCAGATAGACACCGGAGCCGCTTAGCAGCTAGGTCAACATACCTATCGACTTAATCGAGGCGACATTGTCTGAAGACACCACTTCAGAGTGTGTTTCAGAGCTGAAGTGTGTCG
>Ga0209488_10001821_pt1 | contig 17994 bp, 9 predicted proteins | sample Rivendell_Oct201_8_FD_188349 | JGI IMG/M metagenome (GOLD analysis project Ga0209488, IMG submission 188349) | Vadose zone soil microbial communities from the Eel River Critical Zone Observatory, Northern California, USA -... | ecosystem: Environmental > Terrestrial > Soil > Vadose zone >...
CAACCGCACTTCAAAGCGTCAAGCTGGAGTTCGCTGTTTAGCGCGTCCGTCGAGCGCACGACCGAGAACCCCACGTTCGCAGCTCGCCTCGCAGAAGGGTCCTGGCAACTTGAGAAGCCGTTGAACAAAGACAAAACACGGAGAATCCAACTGCGCTATCGTTTTCGTCGCACGATCCTGTCCGATCTGTTAATTCCTGGACTCGTGTTACCCCAAGACCAGCGGCTTCGGCTTTCCACACTGTCCGCCACCTGGATTCGCGACACTCGGGACAAACCGTTGGACGCTAGCCGCGGTTTCTACCAGACTTTGGACCTCGGTATCACCCCAAAGGCGCTGGGCTCGAGCGCCAATTTCGCACGATTCCTCGGACAGAGCTCCTACTACAAATCGTTCGGCCCGACAGTGTGGGCAAACAGAATTACGCTTGGCTTGTCCAAGGCGTTCGGCAACAGCGACGTACCTACCAGCGAACGCTTCTTCTCCGGAGGAGAAACCACGCTTCGCGGTTTTCCAATCAACGGCGCCGGACCGCAACGCACGGTCCCTGCGTGCACGAACCCGGCTGACCCGTCCACGTGCGTAAATCTTCAGGTGCCTGTAGGAGGCCGTCAGCTCTTCATCCTCAATTCAGAATTGCGTTTTCCTTTGGGAATAAAAGAGGGCTTGGGGGCTGCCATTTTCTACGACGGCGGCAACGTCTATGGCCCGATCAACATTAGCCATTTCGTTCAAAATTACTCAAACACGGTAGGCGTGGGACTCCGATACAAGACTCCTGTGGGTCCCATCCGGTTTGACATCGGACGAAATCTTAACCCTATTACCGGAGTGACGGCTACCCAGTTCTATATCACTCTGGGACAGGCTTTTTGAAACCGAAAAAAAGGTGCTGCTGTGGCACAGGAAAGAAAACGGAAAAGAAAACTTGTTTGGATAGCAGGGATCCTCCTGACGAGTATCGCGGCCCTCAGCGTGGCCGGATATCTTGCCCTTCGCAGCCCGAGATTCCACCGCTACTTACTGGCCCAAATTGAAAGACGAGCAAGTGAGGCCACGGGAGCAGAAGTGCGAGTCCAGAATTTTGTGCTCCACCTCTCCCGGCTTTCCGCTGACGCCTACGGAATTACAATTCGCGGCAAAGAGCAGGCATCCGCTCACCCCCTGGTTGCAGCGGACCAACTCGGGATTCGGCTGAAAATCATTTCGCTGCTACGCAAGAAGGTTGATCTGAACGAAATCATCCTTCGCCATCCAGTAGTGAATCTGCAGGTCAGCAAGGATGGCACTACGAATCTTCCGGCGATTCCGCAATCGAACACCTCCAGCGATCCGTTCGATCTCGGAATCCAACATGTACTGGTCGAACATGGCGAGATTTATTACAACGACGCCAAAACCCCACTGGACGCCGAGTTTCACGATTTACAACTCGACGTTAAGGCTCAGCTCAATGGAAAAAGTTACGATGGCAATATTTCCTATCGAAGCGGACGCATCCAGTATGGCGACACCAAGCCCCTTCCCCACAATCTGACTGCCAGCTTCACCGCGAATCCTTCCGAGTTCACACTGAAGCCCCTGGTTCTCAAAGTGGCTTCCTCGACCATCGAATTGCAAGGACAAGTACGCAATTACTCGCAACCGTTCGCCAGCGCGTCTTACAAGATTACGCTACATCCGCAGGACGCCAGGCCCATCCTTAAAAATGCTTTTATTCCCGCTGGTGAGGTAACGTTGGCGGGTTCTCTACGCTATCAGCAGCAGGACAACGTACCTCCCATACGCGCGTTGGTTTTGGATGGCGTCTTGAAAGGCCGCGAATTAGCAGTCAGCACAGCCGAACTCAGCACGCTTGTCCGCAATATCCGCGGCGAGTTCAAGCTTTTCAACGGAAACCTCGATGTTCGTGGACTCGAAGCAGACCTCCTGAACGGGCATGTGACGGCGACGGCAACCATGCAGCATCTTGAAGCCAACTCAATTGCCAGCGTCCGCGCATCCATGCAGGCGATCTCCTTGAGTGCCGCTAACGAGGCCTTACGAACCGCGCGTTTGAACGCGATGCCGATAGACGGACACATTAGCGGAACCGCTGAAGCTGCCTGGGCCGGTGATGTCAAAAATATGAAGGCTCGTTCGGATGTCACTCTGAATGCTGGTCTCACCCGCAGCCGCACCGGGTCTACACCGGTTCCCGTCGATGGTGAAGTTCACGTGAGCTATGACGGCCGATCCGCAACGGCGACATTGACCAACACATACGCGTATACGCCCCGGACGCGTGTAGAGATAAACGGTACTGCGGGCAGCAAGAAGATCGCTCTCAATGTACAAGCGCACGCGGCAGATTTAACCGAAATGGATGCTCTCATCGCCGCATTGCAGAACGCCGGGCCAGAACAGCCCGCAAGCACCGCGCCTGCACGTTCCGTCATTCTAGCCGGTGCCGCCGATTTGCAGCTACTCGTCGAGGGCACTATCAATGACCCTCATATTGGGGGCCATCTGGCTGGCCGAGATCTTCAAATCCAGAATACCCAGTGGCGGAGCTTGGAACTAAAGCTTCAAGCCAGCAAATCCGGCATCTCGATCCGGAATGGCTCTCTTGTAAATGGGCAGCAGGGCTCGCTCAATTTTGCTCTGACCTCCGGCCTGGAAAACTGGCACTACTTGCCGTCGAGTCCCGTCACTTTGCAGGTGAGTTCGCGGGATCTTGCGATCGATCAGCTACTGCTGCTCGCCAGGCTTGACTATCCTCTTTCCGGCAATCTCTCAGTCGATCTCTCGATGCATGGTTCCCAATTGAACCCCGCCGGAAAAGGATCACTGCGGTTGACGAAAGCGAATGTGTACGGCCAGTCGCTGCAACAATTGTCGGTTCAGTCCGAGGGAAATGGCGACAAACTTACATCTTCGCTGGAAATGAACATGCCGGCGGGCTCTGTTAAAGGCAATCTCGTTCTGTACTCGAAACGCAAAGGCTACGAACTTCAACTCAACGCGCCAGCCATCAACCTAGCCCAGCTCCAACCGGTGCAGGAAAGAAACCTAGGAGTCGCAGGGATATTAACTGCCAGCGCGAACGGACACGGGACCATGGACGATCCACAATTAACATTCACCGCTCAGATTCCTCAGCTCCAGGTGCGCCAAGCGAGTATTTCGAGTATCAAGGCAAACATCAACGTCGCTAATCGCCAAGCGCATTTGGACCTGGATTCGGAAGTTCTACAAACCTCCGTGCAGGCGCGCGCGACCTTGAATCTCACCGACGGACACTACACCCGCGCAACCGTGGATACGAAAGGAATGCCCATCGAGGGCTTCCTGGCACTGTACGCCCCAGCCAAGAGCAACGGGCCGCGCGGCGTCGTGGAAGTGCATGCGTCTGCCGAAGGACCGTTAGACGACAAGAATCGGATGCAAGCGCAGGTGATCATTCCAACTCTAAAAGCTGAGTACCAAGGTTTGCAGATCGGGAATGCGCAACCCATTCGCATCCATTACGCCAATTCTGTTGTCGCACTCGACCCGGCGGACATTTCCGGAACCGACACGACTTTACGGCTGCAAGGTCAGCTTCCATTGCATGGCGCCGCACCTGTGACGCTGTCCGCTATAGGCACTGTGGATATGCAGCTGCTGCGTTTCTTTCAGAGTGATCTTCAGAGTTCAGGGAAGCTGCAGCTCGATGTTCGCGCCGCCGGTCCAACCGATCATCCAACCGTCCAAGGGCAGCTGCGTTTACAGAACGTCTCCGTGATGCACGCTGATGCGCCTATCGGAATGCAAAACTTGAATGGAGTCCTGGAGGTGAGCAGAGACCAAGTCACGATCACCCAACTTACTGGAGAGTTGGGAGGCGGACAGATTTCCGCCCGAGGGACTATAGGATATCGTCCACAGCTTCAAATGAACGTCGCTCTTCAAGCCAAGAACGTTCGCATCCGCTACCAGGACGCGATCCGGACCGTTTTGGGGGGTGATCTGAACCTAATCGGTACGAGCCAGGCGGCGAATCTGAATGGCCGGGTACTCATCGACAGCTTAAGTTTCACCCAGAATTTCGACTTGGCAACATTCGCGGGGCAAGTTCAATCGGGTCCGGAATCCGCGCCCAGCGAAGGCATAGCTAACAAGATCAAGCTGGATATCGTCGTGCAAACTGCTCGCGACCTGAACCTTACGAGCAGCGCGGTAAGCCTGCAGGGGCAGGCGAACGTCCACGTTGTCGGCAGCGCCGCAGATCCCGTGATCCTCGGAAGAACGGAGTTTACGGCTGGCGATATATTCCTCATGAACAAGCGCTATCAGATTGAGCGCGGCGTCATCCAGTTCTCGAATCCAAACCGCACCGAACCCGTGCTCAACTTACTGCTCACGACCACGATCAACCAATACAACCTGAGCCTTACGTTTCGCGGACCGCTCGACAAAATGCAAACCAGCTACGTCTCCGATCCGCCTCTGCCGACGGCCGACATCATTAATCTCATTGCCCGAGGACAAACCACCCAACAGGCCGCAGCTTCGCCGTCCAACCTCGGAGCAAGTTCTCTTCTGGCGCAAGGTGCAGCAAGTCAGGTGAGCGGTGGAGTCCAAAAGCTCGCCGGTCTCTCGAGCTTGTCGATCGACCCGACGTTAGGCGGCAACAACTCCGATCCTGGCGCCCGTATCGCGATGCAAAAGCGAGTTACCAACGACTTCTTGTTCACTTTCGCGACCGACGTTACCTCCACACAGCGAGAGCTCATACAGGGGGAATACCAGTTCACTAAGCGTTGGTCCGTTAGTGTGACGCGGGATGAAAATGGAGGGTTCGCAGTCGACGGTAAATACCACAAAAGGTATTAGACTCGCTAGTTGCGAACCCGAAGCCGTACGTGAGTCACGCCACCCGAAAACTCCGCAGGGATGCTCGAACATCACCGCCGCTCTTGTCAGGTACGATAATCAACTCTAGTATCCCCACTTCCGAGAGGTGAACGCTGTAGTCCTCATTCTCCCGCACTGAACCTCCAGGACTAAAATTCCACGGTTGCCGTACGATTTCACGAAACGAAGATTCCTGGCCCCGTGACCATCGCAAGACGAACTCTTGGGTGCGTGCGTTTTCGCTATCCTCAAAAACCAGCCAGATGCGCCTCAATGTTTGAGGCTGGTCGAAAATCATCCGGACTATCTGAGTTCCCGGATTGGCCGCTCGCCAACCCCGACTCCCCCCTCAAAGCGGATTCGATTGGATAGCCAGGCTGTTCCGATGTCACTTCAACCGAGGCTATGCGGTCCATGTCCAACCAAACTTGATCGGAAGCCGGATCCGTCTGCGAAACAGGAGCAATGAGGCTTTTACGCACGTTAATTATCGTACCCGCTGAGGATCGACCACGGGCTCGCCGTGATTTGGGAGGCCGTTCACCCGAGCAATGATCTGATGACTTTGTTGGTCAACGACCTGAAACTCTCCCGGCCACAACGAAACAAGCTCTTGGATACGACACTCGGCGGTGTTTAGGTCAGAGACGGCCTCAAGCCAAGTCGCGGATTTATCGTCCTCTTGTCGCACAATGTCGTAATGATGCAATTTCATGTCACAGAACCTCATGATGGACGAGCGCTCGCCTAACATCCTCGCGGCGGGCACTATCAAATTCTGATCGAAGCTATTCGCGAATCGCATGTATCTCTTCATTGGTGCTCACCAGGCTGACGAGAACGTGTTTAGCAGTCAGGTCAAAAACAAAATATTCGCCCGGATTGGCCGAGGCCAGTTGGCCCAAACGAGAGCGCGTGGTTTCGAGATCCGCGACCGCTTCAAAGCCACACGGGATTCCCACGAAAGTCCGTGGTAAAAAGATTGAATCTCGGTAGGCACATGTGGTGTATCAACACCTTAACACCAAGCAATTGCTGCATTCGGTATGCCATCCGCGCTAACGCTTGCGTTTTGTGTAGCTTGGTCAATTTGCTTTTCTCTGCCACGGGAGTGCCGGTACCGACATATTTGCTCGATTCGCAGCCTGAGCTTGTACGATTTACCAGTTATCGGCGAGTTTTCGTTCCCGACCTTTGGTGCTGAAACGACCGCCTTCGCGTCACATACTCGGTCCCAACCCTGCGCATCGAACTGGAAGCGCAGCTGAACAGACTCGACGTGCTCATGGGCGAACAGCCCGGAACCTATGCCGCCGAACTCGCGAAGCCAACCGCGATCCCCGCAATTGGACGCCGACCGCCAACTTCTCGTCGCTCGCGACGAACTCGAAAGCACCCGGGCGGATGCGGCGCGAGCCGCCGTGCGCACGTTCCGCGCCCTCGGCGGCGGCTGGGACGTGGCGTCTATTCGGAAATCCTAATGACCCGCGAGGCCTCAAGTCCAATGCTGCACAGCAAACCTCTGATTCAGCCGCACCCGCCCGCGCCTCTCCATCCGTTTCTTGCGAAAGGTGGCAAGCCATGAGCTATATCGCCTCGACGAACGCTTGTTCCACGACACTATGCAGCGAACAAGCTATGGCCTGCCTGCGCTTTCCGTGCCGTTTACCTTTAGCTCGGAGCAGCTACCGATCAACGTCCAGTTGGTCTCCAGATGGCTGGATGAAGCGAAAATTCTAAGACTCGGTTTGCTAATCGAGGCGAGGAACAAGGTCAACCATCGCCGGCCGAATCTCTAAAAGCCAGGATTGGCTGCACGTTTCGCGTCTCGTATGAAACTGAACGGTGAAACTTTGAGTGGCGGTTTTCCAAACCGCCACCGTTCCGGAGGTTCTCACGCATCAAATCTGAGTACGATAAATTGGGGTACTCGGAACAATTGTCTAAAAGACCGCGGTAGACAGCGCACCTGTTTGTCGGGCAGGCGCGTCCCCATCATCACTTGAACCCAGGACCTCCTGATAAGGGTTCAGGTAGACAGAGCTTCCGCACCTGATTTAATCTCTGCGAGTTGTCGATCAAAGCGGAGCAGCGGACAACAATCTCGTTGTTTTGTTGGGAGTTACGGCGTGGCATGCCGACCCAAGCATGCCGCTCTGACCGAATCATTTTGGGTAGGTGGTTCGTCTAGCCTCTACTGCGTCCTTACTGAATCGTGGAGTACCGTAGTTTTGTTCTCAAATGTTCTCAAGTTAGACGACAGCGCGAAAACGGGCAAATCAACTGATTGAAAAATCAGAGGATAAAGATGTTGGTGGGCCCGGAAGGATTTGAACCTTCGACCAACGGATTATGAGTCCGCTGCTCTAACCGCTGAGCTACGAGCCCGCCGAGTGATAACGCTTTGATTCTATAATAGTTAGCGGCGCTGGGCGAAGGATTTGATTGCACCGAAATGGTGCAGTGTCATAGGTATCTGCTCAAATCAAAGCAAGAACAAACAGGACAAGTCAACCTCGACCTGCGATTCAAGCTTTCTAATTCTGGCTTGACTTTGGCGCGGCTAGGCATATGGTATCGGTATTCTGCAGAGCTGATTTCAACCTCGCTGGATAGGCTTCACGAATCAGCTTTCGACGACGTGAAACGACCAAGGTTTAGGTTGGACGTTTGGCTCAAAACCTCCGGCTCAGGAGTTCTTCAATGGCACAAACGCCATTCGCAAACCCGGAACTAAAGCTCGAGACTGTGACCACTTCAGAAGAAACGCTTATCCGATGCATCGGCAAGCTGACATATACAAGTTGCGAAGCATTGCGAAGTACGGTACACGGTCTACTTCCTCAAACAAAGCGCCTGGTTTTGGACTTAAAAGACATGACCTACTTGGATAGTTTTGGTCTCGGAGTGCTGGTGGGCGTCTATTTGTCCGCCAAACGGCAGGATTGTCAGCTGAGGCTCATCAATGTGGACCAGCAGGCGAAGAACATTATACGAATTACGAACCTCACTTACCTCGTTGAGTGACAAGGCGAATTCGTGAAGGGCCGATAATGGCGGTGGAACTATTCCAAAGCCAACTTCACTTTGACTGTTCGAAACAAACCAATCAACTAAGGGAACATCGTATGCACCGAAATGGTGCAGTGTCATAAAAGTGTCACTAAGCTTTTCAATTCGCTAGCGGCTGGCCGGAGGCACGATTCCATTCATCCGCAAGTACTCGACCATCTGGCCGTAATGGTCGAAGATATGTTGCGCTCCCAGTACCGCCAATCCCAATCGGGTTGCAGGCGCATCCCCAAAGGGATGCTTGATTGGCGTCAGCAAGTTCTTCTCGTTGATAGAAGAGATGGCTTTGTGCAGGTAAGCAAACGAATCGTTGGCGAACTTTATTATTTCCGTCTTGGACTTGATGGCGGCCGGACCTGACTCCCCCCCGACGTCAACCGGCGGCTTCTCGACCAGGATGGAAGCTCCGGCAATATAATTCACCGCGGCGATATGTTTTAGTTGCTCGGCAAAGCTGCGCACGCCTTTGAACTCCCCGTTAGTTGGCGCAAACGAATATTTATCTTCCGGCATGGCATCCGCAGCGGACATTAATTCCTTCTCCGCTCCCGACACGCTATCATTCAGCACTTGCGCCACGTTGGCATTTTCAGCTGCGTTGGCCCGCATGGCCGCCATGCCTGTCCACGCCAACATCAGCAACACTCCTAGCCCAATGTTTCTATTTTTCATTAGCTCTCCTTGTGATTAACTCGCCTGCGATTGGCTCGTCAGTTGCGCTCGTTGCTGAGAGCGGTTATATCACAGACTGCGTAGCTGCAATGCTGCAAGGCCGTCTGGATAGAACATGCTTTGGAAAATGCGGATCACGCCAGGTCGTAGACCACCTAGCTGCGGGCATAGCGCTCAGTCTGCGTTGTTTTTTTGTGAGATTAAGGTCATACCTGCAGAAGGCGCGAAATTAAGAATTGAGGTTATCTCCGGCGTAGCTGCGAAATTCCTCTGACGGCACCTAGTATGAACTTTCCCGTTTAGCGTTTCCCCGGCAGTTGGCCAGGCTCATTTGCGGAACGATTCGTACGTGACCGCAAACCCCAAGAATCGTCTAACAATAGCGATATGTTCTCCACGCGTTTAGTAGCCGCTTCCCTAGCTTTGCTACTGACGACAACGGGAACCGGTGGCACCAACCAGGACACGACCCAGCCGCGAAGCATAGCCTTCGCAGGCATTGGTGAAATCAACGGAGACCTTGTCGCAATAAGGGGGAAGATTGGACCAGCAAATAGTCGCATTAGCGAGAACTCGCCATTTTACTTCGACGGTTTTGGTTCGTGCGCTCGCAGGTCCGCGGTCGTGGCATCCAGCTTTTTCAGCATGGTCTGAATCTCGGGATTTGCATGGAAAAGTTTCCACACCAAGCCAGTTCGATAATTTTCAACCATCACGGTAATCGGCGCCTGATTCAGACCCATATAAATTGGCGACCACCAATCCTCATCAAGGTTGTACGCGTCGATTGGACCATAGATGCCCCACGCACGATCGCCCAAATCGCGATAGAAATGTTTGAACGCTGCCATCGCGGCATCAGGCGTATAGGGGAATGACGCCAGTGCACCCGTAGGAGCCAGCGTTCCTTTATCGTCCTGCAGATCCGGCGCCTCGGGGACATAGCCTCGTGGCCCGTCGCTCGCGGTGATGCCCCATGCATCAGCGCCATACGTCTTATGTTTGCCCGGATTGTTGATCGAGTACGCACGGTTGATCAGCGCAAGGTTGCGATTGTTCTCAAAATAATTGGTGTAGAGGTCAGTAAGCGAATGCGGATCGAAACCCAGGTACGAATAATGCGCAAAAAATAACGGTCCGCCGCTGCCAACTCCCACATCCAGCTTGATTCCGTAATACTTGGTTGCGTTTGCGTAGTGCTCGCCTTCTGATGAGCCTGACCACCCTTTGCGGTAAAGCCTGGCCGCTTCCGATTGGCCGGCCCAGCCGGTGTAATAAAGCTCCGGCGCAACGCCATGCGTAGGCGAAGCAATCGCAAGGAGATAGACAATCATCGTTTCATTAAAACCGGTCAGCCGATGATGGATGAACCAGCTCCACTCGGGCGTCCAATGCCAGTACAGCGCGTCGCTATCCTGCGATTTGCGGTACCAGTCCCACTCCACCGTTTCCCAGAGACTTGTGATGCGCTTCGCGAGTGCGATTTCCTGCGGCGTTGATTGATTGAAATACTGGCGCGCAGCGAGAAGTCCTTCGATCAGGAACGCGGTTTCGACTAAATCGCCGCCGCTATCGATTACATCGAAGACCGGCAAGGACTGGCCGGTCGTGCCATCCATGAAGTGTGACCACGCGCCGTGGTAGCGGGGTGCTTTCTCCAGAAACGTGGTGATTCGGCTGAGCCGCTCGACACCCTGTTCACGGGTGATGAAGCCGCGTTCCACTCCCACGACAAGAGCCATGATCCCAAATCCGCTTGCACCGGTTGCGACGATTCGATCGTTGCCAGGAAGACTTTCGCGAATCATGCCCGAGTCGGGATGCGCCCCTTCCCAGTAATAACGGAAACAGGCTTCCTGCAGCATGGCGAGAAGTTCGCCGTCGGTCATGCTGCGCGTTATTGCAGAGGCGATCCCCGAGAGAGCCGATTCGCGATAGTTCGCGTCAGACGCAGAAACCTTGTAATAAGCCTTCTCCCCAACTTTGCCGAGAAAATCGCTGTAACGATACACGCCCGGAGTCTGCATCCCAATCGCCTGGAAGTTCGAACCATCCAACGAACGATAAACAATGAATCGCCCGAGAGCAGATTCATCTTTCCCGTGAACCTCAGGGAGGTCCCAGCTCAGGTCAATGTGGCGTTCATACGCACGCGCCTGGAGATTCCTGGGCGCCGGCGACGCGGACTTGGTATCCGCCGCCGAAGCGGAAGCATTCTCGATTCTGACCTCGTCAACAAATAGAGTATGAGGCGTCGCATCAGCTGCTCCCTGCTCGAAAATCATCGAGCTGAGTCGCTGAACCTCGAATGAAGTTACCGACTCAGGTTTGATGCTGTGCAACGGAATCAGAACCCGCGTCCATTTCTTTGCTCCGATATCACCAGAAAACTCGCCGACTCGGATGGCCTCAGAGAATCCGCGATTGGTGTCATGTAAACGAAGTCCGGGAAGCGCTGAGGCCGCAATTTTTTCCTCCGAGTACAACCAAAACGAAAGTGTGTCCCCTTCGAACAGAATTTCGCGGTCACGAAACTCCATGACCTTGATCTGTGCCGCCCAGGAACCGCCGGCCTTGGACCGCCACGAGATTCGAACTGAATTAGGCGGCGTGAAAAACACGTCAGAACTCAGCCGGAGTTTCTTATCGACAACCTCGAGCGTGCTCGGCTCGACTGCCTGGCCGGACGAATAGTAATACGATGAAGTGCGCGGTCCGTTGTCGAAGAAAACATGGCGATAGTAAGACGTCTGCGCGACGCTGTGCGCAGCTGAAATCAGGGAAAGCGCGGCAAGAACTATAACGCTGACTACATACCCGCCGCGCGAGCCAGCGCCTGCAGCTCGAATTGCAAAGCGATTCATTTCGACTGCACGAGTCGCGCGCATGGATTTTGTTCTCCGGTAATTCCCTGGATCATCTTGGGTTGGTGAGTGGATCCGACTCCTCACGCTCCGGCCGAAGGATCGAAATTAACAATCGTTGACAAGCGAATATTACATGACTATATTCCCGAACAGTAGTACTTAACCGATTTAGCTAATCGTCCGCCGGGAGGGGTCCGGGCTGGCGATCTTCTTAAGGGGTGGGAAAAATGAAAATGGGGAAAATTGTTGTTCAGGGGCTTCTGTTTCTGGTGTGCTTGAGCGTGCTGCTGCCCAGTGCATCGGCACAGTATCGAGCATCCATTCAGGGAGTTGTAACAGACGCTCAGGGTTCGGTCGTGAGCGGCGCCACGGTAACGCTACAGAACGAAGAAACCAACCAAACACTCACCGCCACCACGGATGACAACGGCGTTTATAACTTTGGTTCCCTTCCGCCCAGCCATTTCACGCTCAGCGTGGAAAAGCCCGGCTTCAAGAAAAAGGTTCTCAAGGGCGTTGGCGTAATTGCCGAGCAGGCTAACAGCGTCAGCGTGCAACTGGAGGTCGGACAAGTCTCCGACACCGTGACCGTAAGCGGCGATGCAGTACCTCTAATCGACACGGAGACCGCGAACCTGCAGGGTACGGTGAGCGCGCGCGAATTTCAGACTTTGCCCTCTTTCGGGCGTGATCCTTTCCAGCTCTTGCAACTGGCGCCTGGCGCTTTCGGAGACGGCTCGCAGGGGGCGGGCGGCGGTACCAACAACCTGCCGTCGACATCGCAAGGTGGCAGCGGCGCCACGGACGGCATCTTTAAGATTGAAAACGGCGGCGAGGTCACCGCAGGCGGCCAACGAGCCGGCAGTAACAATTACCAGATTGACGGCGTCGGAGTCACCAGCGTCACCTGGGGCGGCTCATCTGTCATCACACCGAACGAGGACTCCATCAAGGAAGTCAAGGTCGTCACGGATAACTACGACGCGGAAAACGGGCGCTATAGCGGCGCGCAGATTCAGATCATCTCCCAGAACGGCACCAATAATTATCACGGCAGTTTGTTCTTCAAGGCGCATCGCCCAGGACTGGATGCTTTCCAGAGGTACAACGGCTACAACGGCGGGGTTACGAAAGATGCCAGCCGCTTCAACGATTATGGCGCCAGCGCCGGCGGTCCGATTATCAAGAATCACCTGTTCGTTTTCTTCTCTTACGAAACGCTAAGCGACAACGGGCAGCAGGGAACCGGCGGCAATTTTTACGAAACGCCTCAGTTCCGCGCACTTGCGGCTGCACCCAATGCTTCTAAATTCCTCACCTTTCCTGGCGTCGGTCCAAATGGCGGAAGCTTTGTGGAAAAAACCTGCGCCGATGTCGGCCTGATCGACGCGGCAAATGTGACCGCGGCACACCCCGTCGCCAACTGCGCCGAAATCACGGGGCAAGGACTGGACGTAGGCTCTCCGCTCGCCGCAGGAGTCGGGAGTATAGATTCTGGATATAATGGTTGTTATCACAGAGATGCCTTAGGCAATTGTACGCAGATAGATTACGGTACTGGCGGAAATGGTCTGGGCGGCACAAACAACCTGGACGGATCCCCGGACATCGCGTTTTTCACGACAGTACGGCCCGCGACCAGCACGCACCGCCAATACAATGGCCGCATCGATTTCAATCCCACCAGCAAAGATCTAGTCGCGTTCAGCATGTATTACGTACCGAATAGCAGCACCGGCCTCAATGGCAACGGCGATCGTTCAATGAACCTGTTCAACTCTACCTACACCAACCGGGCGGCGACCGTTTTGTGGGATCACACCTTCAGCCCGACGCTGGTCAATGAAGCGCGCGTGAACGCGGCAGGCTGGATCAACAAGGACTTATCCAGCAATCCCAACGGACCATTCGGTCTTCCTCAAGTGAGTTTCAACCCATTCGGCTCGCTCGGCGCGCCGAATGGAGGCGCGCCATTGGAGGGCTACGGTATCGGACCATTCAACGGTTTCGACCAATGGACCTACGCGGCTAAGGACGTGCTCACCAAGGTACACGGAGCGCACACTCTGAAAATGGGAGGAGAGTTTACGCACCTGCTCTCCGTAGATGCTCCCTTCTGGGCCGACCGTCCCGCCTACACCTTCAATAATCTTTGGGACTTCCTGAACGATGCCCCAGTCTCGGCAAACGTTCAGTCCGATCCAACAACCGGCGCGCCTTCCGCCCTGCGCAAGGACCTGAAGGACAACATCATCGGTCTATTCGTTCAGGACAACTATAAGGTCAAGTCCAATCTGACTGTGACCGCGGGCCTTCGCTGGGAATACTTCGGTCCCATTTCCGAAAAGAACGGACATCTGGCTTCCGTGGTACTCGGGTCGGGCGCCAACCTGTTTACAGACCTCAAGGTGCGCACCGGCGGCGGCCTTTACAACGCCAGCACCAACAACTTTGGTCCGCAACTTGGATTCGCGTGGAGTCCCAAAGGCTTTGCTGGCCGTGAATTTGCAAACCGCTTGGTGCTCCGCGGCGGAATGGGTGTAGCCTTCAACGGACTCGCTCAATCAAACTCTCTTGATGGCCGCTTCAATCCGCCATTCGTTGACAATCAGCCGACCCTGCCCTGTCCTGCAGGCCCGGCCGGTCCGGGTTGTCTGCTTGTATACGCAAACAGCTTCCCTGCGGACGTGCACAACCCTAACGGATACGCCGCAAATCCCAATGCCATCGTAACCTTTGGCCCCAATAACCTGCCTGTCCCTGGCAGTGTGCCCATTTCCTTGACCGCCTTCCCGGCCGACGAGCCAACAACCTATACCTATCACTACACGCTCGGCGCTGAATACGAGCTGCCTCATCGCTGGGTTGCCAGTGTCGGCTATCAGGGCAGCAACACCCGCCATCTAACCGAACACTACAATCTGTATAACCCAGGCGCAGCTGCGGGAATAGCTTTTAACCCGCTCGTTAACGGGGTCACCTACTACGCAAACGATGGCAACGCTAACTTCAATGCACTGCTGCTCGAACTGAAGCACGAGTTCGGGAACTCCTTCTTGCTGGACACGCAATATCGTTGGAGCCACACCATCGATTCAGGTTCCAATGCTTATGCCGGCGGTTTCTACCAGTACAACCTGGCCACCGGTTATGCCACGTCCGATTACGATGTTCGTCATGCGTTCAAACTCTACGGCATTTGGAGTCCCAGAATTTTCCGGGGCAGCAACTCCTGGGGGGAAAAGATCGTCGGCGGCTGGAGCATCTCCGGGATTCTCAACGCACACACCGGATTCCCGTGGACTCCGGTTTATAACCTTGGCGATCTGGATGGCGGCTTAGACCCGGTCTATAATTTCGGCCCCGGCGGACAGGGGTCCAGTTCGAATGCTGGCAATGGCCAAATTCTTCCTGCAGCGTATCTTGGAGGATTCAAGCCCGATTATCGCGGCAACGCCACGGTAGCCACCGGAGGGAACGCCTTTTTCACAGCTCCCAACGTTTCTGGCGGCGTTCTGTTTGCTTGCCTCTTTCCAAATCCGGATCCGGTTGCGTGCCCGTTGGGTCAACAGAGTGTTGGCCCGCTTCCGACCGCTCCGGGAATTCATCGCGGTTTTTTCACCGGTCCGGGTTACTTCGACGTGGACGCGACGCTCAGCAAGTCGTTCGGTCTTCCGACCTTCAAGATCATCGGCGAAAACGCCAAGATCGAATTCCGGGCGAACTTCTACAACCTGTTCAACAAGCTGAATTTGTACAACCCGCAAAACAACATTAACGACCCGCACTTTGGCGAAGCACAGAACGCGCTGGGCTCGCGCACCATCGAGATCCAGGCGCGCTTCAGCTTTTAACCCAGAAGGGTCCGGTCCCTAACCCCGGCCGGGACTCTTCACCACCCCTGGGAAGCTGTCAGCTGTGGACATGGATAGGGTTTCCGGGTTTGTTTTACAAACCCTGAGCTAACCAAGTCCCGGTTGACAGCTTCTCTTTTTTTACACCATACTTTTTTGAGGATTCACGCCATTTTTCCCGTACGTATCCAGTCCACTCAATCGTTCCGCCTGGCCGGAATTCTGCTTTCCGTCTTATCGCTGCTCAGCCTGCGCGTTCAAGCCGGTCAGCAATCTCCTCAACCAAGCACCCCTCAATTCAAATCACTCTCGGAACAAGCCGCAAGAGCCAGCAGGGATAACCGCCTCGACGAAGCCGCCGCCCTGTACACAAAAGCATTGGCGCTCCGTCCGCGGTGGACCGACGGCTGGTGGGCACTCGCCACCATCGAATACGACCGCGATCACTACGCGAGAGCCGCTCACGCTTTCGAGAAAGTGATTGCGCTGGACAGCAAGCACGGCACCGCGCACGCCATGCTCGGCTTGTGCCAGTTCGAACTGCATCAGGACGACGCGGCTTTAAAAAACCTGCTCGCTGCGGAAAATATCGGTGTCATCAAGGACCAGCAATTGCGTATCGTGGCGCTCTATCACATGGGAGTGCTGGAGTTGCGTGCCGGAAAATACGGCGCGGCGAAGGAAACTTTCGGGCAATTGGCCCGCGATCATATTCGAAGCAAAGAGCTGACCACCGGCATGGGTCTCGCCGCGCTGCTCATCAAATCCCAGGACGCCCCCGCGGAGGGTACCCCCGCTGCCAGGGTTGTGGAGGGGGTTGGAGAAGCAGAACTGTTTCTGACCGCCAATGACTTCGACCAAGCCAAGCAGAAATATATTCAGTTAATCGGTGAATTCCCGGCCTATCCCAATCTGCATTTTGCTTTCGGCAGAGTTCTGCTGGAAACTCATGAAAACGATCAAGCCATCCAACAGTTTGAACTGGAATTGCAACGCGATCCGAAACATGTCGATTCCATGCTGGAGATTGCGGTAGCGCGCCAGCTCGTTGATCCTCAAGCGGGTTTAAAATATGCCGAAGACGCCGCCAAGCTGGCGCCCTCTCTTCCGTTCGCTCATTACATTCTCGGCATGCTTCGCCTGGACACCGGCGACGCAAACGGCGCAATCCCGCAACTGGAAATCGCCTGCAAGGCCTTCCCCACCGAGGCTGGCGTGTACTTTGCCCTGGGCAGAGCTTACTCGAAGGTTGGCCGCAAGGAAGACGCTGGCAAAGCTCGCGCCGAATTTGCCCGTTTGAATGCCCAGGCTGCAAAACAACCGGTCGGTCCGACAATCTATGGGGAACAAGTGAAATCCCTGGACAAAGAGCTACCTCACTAATGGCTCCTTTCACGATCCGCCCGTTTCAGCGCTGTCGGTGGGATAGGAACGGCTTTACGCGTCGAGACTTCCTGCGAACCTTACGATGGCCATTGGGACTATACGGCGGGCTCGCTCTGACTAGCGGATTTCCGTTCATTCGGGACGCCGCCACTCTTTTCGAACCTCCGCAAAGCAAACCGCCGCTGTTCGAAGAAGTCGCACCATCGAAAACCGGCATTTCCTGGCGGCACGTTAACGGACGCTCACCAGAATACTATTTGCCGGAAACCACTGGAGCCGGTTGTGCCTTCTTCGATTACGACAACGACGGCTGGATGGACATCTACCTCGTCAATAGTGGCAAATGCGATTTCTTCAGTCCCGATCCGCCGCTGCGCAACGCGCTGTACAAAAATAATCGCGACGGTACGTTTACCGACGTCACGGAAAAAGCTGGTGTGCCTGCCGGCGGCTACGGCATGGGCGTCGCCGTAGGCGATTACAATGCCGATGGCTTTCCCGATCTCTATGTCACGCAATACGGCAAGAGCATTTTGTATCGCAACAATGGCGACGGAACTTTCACGGACGTCACCGAAAAAGCCGGCGTCGCCGCGCCCGGCTGGTCTTCTAGCGCCGTATGGTTCGATTACGATAATGACGGCAAGCTCGATCTCTTCGTTTGCCGCTTCGCCGATTTCACCAAGTCCAAGCACGTGTTCTGCGGCAACGAACGCACCGGAAAACGTTACAACTGCAGCCCGCGCAGCTATCCCTCGGCGCGCAGCTGGCTTTTCCACAATAACGGCGACGGAACTTTTCGCGATGTCTCCATGGAATCTGGAATCGCCAAGGTCTTGGGCAAAGCCTGGGGAGTAGTCGCGACCGATATTAACAATGACGGCTGGATGGATCTGTTCGTAGCCAACGATACCGTGCAAAATTATCTCCTTCTGAATGACAAGGGAAAATTTTCAGACATCGGCCTCGAATCCGGCGTGGCGTTCAGCCAGGACGGCCGGGAGCGGGGCGGGATGGGAGTGGATTCGGCGGATTACGATCAAGATGGCTGGCAGGATCTGTTCGTTGCAAACGTGGACCAGGAAATGTATTCGATTTATCACAGCAACCATGATTTGACGTTTGAGGACCTAGCCGGGCGCACGGGACTCGGCCGAACGACGCTTCTAATGAGCGGCTGGGGGGTGAAGTTTTTTGATTACGATAACGACGGCAACATCGATCTGTTTATCGCCAACGGCCATCCCGACGATAAAATCGAGGAG
>Ga0209488_10001822_pt1 | contig 17990 bp, 21 predicted proteins | sample Rivendell_Oct201_8_FD_188349 | JGI IMG/M metagenome (GOLD analysis project Ga0209488, IMG submission 188349) | Vadose zone soil microbial communities from the Eel River Critical Zone Observatory, Northern California, USA -... | ecosystem: Environmental > Terrestrial > Soil > Vadose zone >...
TGCGCCGATCTCCTCCCGTTTTTTTTTTTCTTTTTTCCTTTTCCTCGGGCCCTCAAGACCTGTCTGGGTGCGGTCTTTGCAGGAGGCGGGCGATCTGCATTTACGAGCGGGAGAGAGGGTGCTCGTGACGGAACAGACGTCATCAGATTGGTGCGCACGCCCCCGCAAAGTGTCCAAACCCTGATCCTGGAATGCTCATCATTCTCATCTAGGTGGACTGGAGAGGTGGATGGTCAAAGTGGACTTTTTCCCGCGACATATGTCAAGCTTCTGTAGCTGTTAGTTGCACGTTCTCAGATTTTGTATCACCTTACCCTACCGGAGTACCGCAATTCTGATTGTCTCAAGTCCGAATCCAAGTCAACGGGGCGTATATCTAGTGGCACATTTCGTGTCCAATCTCGTTTTACATGATAGTTTTGGGATATTGGGTAATTGTGAGATAGTACAGTGCTGAGATGGCAAGACGATACAGTAGTGCTCTAGTGCGTAGGATGTGCGTGACAATATGAAGAAATACAAAAGGAGGAGCAGATGAAAGTGATAAGCAGAGAAAAAAGAGTGGGGTCCGAGTGTCCGAGAAATGAATGTCGAATAAAATAGATGTGCCCTCCAGCAACGAAGGCCTCAAAGGACGCTTTACACCGTGACGTCCGTAGCGTTCCCACGTGCCGCCCCGCGGAACATCGCCGAGCGTGAGTGCGCAAGTTTGCGCAAATGGAAGGCACCCGCGCCGGATGCCACCGCGCTCGCGCTTTGGTTTGGCGGCGTTTCTGGTTCCCCATGTGAGTGTTGCGCTGCGGCCTTCGTCGCGGCTCCCCACATTCGACTCAGAAAGCCAACCGGAGCGGTGCGGCTCGCAGTGATCTTAGCCCCGCGCGCCGGACGCGGGGCGGAGAGCGGATCTTCGATGCACTGTATGCCGCCCTCGATAGTCGCATCCGATGCAACCGAGGGTGTTCGCCCACGACGGTGGAGAACCGCAGGTGGGACGGGGCGCGGTGGTAAACAATGTTCAAGTTCAGAGAGGAAACGAGAGCTCTCTTTAGACTCTGGAGGATCGTCATCTGAGAGGTAGTCGTCAGACGAGTAGCTGGAACTCTCTGTTGCGGAACCTGGTTCTGAGTCCCCGCTCATGCTACTAATTGCACTAGGAGGAGTAGAGAGTCCTCGAGGTGGGAGGGTGCATGGCACAGGACCAGATGCATGGCCAAGGTAGGTCGACCCGAGGCGTTTGGCAACTTTCTGCACGGTGTCAGTCAAGTTCTGCGCTGTGCTTGGAATGACGATGGAGAGGGGAGGAGGCGTAGAAACCAAAGGAGGACCTAAAGGTGACGACTTGCCGCTCACGGGCGTCCGCACGGCCGGCGTGTTCGCACTCGGGTCATGAGGTGGCGTCGGCGGGAACCGTGTCTGGATTTGTGCCTGCTCGCGTGCCCTACTAGCTTGGGCTACGACACTGAGCACCTTCCTGCGGGCTTCTTGGTTCTGCGGGGGAGGTGTCGCCATGAATGGTTCGAACAAACGGCAGGCCTCGGGCTCATCAAAGCGCAAGTCGTAATCAAGCAGGAACAAAAGTTGTTTCTCCATCAGATTGATCTCTGCGAGATCAAAAATGTCCGCAAATTTTTCCCAGTGCATATTCTTTGGTGAGGAGTCATTGAGATACTTGGCGGCAACAATGAGCGTTGCAAGAAACACTCGATGGCGCGTGCAGGGGAGCCCTACGGTAAGAGGTTGTAAGAGTTGTAACAAATAAATGGGCATTTCATGTCACCTTTCGCCATCTTTGGAAGCTTTGCCCGCAAGCGCTGGAGATAGATAAGCGTTGTAAGAAGAGTGGGGACCTGCACGCGAGATCCCTGAACAAGGCGGGCAATAAACTCCTCAAGCGGGACGAGACCCGGAGTGGCTGGGGATTGATCAAGGTTGACCTTGTGCGGGGTATGAGGAGGAGTCGGAGGTGCAGGACCTGCAGAGGACGCCGGGGGCGATGGATCGTCGGCGATGGGGATGACGCTGCTCATCTGTCGGGCGAGGTAGCAGACCATAGGCCCGGTGACCGGCTTATGAATGAGGCGAATGAGTTGGGGGTTGTGGAGGGCTGTTGGGATAAGGGAAAGAGGGTTTCTCCGAGACATGAGGAAAGGGAGCGTGTGGAGTTGACCAAGTAAAATGTTGTGCCCGTCGAGGGCGGGAGAGGGGTGGGTGAGGAAAAGAAAGAAGGATGTACCGCTACAAGGGCGGGAAGGTAAAGTGTGATACAAATAACAAATCAAATCAACAAATCACGAGATCACAGAGGGGGCAGGCGTGGTAAGAACAGTAAAGGGAGCAGACTTGAGCTGCAGACGAATGCGAAAACTGATAGATGTAGTGAGGCCTCCGTAGCCAGCGGGGGCGTACTTTTTATTCGACTGTGTCTTTACCTTGGTTTGAGTTTAAACCGGGCGGGCGGGGGGTGCTGGTCAATGTTTGGCCTTTGCAAATAAAGCACGTCCCCTACGCGTTAAATCACGTGGCCTGCAAAGCGGTCGTCCTCATGCCACAACGACCCCCACTCGTCCCTATTGTCGTCCCACCACCCGCTCCCGATTCCCCGCGTTCTGCCCAGTCTGTTCCTCCAACGGGAATTCAAGGGGATCTCGAGCAGGACCTGATGGGACTCGCAAATGCGTTGTACAACCTCGGCACCACCGTCGTGAATGATTCAACCAAGGATCCAGGAACAGGCAAACAAGTCGGACTAAGAGTGTGCGTCCATGCATTGCAACTTTCACCCAAGTCTTACGTTACGTGGGGCAGGAACGAGGTGGTAGGACACTTGGCAGGACTTGATGACATGGCGTCACATCTCACGACCCGTATACCGATGCAAATACTCACGGACATCGATAATGGGCGCAACCCGATGCATTTGACCAAAGAACGCCTCGAAAGAACTGCTACTGAGAACCAATTTATGAATGGTAAAATCAAAGCAATCGAGGTGTGTCATGACTTTCCACGTTTTCGAGATGCCCTGACAGCATCGGGGCTGGAAAGTAGAGCTATAGGCAGCTGTTGGATGAGGCGCTGGTCCAGACGTTTCCTGACCTTGCAGAGGTGATATCGGGCGCCGCAAATGCTGTGGGATCAGAGCCACCACTGACGAATGGGGGGCATCGGGCCTGACTTCCGTGTTGCCATGGCACCTTTCACTGGTAAAGAAATGTGTCCCAGCGTACATTACCACTAGTTATGCTTATCATTAGACGTGGAAATATGTGGTGTGCGGTGTGGATGTGTGAGAGTAATGCCTCGGAATCCCGGGGCCGCGGAGGATGTTGTGGCTCAATCACCCACTCATTGAACAAAACGTTTCATGCATCATCTCTTGTCCTTAACCAGTTCCTTTCTTCTGCATCCCTCGAGCCTAGGACGGTCATGGCTGATCTTCTATCGTCCTATAACGCGCTCTCTGCCTCTTCTCCCAGGGCTGACGTCTCCAAAGCGCTCAATGCCATCATAAGTTGTCCGTAGCTCATTCAATGCCCGCCTTCTTGCGCACCGCTTTGACCTCTTCACAGCGCTCTTCATCGACGATGCCAGCCGCGAGGCCCTCGTCACTGCCATTCTATCAGACATCGCATCTTGCAAACCTGGAGGCACAAATTCTAGGCTTCATCACACAGGTACTTACCCTCTTTCGTAATCTCGATCATTGTCGTCACACCGCGCTCTTTTCCTCAGATGCCCATCTAGCTCTCTCGGCGATAAAAGCTCTGGGCCGTCATCCATCCGGGTCTGCAGTCTTAGCGTCCGATAGTAACCTGTCCACTCTCCTAGCGGCGTCGAAGAACTTCAAAGATAGCAACTTAGACGCCTCGCTCGAAGCCCTTCGTTGCATCGCGAATGCTCTTCTCCTCATCGAAACCGCGCGTTCCACTCTCATCTGTGATTCGGTTAATGGCGGAGAATATGCTGTTCTTCTTCTCGAGGTTCGTCGACCAGAGTTTATCACCTTGTCGACTAATGCATCCTGCTCCAGAAATCATCATCACCAGATGTCGTCTTTATTGCTTCACGTATCCTCTTTCTAGCCACTGCCTCATCTCTGACCTCGGGGTCATTCATCATTTCTATCGTCGAGCGGAAACCGTCCGGACGAGCACACTTCCTTGTTGATATCATTGGTCTCCGTCTCGAGTCCCTCACCGCTGCTCTCCTCAGCGGAACCAAAATGGCCCGCGAGGCGATGATAGATCTCTTGAAGTTCGCCTTCAACATTCTTACACACTATCCAAAGGTACATCTTTTGCCCGCCTTATTTTCCGCATCTCTCATCTATCTCAGCTCGTTGATTGCGAGAAAGTTGTCGAGACTGGCAGCAGTAATGACAGCAATAAAGTCATGGGCGAGTATTGGTCTGATCGACTCGACGGGTCTGTATGACATCTTCCTCTCCGCTCCCTTACTTACGGGCTTATTCTTAGCCTTCTTCCCCCTCTTCTTCGTGCCTTCAACTCACTTCCACCTGGCTCACCGTCCCCTCTCGCACCACCTCTCAATCACGTCGTTCATGCACTCCTCTCGATTCCTTTCACGAAGAATTTACAAACAGTATGGCTGCCCGCGGACACTCGTAGCCGCCGTAGTTCCCCACCCTCCACTTCTGCCTCTCCAGTTTCTTCAACCGGTGGCAGCTTTGCCTCTGACTCCCCGCGCGACACTTCTCGCCCCCCTGGTGCCTTTGACCGTGCCAAATCTATGCTCGCCGCCGGCCGCCGGTCTTTCTCCCGGTCTTCCTCCCCTCCACGCCCGCTTTCCCCACCGAATCAGGACACCCTCCTACACGCGTATGGCCTCCTCGAAGTCGCACTCTCGCATTACTTCCCAGGCACAGTCGAGCCCGACGACGCCTCGGTGCGCGCAACTGCCAAGGCCGAGAGCGAGAGCACGCTAGACGAGCTTCTCGCGCCCCTCGTCATGCTCCTTTGCAAACTCGCGACGGGCGACAATGGCGCACGCGAGTGGCTGCGCGAGCGACTCCTCCCCGCCAATCTAGACCGCACTGTGGTGCTTGAAAGCCGCGCCGACACGCTCGGCCGACTCCTCCGTCTCCTCACGAGCGTGTACCACTCCAGGCTGAACGTGACCTCGGGCGAACTGCTCTTCGCGTTGTGCAATCATGATGGTCCGTCTGTCTCCTCCTCGCACCCTCTCGCCCCTGGCGTTCACTGAACTGACATTTCTCGTGCTTTGTATCTTTAGCGACTTTTCTCATCTCGCAGGTCGGCTACGGTAATGTCGCCGGTTTCCTCTTTAATAAGGGGATCGTCACCGGCCCGCCATCTTCTGGAGAAGCACCAGGTTCAGCTGATCTCGCTGGCCCCCAAATTAACCCCATCACGGGCGCCATTCAGGAAGAACGCGCAGAGATCGAGATGACTGAGGAGGAACGCGAGCGCGAGGCAGAGAGGCTGTTTGTGTTGTTCGACAGGTTGGAACGTACTGGTGCCGTGCCACCAGAGGCCAATCCAGTTCGACGCGCTATTCAGAAAAGCTTCAGTTAATACCCGAGGTGTGGGTGCTGAGAATGACTGTATCAGGATTTCTTGCCTTCATGTCCGTTGCTATTGTCGTGTACCATTTCATTACCTTACTCTTACTGATTTAATATGATGACTACCCTGCGTCCTGACGTCAAATGTGCGGATCTGAACGCACAACCTTTCGCATTAGAGGGTGTGGACAGATGTATTGGTTTCGAGAACTAGAGCTAAAACCACAAAACATAGGTCACGCGTGCACACCAGTCTTTAAGAAACAGCAGACGCCTGCGATCATTAGTCGAATGTGACCTTTTTACCCTCAAACGAGGTGATACCACCTGTGCGTGCGCCGCCACCACGGCCACGCCCCCGGCTGGCAAATCCACCGCGTCCACCTCCACGACCACCCTGGAGAGACATGGTTGACGTTAGCAAAGCGTCGAATCAAGTACAACCTAATGACTCACGCGACCACCATCGAAGCCTCCTCGCCCACCACCGCGTCCAAATCCGCGACCGCCGCCCCTCGGACCACCGCGGGCGTTACCGCTCTCGTCGCGTGGCTGTGAGAAGTCCAGGCGCAAGTTGCGGCCAAGAAGGTCCATATTTTGAGCTCCTTCGAATGCCTTCTTGGCAGATTCGATGTCGAAGAACTGGACATAGCCGAATCCCTTGACCTTTCCAGATTCACGGTCCGTCGGCACGCGCACACTCTTCACATCCCCGTATTCAGCAAAGACTTCCCATAATGAGTCCTCGGTCGCGCTCCAGGACAGATTGCCCACAAAGAGCACTGAACTCGGCGGGCTCGTCTTGTCACCATACGCGGCGCGTCGCCCTTCGTTAGGTTGGCTTGCGCCGCCAGAAGCCTTGTTATTTGTGCTGCGGTCCACATTTACGGGTCGACCATCGATCTCCTTGCCTGAAAGCTGAAGTGCCTTCTCAACTGATGCGGGATCCGCAAACTCAACGTATGCGAACCCACGGCTCTTTCCTGTGTTGCGGTCCATTTGCACGCGCGCAGCAACGACTTCACCACACTCCTCAAATTCGGACTTGAGCCAATCGTTGTCCACGTTCCATGAGAGGCGGCCAACAAAAACTGTGCGTGAAGAAGTATCGTCATTGGCGGAGGCTGCATCGCCATTGGCAAGTTTTGTCTTTTTATGAGGCACAGCAGCCTCTGTGTCCACTTTTCGCTTGCCCGCTAGGAGAGATTCATAAGAAAGAGAAGAAGCGATTAAAAAGAGTCCAACCATTTGTTGACACTGAAGCGGGAGCAGCAGTAGCATCGGCCATCTGGACATCTTTGTCCTCTTCACTGTCTTCGGACTCGGAACTCGACTCAGAGTCGGAAGCGGACTCGTCACTTTCGGACGAGCTCTCTTTTTTGTCCTTTGTGACGCCTGGCTCGGGGTCCGAAGATTTATCCTCGTCAGACTCCGATTCACTTCCAGGATCAGCAGACTTGGGAATAGGTTTCGAAACAGGCTTAGATGCAGCCTCGTCCTCGTCAGAGCTTTCCTCTGAGGACTCATCACTAGAGCTGTCCTTTGGGTTAGCGATGGCTTTCGCCGGAGAACTCTTGGTTGTTGAGGCCGGCACTTTTGCAGATTTTGTAGAGGCAGAAACCTGAGCAGGAATCTTCGCTGTTACGAGCTTAGTAGGGGCTTTTTCGTGAGCGGAAGACTCCTCCTCTGAAGACTCCTCTTCTGATGATTCCTCGCTCGAGCTGGACGCTGCCACGGTTGTGACTTTCGCCGGGGTAGTTTTAGTAGGTAACGCCTTCGCAGGGGCAGATGAGGATATAGTGGGTCGTGTGGGGCCGGCCCCCTTAGTGGCAGCCTTAAGTGGCGCTGCCTTTACTGCTGGTATAGGTGGTTCCTTATCAGAGTCCTCGCTGTCGGAGTCCTCGTCGCTGTCACTGTCGCTCGGTTTCTTCGCAGAGGCTTTGGCTGGCAGCGTCTTTGAAGGGACTATCTTCGGTATGGCTTTGGTTACTGAGCTCGGAGAGTCTTCAGAGTCACTGCCACTGGACTCTGAAGAGGAAGATCTCGCTTTGGGGAGTGGTGCCTTGAACTGCCATGGGCAAATGAATCGTATATCGGTGCTGTTACACGCACCTTTCCATTTGTTACGGATGGTTTCGCCAGTGGTGCTGGCTTGTCATCCTCAGCGGACGACTGCGATGACTCGCTACCGGGTTCGTCTTTCCTCCCTTTTTTCTTTTTTCCTCGCTGGGCCTGTCCAAATATATGAACAAGAGATGTATATGCATGAGAAAAAATTTTCAAGACATTACTAGAGGTGAATACATACCTGAGCGAGGATTTCCTTGGACGAGATTGGCGCACTGTGTTTCGCGCTGGGTATCGTTGAAACGGTCTTATTGCCGTCAACGGCCTTTTTGCTGGCTTTGGCCTTGGCCCCTGTCTTCGGGGCACTATCTGTCTTCTTTTCGGCCCTCTTTTCCGTCTTCTTGTCTGGTTTGGCCATCGTTGGGATTGCAGTAGGCAGAAAGGACAGGTGAGTGCGGAGTGCGGAGTACCGATGAAAAATTGGGTACCATTACGTCAGCTAGATCCCCGATCTCCTTCGACCTCTCACTGGCACTCGGACGGAGATGTCTGACCTGGAGGGTAACTTTGACGTGATAATACTCGGTACGGGTCTAGTAGAATCGATCGCGGCTGCGTGAGTAATATACCTATGCCTAGTATAAAAACTAAATCACCCCAGCGCATTGTCTAAAGCAGGCGTAAAAGTCGCTCATCTCGATTCTAATCCCTATTACGGTGGAGATGAAGCCAACCTTACCCTTGACGAACTAGCTCGATGGGCTGACAGTCGCTCAACACCCGAGACCTCTGACAGGTTATCTAGTTACCTTGTTTCTCAGCGCACCAAATTCACTTTCGTATCACGGTCGCCTGTGGTGCCTGACCACTCCCGTCATTACTCCATCTCTCTTGCACCCTCCCTAATTCCTTCAGTCGGTTCCCTTATTTCCTCTCTCGTTGCGTCGGGTGTTTCACGCTATGGTGGCTACCGCCTTCTTGAACGCGTAGGCATCTATTCCGGTCGCAATGGACTCCAGAATGTTCCCGGAAGCAAAGAGGACGTTTTCAAGTCTTCTCTGAGCCTTATTGAAAAGCGCAGGCTAATGCGGTTTCTTGTATTTGCCTCGGGAGAATTTGAAGGTTCCAATGACTTGCGAGGCCACGAGCAGACCCCCTTTCCTGAGTTCCTTCAGTCCAAGTTCTCCCTTACCCAGGAGATAGTAGATGCAATCGTCTATGCCCTCGCATTTTGCTCCTCAGCCACAGGTAGGCCTTATTCACGCTCTTATCGTGGTACACGTGACAACGATTATAGACGTGACTCTTCCCGCACTCACCCGCTTGCGCAGCTACCTCCGATCTGCAGGCCGGTATGGGGCATCGCCTTTCCTCGTTGGACATTATGGCGGGCTTGGAGAGATTGCACAGGGTTTCTGTCGCATCTCTGCCGTCAACGGTGGCGTGTATATCCTAGATAGGAAGGCCGACATCACCTCACCCCCGGCTTCAGGAGACAAATTTGTGGCACATTTGGACGACTTCCCCGAACCCCTCACCGCGGATGTTCTAATAGCCGCTCAAGATCAACTACCTCTATCGTTACAATCGTCGCCGACGAAGGCACAGGATAGTCGCATATCCATTATCGCGAGATGCATTGCTATCATCGACCAACCGATCGTTTTTCCCCCACTGTTGTCTTCAGAGGAAGGGCCGAGTGCGGATGATCCTGAACCAGTCGAAGAGGCAAGTGGACGGAGTGCCGAGCCTACGACAGAGACAAAAGCGTCAGCAGAAGCACCATTGGTGGATACATCTATCATCATCTTCCCGCCATCCTCCGTCGAGGGTGGATCATCGACTGAAGCAGCCCAGGTTTTTATCACTGGCGCCGGCACCCTTTCGGCGCCTCAGGGTAAATGTAAGGACCTCTCTTTCTATATAGTATATCGTCGACTCATTCATCATAATCAGATGTAGTCCATGTCACGATTCCAATCGGGGATGGCGAAGACCCCCAGCCATTGATCGAGCCTTACCTTAACGCCATTTACTCCATCGCAAATGTTTCTGAACCGCTTTTCAGACTTATCTATGTCCAGCGTGTCGTCTTCTCGTCTTCCTCGACATCTAACATTGACCAGCCACCCATTTTCGTGTCGCCAGCTCTACCACCGCACCTAGCAGATATATCCGATTATGCGAGTTCCGCAGCAGAGTCACTCTTCTTCCGTGTCACTGACCATTTGAAAGCAAAGAGCCCGCAGACGTGGACGCCTGCGAGTTTAGGCGAGGAGAGTGGAGATGTGTTTGCAGAACTCAAGGTCCCGATGTGGCCGCCTTCGGAAGGACCGCGAGAGGATGAAGGTGGTGAAGATTGGTGACAATGATCTGAAGCATAAGGACTCGTGGCAGGTTATACTCAAATGATATGTGCAGGCCACGGGGACTCCTCATTCCAAGTTGCATTCTTCACTACATCTACACCACTCTTTCACCCCTCAGTTTTTCTCAAAAATGCACTATATCCAACGGTCTGTGGTGTGCCAATTGGCCTACCTAAACCTAACTTCCAAGGAGGTGGTGCAGATAACATAGAATGGATCTGGGGGTTAGAGAGATTATAAGTGTGCTGAACGCATAAGGTATCAAGAGGAGCATTGGATGAAACATGAATAGAAGACAAGTCTGTAAATGTATACTTCAGTGTATTATTATCAGATGTATGGTGTTCAAGAGTTGATGAGACCATAAGCCTTTGTACTATTTGTTGTTTTGGCTTGTCTGAGTTTTGTGATACTTTTAATGAACTGATAGACTTTGTTAGACTGGCTCAAGTCAACAATAACCCAATATGTAGAAATACTAAGCACCTATACCTATTTAAACCTTTGCTAACTGGTGTGCTATGTGACCTAGTTGCTGATATGTTTGCAACCAGCTTATAGCTAGGAAATCTTGAATTTGAGGGTAGAGGTGCAGATAAGTCTAGTCTATATGCTAAAGGTGTTGCCAACAGTTTAAAAGAACAAGTTTGAAGATCAATGTGGAGTTTTGAATGCTTTGATAAAAAGTGGGATTGATGGCCTCGAGAAGCTGCTACTGTGTAGAGACAGCCTGTAAATGTCATATATTAAACAAAAGTCAGAAGTAAGATAAAATGAACTTTCTTAATGCAGGACAAGGTGTATGTACAGAACTAAGGTGACACTTATTGATATGTTCTTCAAGTATTGCAAGTGAGTGATGCTCAGAATCCAAGCATCCACTGATCTGACATGTAAAAATCTAGCAAAGTCAGAATGTAAGAGAATGCATGATTGGGTAGAAGGGACACCTTGAACTTTGAGCTACTTGCATTAATTTTGCTGTGCACCTGCAGATGCTAAACTTTGTCAATACAACTTGTTATTAAAAGCACAAAATTGGGTCAATAACATAGCACCATCCATAAATGTCATTTCAAACAGAAGCAAATTAGGATGTGATCTAGAAACCAGTTGTTACAACATTGTTTACCTACCTTTTGCAGTGTAGACCAGCTATTGAGTGTGGCAATACAACCCTTCCACTCACAGGGTATAGGCTGAATGACCAGCTTTGCTATCTGATCGATGTCAAGTGGAGAAGTGGTGTTTAAGTGCGGTGGCATCTAGAAAAACAACGGAAAAACGTCGCGGTGTGAACACAGGCAGGGACTTATAGTGACAAACAATAGTAAATACTCGGTTCACGCAAAACCGTCCAAAGCAGAGAAGCAGCCCGCTGCATTATTCCTCTTCATGCGCTCCTTGCTGTTCTTGATCTCCTTTGGCCTGACCCTCGGTTTGGCCGCAGGAGTATCACACACGCGTGGGGTTCACCCTTCTTTACTTTCCAAATATAGGCCCAAGGGAACTACGTGGACCTGTCTAGATGGCGTCAAGACCATTCCCTGGACAGCCGTAAATGATGATTATTGCGACTGTTTAGACGGAAGTGACGAGCCAGGTGCCACCCTTTTCGCAATGGTTTCGCCAAAACCTTACAAGCTGAACCAGGAACGAGTGCGTGCCCTAACAATACCTTCTACTGCGCGAATGAAGGTCATATCGGCGCAAACATCCCAAGTTCGCGTGTAAATGACGGGTTGTGTGGTCAGTTATTTTCACCTTGTCTGCCCTGTGGTGTCATCCGTTTCTTGACGCGTTGTTAGAACCTACTTGTTGTGATGGGTCTGATGAACCTATTGGAGTATGCGAGAACACGTGCGCGTCAATCGGTGAACTACATCGCAAAAAGCAAGACGCTGCACGAAAGCTTCAGAAAACTGTGAGCACTGCCGTGAAAATTCGCGTCTCATTGTTCTGATTTAGTGTCCAGGGTTCAAAAATCCGCTCGACGTACATTGCCTTTGCACAGAAAGAGAAGAAGCGATTAGAAGCCGAGATTGAGAACTCCAAGAAAGAGATTGAAATACGCGAGAAAGAGGTTGTCCGGTTTAAAGGTGCGTTCTCTGCATCACACCTTTGACTTTTTCTCACCTATCACAGACCTGGTGGATCGAACCGAAGCAATTTCTGCGGGGGCCCTTGAACACAAGAAGAAGTCACGTACGTCCCGTAGTTACACCTCCTTGGAGCACTAGTGACACATGCCAAAGCCTTGTATTCCTCTCTTATCACTCATCACAACGCGCTCAAGTCTCTTCAGCGAGAGCACAAAAGACATCTTGAGCGCGAAAAACAACTAAGTGACATTCTTGACACCCTTCGTCACGGTTACAACCCAAACTATCAGGACATGGCGGTCCTCGAAGCAGTGCGCGGTTGGGAGTACCTCGCGGGTTTGCCGCAACTTGGAGAGGCTGAACGCGAAGAAGGGAGCGACGAAGAAGAAGGAGGAGCAACGTCCCAAACAGACGAGGTCAGAGAGCTAGAGGAAGGCGAATGGTCCGTGCAACAACTCGAGCAACAACTCGATGGACTCCTGAAGGCCGACCACGTCTCCTTGCTCATGGAACACGACTCATATGTCGGTGATTCCGCTTCTGTCTACCCTGGTGCGTACGATACATGGACCTCTTACAGACCGCAGACAACCGATTCGCCCTATAGCCCATGACATCAAGGCATACCTCCCTGATTTTCTGATTCCACACTATGAGGCTCTTTGTGATACCCTTGTATCGTTGTTACAAGTCCTTGGTATTGCCAAGGGTTCTTCCACCGCGGCCTCAGGTTGATCTAGTCGTCGTTGGTTTTGTGCGCGCACTGAATTTGGGCTTGACAGAAGCTGCCAAAGCACGAGAGAAGCTCAATGACGCAGAACAAAACCTCAACGCTGCGCAAAAGCATTTGGAGGAGGCCAAGGAGGAGCTGGTAGACCTCTTCGACCCTACCGGATACGGTGCGGAGGGTGAGTGGAAGAAGCTGCATAACACATGCCTAACAAAAGACACGGGAGAGTACGTCTTGTCGATCATAATGAATATTCCCGTCTCTCACCACGTTTATAGCTACGTGTATGAGGTATGTCTGTTTGAAGAGGCAAAGCAGCAGGCAAAACATGGGGGGTCGTCGTTCAGCCTCGGGTACGGGAGCTCGGATTGAATCGTCGTGCGCAGTCTTGACACATTTATGGGCACAGGAAATTCGCATCATGGAATCCCTCTCCTGATATAACGGAAGGCTCCGAAGGATATTACTCCACGCAAGTGTACAGCCACGGCACGAGGTGCTGGAATGGACCCGAGCGCAACGTGAAGGTGTTGTATTTCCGATTCGTTGATTCCTGCCAGTCCTAAAATGGCCCACAGCTTGACCTGACTTGTGGGACGGAGAATGCTTTGTTGACGGTGGCTGAGCTAGAGAAGTGTGAGTACCTATTCACAGGGACGACCCCTGCTTTGTGCTTGCCACTGGAGGACGAGACCGAGTATCGAAGGGTTGAGTTATAATGTTAGTGTATTGGGATCATACAGCCTCTGCTAATTTGGGCAATGAGAGTGCATAAATTTGTTATGAGGTGAACATGAAATATTGCAGGGACGCCCGCTGGGCTGAAGACATTTATATTCTTTAATGTGTGACTGGAGGTTACTACATTTACGTTAAGATACAGCCTCAGTCCCTCATGATTGACTTCTCGTCCAAATTAAGTTACGCAGCAACGCTCTTCATCGCTACAAGGCTTATAACGATTTCATTAATCAAGTGATGTTCAGCAGTCGGGTCACGCTGGGCTTCCCTGATGGCAAGGTCCCCATTCAATTTGTTGTACTGCCGACGCGTTATTTAGGTATGACTCAGAATATGGATAATTCACTCGCCTTTTTCACGGCGATCCAATCCGTCAAACCTTCAAGTTCGGAGATGGGCACCAGAGTGCCTTCAACTACAGCACTCATTCTGCTCTTGACGTCCGAGGGTTCGAGAGGATGAATTCGAATAACAAGGAGGGCTGTACTGTCACCAGAAACGCCGTAGCGTCGTAACGCTTCAGTGATCTAAGAGGAGCAAGCTTTCGATGCCTGATAAAGAGATACAATCTCGAAACGCTCACATTGTTGCTTGGATTCAATGCCCAGATAACCTCTGAGTGCACCGTCTTGGTCCTCAGCGTATTTTGTGCTGCAGATAGAAGAGCCTGCGTGATAGCTGTCTGAATGTGTAACACGCTCGTTACCTGCGTGCAGCAACGCTCAATCGCACTGTCCATAAGGAGGAAGACCTTTGGGTGACACACACCACCCGGGCATCGACGAAGGCAAAATTGACCGCCTCACGCTCCATGTCTCCCTCTATGCCTTCCAAGGTGCTCGCACGTACGATGCGTGCCTTCAGTTTGGCTGTATTCCTCACATGTTTGAAAAGGGCGACATGGACCGACGAGGAGAAATGTGGATAAGCATAGGTTTCCATAATCTTCCCACGGTCCCTTGCATAGCTTACAAAGTGAAAGAGTCAGCATCCACCCATCACGGTACTGTACTGCCAGAAACTTGATGCAACCCTTCTACTTCACGCTCACGCTACTTATTGCTTCTCTCGCATTTGCACTCCCTGTGGAGAGCGTAGAACACGAATTCCTGACTCCCGAAAACTTTGGCAAGACTACTGCGAAGGGTTACTGGTCAGTGCTTCACGTATTACCCGTTTCCTTTGCTAATGTTGGTTGGCCCAGGTTCGTTGAACATTTCTCCCCTTATTGCCACCACTGTCGGGAGTTTGCGCCGACATGGGACACGCTTGTTGAAGATTACGCAGGATCAAGCGTTAATCTTGCGCAAGTGGACTGTGTTGTCCATGGTGGTACGTCCATTGTTATTACTAAGCGGCTCTGCTCCTTAGTCTGAAATGTCCAGATCTATGCAATGCAAATGGTGTCGATGGTTATCCTCAAATGAATCTGTATGTTGACGGCGAGCATAAAGCTAAATTCAAGGGATCACGCAGCCATGAACGAATCGTAAAGTTCATCAAACAACATACGGGAGTGTCTGAGCCTTCTCGCAGTGCGCCACCTCCAGAACTACCTGAACACGACCTACAGACGTCACACAGCGAGCGAAACCCTCATGGAGAGGTACTTGCTCTCACACCAGAGACGTTTTCAAGCGTGATTGCGGGTGGCGATGTCTTTGTAAAATTCTTTGCGCCATGGTGGGTCTCCCGTTGTCTCCAAGATGCCTCATAAAGTGACATATTTGTGGTTAGGTGTGGACATTGCAAAAAATTGGCACCAACTTGGGAACAACTCGCCAAAGAACTCCAACGTAGCGTTACAGTGGCGGAGGTGAACTGCGAAGATTTCAAGTCGCTCTGCACTTCGCAAGGCGTGACTGGTTTCCCCATGTTATTTTACTACCCTACGTTGGGAAAGAAGGCCGAATATTCGGGCAGTCGCAAACTTGAACCATTGAAGCAATGGGCTCAGAGGGCAGCTAAACCGTGAGTCCCTAAACGCCACCTACGCTTGATATACAGGAATAGCGCTGATCCAGATGGTAGGGTATTCTTAGAGTTACAATATGCTGATTTTGGGCAAGCCGTGAAAGATAATTCTGCGCTGTATATCGCCTTGCATGCGCCCGGTCTGTCACTTCCCGTGAGCCCATATATATTACTTTAACCATGCCACTCACACATTAGTGAACAGACTAGTCTCTCAAAAGCCGCACGTCCATTGTTAGGATCGCCTCCTTTATTCACTTCTAGCGACGCTGAATTCTTTACCCACTTTTCGCTCCCCGCCACCTCGGATTTCTCTCTCATAGCGTTGAAAGACGGCAACACAAGTGCCGCAGCTCAGCTTCTGTTTAATGCGGGGACAAGTGTTGACGATCTTGCGGAATGGTTACAAACGCACCGCCTTCCGTTGGCCATGGAGCTTGGTGAGGGATCATTCCAGGAGGTCATGAACGCAGAGAGCAAGCCACTTGTTGTCTTGGTTTCTGTCGCTGCCTCCGGAGCAGAGCGGGATCAAGTTGTCGAGAAAGTCCGTAGGCTCGCTGGTCAATGGCGTAGGAGCGGTGCCGCTCAGTATGAGCCGGCGCATGGGGCGCGGCAGGTCGTATTTGCTTGGATGGATCAGGAACGATGGACGAGCTGGCTCAAGAGTATGTACGGTGTTCAAAGTCCAGGACAGGTTGTCATTGTAGATCATTCGGTATGTTCGCTTGTATGTTCTGTGGAGTCGCTGATTTATCGTGTCACAGAAATTGGTGTACTTTGATACCACCAGAGCTGGTAGTCGCTTGACGCTGGACGATGCGAGCGTATTACCTGCACTAGGTGACGCAATGCAGGGCGTTTTGAGGGTGCGACATTCTGAGAATATCGTGGAACGTGTTGCCCGTGTGAGTTCTCTCCGTGATCCGCATGGCAATCAGTACCTCACATCGGTCTAGTTTATCAACAACAAAATGGTTGCTGTTGAGAGGGTAGTGAGTGAGCATCCATGGGCTACGCTGAGTTTCTTTGCAGCGTTTGTATTGGTCATTTTCTGGATGATTAGTCGGCTCTTTTCGGACGAGCCAGCTTACGCTTACAAGAGCGGGAAGGAATCCCGGTTAGACTGATCTGTATTAATATATTTAATTATTTACCCTTTACCCAAATGGAGAAATCTAAAATAAAATTTACGGTCGACGCGTCCGAACGGCTGAACGGCACGGCAACTGCACCAACGCTCTCACTCAACCTCAAGTTGAACCTAATCCATCATCATCCCTCTCTCCTACAGGCCGCATCTGACGAGCCCACTCGAGTATGCTACCGCAGGTAGCTAATCACATTTTACACCATACGAGCCGCGCCGTCGCCGCGGCACAGAATCAGGCTGGTCAGACCCTTCGGAATGTCCTCGGGTTTCAAACTGGCACGTCCCAATCATCAACAACAAGCTTAGCCTCTTGGAATAACAGTACTGGGTCTTCAAATTGGGGGCACGGTCACCCTGGTGCTGGTGGTGGGGCTAAATTTCATCCTGGTAGCAGGTTTTACTCGGGTTTCACTGTGAGTCATCATCTTCCTCAGCCCGTTCTAGTTCGGTGCCTCATAGCCACACTAAGCAACCGGGCCGTGCTGTGACACAGGCAAATACATCTTCCACCGATACAGGACATACCTACCCAGATGATGCCGACGAGCCCAAACCAACTCTTCCCCAAGCTGTAACAAAGTCAACCCGCGTTGCGCGCAAGCAGCGTACCCGTAGTCAGAGTTTCTCCCTCGGGTCTGACGCGGTTGCGACGGCGGAACGCGCTAAATCTTTCGACGTTTTGAAGGCAGTCCAGCAACACGCGCGTCTGCATCACGCCTTCGTTGGTCCACACCTTCCTCAGCGTGTCCTGGAGGGCCCGGGACTTCAGTCACGTCCGCCTACACCGCGTCTTGTCCGTCGCAATTCTACAGCTTCCGCCGTCCCCGTCTCTGGTATTCCCGATGATGTCTCCCCAGCATCTCATCCCACTGTACCTATCGACCCGACGGATCCAGCTCACCCACAATCAGTTCTTGCTCCGGAACCTCGTCCCCAGTCCCGATCTGCTACACCAGCATCCACGACTGTTCCGCATGGTCTGGATCCCTTCGAAGTACGCGCAGAGCTCCTCAAGTTACGACAACCTGATTACGAGTCGACTGTTGATCAATGGAACAACGTTCTTGAGAAGCTCGTCGCTCTTCGCAGTCCTAATGAACAACCAACGGAGATTTTGCAAACTTACAACGACATGGTTACGCGATCTATCCTGCCAGATGTTTATACCTACATGACACTCATCAATGTGCTTACTAAACGTGACGAAGAAGTCTACTGGCTTGTTGGAGGCCTTTCCAGGCGGATCGAGAAGCGTCATTCATTGGGTCTTTCCGATCATGCCCAGAATTTCGCCGACCAGCGACGCATCGAA
>Ga0209488_10001824_pt1 | contig 17975 bp, 19 predicted proteins | sample Rivendell_Oct201_8_FD_188349 | JGI IMG/M metagenome (GOLD analysis project Ga0209488, IMG submission 188349) | Vadose zone soil microbial communities from the Eel River Critical Zone Observatory, Northern California, USA -... | ecosystem: Environmental > Terrestrial > Soil > Vadose zone >...
GCGTAGTCCGCGGCGCTCACCGGCGAGAAGGACCACCGCACGCTGATTCGCGCCGCGGACTACGCGCGCACCATGTTGCCGGATCTCCATTGGGTGATCGCCGGAGATGGCAAACTGCGTGAGTCTCTCGTTGCCGAAGTCCAACGACTGGGGCTTCGCGATCGCGTGCACCTGATCGGGCATGTCGACCACGTGGAGCCGCTCATCGCCGCGGCGGACGTATTCGTGCTCTCTTCAAAGAGTGAAGGACTGGGCAGCGTCGTGCTGAACGCGCTGGCGCTCGGTCGCCCCGTCGTCGCGACGGCAGCAGGGGGAATCCCCGAAATCCTCCCGCCTGAAGTCCTGGTGCCGGTCGAGGCCGCGGAAGCATTGGCTCAAAAGGTTGTGGACGTCCTCAATCGCCCGACGCCCGCTGCCCCCGTCCCGTTCCCCCCAGGCTTCACGGCTGATGCCATGGCCCAAGGAGTCTTGGCCGTGTATAGGGCGCTTCTCTAGATTGCAGGGCCATGATCTACGTCTGCGTGCCGGTTCACAACGAGGCGAGCACCGTTGGGCTCGTGCTCTGGAAGGTTCGCCAGGTATTCACCGCGTTCGAGCGGGAATACCAGATCATCGCGTGCGACGATGCCTCAACCGACGGTACCACGGACGTCCTGATCTCGTACGCGCGCGTCCTGCCGCTGACCGTCATCAAGCATCAGAAGCGCCAGGGCTACGCTCGCAGTCTCGAAGAGCTGCTGCGCGTGGCGCTACAGCGCACCGACCGGCCGAAGCGCGACTGCGCGATCACGCTGCACGCCGACTTCGTGCACGCGCCGGAGACGATGGAGGAGATGGTCAAGCGGCTCGAGTCCGGAGCGGACCTCGTCGTGGCAGAGCAATATCGCGCACGCGGCAACCGGTCCTGGCAGGAGCGCTGGGCGCGGCAATGGGCCCCCCGGCTGCTGCGAGTGGGCGGCGGGGTGAAGGACTCGATTTCCGGCTTCACCGCGCTGCGCCTGATCGTCCTCCGTCAGGCGACCAGGGCGGGCGATGCCGCATTACTCACGACGGAAGGGTGGGCCGCCAACGCGGAGTTGTTGGCGCGCCTGGCCGCTCACGCTCGGCGGATCGAGGTGGTGGCCAGCGCCGCCCGGTACGACCTCAAGCAGCGACCATCCCGCTCGAGCCCGTGGCAACAGCTCCTCGCCGCTTGGCGGTCGCGCGGCCTGGTCAGCGCCGCGCGGAAAGGATCGGCCATGGTCCTGCTCGCTCTCCTCGCCGGCGGCCCCCTACGGGCTCAAGACACCCTGTGCACCGGCAAGATCGTGGGATCTTCGGGGTCCGGTTCGCCGGTTCCTCCCGCCGCGTCGACTTCCATCTCCGCTCCGGTGATGCACAGGCCGGCGGCCGTTCCGTTCCCGATCGGCGAGCGGCTCACGTTCAGCGCAAAGTACGGGCTCTTCAGCGTGGGCAGCGCGACGATGGAAGTGATGGGGATCGATACCGTGCACAACGCGGAGACGGTGCACATCCGCTTTCGTATCTCCGGAGGCGCGCTCTGGTATCACCTCGACCAGACGATCGAATCGTGGGTGGGCCTGTACGATTTCCGGTCGCGCCGCTTCTCGTCCGTCCAGGATGAGCGCGACAAGCATCGCGAGCGGCGCTACGAGATCTACCCCGACTCGGGGTTCTATCGCGAGGAAGGGCGCGACACGACCTTCGCCACAGTGCTCGAGCCGCTCGACGACGCGTCGTTCCTGTACTGGATCCGCACCGTACCGCTCGAGGTTGGGAAGAAGTACGAATACGCGCGCTACTTCCGCCCGGATCGGAATCCGGTGATCGTCGAGGTCCTCGGCCGCGAACGCGTCAGCGTGGCAGGAAAGAAATGGCGGGCGCTCGTCGTACGTCCCAAAATCCCCCAGGGCCGCGGCATCTTCGCCGAGAAGTCCGAGACGCGCATCTGGCTCTCCGACGACCCGCAGCGCCTGGTGCTCGCGATCCAGTCCAACTTTTCGTTCGGCCAAGTGACGCTGAAGCTCAAGGACTATGTCGTCCCAGGAGTTACTCGGCCATGACTGAGTATCGCGAAGCGGACTTCTCCCGCCTCAAGACCGTTCCCGTTGCCAAACGCCCCAACAAAGTAGACGCCTCACTCCTCGCCCACCCGCCGCTGGCCGCCGATCGCTCGTTCACCGCCTTTGTCGATTCGCTGCCTACGCTTCTCGCCGCGCAGGATCTGCGGTACGTGGTCGATCAGATCGTCGCGGCGGCGGGGCGTCGCGCGATCGTCGCGATGTTGGGTGGTCACATCATCAAAGTGGGTCTGGGGCCGCTGCTGATCGCCCTGATGCGACGGCGCGCGATCACCGCCGTCGCGATGAATGGCAGCGCGGCAATCCATGATTTCGAGCTGGCGGCATACGGAGGGACGAGCGAAGACGTCGCGGCCGGACTGGGCGATGGAACGTTCGGCATGGCGGAAGAGACGGGTCGCGAGATGAACGCGGCGCTCGGGCGCGGCGCCAAGGCGCAGCAGGGCGCGGGTGAGGCATTGGCCGAATACCTGCGCGCGCGTAAGGATCTTCCCGGTCGCGACGTCTCCGTGCTCCTGGCCTGCGCCGAGCTGGGCGTGCCCGTCACGGTGCACGCGGCGATCGGGGCCGAGATCATCCACCAGCATCCGACGGCCGATGGGGCGACGATCGGGGCCACGAGTCATCGCGACTTCAAGCGGCTCGCCGGCGTCTTGCCGGATCTCGACGACGGCGGCGTCGTCCTGAACCTCGGCAGCGCGGTCGTGATGCCCGAGGTGTTCCTCAAGGCACTGACCATCGCGCGCAACTTGAACAGCGGGCGTCCCAAGAACTTCACGGCCTGCGACTGCGACATGCAGCGCCATTATCGACCGCGGGTCAACGTCGTGGAGCGACCCACGCTGGCGGGTGGCCGTGGCATTCAGCTCACCGGACACCACGAGATCCTGGTCCCGTTGATTGCATGGGCGGTACTGTCGCGACTGGATATGAAATAGGGGCGCAGCATCCTGCGCCCCTACATCTAGTCGTTGTTCGGGAAGCGCCTCAAGAAGCGGGACGTCCCTTGATCATGTCCCGGATGCGATCCGCGGTGCGCGGGCTGACGAGCCGCAACGCGAGATAGACGACGAAGCCGATGAAGGCGAGCCATAGAACCGTCATCGCGAGACCGACCAGGCTTCCAAGGATTCCGAAAACCAACTTGAGACCCAGCCATGCGAGAACGGCGAGAACGGCGAAACCCAGAATGCTCCGGAACATGATTACCTCCGTGGTTTCCGGTGCGTTCGCAGCGTACGCCTAAATGTCGCACAAAGTTTCGTCCTGTGAAGTGTTGGTGGCGGGCGGCGGGATCATCGGCGCCGCGTGCGCCCGCGCTCTCGCACTGCGGGGCTTGCGCGTCCTGATCTGTGAGCCCGGCCCTGAGCCCGCTGCCGCATCGGCAGCGTCGGCGGGGATCCTGGGCCCGCAAATCGAACGGACCGACGAGACCCTGCGAGCGCTCGGCCTGCGCGCCCGCGATCTGTACGACACGCTCGCCGCGGCGTTGACTGAAACGACTGGCATCGACATCGGGCTGTGGCGCGAGGGCATCGCGTCCCTCGCGTTCGAAGAAGTCGAAGCGGAGCGGCTGCGCGACACGGTCGCCGACCAGCGGCAGGCGGGGCTACGCTGCGACTGGCTCGAGCCGGCCGACGTCGCCGAACGATTCCCCGCCACCGCGCCCTGTCTCGGCGCCATGTTCGCCCCCGAGGACGGAGCGGTCGACGCCCCCGCGTTGGCTCGTGCTCTTCGCGCCGATGCGCAACACGGTGGCGCACACACGCTCAACGCGCGGGTAACCCGTCTCAATACGATTCTCGGCCGCGCGACGGGGGTCGAGACGACGGCCGGGAAAATCAAGGCGGAGCACGTCGTCATCGCCGCCGGCGCGTGGTCGACGCGGATCGAGCATCTGCCCCGGCGGTTGCCCGTGGAGCCCGTGCGAGGACAAATGGCGGCCGCGCCATGGCCGGCCGACATGCCGCGGACGGTGCTGTACTACGATCACGGGTACGTGCTCGCGCGCAGCGGCGAAGCAATCTTCGGCAGCACCATGGAACGTGTGGGATTCGATGGCGGCGTCACACAGGCGGGCGTGGACGAGATCGTCGCAGCCGCGAAGCGGCTGTTACCGCACCTGCCTTCCGTGCCGACGCGGACGTGGGCGGGGCTGCGACCGCTCACACCAGATGGACGCCCCATCGTCGGGCCAGACCCCGAGGTGCGCGGATTGTGGTATGCGACAGGTCACGGGCGGAATGGCGTATTGCTGGCCGGCCTCACGGGTGAGATCATCGCGAGCCTCATCGCGACCGGCGAATCCGAGATAGAGATTGCCTCGCTGGCCCCGGAGCGATTTACTTCCTAGCATGTTCAGCAGTTGTGCGTTCTGTAACGCCGCATTTGACGGTGATGGAGGCCCCTCGGGCCTTGGGGTCGGACGGCGAATCGCGTTCGATGAATGGAGAGGGCGGTTGTGGGTCGTCTGTCCGCGCTGCAGTCGCTGGAATCTCACGCCATTCGATGATCGGCTGGAAAAAGTCGAGGCCGTGGCTCGCGCGGCGAGTCAGGGACGAATCGCCGCATCCACCCAACAAGTCGCGCTGATCCGCTGGGAGCGCTATGACCTCGTGCGCGTCGGCAAACCGCCGCGCGTCGAGTTGGCGACGTGGCGCTACGGAGAGCGGCTGCGCAATCGCCAGCGGGAGCGGTTGAAGGTCGTCGTGCCCCTCACGGTCGCCGCAATCGGGCTCGGCATTGCCGCCAACGTGGCGGCGGGCGGCGGCTTCGGCGTGGTCGTCTGGAACGTGCATCGGCTGGTCGACGGCATTTACCTGAGCCTGATGGGACGCCGCAAAGTCGCGCTCGTCGAGCCGCCGATCTGCGCGCACTGTGGCACGCTCATGCAGCTCCGCGCGAAACATGTTCAGCATGCGCGGATCGTCCCCGACCGGCATGCGGACATGGCGGTGCTATTGAGCTGCCCCAAGTGCAAGCAGGAAGGGACGCAGCTGACGGGCAGCGACGCCATTCACGTGCTGCGTCAGGGCCTCGCGTACTTGAACGTGAAACGCGGCGGCCGGCGCCGAGCCGAGGATGCGGCGCGCGAAGTCGACCAAGTGGGCGGCCCCGATCGGCTAGTGCGGGACATCGCCCAGCGCGAGCTGACAGTGCGGTCGCTCCGACCGGAGCGTGGCCTTGCACTGGAAATGGCCGTCGACGAACGGGCCGAGGTCGAGGAGCTCGAGCGTCAGTGGAAGGAGGCCGAAGAAATCGCGGAGATCGCAGACGGAACGCTCGGGACTTCGACCGAGATTGAGGAGGCGTTGCGACGCCTGAAGAACAGAGAGGGCGATCAACCGTCTGGTTGAAAAATGGCCTACCCTGCCCCGTAGGCTCTGCTTATCTTCGAGTTTCCATGGCCGCCCCCCTGGTTCAGATCCAACCGTCCGCCTCCCCCTCGGCTGAGCCGTCTCGCAAACCCTCGTGGCTGAAGGTGAAAGCACCGGGCGGGCCGAACTACGTCGCTCTCAAGCACATGATGCGCGACCTCAAGCTCCACACCGTCTGCGAGGAAGCGCATTGCCCCAACATCGGAGAATGCTGGGAGCACAAGGCGGCGACCTTCATGATCCTGGGAGACGTCTGCACGCGGAACTGCGCCTACTGCGCGGTCGCGCACGGCACGCCGGCTCCGCTCGATGCCGGAGAGCCGCAGCGCCTGGCCGACGCGGTGGCGCAGATGGGACTCAAGCACGTCGTCATCACGAGCGTGGATCGCGACGACTTGCCGAACGGAGGCGCCGAGGTCTTCGCGTCGTGTATCGCGGAGATTCGCCAGCGACTCCCGCAGACATCGGTCGAAGTCTTGATCCCCGACTTCAAAGGCAATGCTGACGCGCTGCGCCTCATCGTCGAAGCCCGACCCGACATCCTCAATCACAATCTCGAGACGATCGCTCGCCTGTATCGTATCGCGCGGCCCGGCGGCCGGTATACGCGGGCCTTGGAGCTCCTGGACCGCGCTAAAGACATGAATGCCGACATGCTGACGAAGTCCGGTGTCATCTGCGGATTGGGCGAGGACTGGGACGAGCTGCTCGTCGCGTTGCGCGATCTGCGCTCGGCCCGGGTCGATATCGTCACGATCGGCCAATACCTGCGGCCGTCGGATCAGCACCTGCCCATCGCGCGCTGGTACACGCCCGACGAATTCGCCGAGCTGAAGCGTTACGGCATGTCGCTCGGATTTCGGCACGTCGAGTCGGGACCGTTGGTGCGCTCCAGCTATCACGCGTGGGAGCAGGTGGAGGCGGCGACCGCATGACGGCCACCGCCAGATCCCCCAAAGACACCGCCGCTCCTCAGACCGACCTGCATCTGAAGATGCTGCGACAGATGCTGCTCATTCGCCGGTTCGAGGAAAAAGCGGCGGAGGCGTATGCCCTCGGAAAGATCGGCGGCTTCTGCCATCTCTACATCGGACAAGAGGCGGTTGCCGTTGGCGCGCTCGCCGCGCTGAAGGACGACGATTACGTCATCTGCTCTTACCGCGAGCATGGTCAGGCGTTGATCAAGGGGATCCCGCCCAACGCCGTGATGGCGGAGTTGTTCGGCAAGGCGACCGGGTGCTCGAAGGGCAAGGGTGGATCCATGCACCTGTTCGATGCCAAGAAAGGCTTCATGGGCGGCCATGGCATCGTCGGTGGCCACATTCCCCTCGCCGCGGGTCTCGCCTTTGCAAGCAAATACAACAGCACGGATAGGGTGACCGTCTGCTTCTTCGGCGAGGCGGCCGTGAATATCGGCGCGTTCCACGAGACCCTGAACATGGCGTCCGTGTGGAAACTCCCGGTGATTTTCCTCTGCGAGAACAACCGCTACGGTATGGGCACGGCATTCGAGCGCGTCGCCGCGGTGACCGACGTCGTCGAGCACGCATGCAGCTACGACATGGCGGCCGAGCTGGTGGACGGGATGAACGCGCTGACGGTGTACGACGCGGTGCGGCGTGCCGTCGAGCGGGCGCGCAAGAACAGTCACCCCACCCTGCTCGAAGTGCGCACCTACCGGTTCATGGGTCACTCGATGTCCGACCCATTGCACGGCGTGTATCGAACCAAGGACGAGGTTGAGGAGCAGAAGGCCCGCGATCCGATCACCCACCTCGCCCAAAGGCTCAAAGACGAGGGCGTCATCGATCAGGCCGCCCTCGATGCGATGGACGCCGAGATCCATGCGGAGATCGAAGCGGCAGTGAAGTTCGCGGACGAGAGCCCGGATCCCGATCCAGACGAGCTCTACAACGACGTGCTGGCCGACTGATGCCCACCCTCACCTATCGAGACGCCCTGAACCAGGCGCTGCGCGAAGAGATGCAGCGCGATACCAATGTGCTGCTGATGGGAGAGGAAGTCGGCGTCTATCAGGGCGCGTACAAGGTGAGCCGCGGCCTGCTGGAGGAGTTCGGTCCCAAGCGCGTCGTCGATACACCCATCGCGGAGCTCGGGTTCGCGGGGATCGGCGTCGGCGCGGCCATGGGCGGTCTGCGGCCGGTGGTCGAATTCATGACCTGGAACTTTGCGCTGCTCGCGCTGGATCAGATCGTGAATTCCGCCGCGAAGATGCTCTACATGTCCGGCGGGCAGATCCCGGTTCCGATCGTGTTCCGCGGCCCGAGCGGTGCGGCACTCCAGCTGGGGTCGCAGCATTCGCAAGCGTGGGAGAGCTGGCTTGCCCACATCCCCGGTCTCAAGGTCGTGGCGCCCGCGACGCCCGCAGACGCCAAGGGGCTCCTGAAATCCGCCATCCGCGACAACAATCCGGTCATCGTGCTCGAAGGCGAAATGCTCTACAACCTGAAGGGCGACGTGCCCGACGGTGAGCATATCGTTCCGATCGGCAAAGCGGAAATCAAGCGCGAGGGCAGCCACGTCACGCTCGTCTGCCACTCCAAGACCCTCCCCGTTGCCCAGAAAGCGGCGGATCAGCTCGCGGAACAGAACATCTCGGCGGAGGTGCTCGACCTGCGGTCGCTCCGTCCGCTGGACGAAGCGGCGATTCTTGAATCGGTGAAGAAAACCAATCGCGCGGTCGTCATCGAAGAAGGATGGCCGCACGTCGGCGTCGGCGCGCAGGTCGTCGATCTCATTCAGCGCGACGCGTTCGACGATCTCGATGCGCCGGTGCTGCGCGTGACCCAGGCCGACGTCCCGATGCCGTACAACAAGTTTCTCGAGCGCGCCGCGAAGCCATCGCCCGAGAAGGTCGTGGCCGCCGCTCGCCGCGTCTTGTACCTCGAGTAGCCCGCCCCATGGCCACCAAAGTTCACATGGAGGCGCTGTCGCCCACGATGGAAGAAGGGCGCCTCGTAAAGTGGAACAAGCACGAAGGCGATCCCGTGAAGTCGGGCGAAACGCTCGCCGAGGTGGAAACCGACAAAGCCGTCATGGAGCTGGTCGCCCGGGCCGACGGACAGCTGATCAAGGTCGTCGTGCCCGAGGGGACCACGGTGCCGGTGGGCAACGTCGTCGCATGGATCGGGAAGCCGGGGGAGCAAGTTGATGGAGCTGGGAGCGAGGCCGCGCCCGCTGCCGCAGCAGCTAAACCAGCGTCAGCACCAGCTCCGACCCCTGCCCCGGCGCCTCCAGCACCTGCTGCGGCCCCTGCCGACGCCACGCGAGTGAAGGCTTCCCCGCTGGCCAAGAGAATTGCGAAGGATGCGGGCGTCGATCTGAAGCTTGTGCAAGGCTCCGGCCCGGGTGGCCGCGTGATCAAACGCGACGTCGAGGGCGCCCCTGCAACCGCTGCGGCACCGGCACGCACGACGCCTGACGTACGACGCACGGGTGTTCCGTACGAGGACGTCCCCCTCACCCAGATCCGCAAGACGATTGCCAAGCGCCTCGCCACGTCTCTCGGGCCGATTCCGCACTTTTTCCTGACGACCGAGATCGACATGGAGCGCGCTGCCGAGGCGCGCGAAGCGCTCAACAAGCAGCTCGGCGAAGAAGGCGGGAAGATCTCGTTCAACGACATCATCATCAAAGCGGTCGCGCTGGCCCTGGTGCAGCATCGCGCCTGCAACGCCTGGTTCCAGGAGGATCACATCCGATACTGGAACGAGGTACACATCGGCATGGCCGTCGCGATCGAAGATGGACTCATCACTCCGGTGATCCGGAATGCCGACATGAAGAGCCTGCGGGAAATCGGCACTGAGTCCCGCGAGCTCGCGGGGCGGGCACGCAATCGGCGTCTCAAGCCCGAGGAGTACACGGGCGCGACGTTCAGCGTCTCGAACCTCGGCATGTTCGACATCGATCATTTCACGGCGGTGATCAATCCGCCGGAGGCCGGGATCGTCGCGATCGGCAGCATCGTCGCGAGGGCCGTTCCCGAAGGCGATCGCGTGGTGGTGCGCCGGCGCCTGCACGCAACGATGAGCTGCGATCACCGCGTGATCGACGGGGCGACCGGCGCGGCGTATCTGAAAACTCTGAAACAGATGTTGGAAAACCCTCTCGCCATGCTCTTGTAAGAGGTATCAGTGGCAAACTCGTTCGACGTGATCATTCTCGGCGGCGGCCCGGCGGGTTACGTCTGCGCCATCCGCTGCGCGCAGCTCGGACTCAGCACCGCCGTGGTGGAGCAGGACAAACTCGGCGGCGTGTGCGTCAATATCGGCTGCATTCCGACGAAGGCGCTCCTGCATTCCGCGTACATCGCGAATTTGTTGAAAGAGACCAAGGACTTCGGGGTGGAAGCCGGGAACGTGACCACTGACTACGGCGTCGCCATGAAGCGGTCGCGGAGAGTCAGCGACCAGAACTCCAAAGGCGTCGAGTTCCTGATGAAGAAGAACAAGATCACCGTCGTGAAGGGCACCGGCGTGCTGCAAACGGGCAAGAAGGTGAAGGTCGGGAACGACGTCTACGAGGCAAAGAAAGCGGTGGTCATCGCTACGGGATCGCGCGTCAAGGGGATTCCCCAGATCGGCCTCGAGATCAACAAGACGACGGTCATTTCCTCCGACGAAGCGCTCTTCATGGAGAAGGTTCCGGCGAGCCTGGCCATCATCGGCGCAGGTGCCGTGGGCATGGAGTTCGCCGACATCTTCAGCGCATTCGGCGTGAAGATCACCGTCATCGAAGCGCTGCCGCGCATTTTGCCCCTCGAGGACGCCGAGGCATCGGATACGCTCAGCAAGAGCTACCGGAAGCGCGGCATAGAGGTGATCGCGGGAGCCAAGGTCACCAAGGCGAACGTGGCCAAGGACAAAGTCACGCTCGACGTGGAAGCCGGCGGCGAAAAGAAACAGATCACTGCGGCAGCCGTGCTCATGGCCGCTGGGCGGGCAGTGAATACCGAGAACATCGGGCTGAAGGAAAACGGCATCCAGCTGACTGACCGTGGCTTTATCAAGATCGATAAGAACCTGCAAACGAGCACCCCGGGCTATTACGCGATCGGCGACGTCGCCGGACCGCCGATGCTGGCGCACAAAGGCAGCCGCGAAGGGATCGTGGTCGCAGAGATCATCGCGGGTCAGAAGCCTCACCCGATCAAGTACGACAACGTCCCCAGTGTGACGTACTGCCACCCCGAGGTCGCCAGCATCGGACTGACGGAAGATCAGTGTAAGGAGAAGAAGCTCGACTACGTCGCAGGCAAGTTTCCCTTCTCCGCCAACGGCCGGGCGCGCGGTACCGGCGAGACCGAAGGCTTCGTAAAGATTCTGCGGGACAAGAAGTACGGCGAGATCCTCGGCGCACATATCGTCGGCAGCCATGCATCCGAAATGATCCATGAGCTGGCGGTGGCGCGAGAGAACGAGTACACGGTCGAAGAGGTCGAGCTCGCGATCCACGCGCATCCCACTATGTCCGAGGCGATCGCCCAGGCTGCGCTCGATTCGCTCGGACGGGCCACCGACATTTGAGCAACGACACGGTCAAGGACCCGCTCGCCGTTGGACTCGGCTCGCTCGCCGGAGGCGTGGGATTCGGAGCGGCGTGCATGACCACGGCACAGATCTTTGTGGCCCTCAACGAAGAGCGCTACGATCTGAGCAGCTCGTTGCTGGTAGGCGGCCTCTTGACCGCGCTGGGGATCGGCGGGATGTGCGGATGGTACCGCAGCTACGCACTCGAAAATGTCTGGCAGCAGGGCGTCATTGCCGTCCTCGCCGCGATCGGCGCGCTGCTGATTGGATTCCTCGCAGCCCCGATCTACAAGTTCAGCGGCGTGTGGGGGATGATCATCTGGCTCTTGTTGAACATTGCGTTCGGCATACTGGCGACGCGGTGGGCGATCCGGGGGAGGGAGGAAGAAGGACAAGGGACGGGTACGGCATGAAAGACCTCCGCGTCCTTCAAGCGGGAATGGTGCCTTACCAGGAAGCGCTGGAGTGGCAGCGCGAGCTCGCGGAAGACCGCATTGCCGGCCGCTTGTCCCACGATGTGCTCTTGCTGCTCGAGCATCCTCCCGTCGTGACGCTCGGGCGAAACTCCCATGCCGCCCACCTGCTGCAGCCCGCGGACATCGATGTCTTCGACGTGGAGCGCGGCGGGGACGTCACCTTTCACGGTCCCGGCCAGCTCGTCGGCTATCCGATTCTCGATCTCCGCGCGTACAAGCAGGACCTGCACTGGTATCTGCGCACGCTGGAGCAGGCGTTGATCGCGGCGCTCGACATCCTCGACATCCCCGCCGAACGCAACGCGGGATTCACGGGCGTGTGGACGAGCGGCAGGAAGATCGCGAGCATCGGTATTCACGTGAAGCAGTGGGTCACCTGGCACGGGTTCGCCCTCAATGTCACTACCGACCTCGCGCACTTCGATCGGATCGTGCCGTGCGGGATTCCCGGGGTGGTGATGACGTCGGTGCAAAAGGAGCGGGGAACGGGGAACGGGGAGCAGTTGTGGGAGGAGAGTGTCGGGGCGGTGGTGAAAGGATTCGAGACTGCCTTCGGGGTGAGTTCACACTCTGAAGGGTGTGCGCTAGCCCTGGAATAGAGTGGCCAATCCTTCTCCCAGAATCCCTCCCGGCCAGATCCAAACCACCAAGTGGCCGGTCCTGCATTACGGCGACGTGCCGACCGTCGACACCGCAAAATGGACATTCACGGTGGGGGGACTCGTCGAACGGCCCTTCACACTGACTTACGACGAGCTGCTCGCCCTGCCCCGCAAGACCGTCCACTGCGACATCCATTGCGTTACGACGTGGAGCAGGCTCGACAACGATTTCGAAGGCGTGCCGGTCCAGGATCTGTTGCAGCGGGCGGGACTCACGAAGGACGCGAAGTACTGTCTCGTCGTCGCCGAACAGGGATTCACGACCAACCTGCCGCTCTCCGATCTCGACCGGCCCGAGAACCTCATCGCGCTCAACTGGGCTGGCGAGCCGCTGACCCCCGAGCACGGCTGGCCCGCGCGGCTGCTCGTGCCACATCTCTATTTCTGGAAGAGCGCGAAGTGGGTGCGCGGCTTCGAGCTACTGGACGAGGACCTTCCGGGATTCTGGGAGCAGAACGGCTATCACATGCGCGGCGATCCATGGACGGAAGAGCGATACGGCGGCCGGGGGCTGACCCAGCACGAGATCAACAAATTCCGCAACGCGAGTAAGAAGCACCTCTAGGCGAGCAGGGCCTCCACCTCGTGGGCTGCCTCCTGCTGGTAGCGGCTCTCTTCATTCAATTCGCGCGCTAACGTGCCCAGGTTCTCGGCCACGCCAACCCCCTGCGCAGCCTGCCAACGGCCGAGCGCCGCGATCGCCTCCTCCAATCGCTGCGTGAGCAGATCGCGGCCGCGCTTACAGCGTGGATTCTCCTGAGCCTCGAATGCCCCCACGTGGATCTCGAGCGCGGAAAGCTGGCGCGCAGCCTCGCAGGCCGCTGACACCAAGGGGCCGGCCTCAGCCGCCGCCGGAACCGCCGCGGCTCGCAGCAGCAAGTCGGTGAGCAGCACACGCGCCTGACCCTCCGGAAGGTGGGCAAGGACCTGTTGCGCCATGCTGTGCCATTCTGGTGTACGGCGCGAAAACGCGGCAGCGGCTGCGAGGACCGAAGCCACTATGGGCGTCGTAATGAACAGGACGGGGGTCGCAGCCACGAAGCCGGCAACAGTCCCGCCAATGACCACCGCTGCGAGCAGGGGCCAAATGTCGGACGGCACGGGCGCGCGCCACGCCGCTACCGCGGTCACGGGGCGTCTCCCAGCTGCTCGAGCGTTTCGCGCGCGCTGCGCGTCCACCCGTCGTTCTCGTGGTAATAAGAAAGGAAGGCGGTCAGGTTTTTCCTGGCGAGTGCCGGCTCGCCAAGGGCGTATTCGGCCATGCCGGCGTGATACAACGCCATGTAGTGATTGGGCCAATAGGAAACGACGAGCTCCATGATCGGCCCGGCGGAACGATTATCACCCGCATCGGCGACGGGATGGGCGATGTCGAAGACGATGCCGGCAGCCTGATAACGGTCCGGCTCTGCGAGCCGATCGATGATGGCGCGCGCAGCATCGATTTTCCCGGCGAGGGCGTAGCAGGCCGCGCTCAACCCCTGCCCTTGGATGGTCGCGGGCGCGGGGTGCCGGCCATGCACGATCTCCACTTCCACGGCGTTGCAGTACGGCTTCATCGCCGCGAACCACTGCCCTGCGGACCCTTCGAATCCCGCCGCTTGCGTCGTCTGCGCGACCGCGGGCTGGAACCGGCGCGTTTGGTGGCGCAGCACGACGACCCCGCAGATCGCGAGGTAACCGAAGCCGACGAGATACAGGGTTCGCTGCATGGGTGTTCAATATGAAGGACGTCTCAGGCGGGGGGCTGTGCACAGGCTCACATCCGGCCGGCACCTCCCAGCAGTTCGTAAAACCGCCCGAATACCTCGATCCCGTCCCACAGCTGCTTCAGATCCAGCTTTTCGTTAGGGGCATGGAGGCGATCATCGGGCAGCCCAATACCGGTGAGAATCACGGGCGCCCCACCCGATGCCAGCGCCGGAACGACGGGGATTGAGCCGCCGGCGCGCGCCGGCACGGTGGCCCGCCCCGTGACCTCCTTGAAGGCCTGACCGAGCAGCTGGAACGCGGGATGGTCGACCTCGATCTGCGCGGGATCGGCACCGTGGAGAAATCGCACCGTCGCGGTCACAAACTTGGGCGCCAACCGTTTCACTGCGGCGGCCAGCTGCCGCTCCACGGCGGCCAGCTTCTGGTTGGGGACAAGACGCATACTCACCTTGACGGTCGCCTCAGCGGGAATGACCGTCTTTGCGCCTTCACCCGTGAAGCCGCCCAGGATCCCGTGAATTTCAAACGTCGGGAGTGCCCAGAGACGCTCGAGCACTGAGTATTTCTTCAGCCCGACCAGCGCTTTCGCCTGCACCCGCTTCCGCAAGAAGTCCTTCTCGTTGAACGGCAGTTTTTTCCACGCGGCAAGCTCCGCCTTGGACGGCCGCTTCACCGGACCATAAAAGCCCGGGATGTTGATCTTTCCGTCCTCGCTTTTCAAACGGCTGAGGAGCCGGCAGAGCTCTTCGTGCGCGTTCGGAGCGGCGCCGCCGTACTCCCCCGAGTGAAGATCGGTCTTGGATGTCCGCACCGTGATCTCCGCGTAGCAGAGACCGCGGAGGGTTGTGTATACCGCCGGCCATTCCGGCGCGACATACGACATGTCCGCCACGAGGACGGCATCGGCGCGCACACGCTGCGGCTCACGTTTCAGCAGGTCGAACAAGACCGTGGAGCCGAACTCCTCTTCACCCTCGATCAAAAAGCGGAAGTTGACCGGCGGGCGCGGCAACGCGGCGATCGCCTTGAGGAGACAGAACACCTGTCCCTTGTCGTCGGCGGACCCGCGCGCGTAGATCTTGCCGTCGCGGATCGCCGGCTCGAAGGGTGGGTTGGTCCATTCACCGAGCGGGTCGGGAGGTTGGACGTCGTAGTGGCCATAGATGATCAGCGTCGGGGCGCCCGGCACGTCCGGGCCCTTGCCCGACACGACGGGATGCGTCTCGCTGCCGAGAAACTCGACGTCGTGACAGCCCAGGCGCCGCAGCTCGGCGCCGACCCATTCGGCGGCCGCGCGGCAATCCTTGTTGTGTGTCGGCAGTGTCGAAACGGAAGGAATTCGGAGAAACTCGGTCAGCTCGCGAAGCAATCGCTCTTGATCCATGGCGGCAGAAATGTAGACACATGGGTCGCCGCTAGCCAGCGAGTGGGGTCCGCGTAGATTTGAGCGCCATGCGGACTACCGCGTCGTACGATCTGTTCCCGGATGCGCGCAGCGAACGAGCGCTCGCCCGCGCGCGCTGGCTGGCGCGCGAGGGAAGGACGCGGGACGCGCAGTCGGCGTATGACGAGCTCCTCGCGACAAAGCCCGAGCTGAAGGCGGGCTGGGCCGAGTATTTCGAGCTGCTGCGTGCCAGCGGCCGCGGCGATGACGCGCTGCAGCTTGCCGATCGCGCCCGTGCAACGTTCGGCGATACCGGCTTCTCGCTGACGCTGCGTGGTGCCGCCCTCACCGAGTTGGGACGGTATCCCGAGGCGCTGACCGAGCTGGAGCGTGCCGTGGAAGTCGATCCCGACTTCGCACTTGTCTGGCACGAGCTCGGGTACGCGGCGTACAAGCTCGGCGACCGCAACCGGTCGCTGCTGGCGCTCGATCGCGCGTTTGCGCTCGAGCCCCATACCGACACGCTCAAGCTGCGCGGTCAGGTCCTGCGCGACGCGGGCCGCTATCAAGCCGCCGAGGTCGCCTTCGAAGGGGCCGCCCAGGCGGCCGAGCACGCCGAGCAGCGCGGCGACGCCGAGCGCGAGATTGCGACCACGCGTCGCTACGGGTCCTACGCTCCTCGTCGCCCCGACGATCTGACCCCGGCGGAGCGCTGGTTTGCCGACACGGGGACCGTGATCCTGGCGCCGAACCCGGGGCCCGTCGCCCCGAGCGACGAGACGATCGTGGCGACGTTCACGGAAGTCGCGGTCAACCGAGACTGGCATTTCGGACAGGTGATCCTGCTCGGCCCGGAATTTCCGGCGTGCAATGAGCTCGCCTACCGGATGGGGGCTCCGCTCGTGACGCCCTCGGCGTTCGATCCCGCGGCGTGCCCGCTGATCGTCGGCTTGCGGCCGCTCGTCGCCGACCGGACGTGGGCGGGCATAGTCGGCAGGCTCACCAGTGAGTCGATCGGCCTCGTTCTGGTGCTCGAGCATCCCGCGGAGGCTCGCCCGCCTCTGACGGTCGACCTGATCGGCGTATTGACGGACGCCGGTACGCGCCGCGAGCGCGCCCCCAACCCCGTCCAGGCAGAGAACGACGTGCAGCATCCCGGCGCGCGGCTGGCAGGCCGGCGCCTGCGTCCGCTGTAGAGATATCGGGTCATGACAGCGACGGACCAGCCGCCCCGCCCCAGCCGCGCGCCCATGTCCGGCCGCGCGATCGTGCAGAACCAGTTCGACCGCGCGGCCGACTTGATCAATCTCGAAGGCTACATGCGGAAGATCCTGATGTCGCCGTTCCGAGAAGTGCAGGTCGAGGTGCCGGTGCGGATGGACGACGGGCGGATCGAGGTGTTCACGGGCTACCGCATTCAGCACAACGGCGCGCGCGGGCCCTGTAAAGGCGGGATCCGCTATCACCCGGAAGCCGATCACGACGAGGTCCTGGGCCTCGCGACGATCATGACGTGGAAGACCGCGCTGATGGATATCCCCTTCGGCGGTGCCAAGGGCGGCGTGACGGTGGACCCCAAGAAGCTTTCCAAGCTCGAGCTGGAGCGGCTCACCCGGCGCTTCACGCAGCGCATCGCCATCGTCCTCGGCCCCTACCGCGATATCCCGGCTCCGGACGTCAACACCAACGCGCAGGTGATGGCCTGGATTCTCGACGAGTACTCGAGCCGCCAGGGCTACACCCCCGCGGTGGTCACCGGCAAGCCGGTCGCGCTCGGAGGGTCACTCGGCCGCGAGGAGGCGACGGGACGCGGCGTCATGTACGTGATGCAGGAGTACTCGCGCGACTTCGGGATTCCGGTCAAAGGCGGACGCGTCGTGATCCAGGGGTTCGGCAACGTCGGCAGTCATCTGGCACGTCTCCTCACTAGCGAAGCGAACGCGACAGTGATTGCCGTGAGCGACGTGTCCGGCGGGATCTACAACGACAAAGGGTTGGATATTCCGGGACTGCTGGCGCACACGGCGCAGGGCCAGCCGGTCTCCGAATGGTCGGCGGGCAAACGCATTACGAATGAAGAGCTCTGGACCATCCCGTGCGAGTGGCTCGTGCCCGCGGCCCTCGGCGGCGTGATTACCAAAGAGTCCAACGCCACAACGATCGACTGCAAGGTCGTAGTGGAAGGCGCGAACGAGCCCACGACGCCGACGGCTGACCGGATTCTCGAGGAGCGCGGCATCGCGGTCATTCCGGACTTTCTCGCCAATGCCGGCGGCGTGACGGTCAGCTACTACGAGTGGGCGCAGAACCTGCAGCAGTACCGCTGGACGCACGAGCAAGTGAATCGCGAGCTGAAGGCCACGATCACGAAAGCGTATGTGTCGGTGCGGGATTTGGCGAAGGAGAAGAACGTCACGTTTCGCACCGCTGCCTACGGAATTGCTCTGCAGCGCGTTGCCGATGCAGAGCGCCTACGAGGGAACTAGTCCTCGACTTTCATGCCCGGACGAGAGTACAAGGCTTGGTAAGGATCGCCAGGCTGCGTGAAGACCCGGATCTGAATCGCCCGAATCGTCTCCGCGATGTCGGCGTTGTTCTGCAGATAAATCTCGTCGAACAGATTCAAATCCATCCGATACAGCCGCTCCGCAATCACCACGGCGTTGTTGAGCGGCGCCTGGGCGAACCATCGCCAATCGTAGGTCTCGAGCGACTGCCCCACCGGGCCCC
>Ga0209488_10001828_pt1 | contig 17958 bp, 17 predicted proteins | sample Rivendell_Oct201_8_FD_188349 | JGI IMG/M metagenome (GOLD analysis project Ga0209488, IMG submission 188349) | Vadose zone soil microbial communities from the Eel River Critical Zone Observatory, Northern California, USA -... | ecosystem: Environmental > Terrestrial > Soil > Vadose zone >...
CCAGGACGACCGCTCCCTGATCGGCGAGTTCGCCTATGACAATGGTGACGAATCAGACCTCCGAGCCGTCCCCTGGTGATTCTTCAACAGCCTGCTAGAGGATATTACGGCGGAACAACTTACGCGCACGTTCCGCACCAACATCTTCGCGTATTTCTTTCTGACAAAGGCGGCACTGCCCTACCTCAAGGAAGGCGCGGCGATCATCAACACGACCTCGGTCACCGCGTATCGCGGCAGCCCTCATCTGCGCGATTATTCGGCGACCAAGGGCGCGATCGTATCCTTCACCCGCTCGCTCAGCCTGGCGCTGGCGGAGCGCGAGATCCGCGTTAACGCGGTGGCGCCCGGACCGATATGGACGCCACTCATCCCTTCGACCTTCCCGCCCGATCAGGTCGATAAATTCGGCGCCAAGGTGCCGATGGGCCGGCCGGGCGAACCCGAGGAAGTCGCGCCCTGCTATGTCTTCCTGGCAAACGAGGATTCCTCCTACATGAGCGGCCAGGTGCTGCATCCGAACGGCGGCGAGGTGTTCAACACCTAGGCCGCCGCGCGCACACCGCGCGCCTCGAGGAAACGCATCAACGCGCGCTCGACCTGCCCCGTCTCCGCTGCGGCCCCGGCCCAGGCCAGCGTCGCCACGAAGGGCGCAAGCTTCCCGGTGGCGAAGCTCTCGATCACCGCGGGGTGTATGTAGCATTTGCGGCAGACCGCCGGCGTGTTGCCGAGCTGCTCGGCCACCTGCCGCACCATCTCCACCACCGCCTTCTTCGTCGGCTTCTCCGCCGTGCGCTCGGCCAGCGCCAGCAGGGCGAGATTCGTCGCCGCCCAGGTGCGGAAGTCCTTGGCGGTGATCTCGGCGCCGGAAATCTCGCGCAGGTAGTCGTTGACGTTGCCCGAATCGATCGAGCGGCGCTCGCCGGCATCGTCGATATATTGGAAGAGCTCGGAGCCCGGCAGGTCGCGGCAGTTCCTGAGGATGCGCGCCAGCTTGCGGTCGGCGACGATGCTGCGGTGCCGGATGCCGTGCTTGGCGCGGAAATCTAGCTCTACCCGCCCGCCGGCGATGCGCACGTGGCGGTTCTGCAGAGTGGTGAGGCCGAAGCTGTTATTGTCGCGCGCGTATTCCGGGTTGCCGACGCGCGCCAGCGTGCGCTCCATCAGGCACACCACCGCCGCCAGCACCTTCTCGCGCGGCAGCCCACGCCGGCGCAAATCCTGCTCGACGCGGCGGCGGATGCGCGGCAGCGCACGGCCGAACACCACCATGTGCTCGTACTTGGTCTCGTCGCGCATCTCGCGCCAGCGCGGATGATAGCGGTACTGCTTGCGCCCGCGGTCGTCGCGCCCGGTGGCCTGGAGGTGGCCGCGCGGATCGGCGGAGATCCACACCGCCGTCCAGGCCGGCGGCACGGCGAGCGCCTTGATGCGCGCGAGCGTCGCGGCATCGCGGATCGTTCGCCCCTGCGCATCGCGGTAGGCGAAGCCCTTGCCGGAGCGCCGTCGCGTGATGCCCGGCACGCTGTCGGCGACATAATGCAGGCGCGCCACCCGCGCCGCCTCGGCCGGCGGCAGGTCGGGTGGCGGCGCCTTGTCGGCCAGCGCCTTGGCGAGACGTTGCGAGATATCCATGCGCGCTCCGTCTTCGATCGACATCGGCCGTGGCGTCTCATCACCGGTGCGCTCGCGCATTTCGCGCCGCAGCAGCGCGAGGTTGACGGCGCGCGAGCGGGCCCACAGAGTGAGCGGCGATGACCGCTCCGCCGTTGCCGCACGATCGTCACGCCATCAAGCGGCCGACGGTTCTGCCCTATCTCCTGTTGTCGCTGTGCTCGCTCATCTGGGCAGGCAATTGGGTGGTGGGCCGCGCCATTCGCGACACCGTGCCGCCGGCCGCGCTCGCCTTCTGGCGCTGGAGCATCGCTGCGCTGATCCTGGCGCCAATCGTGCTGCCGCGCCTCAAGGGACAGGGTCGCGTGCTGACGCGGCACTGGAAGGTGCTGGTGCTGCTGGGCGGCACCGGCATCTCGCTCTTCCAGTTCCTCGTCTACACCGGGCTGCGCTACACCAACGCCGTCAACGCCATGCTCATGAACTCGGCCCTGCCGCTGTTCATGGTGCTCGTTGCCTGGCTGATCGACCGGCAGAAAGTGACCGCGCGCCAGGTCGCCGGCATGGTGGTGTCGTTCTGCGGCATCCTCGTCATCATGAACCGCGGCGACTGGTCGACCCTGCGCGATTTCGACTTCAACCCGGGCGACCTCGTCATCCTCGCGGGGCTACCGGTCTGGGGCATCTATTCCGTCATGCTGCGCCGCCGTCCGCGCGAGCTCGACGGGATCAGCTTCGTCTTCGTGGCGTCGGTCATCGGCACCGCGTTTCTCGCCCCGGCCTACGCGCTCGAGAGCGTCCTGCTGCAGCCGGCCCAGCTCACCTGGAGCGCGGGCGGCGCCGTGCTCTATGTCTCGCTGTTCGCCTCGATCGCCGCCTATCTCTGCTGGAACCGCGGCGTCGATATGGTCGGGCCGAACCGAGCGGGCTTCACTCAGCACCTCATCCCCGCCTTCGGCACGGCGTTGGCCGTGATCTTCCTGGGCGAGGAGGTGCACCTCTTCCACGCTGTCGGCATCGCCACCATCCTCGTGGGAGTGTGGCTCGCCAGCGCGCGCGGGCGCTGAGCGCGCCCGGCTATTCCGCCGCCCCCGCCGCGCCGGCCTTGCCGTAGCCGCCGCCGCCGGGCGTCTCGAGGACGAAGACGTCGCCGGGCTCGACCGCGACCGTGTGCGTCGCGCCGAAATCCTCGCGGCGTCCATCGGCGCGCTCGACCCAGTTGCGCCCGAGCGCGCCGGGCTCGCCGCCGGCGAGGCCATAGGGCGGCACGCGGCGGTGGCTCGAGAGAATGGCCGCAGTCATCGCCTCGCGGAAGCGCAGGCGGCGCACGACGCCGTCGCCGCCGCGATGGCGTCCCTGCCCGCCCGAGCCGCGGCGGATGGCGAAGCTTTCGAGCAGAACGGGGAAGCGCCACTCGAGTACCTCGGGGTCGGTCAACCGCGAGTTCGTCATGTGCGTGTGGATGGCGTCGGTGCCGTCGAAATCGGGCCCGGCGCCGGAGCCGCCGCAGACCGTCTCGTAATACTGGTAGCGCTCGTTGCCGAAGGTGAAATTGTTCATCGTGCCCTGCGCCGCCGCCATCACGCCCAAGGCGCCATAGAGCGTATCGGTGATGCCTTGCGAGGTCTCGACGTTGCCGGCGACGACGGCGGCGGGATAGCGCGGGTTCAGCATCGAGCCCTCGGGAATGACGATGTCGAGCGGCTTGAGGCAGCCGCCATTCATCGGTATTTCGTCCTCGACGAGGGTGCGGAAGACGTAGAGAACGGCGGCTTTGCATACCGCCGAGGGCGCGTTGAAGTTGGTGTCGAGTTGGTCGCTGGTACCGGTGAAGTCGATGATTGCCCGACGAGCTTTCTGGTCGATGGCGATGCGCACCTTGATCACGGCGCCGTCATCCATCTCGTAGGCGAAGGCGCCGTCCTTGAGCACGCCGAGGATTCGGCGCACCGCCTCCTCGGCATTGTCCTGCACGTGGCGCATATAGGCCTCGACCGGCGCCTGACCGAAATGACGGACCATGCGGTGCAGCTCCTGCACCCCCTTCTCGCAGGCGGCGATCTGCGCCTTGAGGTCGGCCAGGTTCTGCGCCGGATTGCGCGAGGGGTAGCGCCCGGACGACAGCAGCTCGACCAGCTCGTGCTCGCGGAAGCGGCCGGCATCGACGAGCAGGAAATCGTCGATGAGCACGCCTTCTTCCTCGACGGTGCGGCTCGACGGCGGCATCGAGCCCGGCGTGATGCCGCCGATATCGGCATGGTGCCCGCGCGAGGCGACGTAGAACAGCACGTCGCTTGCCGAGTTTTTCTCATCCTCGGCGAAGACCGGCGTGATGACGGTGATGTCGGGGAGATGCGTGCCGCCATTGTAGGGCGCGTTCAGGACATAGACGTCGCCGCGCCGCATGCCGCGCCCGTCGGCGCCCTTGGCGCGGGCGCGGATCACCGTCTGCACGCTCTCGCCCATCGACCCCAGATGCACGGGCATGTGCGGCGCATTGGCGATGAGCGCGCCCGCGCGGTCGAAGAGCGCGCAGGAGAAATCGAGCCGCTCCTTGATGTTGACCGAGTAGGCCGTGTTCTGCAGCGCCACGCCCATCTGCTCGGCAATCGCCATGAACAAATTGTTGAACACCTCGAGCATCACCGGGTCGACGCTGGTGCCGATGGCGACACGCTTGGGCAGCGCCTCGACCCGCTCCAGCACGAGATAGCGCCGGCGGTCGAGCACCGCGCGCCAGCCCGGCTCGACGATGGTCGTCGCCGTCGCCTCGCGGATGATCGCCGGCCCCTGCACCGCCTGGGCGGGGATCAGCACGTCGCGGTCGAAGACCGGCGTCGCGTGTTCGGCGCCGCCGGCGAACATCGTCACCGTGGCGAGCGGCGCCGGCTCGCCCGGGTCGGCCGGCGCCTCGTAGACCGGGTCGTCGGCCATGTCGGTGGCGCCGACCACTTCGACCGACACCGCCTCGACGACGAGCGGCTTCTCCGCCATGACGAAGCCGTAGCGCTGCTTGTGCGCCGCCTCGAAGCCGGCAACGATCTCCGCGCACTCGCCATAGGGCACGACCAGCGCCGCGTCGGTGCCCTCGTATTTGACATGCGCCTTGCGCAACACGCTGATCTGCTCGGCGGCGATGCCCTGCTCGCGCATCTCCGCCGCGCCATCCTCGGCCAGGCGATCGAGCGTCGCCGCCAGCTCCGGCATGACCGCGTCGGCGAGCCGCGCCTCGACCGCCTGCTCGCGCAGCGTGCGCAGATCGGCCAGGCCCATGCCATAGGCCGAGAGCACGCCGGCGAAGGGGTGGATGTAGACGCGCTTCATGCCGAGCGCGTCGGCCACCAGGCAGGCATGCTGCCCGCCGGCGCCGCCGAAGCAGCACAGCGTGTATTCGGTCACGTCGTAACCGCGCTGGATCGAGATCTGCTTGATCGCATTCGCCATGTTCTCGACGGCGATCTTGAGGAAGCCCTCGGCGACCTCGATCGGCGAGCGGCGGTTGCCGGTGGCGCGGGTGATGGCGTCGCCGAGCTCGGCGAATTTGCGCGTGACGATGTCGACATCGATCGGCGCATCGCCTTGCGGGCCGAACACGCGCGGGAAGAAGCGCGGCTGCAGCTTGCCCAGCATGACGTTGCAGTCGGTGACGGTGAGCGGCCCGCCGCGGCGATAGCAGGCCGGGCCGGGATTGGCGCCCGCCGATTCCGGGCCGACGCGATAGCGCGCGCCGTCGAACGAGCAGATCGAGCCGCCGCCCGCGGCCACCGTGTTGATGTGCATCATCGGCGCGCGCATGCGCACGCCGGCCACCATTGTCTCGAAGCTGCGCTCGTATTCGCCGGCGTAATGCGACACGTCGGTCGAGGTGCCGCCCATGTCGAAGCCGATGATCTTGTCGAAGCCGCCCATCTCGGCCGTGCGCACCGCGCCGACGATGCCGCCGGCCGGACCCGACAGGATCGCATCCTTGCCCTGGAAGCGCCGCGCATCGGCGAGGCCGCCATTCGATTGCATGAAGAGCAGCCGCGTGCCGCCAAGTTCGCCGGCGACGCGGTCGACATAGCGGCGCAGGATGGGCGAGAGATAGGCGTCGACGACGGTCGTGTCGCCGCGGCTCACCAGCTTCATCAGCGGGCTCACCTGATGGCTGGCCGAGACCTGGGTGAAACCCATCTCGCGCGCGAGATCGGCGGCCAGCCGCTCGTGCTCGACGTAGCGATAGCCGTGCAGGAAGACGATCGCCGCCGCGCGGATGCCGGCATCGTAGGCGGCGGCGAGATCGGCGCGCAGCCGCACGAGATCGATCGGCGTCAGCACCTCGCCTTCGGCGGTGACGCGCTCCTCGACCTCGACGACGCGCTCATAGAGCTGCTCCGGCAAGACGATGCGGCGTTCGAACAGCTTCGGCCGGTTCTGGTAGCCGATGCGTAGCGCGTCGCCGAAGCCCTTGGTGATGACCAGCAGCGTGCGGTCGCCCTTGCGCTCCAGCAGCGCGTTGGTCGCGACCGTCGTCCCCATCTTGACCGCGTCGATGGCGGCGCCGGGAATGGCCGCGTTCGGCGCGAGGCCGAGCAGCGCGCGGATCGCCTGCAGCGCCGCATCCTGATAGCGCTCGGGATTGTCGGACAGCAGCTTGTGCGTGACGAGCCCGCCATCGGGCCGCCGCGCCACCACATCCGTGAAGGTGCCGCCGCGGTCGATCCAGAACTGCCAGCCGCGCCGCCGCGCCTCGGAGGCTTTCGCCATCACCTGCTCTCCCCGCGGGCGGCGGCGCCCGGCTCAGTCATAGGCCAGGAGCTGCTTGCCCTGCGTTTCCGGCAGCATCGCCACCGCGACCAGGACCAGGCCATAGGCGATCAGCGCGAAGAGGCCGATGGCAAGGCCGAGGCCGAGCGACGCGCTGAGATACCCGACAAGACCGGGAAACAGCGCGCCGATGCCGCGCCCGAAATTATAGCAGAAGCCCTGGCCGGAGCCGCGGCAGCGCGAGGGGAAGAGCTCGGTCATGAACGGCCCCATGCCGCTGAAGATGCCCGAGGCGAAGAAGCCCAGGGGAAATCCCAGCACCAGCATCGCGGTATCGTCGAGCGGCAGGATCATGTAGGTGACGACGGTCGCCGCCGAGCAGATCGCGAACAGCGCGAAGCTGGCGCGCCGGCCGATGCGGTCGTTGAGCCAGCCACTCGTGAGATAGCCGGCGAAGGAGCCGATGATGATGACGGCCAGGTAGCCGCTTGAATTGAGCACGGTGAGCTTGCGCACGGTGCGCAGGAAGGTCGGCAGCCAAGTGGTGATGGCGTAGTAGCCGCCCTGCGCGCCGGTGGCGAGGAGCGCGGTGAAGATCGTGGTGCGCAGCAATTGCGGCGAGAAGATCTCCATGAAGGTGCTGTCGCCGGCGGTGCGGCGGCGGCGCGTCTCGTTGAAGATCTCGGGCTCCGCGACATAGCGCCGGACATAGAAGACGAGCAGCGCCGGCGCCAGGCCGATCCAGAACAGCGCGCGCCACGCCGTGCTCTCCGGCAGCACGGAATAGAAGATGGCATAGAGAATGGCGGCGATGCCCCAGCCGACCGCCCAGCCGCTCTGCAAGGTGCCGAGCGCCTTGCCGCGGTGCTCGGCGCGGATGATCTCGCCGACCAGCACGGAGCCGACGGCCCATTCGCCGCCGAAGCCCAGCCCCTGCAGCGCGCGCGTCGTGAACAGCATGCCGAAGCCGTCGGCAAAGCCGTTGAGGAAGGTGAACACGGCGAACCACAGGATGGTGAGCTGCAGGACCCGCACCCGGCCGAAGCGGTCGGCGAGCGCACCGGCGAGCCAGCCGCCCAGGGCCGAGACCAGCAGGGTGACGGTGGCGAGCAGCCCGGCCTCGCCGCCGCTGATCCCCCACAGCGTCAGCAGCGACGGGATGACGAAGCTGAACGCCTGGTAGTCCATGGCGTCCATCGTCCAGCCGCCGAACGCGGCGATGAAGGCGCGCCGCTCCGGGGCGGCGAGCCCGCGAATCCGGTCGGTCATGAGTCCCTCCCTAGGCGGATAACGGCGGGAGGGGCGGTTCCATCACGCGGCGGCACTCGTTGGAAGTTGGGCGACCGAGCGGCGCCATTGCTGGCCCGCGGGAGGCGGGACCCGACGACGTCGCCCACGGCCGAAGGCCGCCTCAGCCGGATGTCCGCAATCGGTGCAAATGCCGACCGACGGCGGATCGCGTGGAAGGTCGCAGAAGTGCCATAAGCGGACCCGCCCTCGCTCATGCAGGCGGATGTCGGCATCGCCATGGGCGGCGGCACCGACATCGCCATCGATCCGCGGACATCATCATTCTGTCGAACCGGTTGGACGCTCTGCCCACTGCGCGCGAGATTAGCCGCCTCAGCTGCGGCAGATGCTCCAGAACGTCATGCTGGCGTTCCTCTTCAACGGCATTGGCATCCCGGTCGCCGCCACCGGCCTCGTCTACCCGATATGGGCGATGATGGCGATGGCCGTGAGCGTCACCGCGATCTTTGTGAATTCTTTGTGGGGTCGGCCAGGGCTGTTCTTCGATGCCATCCAATCCCTCGGCCGTCCGGTCGATGCGGGGGCGCCGTATCCGCCAAATTGACTACAAAGCCCAGCGGGTCGAATGTTATCGTTCACCTGGATCTTTGGTCATCGGTCGAATGTCGGATTGAGTCGGAAATCCGGCCTTCTCCGAGAAATGCAGGGGGACCACATGAGAACACAAAATTCCGCACTGGATCAGGGCGCGGCCCTGATGTTGATCGCGAGCTTGGCGTTCATCGGTTACGCGGTGGCGTTCTTGCTCCGCAACTTCGGGAGCAGCGGTTTCGAGCTGGGCGTGCCTACGCTCAACGGCGTGACCCGGGACAATCTGAATGCCCTCAACCCGGCGATCGTGCATTATATCGCGCACCTGCACGTAGCCACGGCCGGGTTCATCGCCGCCACCGGCATCGCCGTCGCCGCGCTGTCCTGGTATGGCGTCCGGCGCGGCGAATGGTGGGCGTGGATCGCCGCGGTGGCGTCACCGGTGGTGGGGCTTTTGATCGCCCTACCCTATCATTACACCGGGACCTTCGAATTTAACTGGGTCACGCATCTGGGCCCAATCTACGTCGCGACCGTGGTGTTCGTGGTGGGTGCTCTGCTGGCTCTGCGCGCGATGGCGCAACGAAATTGACGCCGTGCCGAAGCCGAGTTGATCGGCATTCGGTCATAGTCCTTTTCGAAACGGCGTCTCGGCGTCATGCGAGGTGCCGCGGACGATGCACTTCGCCGCCAAACGCAAGCGACGCCTGCGCAAACGGACGTATCTCACCATGAGCGACCGTCTTCCGGGCTTCTTCGAGGGCACGGAGATGCCGACCGCCGGATGGTGGGAGGCGCTCTGGCCTGATCCTGCCGGAGTTCTGGCCGCGGTCGGGCTCACATCGGGAATGGACGTGATCGATCTTTGCTCAGGGGACGGTTGGTTCACGTTGCAAATCGCAAAACGCGCGCGTAGCGTTGTGGCCATCGACATCGATCGCAACTTGCTCGAAGTGGCGCGGCATCGTCTTGCCGAAAGTGGCGTGACGAACTGCGGTTTTGTCGAAGGTGATGCTTACGAGATTGCCCGGCTCGCGCCACGTCCGGCTGACCTTGTCTTCATGGCGAATGCCTTTCACGGCGTTCCCGATCGCCCTCGATTGGCGCGCGCCGTGCGGGAAGCGCTCAAGCTCGGCGGACGCTTTGCCATCGTCAACTGGCACCCGCGCCCGCGCGAAGAAACGACGATCTTGGGGGAACCGCGCGGACCAAACACCGAATTGCGCATGCCGCCGGAGCAGACCATCAAGTCGGTCGAGGCTGGCGGTCTGAAACTCGCCAGGCTTCTCGAAGTCCCGCCCTATCACTATGGCGCCGTGTTCGCGCGGCCGGTACCATAAGCATGTATTCGAGGCACGCCGACTCGAAGCCGGGTGTGGGAGTGGCGGCTTGCGCAACGGAAAGCGGCTGAGGTCCTGGCGCTCCAGAAAGGCGATGGTAATCGGCAATGAGCATCCCGGATACGACTGTTCGACTCCTAGAAGCCGTCTCGTATTTTGCCGATCTAGATGCCGACATCCTGCAAACCATTGCACTGCGCTGTCAATCGAAATCCCTGCTATCGCGTCGGCCGGTGTTCATGGAAGGAGACCCCTGTAAGCACCTCTACATCCTCGAGTCAGGATGCGTGAAGTTCTATCGCTCGAGAACAAGCAAGGCTGCTTTGGGTCAATCCGCGACGACGCTCACCGCGCGCCCGCTGTCCGCAGAGGGGTCGATTCCTGACATTTGGCGCGACCCTGTGCATTTATGAGCACACGCTCTAGGCGCCCAGGCGCTCGGCGAGCTGGTTGAAGTCGCCGGCAGAGACGTCGAAGGTGCTGTCGGCAACGGCGTGCGGCTTGCCCTTCGGTCCCCATTCGAGCGGCCGCGCGACATCGCCGGTGCGCAAGCCCTGCTTGGCCGCGGCGGTGATCGTGGGGATGCGCCGCCAACCGAGGCTTGGGCCAGCCGCGCTGCGCTCAGTCCTTGAGCGACGCCCCGAGCGCATCGAGCAGGTGGCCGGTGCCCTGCTCGCGCGAACCCGCATCGTCGTAGCCGTCGAGGAACGCGCCCTGCTCGGTGACCATCAGCGTGGTCTTCCCGTTGTCGGCCTTCAATTGCATGGTCGCCAACGACACCGAGATCTTCTTGTCGTCGAGGTGCATCTCGTAGCTGTAGACCAGCCGCTGGTTCGGGATCACGTCGTGATAGACGGCGTCGAAGGTGGAAACCACCCCGCCCTCCCAACGGCCCTTCACCCGCTCGCTGCCGCCGACGCGCACGTCCATGCGCCGCTCGAGCAATTCCCAGCGTCCATCGGTGCCGCCGAACCATTTTTGCTTGGCAGTCTCGTCGGTCAGCGCCTTCCACACCCGCGCGACCGGCGCGTCGTAGGTGCGCTCCAGATGGAAGGTGGCGTGCACCACCGAGCGAACGCCGGTCTCGGTCCCGCCTTGCATGCGCACGACCTCCTTCTCCAGCTTGTCGATCGTGCTGCGCCAGCCCTCCGGCGCGCCCGCCACCATCGGCGCGGCGATCGACGGATCGATGAAGGTGTAGGTCTGCACCACGTCCATGCGCGTCCCGCCGAGCGCATCGGAGAACTCGACCTCGGTATAGGCGCGGAACAGCGGCTGGCCGGCGCTGTCGGTGGCGCGCATATCGATCACCAGCTTGGTGTGCGGCGTGACTTCGACGAAGGTGCCGCGCGTCCAGTGCTCCTCGCCGGTAGGCGAGCGCATGCAGACGTCGAACCGGCCGCCGACGCGCATCTCCACCGTCGCGTCCGGCACTGTGAAGCTCGCCGGGCTGAACCAGCGCTTCACGTGGTCGGCGGAGCTCCACGCCTTGAACACCGTCTCGCGCCGCGCATGGAGGACGCGGGAAAGCCTGAGCGGCGGCGGTTGCGCGGATGCGTCCGATTTCGCCTTAGGTCCCTGAGCCATCGCCATCTCCTTCGCTTTCCAGGGTTTTCAGGTACTCGCCCAGCCGGTCGAGGCGGTGCTGCCATTCGATCCGCCGGGCGTTGATCCATTGCTCGGCCTGGCTCAGCGCCCGGGGCTCGATGGCGCAGGTGCGCACCCGGCCGACCTTCTCCGAACGCACCAGCCCTGCCGCCTCCAGCACGCTCAAATGCTGCATCGCCGCCGGCAGCGACATGGGCAGCGGCCGGGCCAGCTCGCTCACCGGCGCCGGCCCGCGGCTCAGCCGCTCGACCATTGCCCGGCGTGCCGGGTCGGCCAGGGCGTGGAACAGACGATCCAGATCGGTCGATTGGTTAAGCATATAGCTAAGTATCACGACGCCAATGGTTAGGCAATAGCTTTAGTATAAAAACTGCGCCATCTGGCCGAGCGGCGCCTTTTTTGCGGCGCTGGAAGACGTGGATAGCCGGGACTCGCCCTTCGGGCGGCCCGGCCATGACGATGATGGGGTTTGCCGTGAAAGAGATCCGCGGCCTCCTGCGCCTAGGCGGCGCTGGCGACCGCTCTCGGCACGAGGTCGTTGACCGCCTTGCGCGCGCGCTCGAGCCCGCTCGCCGCGGCCTCGGGACTGATCGCCAAGCCTTCGACATGGATGAAGGTGACGTCATCGAGGCCGACAAAACCCAGTATCGCGCGCAGATAGGGCTCCTGGAAGTCCAGGCCGCGCGCCGGGCTCTCGCCGCTGTAGATGCCGCCCCGGCCGGTGACGATGAAGACCTTCTTGCCCTTGAGCAGCCCCTCGGGACCCGCCGCGGTGTAGCGGAAGGTTCGCCCGGCGCGGGCGAGGTGGTCGATCCACGCCTTCAGGGTCGACGAGACCGAAAAGTTGTACATCGGCGCGGCGATGACGACGACATCCGCCGCCTCGACCTCCGCGATAATCGCATCGGCGCGGGCGGCGATCTCGCGCTGACGCGGCGAGCGCTTTTCCTCCGGGAGCGACCAGGCGGCAATGGTCTCTTGGGTCAGATGCGGCATCGACTCCGGACTCAAGCTGCGCTCGACCACGGCCGTACCGGGATGCGCCTTGCCCCAGGCAGCCACGAACTCGGCGCCGATCTGGCGCGTCTTCGACTCCAGGCCGAACACGCTCGACGTGACAAAGAGAAGCCTGTTCATCGCAACCTCCATGCGCCGAGGCCGCATGAGCCCCGCCGACGGTGAAATCGTGTGATGAACATGGGCTCTTGAAGATATCATTGAAATCGGCCAAATAGTGATGAATATCATCGGCGGGAGTGATGATCTATGCTCGACCGCGTGACCCTCGACCAGCTGCGGATCCTCATCGCCGTTGCCGAGACCGGCAGCTTCTCGGCCGCGGCGCGGCGGCTGCGGCGCGTGCAGTCGGCGATCAGCCAATCGATGCAGTCGCTCGAGGCGGCGCTCGACACGGCGATTTTCGATCGCAGCGGCAAGCCGCCAAAGCTCACCGATGCCGGCCGCGTCCTGCTCGGCGACGCGCGCCACGTCGTCCACAGCGCCGACATGCTGAAGGCGCGCGCCGAGAGCATGGCCGCCGAGGTCGAGCCGGAACTGACGCTTGCCGTCGACGCGATGTTTCCGAGCCCGATGCTGATGGCGAGCCTCAAAGCGCTGAGCGAGACTTTCCCGTGCCTGCCGGTCACGCTGTTCACCGAGGGGCTGGGCGGGCCCGAGCAGCGGCTGCGCGACGGCGTGGCGCGCCTGGCGCTCTACGCGCCGCTGCCGATGGGCGCGCAGGATCTCGAGGCCGAGTTCCTCGCCGCGATCACCGTCGTGCCCGTCGTCGCCGCGCACCATCCCTTGGCGGCGGAGCCCGGCCCGCTCACGCGCGACGTGCTCGAGCGCCAGGTGCAGCTGGTCCTCACCGACCGGACGGCGCTGACGACCGGGCTCAGCGGCGGCATCATGAGCCTTCGGGTCTGGCGCTTTGCCGATCTCGGAAGCCGTCTCGACTATCTCCTCGCCGGCTTCGGCTGGTGCTACATGCCGGTGCACTTGGTCGAGGAGCATATCGCGGCGGGCCGGTTGAAGCGGCTCGACATCAAGGAGGACCGCAGCCGCGTCTTCAGCTTTCCGATCCACGCGATCCACGAGCGCGCGCGTGCACCCGGTCGCGCCGGCCGCTGGCTCCTCGACGATTTGCGCCGGCGGTTCGCGGCTAGCGAGGCTGCTGCCGAGCCTGAGCCGCGCGATGCGCCGGCGGCCGGGGTCATGTCGCCCCGTCGCCGGCGCGGTCAGGTGACGCCGTCTCGGCCGTGAGGCTATTCAGACTAACTCGCCCGGCCCAGCGGCGGTCTTCCCTGAAGCGGTCAGACTGCGAAGCAGCTCGCTGGCCGATGAACGTCCGCCAAGAGTCCGGAACCGACCCCGTTTGCTCGGCGATCTTTGGCCGCCGTTGCGGCGAGCCCGTGAAGAAGGCGGTGCCCGGATCACTCCGCTGCGCTGCGGATCTCTTATTGCGCAGCCCGTCGCGCGAATGGCGCAGCTCCAGGCGCGGCGCAGGCTGCCGGCGAAGCTCTTCCGGGACCTCTACCGCGACGCCGCGCAATGAGACCGAGGCCACCGATCATCAGAATGCCGCCAAGAATTCGCCAAGGACCCGCTGGATACTGGCTGAAGCCGACTAGCCCGAAATGGTCGAGGACCAAGGAGGTGACGACGGCGGTCGTGACGGTGAGCCCGAGGAAGAGAGCGGCCCCGACCCGCTCCGCCACCAGCAGCATGGACATGATATAAACCGCGCCCAGAGCGCCGCCGATCCACCCTCACCAAGGAACTTCGCGATGCGCGCGTTGGAGGCCAGTGGATCTGGCCGAAGAGCGCGCCGGCGATGAGGAGAGATGAGAAAGTGACGGCCGACACGATCATTGCGGCTACGAATGGCATCTCCAGGCCTTTGTTGAGCGCCGCGTTGCAGCCCGGCTGGATTGCGTTCAGCACGCCGGCAAAGATGGCCAATACGTAGAGCATCCATTGCATGGGGTCAGTTCTCCTCATCCGCTTCCTGTGACGTTCCGAGAAATACACGGGTTGAGGAGAATGATCGTTCCGTTTGCCTACGCTCCCAGGCGCTCGGCGAGCTGGTTGAAGTCGCCGGCGGCGACGTCGAAGGTGCCGTCGGCGACTTCGTGCGGCTTGCCCTTCGGCCCCCATTCGAGCGGCCGGGCGACATAGCCGGTGCGCAGCCCCTGCTTGGCCGCGGCGGCGAGATCATTGGGATGCGCCGCCACCAGCATGACCTGTGGCGGCTTGAGGCCGAGCAGCTGAGGCGGCATCTGATAGGCCTGCGGGTCGGGCTTGTAGTGATGCGCGAGCTCGGCCGAGAGCACCACATCCCACGGCAATCCGGCGCGCTTCGCCATGTTGACCAGCAGCGCGATGTTGCCGTTGGAGAGCGTGCCGATGATGAATTTGCGCTTGAGCCGCGTCAGCCCGGCGACGGCGTCGGGCCACGGGTCGAGCCGGTGCCAGGCGCGATTGAGATGATCCTTCTCCGCCTCGCTCAACCCGCCGATGCCGTATCGCGCCAGCAGCTCGTCGAGGATCATGCGGTGCAGATCGTCTATCTTCGACCACGGCAGCTCGCCGCAGCGCACGCGCTGCATCGCCGGCTGATAGCCTTTGCGCCAATCGTCGACGAAGGCGTTCCACTCGGCGGCGATGCCGCGCTCGCGGCCGAACGCGGCGAGCTCGCGCAAGATGCTGCCGCGCCAATCGACCACCGTGCCGAACACATCGAAGACCAGCGCCTTGACGCTGGCGCGAACATCATCCGCCATCGACGCCTCCCCATGCGCTTGTTCCGGCCTAAGTAACAACATGCTGCGGCGAAAGTCGATGCCGCGGGCTGGGACGGCGGCACGGCCGCTCGAATTAGGCGTTCACAGGGAAGACGCGATCGGCTAAGGAGCGCCGCCATGGACGACACATCGCCTCCACCGCCGCCCGCCAAGGTTCCGCCGGTAGAGCCGGCGCTGCTGGGCTCGGCCGTGTTTCTCTTCGCCGAATACCTGCAGCGCATCGCCGCCGAGACGATCGTCGGCGATGACGAGGACGAGGACGAGGATTTCGACGAGGACGAGGATGAAGGCGCCTCGGCGATCAACATGCGCGAAGTGCTCGACCTCTTCGCCGAGGAGCTCGGCACCAACGTGCCGATCACGCTCAACCTCTATATGCGCGTGACCGCGCTCTTTCGCCTGCTCGCCGCCAGCCCGTCGCTGGCGCGGCTCGCCGCCGACGGCGACGAGAGCGCCAATGCCTTGAGCGAGACGGCGTTGGTCGCCGCCGCGCGGCTCGACCTGCACATCAACCGCTCCGACGGCGGCGGCGTCGCCGATTTCGATCCGCGCCAGTTCCGCGACGCGCTGGCCGCCGAATAGCACCGCCTTCGCTCAGCCGCCGATATGCGGGTTCTCGCGCCGCGCCGCGCGGTAGCGCTCAAGCATCTGCTCGAAATTCTTGTGCAGCGTGAGCGCGATCTCCGGCCGCCCTTCGATGCGGCTGAGCAGCAGCGCCGCGGCCTCGATGGTGGCGAGGCCGTCGCGCCGCGGCTCACGCCTGAGCTTGCCGTAGCGCGACGGCCGGCTGGGCCCGAGCACGACGCGGCGGCATTTCAGCATCCACGGATTGCGCCACCATAAGGTCTTCGCCTGGCTCCAAGTGCCGTCGAGCACGACCACGCCCTCGATCGCCCCGAGCGCGGCGTCTTGATCGGCGAGCGCCGCGCCCTTGCGGTCGAGCACGACGATTTCGCGGCCGGGTGCGAGCTGGGCGGCGCGCGCCGAGCCGAGATAGAGGACCGCCCAGCGCTGCGGGTCGACCGGCCGGCCCAGCGCCTTCGACAGGCTCGGCCATGACAGGCCGATCTTGAGCGTGGCGTCGTGGAAATGCATGGCCGTCAGCCGCGCCGTGCCGAGCGCCCGGTCCTGCTCCTGCGGATGCTGCAGAATGAGAAGGCCGATCCGGTTCTGGATGGGCTCGACCGCGGCGCAAATGCAGAGCGGAAGCGGCTTGAGGCAGCGCGGGCAATCGCTGCCGGCCGGCACCGGCGCGTCGTTGGGCATGGCCCGCGTATAGGGCTTGCGGTCGCGTCGCGCAACGCGTGATCGTGGGCGCGCTCCGATTCGCTCTGCCCGGAGGGGAGATGAGCGGCGGAGAGGGGGATGGCGTGCGGGCATTTGCCAAGCTGCGTCTTTTTCTGCACGGTGCGGCTGTCGCGGTTGCAAGGGCAACCGCTGTCGCCCGCCCGCGATCGCGGAAGGGCGCGACGCGAACGAGCACCGCCATTATCGTCATCGACACCGCTGAACGGCAAAGACGCGCCTTGCGCCGCAATCGGCTGCTGGCGACGGCGCTGCTGCTCGCCGCGGCGGCAACCTTCTTCGCCACATACTTGCTGCCGAAGCCCGGCTTCTGGGTGCTGCTGCTGCGCGCCGGCTTGGAAGCCGCGGTGGTCGGCGGTCTCGCCGACTGGTTCGCGGTGACGGCGCTGTTCCGCCATCCGCTGGGCCTGCCGATCCCGCGCACCGCCATCATCCCCAAGAGCAAGGACCGCATCGGCGAGGGCCTCGGCGATTTCGTCGAGCGCAATTTCCTGGCGCCCGACATCATCGCCGCAAAGCTGCGCGAGATCGAGCCCGCGCGCCACGTCGCCGAATGGTTGGCCATGCAAGAGAATGCGCGGCGCGTCGCCGACCACATCGCGGCGGTGCTGCCCTACGCCATCCGCTCGCTCGACGACGCGGAAGTGCGCGACTTCGTCGTGCGCTCCTTCGGCGAGCAGCTGCGCGAGATCGATCTGGCGCCGGTCCTCGGACGCACCATCGCCATCATCACCTCGAGCGGACAATACGATGTGCTGTTCGACCGGCTGCTCGACGCGGCACATGACATGGTCGCCGCCCATGAGGACCGCATCTACGCCATGGTCGCGGAGCGCAGCCGCTGGTGGATCCCGAAGCCGGTGGATCGCCGCATCGCCCAGGCCGTCCTGCAGAGCATCGAGGAATTGCTCAGCGAATTGCGCCTGCCCGACGGCAAGGCGCGCGACGAATTGCGCCGCACCGTCGCCGGCCTCGCCGAGCAGCTCGTCGCCTCGCCCGAGCAGCGCCGGCGCTTCAACGAGGCCAAGGACCGCCTGCTCGATCATCCGGAAGTGCAGGCTTGGCTCGCGCGCATCTGGGACGATCTGCGCCAGCTCTTCCTCGACGACCTTGCCGCGCCCAGCTCGCGCACGCGCGAAGCCGTCCACACCGCCATCCTCTCCTTCGGGCGCACCCTCGCCGCCGATCGCCACATGCAGGCGCGCCTCGAGACGACGCTCGAGCAGGTGGCGCTCGCCGCGGTGCCTTGGCGCGGCCGGATCGGCGCCCTCATCGCCGAGGTGGTGCGCAGCTGGGACGCGCGGACGGTGGCGCGCCGCCTCGAGCTCGCCATCGGCAGCGACCTCCAATACATCCGCATGACCGGCACGCTCGTCGGCGCCTGCGTCGGCTGCGCGCTCTACCTGATCTCGTACTACCTGTTCTAGGATCGCCCCATGCGCATCCTCGAACGGCACTCGCCCAACCACGATGCCCGCCCCGGCGACGGCATCGTCGACATGCTGATCCTGCACTATACCGGCATGAGGAGCGCCGCCGAGGCGCTCGACCGGCTGTGCTCGTCCGCCGCGAAGGTCAGCTCGCATTATGTCATCGACGAGGACGGCACGGTCTGGCGTCTCGTGCCGGAGGAGCGGCGCGCCTGGCACGCCGGCGTTGGCGCGTGGCGCGGACGGCGCGACATCAACGGCGCCTCGATC
>Ga0209488_10001830_pt1 | contig 17951 bp, 11 predicted proteins | sample Rivendell_Oct201_8_FD_188349 | JGI IMG/M metagenome (GOLD analysis project Ga0209488, IMG submission 188349) | Vadose zone soil microbial communities from the Eel River Critical Zone Observatory, Northern California, USA -... | ecosystem: Environmental > Terrestrial > Soil > Vadose zone >...
CATCGAGCACGACGAGTCGTTCGCCGCCAGCGCCGAGCAGCGGCGTGACGCAATCCACTACTTCGCCGGCGGCGACTGGCACCACGTCGACCGCAGCGACCGCTCAACCGACTACGACGTCACGATCGATGTGGCCCGGGAGCTGCGCCTGTTCGGCAACTTCGGCCGGCACGACAGTGACAGCTTCTGGTTGACCAACCGCATCGGCAGCCAGGACCTGGCGGCGCAGAGCACGATCACCGGCGTGCAGAGCCCACGCCAATCGCGTGGCGACGATCTCGAGGTCGGACTGACCGCCGACATCGACGGCTGGCGGACGACCGCCGCCTTCGACTGGCTCGGCGACCAGAACCGCGACCGCTGGTCGTTCGCGCGCCCGGCGGCGGCCAACCCGGCGTTCCCGGAGAGCGAGGACTTCAGCTCGAACGGCAGCCTGCGCGGCCCCGGTGGCCGGCTTCTGCTGCAGCGCACGCTCGGGTCGCTGCAGTTCGATCTCGGCGGCCGCTACCAGGAACTGACGCGCCGGATCGCCGGCAGCGGCACCAGCCAGGGCTTCGACATCGCCCCGTTCGACACCGTCACCACCAGCAACGCCAGCGGCAGCGCCCGCACGCTGCTGCTCGACGGCAGCGCCACGCTGCAGCTGAGCTCCTGTCTTGCGCTGGTCGCCGACGCGCACTGGCGTGACCACAGAGAGCAACTCGACATCAGCCAGACCGAGGTCACCACCTTCCCGACACTCGGCACCGTCACCACGGTGACGTTCGCGTCCCAGCCGGAGACGGCGCAACGGCTGTTCGAGGGCGCCGCCGCCTTCGACTTCACGCCTTCGGCCGGGCTCGACCTGACGCTCGGCTGGGGCTTTGCCCGGCAGTGGCTGCACGTGCCCGACCTGCAGGCCGGCGACAACGATTTTCTCGCCGGCAGCACCCAGGACGACGGCGTGCTCGCCGGGGTCGAATGGCGCCCGGACGCGCAGTGGACCGCCAAGGCCCGCTGGCAGGACTACGGCGAAGATGGCGTGTCGCTGCACGAACTGGTCGAGGACCGCGCCCATCGCGTCGATCTGAGTCTCGGCTGGAAGGACGAGACGTTCTACCTGACGCCGTTCTGCAAGTGGCGCCGCGCCGAGAACTCGATCTCGAGCTACCACCGGGAATCGACCGCGGCCGGGCTCACGTTCGGCCTGCGGCACAGTGGCCTCGAGTGGAACGCCAGCTACACGTTCGCACGCGTCGATTCGCGCTCGCTGACCAGTTTCTGGTTCGACCCGCCGCACCCGCCGCCGAACCCGCCGGACCCGACGCCGACGCTGGTCGGTTTCGCCGGCGACACCCACACGATCACCGCGACGCTCGGCATCGACCCCGACGCGGTCGTGCACTGGGAACTCGGCGCGGCCTGGACCCGCACGACCGGCAGTTTCGACGTGTCGCTGCTCGACTGGCGCGCCGATCTGCGCTGGCAGCTGACCAGGACCGCCGCCACCGGCGTCGAGCTGCACGAACTGCGCTACCAGCAGGCCGACGGCTTGGGCAACTACTCCGCCGACCTGCTGTTCGTGTACTGGCGGCAGACCTGGTGAGGCCGCCGCCAGGTCACGCCGCGGTCAGTTGGTGAACAGGTTCAAGAACTGGTTCGAGGCGACGATGTTCGAGGTCGCGTCGAGCGTCAGTACCTGGCTGAACCAGGGCAGTCCGGTCACTGGCACGCCCGCCGGAGCCGTGAACGGCACGGTCATCAGACCCGAGGCGTTGGTGAACCCGGGCACGCTGACCGTGGTGCCGCCGACCAGGATCAGCGGCACGCCCGGGATCGTGGTCGGACCGCCGGTGCTGCCGAGGATGAACAGGAACGGCCGCGGCGCGCCGGTGTTGATGCTGAGCGTCATCGGTGAGCCCTGCACCGCCTGCTCGGGCAGGATCTGCAGCTGCGCCGGCAGCGGCGACGGCGTCGCATCGACCAGTTCGAAATCGTCGATCGCCCAGCCGCCGAACGTGACCGTGCCGTTGCTGCGCAGCCGCCATTCGAACTGCACGTTCGGATTGTTGTCGGCCAGTCCCACCGGCATGTCGAACTGCGTCCAGCCGGTGTCGAGCTGCGCGGTCGCGGTCGGATTGACCCAGACGAACGCCGTGCCGAAGCGGATCGACGCCAGGTCGAGGCTGCCGCGGTCGACGGTCAACCAGCGCTTGAACCGCAGTCGCACGCCGGTGCGGCCGGTGCAGTTGAACACCGGCGAGCGCAGCCAGTTCTCGACGTTGTTCGAGTAGGCGCCATCGCTGCCGCCGATGCCGAGGTCGTTGCCCGCGCACTGCGTGCCGGAGTACGCCGACGGTGGATCGGTCCAGCCGGCGCCCGACTGGCCGGTCGGCGTGCCGATCTGCCAATCGTCCTCGCCGGTGATCAGGCCGTGGGTCCAGCCGATGCCGCCGTTCTCGAAGTCGTCGAGCACGATGCGGCTCTGGCCGATCACGCGGGTCGAGTACTCGCCGAGCACCGGCAGGCGGTAGATGATGCCGGTGCTGTGCAGCGCTTCGATGTGGTAGGTCATCGTTGCCGGCGGCAGCAGGCCGGGCAGCAGCGCCTGGTACTGGTTGGCAGTGCCGGTCGGGATCATCGACCGCGTGTGGCTGCTGCCGTCGTTGTAGAACACGGTCAGCGCGGTGAACGAGCCGAAGGTCGGCACCGCGGAGGCGAGCACCGTCCGCGGCGTCAGCTGGTCGGAGGTGTTGCCGATCTGCACGTGCGTCACGGTGCCGGCCTGGATGCCCGGGAACGGCAGATTGTGCGCCTGGCAGGCGGGCACCAGCTGGTTGTAGTGCGGCACGCCATTGGCCAGGTTGCCGTCGTCGTCGTCGGCGACGAACACGGCGATGATCGCATCGGTCTGGTTCTGCGCGTTGGCGGGGATCGAACCCAGCACGTCGGCGTTGGAGATCGCGATCGCCAGCGTGGTGCCGAATGCCGTGCGCAGGTTCTCGCGGTACAGCCAGGCGAAGCCCATGAAGGTCTCGCCCTGCGCGTGCGGATCGCCGCTCGAGACCGGGAACTGCGCGGTGTTGAGGCCGGTGCGGATGCCGGCGCCGGTGGTGAAGAAACCCGGGCCGATGATCGGGTTGTCGAGCAAGTACTCGCTGCAGATGTCGCCCCAGCCTTCCGACAGGCCGTCGATCTGCGACAGGCCGCCGTAGCGTTCGTCGACGCCGTGGCCCCACTCGTGCGCCACCACCGACGACGACGCGGTGTTGTTGCAACCGCCGCCGGCGAGGTAGAAGTTGATCGTGTTGTTGACGTAGTAGGCGTTGCAGGTGCTGGCGATGTTGACCGTCGGCACCACCTGGTCGGCGCCAGCCATCTGCGTGGTGTTGCCGACGATCGAGCGCAGCAGGTCGTTGACCCGGTACACCCACAGGTAGCAGGTCGTGTGCGCCAGCTGCGCGTCGGTCGCCGCCGCTGTCAATACCTGGATCGTCGACGGCGTGCCGGGCTGCAGCACCGCCGGCTGCGTCACCGGGTTGATGCCGAGGATCAGCTGGTTGTGGATGCCGTTCATGTTGACGGTCACGCTGGTCGGCGACGCCACGCTGGTGGTGAACTGACCGTTGACGTCGGTGATGACGATGCCGACTCCGGGCACGTTGACCTCGAGGCCGGGCAGCGGCACGTTGATGCCGGGATCGGTGCACGACGGGCCGTTGCGGGCGAAGCCCATCACCGTGTAGAGCGCCGGCGCCGCTGCCGGGGTGCCGGCGGCGCCGTGCGGCTGCTCGTGCGGCTGGTCGAAGCCGCATTCGTGCTTGTCGTTGCGGTAGTGCAGCACCGCGCCGTTCTGCGCATCGATGTAGTAGCGGCCGACCGGGCCGTGGCCATTGGCATCGACCGAGCTGACCGGCACTTCCCAGGCCAGGAACACCGGCGCCAGCACCTGGCTGTCCACATCACCCCAGATCACCAGCCGTGTCGCGCGCGGCTTGCCCGGCTGCGGCACCGCGTTCGGTTGCGCCTCGAGTCTCCCCCAGGCGATGCGCGCCGCATTCAGTTCGTCGATCAGCGGCCTGGTGGCGAAGTTCGGCGGCACCTGGAACGCGACGCTGCCGAACCACGCCAGCACGCCGCACTGGTTGATGCGCACGTCGGCGCGGCCGCCGATCACCGGTAGCCGGTGGAAGTACTGGTCGTAGCTGAAGGTCCAGGCATTGCCCATCCTGCCGGCGATGTCGATCACGAAGTCGGAACCGCCGAGGCCGAGCAGCGCGCTGTAGCGCTGCAGCACGGCGTCCGCCTGACGCTGGCCCTCCTGCAGCGAACTGCCGCGCCAATCGGCGAGCGGCAGGCCCTGGCCATAGATCGAACGCGGCGTGCCGGTGGCCGCACACCACTGGCTCGTCCAATAGCCGCCCTGTTCCTGCAGGAACGCCTGCCAGGCCGGGCTCGCTTGCGCCAGCGCCGCGTCGCTGGTGGCGGCGACCGCACCTGGCGCCGCACTTGGCGATGGTGCCTGGCCACATACAGCAGCGGCGAAGCCGAGAAGAACGACGGACGCAGTGATCGTGCGCATGCGAAAAGATCCTTGTGCGGGCGGGTGCAGATGGCGGCCACTCGGGCCGCCGCGGGCGGCAGCGCAGAAGTGGACAGGATCTGCGACCGGAGGTCCAGTGGTGTGCGCATGCAGCCCGTGCGGAGCGACGTAGCAGCAGCGGCCACGTGGCAGCGCCGCCGCCGAACGCCTGGGTGTCTCCGGCTGCTGCTCGAGCTTCTGTAACTCGGGCACGGGCGAACGCTTCTCGGGCACCGACGCAACTTCTGCCATGAGTCGGGACCGGGTTGGCCGGGTCGAGCGGTCCGGGGCCGTACTTCACGAAGTCTTCCTCGTGATGCAGCACCGATCCGTCACCGGACAACACTCCGACTGTGCCACCGCGGAACAACGGCCGTCTTCGTTGTCGTCGGCCGTCGAGGTGGCAGCACCGAGTGCCGTCGCAGCGCCGCGGCCGAACGCCTGGGCGTCGCCGATTACTTCTCGAGCTTCTGCAGCTCGGGCACCGGCGAACTCTTGCCCCAGGTCGGGACCGGGTTGGCCGGGTCGAGCGGTCCGAGGCCGTACTTCTTCATGATGTCGTCCTCGTAGTGCAGCTCTTTGACCGACCCGTCACCGAACAACACATTGATCGTGCCGTCGCGGAACGACAGGCCGTCCTCGTTGTCGTCGGCCATCATCGCTTCCCGGCCAGAGTCCGCGAGGTCCTTCTTCCACTCCTTCGCACGGCCGGCGTAGTCCGTGTCCTGGCTGTTGACCTGCGCGAGATCCGACCAGAGCTTGTCGAGGTCGCCCTTGCTCAGTTCATTGAAGGTATCGTTCTCGGCTCGCGTCCGCGGATTGAAGTAGAAGGCGAAGTTCTGCTCCGTGTGTTCGACGACGCCCGGGCGCACCCAGGTATCGAGCACGAATTTGCAGCCACCCTCACGCGGGTAACTCTTGTACTTGGTCCTGTACAGCTCGATCCAGTAGTGGTGCTTGCGCAGCTGCATCTGGTCGACAGAGATGTTGGTCGACTCCTTGGCGCCCAGGATCGCGGGCAGCAGGGTCGCGGCCAGGAGGCCGATGATGCCGATCACGACGAGCAGTTCGATCAGCGTGAAGCCGGCGCGTTGACTTTGCATCGGGAAGGAAGGTCCAGCGAGGGGTCGGTGGGGCGAATCGGGTGCCCACAGTCTAACCAACGCACTGGCTTCCCGTAACGGGGCTGCCCGCGGGAGCACCGCCAGGGCCCCCGCGCACCTGTCGCCGTCAGCTCAGTTCCCGCCGTTGCCGTTGCCGTTGCCGCCGGTCGGCTCGCCGTTGCCGTTGCCGTTCCCCGGGGTCTCACCATTGGGCACGGGCGGCTGGCTGTTCGGCGGCTGCTGGCCATTGGGCTGCTGCCCGTTCGGCTGCTGGCCGTTCGGCTGCTGGCCGTTCGGCTGCTGGCCATTCGGCTGCGGCTGGCCATTCGTCGGCTGTGTCTCGCCGGCCGGCTGCGCCGGCTGGGCCTGCAGGCCGTAGCGCTGCATGTAGTTCTGCGCGAAGAACGGGTCGCCGGAGTACTCGCTCCACCACTGCCGCCAGCCGAGCACGGCGGTACGGCGCTGGGTGGCGTCCTCGCTCAGATGGTCGTAGCCGAAGTCACGGCCGGTCGAGCTCTTGAGCGCCTCGTGGCACAGGAAGCGCACTTCCTTGTGGTCGCTGTCGAGGCCCTCGATCAGCATCGGCGAGAACTTCAGGTCGCCGAGCACGACCAGCGTGCGGCACACCTCGAGGCGCACCGTCTCCGACTGGTCGCTGGCATGCTTCTCCATGTCGTTGATGACCCGCCGGTCGCGCATGCGGCCGAGCACCCAGGCGCACGAGCTACGCACCTTGGGGTTGTCGTGGCTCAGGCCCTTGAGCAGCGCCGGAATCGTCTGCTCGCCGGACTGCGACAGCCACAGCAGGTTCTGCAGCAGCTCCTCGCGATGCTGGTACGGGATCTGATCGATGCGCGAATCGATCTCCTGTGACATCAGCGAGTTCGGAGCAGAGAAGCCGTTCTGCTGTTGCTGATGGCTGGACGAGCCGCAGCCGCACAGCAGGAGCAGCGACGACAGAACACTCAGGACCACGATCCTCATGGGGAAGACACCTCGCTGGGGAAGACCACGCCCCGCAAACCTCCGCGCGGGACCGTCGCATCCATCGTCACTCGACCGGTCCAGACTTGAGGCGGCAGCCGACTCGTCTGGATCGGATGCAAGGACCTGCCTGCCAACCCGCATGTCTGCTGGCCTCGCTGGCATCGATCGCTTGTGTCCAGGTCGCCGCCCCCTACCATTCTGCCGACCTGACCACGGCGGTTGGGCCATCCCTCACCCACGTTTCGCGAGGATACTGCGATGAACAAGGCAGCTCTGGTGGAAGAAGTACAGAAGAATCTCGGCACCGAGTGCTCCAAGACGCACGCCGAGAAGGTCGTCAACAGCGTGCTGGCCTCGATCTCCAGGGGCCTGAAGAAGGACAAGGAAGTGCAGCTGATCGGCTTCGGCACCTTCGCGGTCAAGAACCGCAAAGCGCGCATGGGGCGCAACCCGCAGACCAACGAGCCGATCCAGATCAAGGCATCGCGCACGGTCGGTTTCCGCGCCGGCGCCGGTCTGAAGGAGAACATCTGACAGCGCGGCGCAGCGGCGCTGTCACCGCTGCGGGCTGAAGCTCGATCATCGCGGCGCCGAGGTCACGGTGCTGCAGCGACGGCGCGCCAGCGGGCGCGCCGTTGTCGTTCGTGGGGTCGTGACCGCGCGCAACGGCAGCGTCAGTCCAACCAGCCGCCGCCGAGCACCAGGTCGCCGGCGTAGAACACCGCCGCCTGTCCCGGCGTGACCGCCGCCACCGGCTGCGCGAAGTCGATGCCGGCGCTGCCGTCTCTGCCCGGCGTGATCGTGGCCGGCACCGCCGCACTGCGCGCGCGCACCTTCACCTGTGCCGGCAGCGGCGCGCCGGCGACCGGCGCCGGCACCAGCCAGTTGACAGCGCGCACCGTGGCCGTGCTGCGCTGCAGGTGCTGCCGCTGCGCCAGCGTCACGTCGCCGGAGTCGGCGGCGACCGCAACCACGTAGTGCGGCACACCGAGCGCCGGCAGGCCGCGGCGCTGGCCGATGGTGAAGCCATCGACCCCGTCGTGCCGGCCGAGCACGGCGCCGTCGCGGCCGACGAACCGGCCGGCGCGACCGGCACCGCCGCGCGCGCGCACCACGTCGCGGTAGTCGCCCGAGGTGACGAAGCAGATCTCCATCGACTCCGGCTTGTCGGCGGTGACCAGGCCGGCGTCGGCGGCCAGCGCGCGTACCTGCGCCTTGCACAGCCCGCCGAGCGGGAAGTGCACGCGCTGCAGCGCGGCCCGCTCGACGCCGAACAGGTAGTAGGTCTGGTCCTTGTCGGCGTCGACCGCCCGCCGCAGCTGGCCGTCCTGCACCCGGGCGTAGTGGCCGGTCGCCACCGCGCTGGCGCCGATGGCCTCGGCCAGCGAAAAAAGTTGGCCGAACTTGAGCTGCTGGTTGCACAACACACACGGGTTCGGCGTGCGGCCACGGCGGTACTCCGCCGCGAACTGGTCGATCAGCGCGGCGAACTCGGCCTGGTAGTCCACCGCGTAGAAAGGCATGCCGAGCCGTTCCGACACCATCGCGGCGTCGCGCGCGTCCGCCGCCGAGCAGCACGACCTGGCGTCGGCACCCTTGCCGGCCACGCCGTTGCGCATGAACACCGCGACCACTTCGTGGCCGGCGCGCTGCAAGAGCAGCGCTGCCACGCTGCTGTCGACACCTCCGGACATCGCGGCAAGGATGCGGGTCATGGGAATGGCTGATGCATCGGCAAGGGGGACAAGCCTATATTCCGCCGCCCTCGTCTCCCCTACCAGAGCTGCGAATGTCAGACAGTCCGCTGTTGTTCCTCCCGGTCGCCTTCGCCGGCGCGCAGCAACCGAAAGTATCGACGCCGCCGGAGAAGGGGCCGGGCATCGACACCGGCACCCAGGCACCGGCCGTACCGGGGGCACCGGGGACCGCCGGCACCCAGGCACCCGCGCAAGGCCCGCTCGGTCCGTGCAGCGACCCGAGCATGCTGCTGATGTTCGCGGTGTTCGGCGGTTTCTTCTGGCTGATGGTGCTGCGGCCGGAGCAGCGCAAACGCAAGGAAGCCCAGAAGATGCTCGCCGCCCTGCAGCAGGGCGACCGGGTGGTCACCTCCGGCGGCATCCACGGCATCGTCGCCAGTCTGGCGGAGACCACCGTGACCCTGCGCATCGACAACTTCAAGATGACCGTCGACCGGGTCGCCATCGTGCGGTTGGTGCGCGATGAGCCGGCGGCGGAAAAAGACGGCGGCAAGGACAAGAAACCCGCCGGCAAGTAGTCCGCCGGCGGCCGCGCGTTCCGGCGCCCGCGGCGAACAGCTGGCCGCCGAGTTCCTGGCGCGCGCCGGCTACCGCCTGGTCGCGCGCAACCTGCGCACCACGCATGCCGAAATCGATCTGCTGGTGCGCAAGCGCCGCACCTTCGTCGCCGTCGAGGTCAAGGCCCGGGCGCTGCACGCGGCCCCCGAACGCACGGTGAATGGTCACCGCCTCGATCGGCTGCAGCGCGCGCTGCTGGCCTTGTTGCCGCGCCTGCGGCCACGGCCGACGATGCTGCGCATCGACGTGATCGCGGTGCGCTGGCTGCCGTCCGGCCCGGAGCTGTCGCATTTCACCGCTGTGCGTAGTTTCGTGCCGCTTCGGCGATCGTACAGGGAACTGTGGCGTCGCCCTGAAGCTGCTGGCTATGTATGGCCGACTCCACTTCCAGACCGTGCCGACTGTCCGAAGCCGATGCCGACCCTGGCGGAACAGATCATCCCCCGACGCAAGCTGATGCTGATGGCCAGCGAGGCGGTCATCTTCACCGCCATGCTGTTCTTCGGCACCAGCCTGCCGCCGCTGGCCAACGCCGACTTCCCGCTGCTGCGGTTCGACACCAACTGGCTGCGCGGGCTGTTGACCAGCCTGACGATCGCGATCATCTGCCAGGCATCGCTGTCGTACAACGACCTCTACGACTGGAAGGTGTCGCAGAACCGCGCCGAGCTGCCCAACCGCCTGCTGCATTCCTGCGGCTACGCGCTGGTGATGCTGGCCTGCCTGGTGCTGGCGCTGCCGTCGCTGTTCTTCTTCCCCGGCCTGCCGAACGTCAGCACCGAGACCTGGAAGCTGATCCTGCTGCTGCTGGTGTCGTTCATGGTCGTGTGGCTGTTCCGCCACGCGTTCCACTGGTTCTTCTACAAGTGGCGCTTCGGCGAACGCGTGCTGGTGCTCGGCACCGAGACCTCGGCCCAGGAACTCGGTCGCATGATCGTCGACAACCCGCTGGCGGGATTCGAGCTCGTCGGTCTGGTGCACGAGCACGAGACCGACGCGCTGAGCAACGGCAACCAGCCGCAGTACAAGGTGGTCGGCAACATCAAGCAGCTGCGCGAACTGTGTGAACGCGAGGCCATCGCCCGCGTGGTGGTGTCGCTGCCGGAGCGCCGCGGCAAGGTGCCGGTCGATCAACTGCTCGAATGCCGGATGTCCGGGGTCCAGGTCGAGGAACGCGAGGCGATGTACGAGCGCCTGACCGGCAAGATCGCGGTCGAGAGCATGCGGCCGAGCTACCTGATCTTCAACAAGGGCTTCGCCAAGGACCCGACCACGCTGGCGCTGAAGCGCGTGCTCGACATCCTCGCCGCCTTCCTCGGCATCGTGCTGTCGCTGCCGATCAGCATCGTGGCGGCGCTGGCGATCGTGCTGACCAGCCGCGGCCCGCTGCTGTTCGCCCAGGAACGCATCGGCCAGGACGGCGAGGTGTTCCGGCTGCTGAAGTTCCGCACCATGCACGTCGACGCCGAGAAGCACAGCGGCCCGGTGTGGGCTGTGCCGAACGACGCGCGCGTGACGCTGGTCGGCCGGCTGTTGCGGCTGACGCGCTGCGACGAGATCCCGCAGTTCTACAACATCCTGGCCGGGCAGATGTCGTTCGTCGGGCCGCGACCGGAGCGCCCGCACTTCGTCGAACAGCTGCGGCAGTCGATCCCGTTCTACCCGCTGCGGCACACGGTCAAGCCGGGGCTCACCGGCTGGGCGCAGGTGCGCCACCCGTACGGCGCCACCACCGAGGATGCGCAGGAGAAGCTGCGCTACGACCTCTACTACATCAAGAACATGAGCCTGCTGTTCGACCTCAACATCATCCTGCGCACCACCGGCGTGATCCTGCTCGGCAAGGGCGCGCGGTAGTGCACGACGCAGCCACCTGCTAGCGTCCCGGTCATGAGCTTCCAGATCCTGGTGGCGGACGACCTCGCCGAGGAAGGGCTGCAGATCCTGCGCACCGCCGGCGAAGTGACGCTGCACAAGGGCATGGACGAGGCGACGCTGCGCAGCACGCTGCCGCCGTTCCACGCGCTGGTCGTGCGCTCGGCGACCCAGGTCACCGCGCACTCGCTCGAGCTGGCCGGCAACCTGGCGCTGATCGGCCGCGCCGGCATCGGCGTCGACAACATCGACGTCGCCGCCGCGACCGCGCGCGGCATCGTGGTGATGAACACGCCGGAAGCCGGCGCGGTGACCACCGGCGAGCACGCGCTGGCGCTGCTGTTGTCACTGGCGCGCTGCATCCCGCAGGCCGACGCCTCGCTGCGCGCCGGAAAATGGGAGAAGTCGAAGTTCACCGGCGTGGAGCTCGACGGCAAGCAGCTCGGCATCCTCGGCCTCGGCCGCATCGGCCGCGTGGTCGCCGAGCGCGCGCACGGTCTCGGCCTGGCGATCGTCGCGTACGACCCGTTCGTGCAGCAGCAGCACGCCCCTGCCGGCGTGCGCATGGTCGAACTCGACGAACTGCTGCGCGAGTCCGACTTCGTCTCCGTGCACGTGCCGCTGATGCAGCAGACGCAGCACCTGCTCGACCGCGCGCGCATCGCGCAGATGAAACCCGGCGCGCGCCTGGTGCACGCCGCCCGCGGCGGCATCGTCGACGACCAGGCGCTGGCCGAAGCCCTGCAGTCCGGCCACCTCGCCGGCGCCGCGCTCGACGTGTTCGAGCAGGAGCCGTTGCCCGAGGACAGCCCGCTGCGCCGCGCGCCCAACGTCGTGCTGACGCCGCACCTCGGCGCCAGCACGCACGAAGCGAAGAACAAGGTGTCGGTCGAGATGGCGAAGCAGGTGGCCTTGTGCCTGCAGAAGGGCATCGCCCTGAACGGCGTCAACGTGCCGCGCATCGCCCCCGCCGACGCGGCGCAGGTCGGCCCATATCTCGCCCTGGTGCACAACCTCGCCAGCTTCCTGGTGCAGGTGACCCCCGGCCGGCTGCAGTCGCTGCGCCTGTCGGTGCAAGGCGGCATCCCCGAATCAGCCGTGCGGCCGTTGACGGTGGCGATGGTGGTCGGTGCGCTGCGACCCAGTACCACCGGCGCGGTGACGCCGGTCAACGCCGAGCGCATCGCCAAGGAACGCAACATCCGCGTGCACGCCGAGACCAGTTCGCTGAAGCGCGACTTCATGAACCTGCTGCGCGTCGAAGCGGTGCTCGACGAGCAGCGCCACTTCGTCACCGGCACGGTGCTCGGCCACCGCCACGGCCGCCTGGTCGAACTCGACCACTACGTGCTCGACGCGATCCCCGAAGGCCCGCTGCTGGTCACCTTCCACCACGACCAGCCCGGCGTGGTCGGCAAGCTCGGCACGCTGCTCGGCGACGCCGGCATCAACATCTCGCGCATGCAGATCGGCGCGGCCAACGGCGACGGTGGCCCGGCGATCGCGATCTGCAACCTCGACCGCGCGCTGGCCGAAGCGCAGCTGGCAGCGATCCGCGCGCTGCCGCCGATCCAGCGCGCCTGTCAGGTGCTGTAGCTGCGCACCGGCAGCAGAACCGGGCGTTGCCGCACCACGCCTTCGACTCGAGACGCAACCCAATCCGAAGCCACATCGAAGCCCTGGAAGCCTTGGATTTGCTGGCCTGGGCGGCAGCCAGGATCTTGTATCAAAGGCGCTCGAACGACGGCGCGGCAGTCGCGTGCTTGCGCGCGAGCTTGGCGCATTGGTCTAGCGCCGCGACGGCGCCGGCAACCGCAGCTCGAGATCGCCCCGACCCGCCTCGACGTTCTCGGCGCGCACACTGCGCGCGGTGCGGTCCGGCACCCACGCTTCGATCGTGTAGCGTTCCCCCGGCGGCGCTTCGAGTACGAAGCGACCCTCGGCATCGGTTTCGGCCGCGGCTCTTGCTTCTGAATCCACGCCGCCGAAGCTGGCGGTGACCAGGGATCGCGCGGGTTCGCCATCGTGCGCGAGCACCTTGCCGGTGATCGTCGCCATGGCCGTGAGCTGCAACACGACGTCGCTCGCGCCGGCCGGAACCCCGCGCACCGGTCGTAGCGCGAACTGGTCGAACGGCATCGCGTACCGGAACAGGTCGTAGCTGCCCGGCTGCAAACCGTCGATGCAGAACGAGCCGTCGCCCGGCTTGACGTCTGCGAACACGCTCGCGCCCGACGGCGACGCAAGGGCACGCAGGATCACGACCTGGCGGAACGGCTGACCGTCCGGCTGCAGGATCCGGCCGCGGATGCTGAGACCCAGGTCGACAGTGATCCGGACCTCTCGCACAGCGCCGTCGGTCAGCTCGACGCCGCGTTGCACGTGCGACCACATCCTGCCACGGACACACGCATGAAGGTCGTAGACGCCCGCATCGAGGCCGGCGAAGCAGAATCGCCCCGAGGCATCCGACTCGGTGCCGCGTTCGGTCAACAGTGTTGCCGACTCCTGCTGCGTTCCATCATCGCTCTTCACGATCGAAACTCCGGCCAGGAGCGGCAGGCCATCCTGACCAACCACCACGCCTTCGAGCGTACCTCCGGCCGTGACCGCGATGTCGCCCAGGTCGAGCACTTCGCCAGTCTCAGGCGTGTGCGGCAGCAACATTGTGCGGCCCGAGGGTCCGCGCGCACGCACCAGCAGCGCGTAGCTGCGTTCACTGTCCACGCCATCGATCAGGAAGCTGCCATCGCCGGCCATCGTGGCCCGCAACCAATCCTCATCCATGCCGTACTCACGCGCAGTCGCTGCCACATACGCATCGCTGCGCGCCCGGCCGTCGCCGTCCACCACGCGTCCACGCACCGAGCCGCCGCGCCGCAGTTCGATTGTGACGCGCTGCACGGGAATGCCGGCGAACGGCTGCGCGGCCCGGGCATAGCCATCAGCGCGCACATGCAGAGCGAACTGCAGTTCCTCGGCGACGCCTCTCAGCACGAACCTGCCCAGTGCATCACTGCGCACGCTGCGCGCGAAGTCCCGCTCATCGGCGACCTGCGCATCTGCGATAGGCGTCCTGGTGACTGCATCGAGCACCACGCCACGTACGACCATGCCGCGCTGCACTTCGAGCACCGCGTGTTCTTGCTGGCCGGCCCGCAGGCGCTGCGCACTCCGCGCTGCCGTGAACGCCGCCGGCTGCGTCATGTACCACAACACGACGCCCGCCGGCAGGTCATCGAAGCGGACGCGACCGTCACCATCCGTGATGCCGGTTCGCAGTGGAACCTCGTCGCCACTGTCATTGGGCCAGACACTGACCGGCGCATCCGACAACGGGATGCCGCTGCCCTTCTGCACCACGGTGACCACGAGACTTCCCGGTCTGTCGACCTGCACGCGCACCTCGCGGCCGCCGATGCAACCCTGCACCTCCACCGGTGCACAGCCAGACGCCCGCACTCGCACCCGGTGCGGCACTGCGCGCGCAACCGAGAAGACGAACCTGCCGTCGGTGCCAGTCACGGCGTGCGCCACCACTTGTTCGCGCACGGCGTACTCCGGGTCGCGATTGCGGAACGAATCGGCATCGCGCCAGACCAGGTCGACCTGTGCATCCGCAACCGGCATGTCGTCGACAGTGACGACGATGCCGCTGAGACGCGTCGGCCCGCCGGCGTCCTTGCCGACTCCGAGGGGTGACGACCCTGACGCCGTGGCCGAACGTTCGTGCAGCACTGGCGACACCTCCACCGCGGGCGCGTTTGCCGCCGTCATCGGCTGCGACCCAGGCGAAGCAACTCCGGCCGGTGGCGTGGCAGCAGCGCGATCCATCGTGCTCCACCAACCGAGCAACGCCACCGCGCCGGCGAGTGCCGACACCGACAGCCAGGCCACCGTCTTCGCATGCGTCGGTCCCACGACCGACGCAGGATACCGCGCTGCCGCCGCCGGGCGCTATCGTCGCCGCCGATGCGTGCCCCGCCGTTCGCCGCCGTCTGGTTCGACTGCGATTCGACGCTGACCAGCATCGAAGGCGTCGACGAACTGCTGCAGTGGGCCGAGCCGGCGCTGCGCGCGGACATCGCCGCGCTGACGCGGCAGGCAATGGAAGGGACGCTGGCGCTGGCCGAGGTCTACGAAACGCGGCTGCGGCAACTGGCGCCGCGGCGCGAGCAGCTCGAACAGGTCGGCCGGCTCTACGTCCAACGCGCCGTGCCCGACGCACGCGAGGTGATCGCCGCGCTGCGGCATCTCGGCAAGCAGGTCGGCATCTGTAGCGGCGGCCTCGCGGTGCCGGTGCTGGCGCTCGCCGCGCACCTCGGCATCGATGCCGGCAACGTGCAGGCGGTGCCGGTGCTGTTCCATGCGGACGGCGGCTACCAGGACTTCGATCGCCGCTCGCCGCTATGGCGCAACGGCGGCAAGGTCGAAGTGCTGCGCGCATTGCCCGCGACACAGCGGCCGCTGGTGTTCGTCGGCGATGGCGTCACCGATCTCGAGGCCCAGGGCACGGTCGATCTGTTCGTCGGCTATGGCGGTGTCGCCGTGCGCAGCAAGGTCAAGCAGGCAGCCGAGTGCTGGTTGGAATCGAAGTCGCTGGCGCCGCTGCTACGGTTGGTGCTGACCGCAACCGAACGCGCGACGCTGGCCAGCGCGCCGGCCTTCGCGGCACTGCTCGCCCGCATGGACGCCGCCGTCACTTGAGCTGCAGCACCAGACCCTCGGCGCCGGCCGCGACGTCTTCCACCGTGACTCTGTGCACCCCGCCCTCCGGTTCCATCACCGTCAGTTTGCCGCGCACACCGCTGCCGACCTTGAGCCGGAACGTGCCGTCGGCCGCCGTGTGCTCGATCGCCGCCGAACCGTTCACGTCCGTGTCGGGGATGAAGTAGAGCTGCGCCACGCATGGCTTGCCATCGACGCCGAGCACGCTGCCGCGGATGAACGCGGCTTGCTGCAGGACGATGCGCAGGTCCTGCGCGCCAGCCTCGACTTCGAGTGCCGGCATGACCCAGTCGCCGGGCACCGACCAGGCCTGCAAATGCCAACGGCCTGGGCCGATACCATCGAGCACCAGCGTGCCGTCGGCAGCCACCGCGCCTTGCGCCATGGAAGATGAACCTGACTGCACGGCCTGAATGTAGAAGCGTTCGCCGGGCGCACTGCCATCGGGCTGCACCACACGACCGCGCAGGCTCAACCCGCGTTGAAGCACGAGCCGCAGTCCTTCCAACACCTCGCCGTCGACCACGACGATCGGGCCAGAGTCGCTGTTCTGGTTGTGCAAACTCGTCCGCACGTGGTAATCACCTGCGGCGACGCCGGCGAAGCGGAACACGCCATCTTCGCCGGTGGTCTGGTCGCGGCTCTCGAACTGGTCCACCTGCTGGCGAGTGGCGGCAGGATCCGGCCGTGCGCTGCTCGCGAGCAGCTGGTCGCGGTTGTGGCCGCTGAGGCCCACTTCGACCCCGGCGAACGGCTGCCCGGCTTCGTCGAAGACGACACCCTCGACGCCACCGGCAGGCAGCAAGCGGACGTCGCCGACGTCGAAGCGTTCGCCTGCCGCGACCGGCCGCGGCAACTGGTAGCTGCGCGTGCCGAAGCCGCGGCAGCGGATGTACAGCGAATAGGCGCGCGCCGGGTGCAGACCGCTGGCGACGAACCGACCGGACGGATCGACGACCGCGCGCAGCCAATCGGTGTGGATGTAGCCCTGGCCCACGGCGAACGACGAACCGGCAGCGACGTACGCCTCGGTGACGGCATGGTCGCTGCGGTCGAGCAGCCGGCCAACGACGATGCCGCCCGGCTGCAGGGCGAAGTCGCGTGCGACACCGTCGGCGGCGACCACGATCGGCACCGCCTCGGGCCCATAGCCGGCAGCGCGCACGTGCAGCTCGGCATGACCACCGGGCTCCAGCTCGCGCAGCTCGTAGCGACCGTCGCCATCGGTGCGCGCGAACTCCTCGAACACCCAGCTGGCGGCGACTTCGGCGCCGACGATCGGCGCACCGGTCACGGCATCGGTGACGCGGCCATGCGCCGCCACGGCGGCGGCACCGCAGCGCACCTCGACTCGGCAGATCTCGCCAGGACGCAGTTCGCAGCTGTGCCAGTCGGGATCGAGCCGCAACGGCGCGTGCACCTTGACGTACACCTTGCCGGCCGGCAGTCCGGCCGCGCGGAACGTGCTATCGACGAACGTCGTGCCCTGGCAGAGCAGCGTGCGCGTGCCCGATGCATGCACTTCGACGCGCGCGCCGGCGACCGGATGGTCGCCCTGCTGCTCGCGCACCGTGACTTCGATCGTCGCCCCGCCCGCCACCACCAGGGTGATCTCCATGCCGCCGCGCGCCCCGCCGACCGTTGCCGGCGCGAATCCGGTCGCGCGCGCCTGTACGGAGTACGGCCGTCCACGGTCGACCACGAAGGCGAAGCGTCCGTCGCCGTCACTGCGGCAGGTCGCCATCGTCAGCACCTGCGTGCCGTACTCGAGGTCCAGGTTCCAGAAGTCATCGGCGTCGCGCAGCTGCAGCAACACCTCGGCGCCGGCCACCGGCTGGTCGGCGTCGCCGCGACGCGTGACGACGCGACCACGCAATTCCGTCGGCATCGGCGACGGCGGCGCCGCCGGCACCTCGGTCACGAGCTGCCGGTCGCTGGCGGTCGCGCCCGGCAGCGCTGCCGGATCGCTGGCCGGCTCGGTGCCGCTGACCGGCAGCGGCGCTGCCGTGCCGCTGCCATGTGCCATGGCCGTGGGCGACGGCGCCTCCTCGCGCCATAGGATCATCGCCAGCGCCAGCACCACGATGGCCAACGTCGCGGCCACGTACACACGTCTGGTTGTCGCCATGGTCCTCCGCACGCATCCTACCGCCGCGGCGGCGTTGCTTTCCCGCGCCAGCGGGTGATGCTGCCGCCATGGCCGATCACCCGATCCTGTTCCTGCCCGGACCCACCGAGGTCGACGCCGGACTGCGGCAGGTGATGGCCGCACCGCTGGTCGGCCACCGCTCGGCCGGCTTCGTCGCCGAGGTGCAGGCGGTGTGCAAGAAGCTGCAGTCGCTGTTCCGCACCCGCGCGCACGCGCTGTTCGAGACCTGCCCG
>Ga0209488_10001831_pt1 | contig 17944 bp, 13 predicted proteins | sample Rivendell_Oct201_8_FD_188349 | JGI IMG/M metagenome (GOLD analysis project Ga0209488, IMG submission 188349) | Vadose zone soil microbial communities from the Eel River Critical Zone Observatory, Northern California, USA -... | ecosystem: Environmental > Terrestrial > Soil > Vadose zone >...
GGCCTTCCTCGGCGCGGCCAGCCTCTATTCGTTCATCATTCCCTTCACGCGGCGGCTGGCGCTGTACGATTCGGCAGTCCTGCTCGCGCTCTTCGGCCTCTACCTGTGGCGCGCGGCCCGGGGGGAGCGCAGCGAGCCCGACCTGGTCGGCGTGGCCCGGCGCATCGGCGAGCTCCCGCGCCGCGTCCGTCGGCTCACCGTCGCCGGCATGTTCCTGGCCGCGACGGCCATCGTGTTGCTCGCGTCGGAACCCTTTGCGCAGGCCCTGATCGGCGGCGGACGGCAGCTCGGCATCGACGAGTTCCTCCTGGTCCAGTGGCTCGCGCCGCTCGCCTCGGAGTCACCGGAGCTGCTGGTCGCCGCGGTCCTCGCGCTCCGGGGACACCAGGACGCCTCGTTGGGGACGCTGCTTTCGTCCAAGCTGAACCAGTGGACCCTGCTGGTCGGCAGCTTGCCCGTCGCATACGCCATCGGCGGCGGCGTCGCGGGAGGAATCGTCCTGGATGCCAGGCAGACGGAAGAGTTCATCCTCACCGCGGCGCAGACGCTGCTGGGCCTCGCGGTGCTCATGGACCTGCGCTTCGCTCTCTGGGAGGCGATCGCGCTCTTCGCCTTGTTCGCGCTCCAGTTTCCCTTCCCTCAGACCGAGGCGCGCCTGGCCCTCGCGGCGGGCTACGGCGCGATCGCGCTCGTCCTCTTCGTCCGGCGACGCGCCGAGATCCCCAGCATCGCGCGCGCGGGGCTCGCGGGGCCGAGATGACGCGCACGCGCCATCCAGGAGTCGCGCATCGGCCGAGGCCCCAAAGGCCGGCCTGAGCCTGAACGAGATTCCGTTCAGGCTCGGCCGGTTTCCATCAATACGTGAACGGCACGAGCTGCTGCTGTCCCGGCCCCAGCGTCCAAGCCGAGCGCGTCGCCGGATTCAGCTGCAGGTTGTTGGCTCCGATGCTGAGGAAGGTGTTGAAGAAGAAGAACTGCTCGAAGTTGGCGAGCACATTGCCCCGCTCGTCCATCACCACCGCGCTGCTCATCGCGTTGTTGTTGAGCCCGAAGTCGGCCGGGACCACCTGGTCCATCACGATCAGCCCGCGGGTCTCGTCGATGGCAGGATACAGATTGGTGGATCCCCTCGCGTTGACCGCGATGCCCGTCTTCTTTCCCAGGTCGTAGATCCCGGCCAGGCCGTCGCAGATGGTCGGGACCACGGCAACATTGGTGGTCGAGTCGACGGCCATGCCATAGGGGAAACCGCTGGTGACGCCCGAGAACGACGACAGCTTGCCCGTGCCGAGGTCGGCCGTCACGATCGTCGGCGGTCCGCAGAAGTTGGTGAAGTCGATGGCAGCAGTGGACGCCTGGTTCGTGGCCGTGTTCTGTCCGATGCCGACGTACACCGGGACTGCCATCGAGGCAATGGCCGGGCTGAGATCGATCAGAGGCCCGAACGTGTTGGCGGCGATGTCCGAGGTCAGCAGCCGCCAAGCCTGGTTGCCGCTCGGCGCGCTGAAATCGTAGGTCAGGAAGACCGCATGGTCATCCGCCTGGTTGGCAGCGCCCTCGCCGATCTGGAGCGTGTCCGGGGATGGTGGCGTCCAGGCGGGCCCGACCGCGCCGTTGGCCATGTTGAGCAGGTTGTAGGCGTTGGCGGACGTGTTGAGATCGAAGAGCCCGAACAATCCGACGCCGCCGCCCCAGATGCCCCATCCATTGGTGAAGTACAGGGCGTTCTTCTGCGAGCCGACTGTCTTGAGGATCGCGTTGGTCGATTGATCGAAGATGTCGAGCGAGGTGGCGACCACGCCGTTCGCCAGTTGCTGGCCCGAAGTGATGAACCCGTGGTTCCCATGCTGATCGACGCCGAAGCCGTTGTTGGCGAACCCGCCATCCGAGGCCAGCACGCCGTCCATGGTGATGCTGCTCACCTCGCTGGCTTCACCCGCAGCTGTATTGCCCAGGTCGCCAGCTTCGCCGGCGGTGTCACCGGAGCCAGTCGGCAGAACTCGTACGACGTGGTTCATCGTGGGCGAAAGCCCGAGCGCCTTCGCATTCAGCGTCGTCGTGCCTTTGACACCGCGCAAGGGAATGAAGGCGATCGACCCGGTGTCGGCCCCGTTCTGATCCCGCCGCGTCCCGTTCGGATTGTTGAAGGGGTTCTGGTTGTTCAAGGTGCCCGGGCCGGCGGCGCTGATCTCGAGAGTCGCGCCGTCGGCATTCTCCGTTTCGGAGACGTCCCAGGACACCTGGAACGAGCCGCCGTACGGGACCTCGAGGAAATGGCCGGGCGAGGAGCCGTTCTGAGCGAGGAGCGGAGCTGGCGGGCGCGCGGAGCCGGCCGGCGCCACGCGCGTATAGGCGAAGTCACTGTTCAGCGGCGACCCCTTCACGTTCCCGAACAAGATGTTGATCCCATAGATGCCGCCGCCCTGAAGAGCGCTCACCGGGATTTGCGCAGTGCCGGTGAGCCCGCTCAGCGGCGCTCTGTAAAGAGGACGGTAGATGAACCCCGTTGCCGGGTTCAACCGGCCGGGCTCCGACACCAGCAGGGTCGGATTGGAGACGTTGCGCACCCCCCTCAAGTCGTAGGTCACCGGGATGGTCGGCCCGCTCACGACTGGGGGAACGATCGGTGCGTGCATCCCGCGGGTGGTTGGATCCGCCGGTCCAAAGGTCAGCGCGAAGCGCACCTGGGCGAGTTGCTCGCCGTGCTTCTCGCTGGCCTGGTAGGTGAGGTTGACGGTCCTGGACGAGGTGGACGCCAGCGGCAGCCCGGCCGCGCCGAGGATTTGCTCGGGCAGCAGTCGCGCCCACGCGCTCGAGGCGATGGTCATGCCGCCCACCGAAAGGGCGAACTGCGCGTCGCGGGGCAGGCCTTCCCAATCCGGGGCGATCGTGATCCAGGCCTTCGCGTTGCGGTCGGTGTTGGTGCCGTCGGCGGAAGAAACCGGCCCCTGCAAGTTGATGTTCGCGGGGTCGGTCGCGGTGAGGAACGCCGCATCGAAGAGACTGAAATTGCGGCGCTGCTCGATGGCCACCCGAGCGACGGACGGGCGGACGGTGAGCCCGGCTTGATCCAACAACTTCTCCACGGCACGGCGCACGTTGATCTGCGGGCCGACGTCGTTGTTCACGTCGGATTGCGGCACCTTGGGGACTGGGGTCCCGGTCTGGGCGAGAAAGTTCCGCACCTGGACCGGGCTGCGGAAGGGATGCCCGGTGAGCTTGGAAACTTGTAGCACCACCGCGGCCGCCGCCGCCGTCTCCGGGGCCGAGGCCGAAGTCCCGCCGGTGAGGTTGACCTCGACTGCATCCGCCGCGCCGCCAAACGGATGGGAGAAGCCGAGCACGTTGTCGGCCGGCGCGCTGACGTTCACCCGCGAGCCGTATCCACTGCTGAAATTTGTGAAGCCGTTCCAGCGCGTCTCGGGGAAGGCGTGCTGCGCCGCCAGGCTCGCGTTGGCCGGGTCCTGTGGCGGAGCCGAGTTGATATCGTCGAGCGTCGTCCCGCCTACGTCGATCGAGCCGCTGTCGAAGTCGCGCGAGGGCGCCCCGGAGAACGCGACGTCGTTCAGGTCGCTCGGCTTGCCGCCCCGCCCGATGACCAGCGTCGGGGCGCTGCCACCCGAGGGGCCTACGGCCGCGTTGGTGAACGTCCGCAGTCCATCGCCGGACGACACCGTCACCACGATGTTCTTGCGGACCAGGCTGGCGATGATCGCTTCGGTGAGTGGATCATCCTCCAGGTACCGGCCCGAGAAACCGAACTGGTCGACGCCGAATCCGAGGCTGGCGGTGATCACGCTGGGCGCCGGCGACTGCATCCCTGCCCCCAGGAACGACCCGTCGATGTCGCTGATCGTCGCGAAAGGCCCTTCGGGCGCCGGAACGACCAGCCGATAGCTGGCGCCCGGAGCGATCCCGAGCAGGTCCGTGAGGCCTGAACCGACCTGGCCGGGGCGCTGCTGCGCGTGGGGAAGCGGGGCCATCATCGAGAAATCGAGTCCGACCTCGCCGAGGTATGGATCGACCCCGCAGACCTCTCCCGTGCCGCTGAGCTCGCCGCGCTGGTTCGACGTATAGGTGGGGATCAGGGGCATCGACGGCCAGTTCAGGTAACGCTGCCCGCCGATCAGGACGGTGGTCGGACCGAAGACCGTGGCGTAGAAGGAACAGGGGTCCTTGGTGTTCACGATGCTGGCGTCGTGCAGGTCGCCGAGCGAAACGTTGGTGATGATCTCGCCCTGCCCCGGAAGCTGGTGGAACTGGCGGTCGATCTCGTGGAAGGCGGCGGCCGCATCCGTGCCCGGCGCATTCAGCAGGCTCTGGGCGCTCGAGGTAAGGGCATAGTTGGACGGAATGCCGGTCGAGGAGAGGAGCTGCTGGGCCCCGCGCCCAGCAGGGATGGGCTCCACGGTCCCGGCCGGGATCGGAATGGAGATCGCCTGGGTGCTGCTGACCCGGAAGTCGGGAGACGCGTACACCACGGCGGGCGACTGAAGGAGCGCCGTCACGGCCTGGCGGACCGAGCTCCCCTTCGTCAGGTGCAGGCGATACGCATTGGAGAAGTCGACCAGCGGCCTGCCGAGGTCGGCCTCTGCAGTCGCGTGCATGCCGGCGAGGCTGCCGCGGTCGAACGTCCGGAAGAGACGCTCGCTGCCGTCGACGCCCAGGCCGGCAAGGCTGTTGTTCGTCGCCGAGTCGTTGGTGAAGGCGGCTCCGCGACCTGACACCACGTCGCGGGTACCGGTGACGCCGCTGGCGAATACGACCAGAACACGGCCGTTCGCATAGACCTCCTTGGCGCCGGCGGCGAGGTCGGCGATCAGCTCGGCCTTGTCGGGCAGCCCGGTTCGCCCGGCCGCCTCGTCATATTGCGGGGTGACCGGGTAGGCCCGGAACTCGACCTTCCTCCGATCCTTGCTGAAGATCGCGGCCACCCCATTGCTGAAGACCTTGGCGGTCTGGCCGCCCGGCAGATCGAGGCTGTAGGCGATCGTCGGCGCGCGCAACGCGGCGTTGCCCGCTGCGTCCGGCCTCGCCTGGCCGATGAGAAGGACAGCGGCCGCCAGGGATGTCGTCACGCGCAGCGCATGGCTCCGCCGCCGGCCGTTGAACGACCACAGTCCGTGCATGGAAATCCTCCGTATGTCGTGTGTGAGGCAGCCAATTGGCCGCCTCGCCGGCAGCTCTACGATCTGGCGTCCCCTCTGTCAATCAGCCGTACGACCGCTGCAGAAGCGAGACGCCGCGCTCGCCCCGATCGGCGGAACGACACGGCTGCGCATCCCTGCGCGATCAGGACGTCGAGAAGTCGTTACAGCCTGAGGTCCGACCGCGGAATGATGCCCACCGCGCCAGCCGGAGCTACTCGACCTTCTCGAGTCTTTCGACGCGAGCTCAACACAACGACGCTTCCAGCAGGATACCTATGATGTTGAGCTCAACCTAGAGGTACGCGGTCCACATCACGACCAGCGACTTGAAGTTCGGGTTCGCGAGCGAGTTGGTGAAAGCCCGCCGCGGACCTCCGGGCGTCGCGGGATCGAGCGAGGCCGGCGTGTAGCCCGCCGTTGCGGGCGTGATCGCCGAGGGTCCGTAGATCGACAGCCCGTGGTTGATCCCGAACTCGACGTTCACGTGGTTGAGATTCTTGTTGATGAAGAAGTTGAGTCCCGCCTTGAGGTTCCGGCTGTCGGCGGTGTGGATGCTGGCGTTGCAGATGGCAAGATTGCCCGCCGTCAGGTTGCTCGCGTCGCAGCCGGAGGACTGGAAGTAATCGTACCCTACGTAGGGCGCGATGAATCCGTATCGGTAGCCCGCGCTCGCGGCGAAGCCGGTGCCGGTATTCGGGCTTCCCGTTCCGTTGCGGTTCACGTACAGGGTGCTGTCGAGCACGAACTCGGCCTCCTCCGTCATCGGGAGGTCCAGATAGATGCCGGCGGCGAAGAGCTTGTGGTCGGCGTTGTTGCCGAACGCATCCTTGACTGCCTGCGACTGGTAGTTCACCGCTCCGCTCACGCTGAGGACGGGGGACGTTCCCCATTTGTAATCACCGTAGAGCCACTGCCCTTCTTCGCTGCCGATGAGGTCCAGGTTGACGAAGCCGCCGACCGCCGGCTTGCGTCTCGGCGTGATGCAACCCGCGCCGCCCGTCTGGCAGGTGCCGGCCGCCTGATCGAAGGGCGTGAAACCCTCGTAGACGCCGCCCCGGAAGCCGATCCGCTTGTCCAGCGCCCAGCCCCTCGCATGCACGCCGATGTCACGAAAGCTTGGGAACGGGTTGTTGGGAATGCGGATGGCGTCGCCCTGCAAGTCCGCGGTGATGAAGTTGGTGATGGAGGTCAGGACGTGACGTGAGATCGGGAGATAGAGGAGGCCGGCCTCGATGTTCACCACCGTGCCGCCCTCGTTCCCGGTCGGCGCCCAGCCGAACCACGCGTCCTGCACCAGGACGCGGCCCGTGAAGTTGCCGAACTTCCCGAGGTTCGGATCGTCGACCTGGAAGTAGTAGTTGAAGTTCTTGCCGACTGTGCCGTTGATGGCGAAACGGACCCGCCGGATGAACAGGTCGTAGCTCGGGTCCTGGCCGTCCGGGGTACCGGCCTGGTTGACGAGGAACTGGGGCTGGAGGGTGAAGTTTATGTTGAGGGTTGCCTCGTTCGTAGGCAGAGGTACGCTGATCGCATACGACGAGGCGGGCGCCAGCGAGATCGCGACGCCCAGGATCAACTGCGCGCAACGCTTCATGTTCGGCCCCCTTGCTCGAGCGCTTCGCTTCGTTCACTGCACTGCTGACCAGCTCGAATCCAACCTGGTTCTGGTCATCGACCTTGCGGCTTCGGCGGTGCGAGGGCCCAGATCGCGCTGGTAGATCACCTCGCGGTCGACCACGAAGGTCATCACGCCCGACGAGCCGTACTCCGCCGGGTACGCCAGGAAGGCGGCCGGCTTGCCCCGGCCCGAGAGGGCGCGGAAGTAGTAGCCGCGGATGGGGATCGGTTTGTCCAGGAATGCCGCGGTGTGCTCGTCCGACCGGGCGAGCGCGTCGCAGGTGTCGATCGCCGACGACTCGTTCGCGCCGATGCGGCGGAAGAGGATCTCGTCCTTGCCGGCCTCCGTATCGAAAGACCAGGCGCCGCCATTCCAGGTGAGCGGGACGGGGAACGGCCAGTTCTCCGCGCCGACGTAGAGGACGGTACCCTCGGGCTCGAACGCAAGGCGGTGCATCTCCCGGAACTTCTCCACGAACCGCTGGCGATCCAAGTCGGCCTCGCCCTCGTCGTCCGCTGCGAAGAGGTCGTCCTCTCCTCCGAACAGATCGGACAGCCCCTCCTTGTCGCCGCCCTGGACGGCGACGAAGAGAGCATTTGCCGCCTCGTCAGTAGAGGAGAACGTCTTCTGGTGCGGCTGCTGCGCTCCGCCCGGCGGCGCGTACACCGCGACCGCGGCCAGCACCAATGCTCCGTTGAACCGGATCATCGATGACCTCCGCCGCCGTGACCTCCGCCGCCGTGGCCTCCGCCGCCATGGAACCCGCCCCCGCCGTGGAACCCGCCCCCGCCGTGGAACGCGTGCGCGGCGCTCGATTGACCGCGGGCCGAAAAGCCCCTCGTCACGCCGCCATGATTGAACCCGCTGAACGCGCCGGTGCGCGCGCCGGGCTGGGCCCGGCCCGCGGGTCCGCCGTGGAATGCCTGGCCGCCGCGGAACCCTGGGCCACCGTGGAACCCCGGGCCGCCGCGGAAGAAGTGGTTGCGATCGATGAACGTGCGGCTGTGCGAGACGAAGTGGTGGTGGTCGAAGTCGATCTCCCGGTGGCGCCAGTCGGCATCCCAGTGGTGGAACCCCCAGCCGAACCCCCCGAAAAACCCGATCCCGAAGCCGACTCCGAACGTGATTCCCGGACCGAAGGCATAGAGCCCGGGGTATCCGACCCAACCCGGATAGACGCCGAGGGGCGGACCGTACACGACCCAAGGGTCGTAGGTCGGCACGTAGACCACCTGGGGGTTGGCCGGCTGGATCACGATGGTCTGGCCTTGCGTCGCGACCGTTTCCTGCGGCGTCGTTTTGAGGTTCCCCGCCTGCATTGCGCGCTTGCGCATCGTCTGGACCGTGTCGAGCACGGCTTGCTGCTGGTTTACGTACGCGTCACCCAGCGCCGAGGTCCAGGAGAGGTTCTTGTCCATGCTTGCCAGGACCGAGGGAAACTGCGTGAGCGCCTTCACGCTCGGATCCCAGGGCATCTTGTCGACCGCCTGGGCCAGCGCGTCCCCCTTCAGATTCGTGTTCTGCTGTATCCAGCGGTCTGCATCGACGATCTCGGTGGGGTACGTGGACGCAGCGAGGACCTGCGCAACCAAGGCGTCCGGGTACAGAGCGATCGGCGCCACGAGCTGCTCGAGCTGCTGGGGCGACTGCTGCACCACCGCCTCTCCTCCCACCGCGGCCGGCTCGGGAGCTGGCGGGTTATGGGAGCAAGCGAGGAAGGACGCGACGGGTAGAGCCCAGATCCAGGATCTCATCACCGATCTCCAATCGCCCCCAGGGGACGCGGACCCATGCGTTGCAGGTGGCGCGCCAACGGACCGTCCGGACCAGTTCGCTCGGGCGGAGCGGCTGGCGAGGAGGATGCGCTGTCCGGGGACCGCCAGTTGGTGTCGCCACGCCGTCGTGAATCGATCAGGCGATGTCCGCTAGTGCCGCGCCACCGCAGCGGATCGATCGGTGGCACACCGCCTGCACAACCAGGCGTCGGTGCCCATTTCGGGCGCAAATCCACGATTGGAGGACTTCATGAAAGCCGGCGTTTCCCTGGCCGCAGCGGCGGCCATGCTTGCGCTCACCGCCTGCGCTTCCGTCGACGTGCGCACGGCGACGAGCCCCGACGCGAACCTGTCCGCCCTGCGTACATTCAACGTCATGCCCAACCCGGAGCCGCCACCCCGCTTCGCGCCGTCGACGAACGATCCGATGCTGGTGAACTCGATCTCGAACCGCGCTTTGCGGACCGACCTGGTCAAGGGGTTCGAGAACCGCGGTTACGCACTCGCCGACAATCCGGACTTCGCGGTCGCGTACTACGCGAGCACCCAGCAAAAGCTGGACGTGACGTACTGGGATTACGGATACCCGTTCTACCCTGGGTGGTGGGGTGGAGGTCCCGGCTGGGGTCCCTACGATTCTACGGTCACCCAGTACACCGAGGGGACCGTCATCGTCGACGTGATCAATCCTCAAACCAAGGAGCTGCTCTGGCGCGGTAGCGGAGTTGCCACGGTCTCGAACGACGAGGCGAAATACGAGCAGGACCTCTGGAAGACGGTCACGGCGATCCTGGAGAAGTTCCCCTCGGCGCCGCGGACCTCGTGAACGACGGCAACGACCGGGGGTAGACAGGAGCTTGCGGCTCTGGGCTTGGGATCATTCCGGGCCCAGGGCTCTCTGCACCGCGTGCAGCAACGCGTCCTCGCTGAAGGGCTTGAGCAGATAATCCACTGCCCCGAGGCGCAGGGCTCGCGACCGCAGCTCCTCGTCTCCATGCGAAGTGATGAAGACGATCCGCATCCCCGGATGGCTTGCCATCAGGAGTCGTTGCAGGTCGAGGCCGCTCATCCCCGGCATGCGCACATCGAGGACCAGGCAGTCTGTCGCGGTCATGCGGTGCCAGCCCAGGAACTCTTCGGCCGAAGCAAACACCTCCACTCCGAACCTGACCGCCCTGAACAAGCCTCTGAGGGATTCACGCACTCCTTCGTCGTCGTCGACGACGGAGATGAGAGGACAATTGGCCAACCCGGGAACCTTTCGCTTTGGTCCAATCATCAGCCTCTATCGCCGCAGATCAAGTACACCTTGGTATAGGAGCCGCGGCGCTCATCGAGGAGAAAGCAGCCGGGAGCATTCGCGCGCGGGCGCACCAGGAATGCGCCCACCTGGTGCCAGCGGCGGTTTGCCTCAGCGCAGGGGTCGCCTCTCCGCCAGAGCGGCGGCGAGATAGACTCGGGCTGTATAGAGATCCGATCGCCCGAGCGCCTCGCGGGCGGCGTCCACGTCGACGCGCGTACGGCCCGGGAGCGCTGCCTCGGCACGGTCCAGCTCGGCGTCCACGCCCTCATAGTCGCCAAAGGCCAGCAACGCCTCCGCCCGCCGCAGGACGTCCAGCGCCTGCAGGGTCGCGGCATGCTGGGCGGCCTCTTGCTCCTTCTCGGCCACGCGCCGGAACTCTGCGTCGGCGGCTTGCCGCCGCACCGAGGCCAACTGTTCATCGATGTACCAGAGCTGCTCGTTTTGCAGGCGGGACTGCGCGACCAGCTGCTGGAGAGCGGCCAGCTGTTCGTCGGAACGCTGCGTGTTGCCGGAAGGAGCCGAATTGCCGGAAGGCGGCGTATCGCCAGATGGCGGCGTATTGCCGGATGGCGCCGTATTGCCCGCGGTCGAGACCGCCGCTGGTGCATTGCCCGCGTCGGAGGAGCTCGCCGGCTCGGACCTTGGCAATGGCGCTGCGCGTTGCGGCGAACGCCGTTCCTCGGGCGTGGCCGGCGATACGCTCGGCGCCGGCCCCGGGCTGCTGCTCGACGAAGCCGTCGCCGGCCCGGCACTCGAGTGCCCGCTCTGGTCCTGATCTCGCGACGCGGTCGCCAGCGCGACCACCACCGACGTCAGCGCGGCCACCGTTCCGGCAAGCACGCTTCTCATGTAGGGATGGATGACCGCCGCGAAGTCCCGATGCGCTGGAAACGGTCGGGCGGTCCGATCCTCACGACGAGCGGGCTCGGACCGCCGACCGGTGCCGGCTATTGCGGACGGAAGGGGGCGCCGCGCCGCCGCTAAGGCAGTACGAATCCAGGAAAGAACCGCGGCTTCAGCCGCACGGCATCGGGCACCGGGAACGGGAACCCGACCACCACCGCTCGGCCCGTCACCTGGTTCTGCGCCGTGCAGTCGGCGGTGCACAATTTCGCCGCGGGAGCGATCTCGGTCGCGTCCTCTCCCATCACCTGGCCCATCCGCCCGCCGCTCGCCACGCTCCACTGCGAGACGCCGCCGCAGTGGCTGACGGACCCCGGGTGGAAGGGGTTCGGAATGCTGTTGGAGCAGTCGGTGACGATCCGGGTCGCGGCTTGCGGGCTGTCGCGGCCGACGAACTTGGCGGAGAGATCGTTGGCAAAGTTGACGCGCGCGGTAACCGTCACCGTGCCATCCGGGTTGGCGCCCTTGCAGGCCACCAGCGTCCCGTCAGGCAGGACGCCGGAGCAGGGAATGTTCTCCCCGAGACGATCGCGGACGTTCGGATTGTCGAAGTAGAAGACGTCGTCCCCGAGAACGTGCGTGATCACCGTCGCCGCCCCATCGTCGCGCGCCGGTTCCATCTGGAAGATGCCGCCGTTGGCGCAGTCCTTGACCTGGATCTTCATCGAAAGTCCCGGGCCGGTACGCGAGAGGACGAGCGACTCGCGGTCGCTCTCCACAGAGACGTCGCTCGTCAATGCCAGCCCTCGATGGTCGGGAATCTTGCTGGCGAAAACGATCGTCGGTAGCTCGCCGGTGAGATCGAGAGGATTCGGAGCCCCCGTCAGCGTCCAATCCCGCACGCCGAAGGTGGCCGAGTCGACCGTGAATACGACGTACTTGCCTTTCACCAGGAACCTGCTCCCGACCGTCCCGGCCGGAACGGTGGTCTTCTGGCTGCCGGAAATACCCAGCACCGAGAACCCACCGCCATCGCATCCGGCCGACGAAGCGGCAAATGCCGCCCGCGGCGTCGAGAAGAACGACAACGCACCACACGCCCCCGCTGCGACTACATACCCGAGCATCCGCTTGCTCATCCGTGCCTCCAGGGTTTCCCCCACGCGGGTGAGACAACGGCGAGCAGGCCGGCGGGACAACTTTCTTCGTGACGATGGTCACGCGTCGGTGCGACCGCGCCGGGGGCCGCGGTCAGCGCAGCGGGCCGTCCACGACCCCGATGGTGGACATCATGCCTTTGTCCTCGTGCTCGAGGATGTGGCAGTGGAATACGAAGCGGCCGAGCTTCGGTCCGTCGAGCTTGATCATCACCAGCACGCGGGCCCCAGGCGGCAACGGATAGTTGTCGTGCAGCACGTTCCGGTTGATCGGCGGGGCCAGCCCTCGGTCGCCGAGACATTGGGCGGCGGACGGCCGCCCGCCGGCCGAGAAATCCGCATCGAGGACGACGAACTTGGTCTGGTGGATGTGGAAGTTGTGGCACTCGTCGCTGTCGTTGACGAGCAGCCAATACTCCTGCGCGCCATAGGCAGAGGTCAGGTTCGGATCGCCGTCCATCTTGAACGCCGGGTAGAACTTCGCGAACTCCGCGGCGCTTCCCTGCTTGCCGGCGGCCGCTCTCCAGCATGGATCTTCGAGCGAGATCGACGCGATGGCGGACGAGGCTTTCTCCGGCCGTTCGACGCGTCCCTCGGCCAGCAGATCGGCTACGGGGATTGGCCTCTCCGCCTGGTCCAGCATCCGGAAGTTCTCGACGTGGATTCCGAACAGCTCGCCCCCCTGCTTTCCGAAGTCCCGATTGTTGAATCGGATGAGGCGGACTAGGTTGGAGTCGACCCTGAAGTCCGCGGGACCCGCCTGGTACCGCCGGTAGTCGCACTCCGTGGGCCCCCTGCTCGGCGGCGTGGAAACAGGGCCCGGGGGCGGCGGAGAAGATGGTGGCGTCCCGGCTCTGGCGGCTCCGGATGCCGGCACCGGCGGCGCCGGCGCGGGGACCGATGGGACGGTGGCACGCGTACCTTGCGGCGCCGGTTCGAAGACGACCGAAGCTAGATCGACCGAGGGCCACTTGTCGCCGCTGTCCGCATCGATGCCGGTCGTGACTCCCGCCGTTCGCAGCCGAGCCTCTACCCTCTCGGAAGGATCGACGCAGTCCCGAACGGCGTCCGTGGTCGACCCGCCGGTCTGGCTGCAGCGCTGCACGAGCACCTCCACGCGCGCGCTGGGCATCAGGACGATCTCGGTGTGCCTGCGCTTGGTCCAGTCGGGCGGGAAGGCCGCTCCGTCGAGCGCCCGGACCTCGAACGCGAGACGCCTCGGGTTTCGCTCGAGGGTCTCCAGGTGCAGGCGATAGGTGACGTCGGCGCCGATGTTGGCGAGGTGCCACACCTCCGCCTTCCCGGCCTTGACCGTGATGCGGGGATTGACCTGGCCGGACACGGTGAAGATCCAGCGGTCGTCGGGGCGCTGCTTGCTCCAGCACTGGCCAGGAGCGGCCGTTCCATCGACGTACGTCATCTCGCGGTCGCCGGAACCGCTCACCGCCAGCTTGCCGCAGCGGTTGTGGCGCGCATGGGTCCGATCGTCGAACGCCTCCTGCGCCGACCGATCGCGCGGATCGGGCCGTAGAGGAAACTCGATGAGCCGGAACCTCGGTTTGCCCGGACGATCCTTCAGCCTGGAAACCTGGATGTCCTTGAGACCGAGGTATCTGACCTCGAGCGAACCACCGACGGCGCCTTCGCGGCGCTCTTCCAGCTCCGCGCGTTGCGCCTCCTGATCCCGGCAAGCGTCCAGGCCCGTCACGTCCGGAGAGGCCGTGAGGCGACAGTTGACGTAGGAGGTGTCCCAGAAGTTGCCGATCCACAACAGCCCCGAGAGGCCATTCGACACTTGCACTTCCGACAAGCCGTGCGGATGCGGGTGGAACCAGTACATGCCGCTCGGATGGTCGGGGGGGATCACGTACCCGTAGGGGATGTCGCCTTTCTCGAGGCTGACGTACGCCGCGCCGGGACCAAGCGAGCAGGGATCTCCCGGCCGATCGGCGAGGCCTCCCGCCGGCGAGCCGTGCGCGTGGTTCGCCTTCTCGCTGCCCGAAGTGGAGGCCATCACGAAGATGCAGTCACCGTAGAGGCGATCGCGGCCAGGGAACCCCGTCCCCTTCGGCGAGACGAGCACGCCGTGGGTGTGCAGGTTCGATTCGGTCGGCTGGCTCTTCCCCGCGACGTCGGTCGTCCTGAAGTCGTTGCGGTACAGGATCCGCAGCGTGCTCCCGCGCTCGACCGAGATGACAGGGGGCATCAGCGCGACCGCCGTCGGCCCGGAGCCCTTGCGCGGGAAGGCCGTACCCTGGCGCACCTCGTAGGCGTAGATCTGCTCCACCTCGCCCAGCCCTGGAATGAACGCCGTGCCCCGGCGTGCACGGATGGTCAAGTCACCTCCGGGCGCGCGGACCGCGATGACCTGCGGATTCTGGAACTCGTCCGCGCTGCCGGCTACGGGCGCGAGAACGTACGCCGCGCCGATCAGGAGAAGGCCAGGCCGCATGGTGACCTCCGGGCTGCCTCAGCATAGTCCTCGGCGTTCGTCCGCGCCGGGGCGGCGCTCGTCGGATCGCCGGTGCCTGGCTCCAACCTTGCACCTAGACCTCCGGGTGCATGAACGGTCGTTCGACCGGCACACAGGAGGAAGCACAATGAAACGGAACACGGTGTTCGCGTTGATGCTTGCGGCGGGATCGCTGGCCGCGACCGCGGCGAGGGCCCAGGAGGATACCGCGGGCGGTGCATCGACCGCGTGCCAGGGGCAGACTGCGAGATCGGACTCCGCCGCGTACGGGAGGAACTTCAGGGAGCCGGACAGCGTCGACGCCGAGGGAGTTCCAGTGCCGAAGCCCAATCCAATCTCCAGGTTCCTGAAACGGTCCCGCGAGCTCGGCACTACCGAGGTCGAAGCGCCGTTCGTGGATGACTGGCGGACGGACGGTCCAGCGACCGCCGGACAGACGAACTGATGCGCTTCGCAACCATCCTGCTGGCTTTGTCCCTGGGCTTCGCGGCGTGCGCGCACGACCACGCGCTCACCCGCGATGACGTGGCCGCCATGCAGAACGACAGTCCAGCGATTTCACCATGGTCCGGACCCGTTCCCAACGAGGCCATCGAAGAAGGACCGTCGGATGCGAACGCGCCGGAGACCGACGACGACTGGCGCTAGTCAGGATCGGCGCAGGCCTGTCGCATTTTCCAGCAGGACCTCCCGGAGCGCCTTTGCGCGATCCTGCGAGACGGGCGCGTGGACGCTCCGTCCTTCGGGCCCCAGATCGCTGCCCACGGTCACCGTCGCCCCGCCGATGTCCCGCTCCAGCTCCTTGACGTAGGCGAGGTTCACCAGCCAGTTGCGGTGCACGCGGAAGAGGGCCCGGCCGAACGAGGCTTCGATGGCGGCCAGGGACAAGTCGATGTCGAACCTGCCCTCCGGCGAGTGCACGAAGGTGAGGCGGTCCGCCGCCTCGAATGCCCAGATCTTCTCCGGATCGAGGAAGACGAGGCTCTTCTTCCGCCGCGCCACCACGCGGCGGACGGCGTGCGGTCGGGGACCGCGCCGCTCGAGAAGGCGCCGGAGGCATTGGTCGACGCGCTCTTCGGTGAACGGTTTGAGGATGTAGTCGACGACGCCCAGGTCGAAGGCTTCCAGGCTGTATTCCGGCGAGGCGGTGGCGAGGACGAACATCGGCGCCAGGGGCTCCCCGGCCATCGAGCGGATCAGATCGAGGCCGGTGCGCGAGTCCCCTGTCGCGGCCAGCTGGACGTCGACGAAGATGACGTCGACCGGCGAACCCGCCAGCGCCTCTCGCGCCTCGTCGAGAGTGGCGACGGCGCCGATCACCTCCGCGAGACCGGTGCCCTCGATCAGCTTGACCAGGTAGTTTCGCGTCGGCCATTCGTCTTCCAGCACCAGGGCTCTGAGCAGACTCGCTTCGCTCATGACAGGCTCCCTTGCTCGAGCGGCAGCTCGACCACCGATCGGGTCCCCGCAGGACTGGACTCGATCCGCAGCGTGGCTGCGTCGGAATACCGGAGGGCCAACCTGCGGCGCACGGAAACGAGGCCGAATGCTCCCGGCCGGGTGGCGCGCGCCGGCACGCCCGGGCCGTTGTCCTCGATGGTGCAGATGAGCTTCGGGCCTTCGCCCAGCTCGATGCGCACGGTGATCTGGCCGCCGCCCGCGCGCATCAGCGCGCCGTGCTTCACCGCGTTCTCCACCAGGGGCTGCAGCAAGAGGCGCGGCAACAGCGCCTGCCGCGTGTCACCGCCTACTTCCCAGTGGAAGGCGAGATCGCCCGCATGACGGACTTCGAGGATGTGGGCGTAGCGGCGGAGCCACTCGATCTGCTCGTCGAGCGTCTGCATCTCCCCGTTCGTGGCCACCGAGTCGCGCAGCAAGTCGCCCAGGGCACCGATCAGGCGGCGCGCCTCGCGCGGATCCTCGGCCACCAGTCCCGCGATGGCATTGAGCGTGTTGAGGAGGAAGTGCGGCTCCAGATGCGAGCGGAGCAGGGCGAGCTCTACCTGCGTGCGCAGCTTGTCGGCCTCGAGCGCGCGCACACGCGCGTCCTCCGCGACCATGGGTAAGACGAACGCCAGCGCCCAGAGGGCGAAGTACGTCAACCCCATCCCGAATCCGACGCGGAGCACGTCGCCTTCGCCGAACGGTTCGTGGTGAGGCCGCAGCGGCGTCAGCGAGAAAGTCGCGGCCCGCGCCGCCCAGAGCAGTCCGGCGAAGAAGAGCCCGGCCGTGACCGCGCCCACGAATAGCGGGGCGAGCACGCCGACGCGCTTTGGCGACGCCCAGCGGAAGATGGCGAACGCCCAGACGATCAGCAGGGGCAACCCGACCAGGAGGGCAGTGGCCTTGGAGAGCAAGCGGCTGGCATCCCGGGTCCCGAGGTACTCGGTCGCAAGCTGGAGCAGCGCGATACCGGCCACCACGAAGACCCCCAACCGGCGCCCCCGCTTTGGATCGGTCGTGTGCAACGGTCCTTCCACCGTGCCCCCGCTTTGGAGCGGTCGTCTCGAACGCTCCTTCCACCGCGCGGATTGTACGCCTCCCGGCCGCTCCCGGGGGCAGGGAGCCGGGTTCTCCGAGGGTTCCCTTACAGAACGCCGCTCGTCGGACGGGGCTGGCCTTTCGTCGGATAAGTGGACGATTTGCCTGTCGTCACGAGTAGCGTGCCCGCATGCGAAGCGATGGGCACCTCGTCGCGGTCCCGGATGATTCCGAGCTCGACCGCGCGCCGATCGGACGCCTGGCCGTCGCCGCGCACGAAATCGCCTCGATCGAAGAACCGGATGAGATCACCGTGGCAATCCCGGATCTGGCGCGGGCGCTCTGTCCGGCGACGGCAGCTGCGCTCCTGCGCGTGGCCGGCGGTGGAACCGTCGAGGTGGTCTGCAGCGCAGGGGCGTTCCAGGCGCAACCAGATCGACTCGCGGCGCTCGCCCGAGCCGTTGCCGATTCGCCATCGGAGTCCCGGATCGGCGACCCGTTCTGTACCAACGGAGCGCGCCGTCTGGCGGTGCTCCCCCTGGCCCGCGGCACGCGTGAGCTGGTGCTCGCCGTCGAGCGGAGGCCTCCGGGCGAGTACCTGAGCGAGAGCGAGGTGGATCACCTGGCCGTCTATGGGCTCCTCGCCGGAGCAGCGCTTTCCCGGGGTCGCGCTGTCGCGGCCTTGCGCGAGACGGCCGCGCGCGAGGCCGCCACCCTGCGGGCGGTTCGGGACGGCGTCATCGCCCTGGATCGATCCGGCAGGGTCCGCGCACTGAACCAGTGCGCGGCGTCGGCGTTGGGAGTCAGGAGAGACGAGATCGTCGGGCGCGTGCTGCACGAGGTGCCCGGCCTGGGGCGGCTTGCCGTCGCGCTCGCCGGCGCCGCCGACCTGGTCCGGGAGCCGATCACCCTCCCGCGCGGGCAGGTCGCGGTGCGGTCGCAGGTCCACGAGTGCGGTGTCGTGGCCACGGTCCGCAATCTAGCCTTGGAGCCGGCGGGCGGCCGTCGCGCGGGAAACGTCGCGAGGTACACCTTCGATGACTTCGCCGGCAAGCACCCTGCGCTCTTGCGGGTCCTGGAGGACGCCAGGCGGGCCGCGCGGCTGGACGTGCCGATCCTCATCTCGGGCGAGAGCGGCACCGGA
>Ga0209488_10001833_pt1 | contig 17932 bp, 20 predicted proteins | sample Rivendell_Oct201_8_FD_188349 | JGI IMG/M metagenome (GOLD analysis project Ga0209488, IMG submission 188349) | Vadose zone soil microbial communities from the Eel River Critical Zone Observatory, Northern California, USA -... | ecosystem: Environmental > Terrestrial > Soil > Vadose zone >...
TGCCAAGCCTCGTTGCCCAATCTCAGAGAACGTGCCATTGGACACAAGTCCCCTCAATCCCGTCCGAATCAACGCAATCCACCTCCACTCACACGTGCTGTGGTCCTTGCTCTCACCTGCCTCTTGTTTCGGGGTGTCAGTGAGTATTTGGAAGACCTCATTCCTCGAATCGAGATCCCCGCACTTGACGAGCTCGAGATTCGCTTCTTCATGGACCTCAACTTTCAAATTCCGCAACTCACCCAGCTCGTTGATCACTCGGAAAGGTTCAAGCTGCCCAATCGGGCTGAGGTGATATTTGACATCAGGGCCAAGATATCAAGACAAGCGAGTCTCTTCTTTGAGATTCATTGCAACAGGTTAGATTGGCAGGTTTCGTCAATGGCACAGGTGTGCCGCGAGCTCTCATCATTTCTCTCTCGTGCGGAAAAGCTCGACATACTCTTCGCCATGACACGTCCATTTGCAAAGTGACATGGACTCCACACAATGGCTGGAACTTTTCCACCCATTTCTTGCTGTGCGGAGTCTGCACATAATGAAGGAGCTGGTGCCATTCATCGCACCTTCATTACAGGACCTCACTGGCGACAGGGCTACAGAAGTCTTGCCGGCGCTGTGTGATTTGCGCTTGGAGGGGCTGGAACCATCGGGATTGCTGTGGGAAGCCATACAACCATTTGTCACAGCGCGCCAGCTCTCCGATCACCCCGTAGCTATGGAAATTGGGGAATTACAATCGGAGGATGGCAGTAGAAGACGAGGACGAGGATTGCGGCGAACCTGACGATGATAAACCGAACCTCAAGGGTAATTCTCCGGAGGGTAGTACATTGACGGACAATTGAATGCCCCAAGTTGGTGGGTCTTGGTGTTGAGCACGACGAAGGAGCGACTGACGAACAGATATTGAATATCAGTCTAGATCCCCTTCAAGGAAGTCATCGACCTTCGTACAACCACTGAGCGCGAACCCTTTCCCGACGGACGTGGCGGCGACACGCACGGCAGCAACGACGACCGCAACACACTCGAGCGCACGATTCTGATGTCATTCCGACCCAGCGAACATCGAGGGCGCGCGCCCACCAGAACTGGCCCGGTTAGTGCCGGGCATTTGACGAGCCGTCGTCCCCCCGCGCGCTTGTCCACTTTGAACGGGAGACGGAGACGGCAGAGACGGCAGAGACGAGGGATTCGAGCTTGGGGGTAGGGTGGATAGAGGACGCGTGGAGAGGGTGTTAGGGGGGACGAAACCTGTCGTTCAATTCAAGTTGATCATGGGCACACAGCTGCACCACCACCACCACCACCCATGTCCGAGGCTAAGCATGTGGATACTTCTAACTTACGACTGGCATGGCGCCACCAGCACCACGTGCTGCGCACTCTACACCACCACCAGCTGCGCTTTCACCACCAGTGTTGATTCCCGAACGTAGAGACGTACTCTTCGATCGTGTGATAAATGCTGGTGATGATGGCTGCGGCGTTGAATTATTGCCATGTCCGGGTTGGCAGCGCCTAGCGGTGCCAGTGTCCTCGAAGCCCCGAATTGGATCTAACGACGCAGTCTCGAATTGTAAGGAATGATGAGGACGAAGAAGGCGCTGTGTATTAGTGCGGGAGGAGATCGCGATGGTCCTAGGGGAGGATGGCGCGGGCGCTTGGTCTCGCTTATTTCATAGCGCGCAAGGTAGGCGAAATAGAGAGGGCTTTGGATAGCGTGTGTCCCCTCCTCTTCTCTCTTGTACTCCGCGCGGCTTTTGCCACATCACCGACGATTTGCACCTTCTTATGAGTTCAACGACGCTGTACGAGGGCGCAATACTCCAAGATGCCGATGACGACGATAATCAAAAGCGTAGCAACACTAATACTGCGGTGCGTTACAAGAAAAAACCTAATAACTCATATCCATATCAATCACGCTGCGCCTGCAAATTATTTTTTTACACAGCACGTGAAATTCACGAGCGCGAACCCCTTCACACCAGAATTCGTCAAGGCCCATCTGGCGACGGCGACGGGCAAATCACATTCCCGTGCACATGCGCTGTACGACGAGCGCGTGCGTCGACGGCAGCTCGTCCTCGCTGAGCGGAACCACGCACGTGGGGAACGGGAGCGGGCGCGGACGCGGCGGAAAGGGAAAGGGAAAGGGAAAGGGATAGTGACGACGAAGGCGGAAAAGGGGAGCACAGCGCCGACGGTGAGGATGGGTAGAAGGGAAGCTGCTGAGAAGGGGGTGTGGCAAATGCGGAAGGAAGAAGCGAGGTGCGCGTTCTCTTCCACTCCATCGTTAACTTTGCCCGCTTCGGAGCCTTTTTTACCCCTCTCACTCTTATTTATATTTATTCTTCAGGTGGGACGCGTTCGTCCCTTTACATCGCTTATGGCTCGGGTACATGTCCGAGTTACTTGGACTGGGGGTGGCTCCTGCTGCTGTCCCTCGGAACAACCCTACCCTTGCTCCAGCAGTGGCGGCGGCGGCGATGCCTCGCGCCGCAGAGATGCATCCCAAGCTTGTAAAGGCGGACTTTCATGGGTCGATCATGACAGGTTAGTCTCGTTGCAGGCTTCTGAGGAACACGAGGAATTTGGCTGATTGATGAACATAGTGCGCAGGAGCAAGAATCCCACACTAGTTGGTGCATCGGGAATCGTAGTTCAGGAGACGGAGAATACGTTCAAGGTGGTGACGCGGAAGGATAAATTGAAAGGTGCGGCGTTCGTTGATGATTATCAACCCATCTCATCAAAGCCATCCATCCATCTGTTGCCTTGCTGCTTCTATTCTCCTCTCCGTTTACAGTATTACCAAAGCAGGGATCCGTCTTTGTGTTCGCCGTTCCTTTGTATAGCAGCTCAGTTGCCGCCACCGTTCCTACAGCTGGCGGGGCTGGAAATGATGGGAACGGCAACCTGACTCGGGCGGGGACTGTGCTGGATGGCCCACGCGTCGAAATTGAGCTGTACGGCAACCAATTCTGCTTCAGAGCCGCGGATCGGGCAGGGCGGAAGTTTAAGCACAAGGAGACCATCGAGCTCTAAGTCACTTTCGGAGATGTACTCTGTGCACTGTCGTGAGTATTGTATGATGGGCGTAGTCACGGCGTAAATGCTATGTGCGCACATTCAATGGGGTGTCAGTCAGTTGTTGTATGAGCGCCTGATTAGCACGACTGCAGACATGTTGTGGGAAGGCGTGAGCGTGGGATCCATAATTTCTATTGACTTTGTGGGAAACGGGACAGAGCCACGCACAGTACTAGTACATTTTACGGTATAAGGGTGCGGCGGACAAAGACGGCAGGTGGTGCTTTGGAATTTGTCAAACGTCAAGATTGCGTTTCTCGAAGGGATTTGCTATGATGGCGAGGAGGGCGGACAGCCATCTGTCATGTCACTGTCATGGTCAATCTAGATCACAATGCTCCATTTGGAGTGATGTCATGCGAGCTATCCCATAGGTTGACCAAAGCATACCCACAGCAGTTCTGATCGCTTAATCACTCATGGGCGCAAAAGTGGAAACACCACGGTTCTGGCGGGGCTCGTGGTCCGCGGGGAATCAAGTGATGGTGGTAATGTAGCTCAATTCGGGAAGAAAAGTTTGTTTGGAAGCCATTCGAAGCACTCGTCGGAGCTAGAGTAGCTAGAAGCACCGGGCAACCCGTTTTTTTTTCATCTCACCTTGATTCTGCGAGTCTGTACTGTACAACAATAGGTCGGCTCCGAGGAGGTTTCGAGTCAAGTGTAGTGTGGAGTGGGTGAGGAGGAGAACGCGTGGTGAGAGGATAATGAATGAACGTTACTATATTTGGACACGGGCGACCGGGTTTGTGATAACGTAATATTGAAATCCCGATTTTGGCTTGGCTTGGCTGAGGGATTGTATGCGGTGCTCAGACGCGAAAGAAGCGACACTCACTACGACCTCTCATGCAATGAACGCCTTAAATGCTCCTTCCCCTTCTCCCTTTCCTTCTCTCCACCTTTCTCCCCCTTCCCCTCCCGTCGGTTTTCCATGGGCATCAATATTCATGATCCCCTCGTGCAAATCAAAGGTACGTTACATTTGTTCCCTTCCCAACCATCTGTCTCACTCCTCCATTCCAGTCACAGAGTCCGTTTGCGGCTTTGTCGCTATATGCATGACTTTGGCTCGTCTTTGGCTTCGTAGGGCGCGCTATTGGTGGGATGATGCCTGGGCTCTCTTCTCCCTCCTCAAGTATGTTCCATGCACTCCTTGCCTTTTTCGGACTCACTTTTGACCCTTTCCCTTCCAGTCTCATCGTTCAGTTTGCTGCAGTGTTCATGCATGTACACAATCCACGGGACCTCTCCAGGCTCAGCCGCATTGCCTCGTACTACCTCATGGCCACAACCTTCTACACCGTCATTTGGTCCGCTCGCCTCTCCATCCTCTTCTCTATTATCCGCATCGACCCCGACCCCATCATGCGTCGCCGCCTAAGGTGGTTAGCTGCTGCATTTATTGCTGCTCTCAGCTTCTTCCTCGCCCAGCTCTTCTGGACATGTGAGGGCATACACGACGGCTGGAAGAATAAAACGAGCCCGCAGTGCCATCTCCCCAAGCAGGTCGCCATTTGTCAACTCGTCTGTACGTATCTCCTCTCCTTTTTCTTTTGCACACACTCATGGTTGCCCACAGCGGACGTCCTCGCTGATCTGTCCCTCATATCGTTGCCCATTCGGCTCATTCGAGGCATCAAGGACAAAGGTCTCCGCCGGCGTCTCTTCTTCATCTTCTCCACCTCGAGTACGCTTCTCTCTCACCTCCTTCCCTGCAAGCCCACTCACCCGTCTTTCTGCTAGTTGTGACCACTATTGTGTCCCTTGTGCACGCCTCGTACATTATCACCCGCGGCGGTATCCCTGTCATCATTTCTGCACTCGTTGAGGACTGCATGTCTCTCACCGTCGCAAATTTGCCCGTCGTGGCCACCGCTTCCTATCGCCGCTTGTCTGGAGTCAACCCACGGGACGCAAATCCGGACGGTGACGGTCAGCGTTGGTCTTCATTCAAATTTCGCACACGGTCAAACCTCCCTGGCTCGACAACACGTTGGTCCACCGGCATTGGAGTTAGCAGAGGTGCCGTAACCGTCGATACCACCGAGCTTACCGGTACCACCTTTGGACAGACCAAGGCCACAATACCTGCTTACGCTATCGGCTCGAAGGGGTCGTTTTCTGGCACCAAAACAGAAGGGGAAGCTGCGGAGAAATCGCAGGCGTTTGGGCAAGTGCGCCGCGAGGATAGAGGCGTCGTTCGCATCGACGTGTTGCCGTACCCGCACGAACAACCGGCGTCCGAATCCTGATCACGCGTCTCATCTCTTGGTAACCAAATCAAAAGTGCATCCATCCAACATATACCTCCGCGCATATCCACAAGTACAACATACCACTATAGCACGACATTATCAACAGCACCTTCCTTCTCCTTCTCACTCTTTTGATCGGCATATCACACAACCCGTGTATCATCATTTATTGCTACTGCTGACCGTCCCCCCGCCCTGTGTATCTCTTGTTTCCCTCTCTTTGTTCACCATCTTGTTGTCCCTATCTTTCGCCGAATCTGTTTGTCGATGATCTCATAATTTCTTGGATCAAGTTTACCCATACTGTACCCTCTGACTAACCTGCGCTGGGAGCCGGCGATTGCAAGGTGCTCGAGGTTTTGGTCCTTCGTCACCTCCGGCTCAGCCCGATACCGCATATCATAAAATCATTTTGCACTCGGTTTTGATTTTGAAGTTTCTTTTTTTGTGAGCTAGGGTCTTTGTATGTAATATGACTATCCTTTGGGCAAGTCGTTAATGTATTGCAGACCTCGCATGAAACACACCGCGCGGGTTGCGGGTAAACGCGGGTTTGATTCGGGTGACTTAAATCGCCACCGCCACACAAGAGGAATGTACCGGAGGGCAACTGAGCTCCTGTATCATATACCTTTGACATCGCTGGTCGGACGGCGATGTTATGGTAAACTATCGATGGGCGTCTTAAAATTTGTATGCATTGTATGCACTTGTAGTGTTTGTAGAGGTCTGGACAATTCAATTGATACTGGCTGGCTTATAGTCGCATCACAAAAGAGAAAAGAAAAACCCCAATTTCACACTTATTAGCCCCATTTGCATATTTGTTTATAAGCTCGGCACAGTCCCGTACAGTCCCCATGCAGAATTTTGATTTTCTAGAAAGTTGGCACTTCACTTGGCACGATGTGCAAATCTACCTAAGTTATAAGGAACGAAATGTGGTGGTTGTTTAGCGTCCAGGCGATATATTTGTTTTCATAGCAGAGGTGGTTCTTAGATAACCCCCCCCCTGTGATAATGTAACGCGCGTAAGCGACGAAGTCCGAGTCGTTATCGGTCGTGGGTAGTTGTTGTTGCCAGCGCGCGCTTGAGCTCCAGTGATGGCAGTGGTGGTTACAGTACGAATCAGGGTACGTGGTACGGCGAGCGGACGACAAATGCGATCACACGGGGCTATCGACTCGATTGGGGGTAGATTGCGATGCACCAGTGCCAACATGGGATCCATCAAGCCTAACATCACCGGCTGGCGGCTGTGGCGCGACGCGTTGTCCTTTCCTCTCGGACCTCGGACCATGACCATGACCATATGACCGCTCACAGCTTGGCTCCTAACTTTGTCATACGCCAAGGAGCCCCAAACGCCAACATCAAGGAAACCTGCCACTTACTTTTTTGGACTCGTAACTTACGAGCTTGTACGGGCTCGTACGAGCGAAAAAGTAGAAAAGTCGACGAGGAGCCTAGAATCCAAAAAAAAGTTGATTTCCAAAGGAGGAGTGAAGCACAAAGAAACCCTCTATTTTTTCGAAAAGTAGACAAGTAAATAAGTAAATGGATATTTTCCTGATGAAGTGTCTTGCATTTTACTATTTCTCTGTATCCACTTTTGTGCGTGAATTGATGGCGAGTGGGTGGCACTGTACTGCTATGCCTGTGCCCTCATTCGGACAGTCACACTTTGTCACCGCAGAAGATTTTTCAAAACTTCGCAGGGAAAGTGTGACACTTGCGTGACGAACACGCACTTTTTATTCCACTACACAAAGCATTTTTCATCAAAAAAAAAGTTTATGGACATGTCGATAGAGGGCACTATATATGATGTACGAAGTCTAATAGTAGTTGAGTAGGAAATGAGCGAGTGATTTGCGGTGTCCGAATGAGGGCACAAGTGATAGTACACATCAGTGATATCAGTACATCGCGGCAAGACGTTGCAGGGCAATAAGGGTATACCTATGATTCGAGTCATTGATTCGCCAAATGCTTATCATGGACCCGCCGATTCGACCGGGGGAAGAGCGTGTGGACACATTGATGGTGGCTTCGACGCGTAAGCGTGGTCGGCCCAAGGCGCGCGTATGGCACCGGATCAAGACCGTGGTACGACAGGTTTTAAATGAACTGCGTTTAGCATGGCATCCCAAACTGTAGAACGGAGTGCTTGGCTCTCGTATGCCATCCTGCACCACGCAGTAACTTACTAGCACCGTATGCAGCGTGCCCTGTATCAAGCTGACGCCACGCCATGATGATTTCCCCAGGTGAATTGCCTTTTTAACTAGGACCAGGTGCGAAAAACTCCCCTTGAAAGGATTGCGTGACTTGCTTGGCAATAATTGTGACACAGGGCACGCGCAGCGAGACAGCAAGAACGGAAGGCATATCACAGACAAGGGACCACGGAAACATTTGAGAGGACCATGCGTTCAGGAACGGATCAGCCAATTGAAAAAAAGGTCGCGAATCCTTCGGTCCTTTAAGTCCGACGGGCGTGGGGAAGGGAACGCAAGCGCCGGAACACACGATTCGGAGGAGAATAGAGACCACGTATACTGTAGCATGAATGGGGAAAACAGTAACAACTAGTCATTGGACGAAATTTGTGCTGACGTTGACAGTCGAGTTGCCGAGAGGAGAGAGGACGGGTACGCGTTTGACACCCGATGAAGGACGCGCAGGTGATGGATAAGGATGAGAAAAAGAATCCCAGACAGATACAGTGGGAGTGGGAAAGAAACGCGATGTCAATTGTGTTTAGCTCCCGTACATGTCGTGCGCGAATGAATGAGATGATAGTTCTGATGGAATAAACAAAACTGCATAAATCTGTCGCAAAATTCTCTCTGGCGTCTATCATGCAGCCTGTCAGTCAATGACCATCACGACGTTAGTAGCCGAACAACTAAATCACGGCAAAGGGTAACTGCCATGACAAGACACCGCGTACCTTCAAAGGAAGCCTCAGCCTAGCAAGAATTGTGGGGGACAGCAGGTATCTTCTTAGTCGAGATCATCGAGAGCAACGGCGCTGCGTTTCGTGGGTGTGTCACCTATGCAAGGGCCCGAGTGCAGCACCGTGTGATTGGGGATGGTGCCCCCGGTGGGGATCTGCAGCACGCGCGTCTCTTGATTGGACGGGTAGTTCGTAAAGTGACCCTTTGCGCTCACGCTCGACGTGTCCGCCGCGAAGATGAAGCCGTCCTTCCCGCCGACGACATAAGCTTCGTCAGACGAGTCTGGGAACGTGATGTGCGCGAGACCGGAAAGGAACGAGACCCATCTTTCATGTTCGATGTCAATAAATAAATAGTCGCGGGGACGCCGTGGATGCGGAGATCGGACGTACTGGAATGCTGGCGCGTTGTGCAAGCCCGCGTCGAACCTGGGCGGGAGGACGGAGTAGCTGATGGTGCTGACGCCTCCCAACTGCAGGGAGCTCGCGCCGGCCGTGCCTGGCTGTGTCGAAGTGGTGAAGCCGGGCTGGATCTGCCAGCACTCGAAGATGGAGCGATTGTTCTTCGCCGTGAGCGCGGTGATGTTGAGGAATGTCGGGGGCGTGAAGACTTGGGAAGAAGCTTGGGGAGCCATTGGGAGGACTACGGGGGGAGGGACTGAGACCGAGGTACGTACGACTCAGAAGCGATTGGACGGGTGTTGTCGAGAGATCATCTAGGACCGTGGGTGGTGAGCTTAAATATGTGAATCTGGAGGGGGCCATGAGCGCGCAAAGACAAGAGCAGTCATGGTCGTGCCTTTCGATATGTCTGTTATGCTATGCCGTTGCCCTCTTTGGGTCCTCAATATGGGTACGGCACTGGTACGGCGCCTCCCTGTTTTTGGGGGTAATGGCCGACAGCGATCACCCCTCGGAGTTTTTTGTGATAACCAAGGACTGGGAATGGCCATCAATATGTCCGCCCGCCGGCTAATCGCCAGCAACTGGCTTCGTTCAGGCACAACAATATCTTGGCAAACCATGGTTGCCAGTGCGTAACAGGATTGCCAACTACAATACCATCATCACGTCCGTTAGTTTATCCGAGGCGCAAAGTTTCACGACCTCACTCTCTCCACTCAATCTCTCACATCACCCTCTCGACATTGCCAATACACAGACTCGGACACACATTCAAACTCCACCACCCGTAGGCAGACATAACGTGCACACCACTACAGGTCTAGATAGTCATTACCGTGCACACGCACCACAACGACGACAGCTGTCAAGCGTCATTGGACTGCGCAACCAAAAGTGTATCGTTAAAATAATTAGGTGCTTCTGATGCGTTAATTTCAACCAAATCACGCTGTCGCTGTCGCTGTGCCTTACCGTGACCGTGTCGCTTGCGGCGTCCTATCTTAAATGATCCTCGGCCCTGTCACCATGTTCAAACAATATCATGTCATGTCATTCTCAACTGGACCACGACATGGAAAGAGCGCGGACAAGTATGCCCGCCACTTCGAGTTATCAGATTACTCCTTCCCCTCCCACGGGAATCCCACCCTTGTGATGTGCAGGGACGCTTCTTTTCACTTGTGGGGCCTTCAGGAACCCACGCCGGAAGGACGAACACTGTCCAGCCCGGTCTATGGATCTGTGCCTGGTAGAGAAGTTTGAGCTTATTGCCCCCGCTCGTCATTGCGGTGGGTAAATTGTATCTGGATGCCATAAAAAAACCCATCCAGATGATAACGGGCCATTAGCCCAGTAGCTATTCCAGTTTCGTTTGTCATCTCCTAGCTGGAAGTGCCCTGCGAGATTCGGAATGTCTTGTCCTATATTATCTTCGTATTCTCCTGGATCCTCCGTTGGGCACTCTTATGATAACGAAAACCCTCACAGAGCGCTGGGTGACAACATCCTCATGGCCCAAGCGAATCATTTTCAGAATGTTCTGACATTGATATTGGGAACAAGACACGTACGTGACAAATTTTCATGTCAAATTTTTGAAACAGTTACTTTCTCTCCACACGCAGGTTACCTGATTTATGAGCGACTGGCAGTCTCCAAGAGCCTCTAACGTCATCAGGGGGACAACATTGCCTTTCCGCGCCTTTCTATTGACATCAATTCGTGATCCTTAATCGTAATCCTCCGGAACCATAGTGAGGGTTTACTAATCGCTTTGAATCAGAACGCCCAAATTATCACATCGCATTGCTCATAACACAAGGGTGCCCTTCGCCTCGTGCACCCTCTTCGTCTGCCAACTAAACTGAATGGCAATGGCCATTCTCTGACACCTCCATGTGAGACCCACGCACTTTTCCGCGACTCGGAGGCGCCGAGCTTCAAAATTGGTTGCGTGGCGTACGACAACTCGCGGCGTGCAACACTTGTCATTGTGCGACTTGTGTCAGCTCGTTCATAGTAACAAATGACCCTGGAGCAATTTGAGGTTATCGGGCGCTTGGGCTTTAGTTCGGTGTGGTGCAACGGCTAGCATACCTCGCTTTCATTACATTTCGCGATCCGAGGAGGTCGGGGTTCGATTCCCCGCACCGAAGTGAATCGAATCTTTTTTTTTGCTCCCACTTCGACTCGCAGACCACCCAGCAGGGCACGCAAAAAAATCATCCACCATCTTATCCTTTAATTTCTTATTCTTCCTGGGAGACATTAACTAGCGACTGTCTACTGATATACAGCTTGTAGGTGTGTGAGTGAGCATGCGACGTACAGTGGGTGTGCGACGTGTATAGGACAGTATATAAGGATAAAAGGAGAAAAATAGACAGCATAAAGATAGCAAAGATAGCAAAAAAGACACGAGGAGGATTTCCGTCATTCATTTACCCATTTGCATAAAGGGTATCACTGATACCCGTGAGGTAACGAAGGGAGTAGAACGGCGTTGCATATCAACCCACCAATCTCCAGTCAGTGTCAGCTCAGGCCCTCCTTGGGCGGTGCAGCGCCAGCAGCATTAGCGCCCCGGCCGCCCTCGTGTTCTAAGCGATTGAGCCAGTCCACCGTGCCCTCGTCATGTAGCCCAGCTGTCCATCGCGCAGCGAGGAGCCCACCGTCAGCCTTCTGCTCGTACTCGATCCCAGCGCGTGGCGGCGGGGCTACAAAGTGTCGTCGGCTGCGGCTGCCGCCGCTGCCGGCACCGTAGCTGCCTCGTCGTTCGCGGTCGTCCCCTCCTGCGTGGTCGCCGCCCTCGCTCTCGCTCTCAGCGCGTCGCTTCCCTTTGTCTTTGTCCTCTGATGAGATGAGTAAGGGGCGTACGGGCACGATCAGCGAGTCGGGGACCAGCGCAGGCTTGCCAAAGGCAGGCTTTCCAAAGCGGCTTGAGGCGTGGGCGGCGGCGAAGCGCGCAAACCCGTCTGTGGAAGTCTGCTGGCGCTTATGGGCGGTACCCAAGGACGAGACTGGCTGCGGGGATGGCGTCGCGCTGGCGGGAGAGGCGCTGAGCGTGCGCATCGGTGGAAGGCGGGGGGTCTGAGACGTTGTGAGGGTGGGCTGACGAGGGGCTTCCCTCTGGCGCAGAACATCCAGCTGGGGCAGAGCCGGGGTGGGCTGAAGCTGTTGTTGGATAAAGGAGGGTAAGCCTTCAGAGATGTGCAATGTAGAGACCGCCGGGGATGCTTGCGGTCCTGTTCCTTTATGGGGCAAAAGCGGGTGATGGTATGTGGGATGCAATGGCACCAACAATGGATGTGGCAAGGTCCCCTGGACCTGCCAATTCGCCGAAGCCTGATGTTGGATCTGTGGTGCGCCTGCGACCGATTGGCTGCGCGCAAGAGGCGCTGTGCCGATTGGGGGTATATCAAGCGGCATGGGACGTTGGCCCGGGCCTGGGTGCACACCGGGCGCCGTAGCGCCGCGCTGTGGAATAATGTCGTGGTGGGACGCAATGATCGGTCCTGGGACGGTGTGAGGACGGAGACTACCCTTGGATAAGACACGTAGCGCTGGGTCGATGTTGGCATCTAGACCAAGGATATCGTACGAAGATGGAAGTGGCTGCACGGAGTTCTGGTAGGGCGAAAGGGAAGAAGCATGCTCTGCGGACGTCGACGGGTATAGTTCCTCCGGGCGCCGTCGCGCTGGGAGTTGTGAGTGTTGTGTTGTAGAGCCGCGTAGCGAACAGTGATCTTCGGGAGGTGAGACCGTGACGTTTGTTTGCATTGGAGGGGCTTGGTGCTCGTCGTCTTCAGAACCTTCTTCGACGTGGGATGGCGTGGGGTATGGTGCCGGACGCACCCCGACGCCTTGACCGGGGAGCCGCGCAGATGCACGGTACGCCTCAGCTGCAGCCTGTGCGGCGAGCTGAGCTTTGGTCGGCTTCTTGTTACGCTTGCGCACGCGTTTGTTTCCCTCACCCTGTGTGAGGTCGATCATCCAGTAACTGCCCTTGCCCGGTTCCGTGATAGGTCGCTGCACTTTTAGGAAGCATTTCCGCAAGGAAAGATTATGCCTAATGGAGTTCTGCGACACAGATCCCGGTAAATCCTTCTCCAAACCAAGAGTTGGTGTACACGCGCACCTTCCAAGAAAGCTCATCGGTCCGCTGGCGGAACCACTCAAATCGATCCTCGAGGGCCTGGTAGATCTCTTGCAAGGTGAGACGGCGCCGCGGGCTCCCGTATATCGCAAGCTTGATAAGCGTCGGCAATGGATAATTGGGCTTTTCGCCTAGAGGGGGGTCTGCCAGCGCATCGAGACCTACGGGAGCGCCAGGTGGGCAACCCAACAATGCCCGCAAGTGTACCGTCTCGTCGGCAAGTTCGCTGTCACTTAACATACCAAAGCTTCCCGAGTCAGGCGCAGGCTGGGAGGTAGATGCAGGAGCGACCGGCGGCATAGTCGTGTTGTTCTGTGGCAGCTGCGGCGGAGCAGAGTTTTGGCTCCAATCATCATCAACAGATTCGATGCTGGTACTCCGCCCCTTGGGAAAGTCAGGGGATCGCGGATGTGCAAGGTCCACCTCGGATGGGTGATGCTCTCCGCGAGTGGGTGATCGCTGTGTCTTGTCCTCATCGCAACGTTGAATGTGATCCCGTGGATCGCGGTCAAAATCGCACGCCGAGGGACGCCTAGGACTCGATTTGGAATGGGGTTCTGTTACTGTGGGAGGGTGGGAACTTGCGCTATCAGAATCCGGGTTCGCGATGGACGGTGATGAACGATGGCGGGATGTGAGTTTGAGTGGAGAGTGTGGGGGGGAGGGTTTCGGAACTATGTCTGGTTCATTGCCGTGGTGGCGTGGTCGCGAAAGGTATCGATCACGCTCCTCCACACCATCACCATGCTCGTCGTCTTGAGGTCTTGCACGTCGACGGTCCATCGGGGCTCCAGCGCTGGTACCCATACCGCGTTCGCGGTCGGGGTCGACGGCGTAAGTCTGGTCATGACGTGTGAGAAACGGTGAGACGGAGCTGAAAGGGTATGGCGAGGAATGTAGGGATTTAGGAGGGAATTCACGTACCGGATGCGCTGCGATATGCGCCGGACGGGATTTGGCATGCACGCCGGACGTGTAGGCAGCGTGTGTTGGGTGCGGACCAGACGCATGGTGAAATCGAAGATCGGGGGAGGAACGATGAGGAACGAAGGAGGCATCGGATTCGTTGTTGTTGTTCGCACACATCCGGTCGCCGAAAACCGCGCCATAGGCCGCGTCCGAGCGCTTGCCCTTTGGGACGCGGTACATCATCTCAGCACGATCATTGTGGCGCATGCGGCCGTCAGCCGGTGTGAACGGTGGCGCCGGTGCGGGGGGAGAGGGAGAGATTTGGCGCTGGGGTTTGGGGTCGCCGGGGTCCCAAGTGTCGTTTGAACTGCCGGGATCTGTGGAGATGTCGAGTTGGTCAGCATTACGTTTGGAATACGGGTACAGCGGATGGCGGGGAGGATGCGGAGAAGCGAAGCGCATATATTCAGCCCGGAGCGACGGGCAAGCGAAAAAGTGGACCCACAAGGGATTGCCAATGGGTTGGTGAAATAATCGGTGGGAATTCCGCTGGACCCACACCTCCAAATAACTTACCCGATTGCAAGCGCTCCCCTTCGAGGTTGGTGATCGCGCGGAGGTCCATAGACTAGGTGTGTGTGTGCCTCTGCCGTGAGCGTCCAAGGTGGATGCGGTGGGTGAGATGGTCGCTTCTCGGGAGAGTGAGAGAGAGGAACGCTGTCAAACGAACAATAGAAGGTTCGACGAGCGCCTTTGATGGACCGTCGGTCCCTAAACGCGTGGCGTGGGTGTAGGGGTGGGGTGAAGATGAGGAGAGGATGAAGAGAAGAGGAAACATGTATTGTCCTATTCAACTCCGCCTTTGGTTGTCCATATCCATAGTACAACAAACTAAGAAACTACACTCTCAGCATTCCACCCACAAATACGGCCTATGCTTCCAGAATTCGTCTCCTATAATGTCGCAGTGCAACAATGCAATCCTTGTACCCCCCTCCTTCGTTCTATATTTCCCACGACGCAACTTTGGAGATACTACGAGATCGTTCTCGGGTCCGACAAGGGTGTGAATCTGCCACGTGGAATCTCAGATTTTCCAAAAATCGACAGCTTGGCGCAATCAACGTACCTTCGATAAGGACCCAACTCTGGGTATGGGTACATCTCCAACCGGTGGCAATAGATTTTTCAAGTCTGTCTCACTACTATTCATGCTCAAGACCTGAATCGTAGAATGTGTCCACGAGCAGCCAAACACAAAAAAGCGATGCATGCCTTACCGGTTCTCTGACCAACACGCTTCCCTTGCGATACCGTGAGGGAATTGCGTTGTAGTTGATATTGAATCGTTGAAAGAGCATTTCATGTTTTTGCTGGGACATGGTACCCTAAACGAATGCAAGGTGGGTAAAGATATCGAGAAAGCGGCCACATGAGGCGTACGAGGAGGCTCTCATGGGCATCCCTTGGGGATTGCCCTTCTTGGTGAATGAGAGCCCAGAAGAGGGTATTGTGTAGGTTGTTAATGTGCGCTGATAAGATATTAATAGCCGCCATCATTCCGGTAAGGGTAACACACTATCGACTTGACGCCACGAGAAGTAGTCTCGAACTTCCTGTATCCCTGGATAGAGCACAAGGCGTGCATCAAACGAGGGTGGGTAACGGAGAGGGTTATTTGGAAAATATTTGGGCCAATTCATCATGTATGAGGCTGTGAAAAGGGAGCACAAAAGAGATGTGATTTTTGATTGACGTCTGTTGTGCAATTTGGCGGTTTTGCGAAGGAGAAAGCTAATTCACGATCGACGTTATATCGAGATAGATAGCTTGAGAGAGAGAGATAACGGTACCTATACTCATCAGACACCCCAAAAGCAAGGACGATGTCTGGATGTTGTTCCATGAGAGTGACCGCTGCATTATCCATGAGCTCTAGGCCACGGATGTCATTAGGCTTTACGAAGCCGTGAGCTTCAGTGAAGCTGTGTGATCCAATGATGAACGCCAGGTCAAAGATAAAGAGATGGTGCGGTACTTTTTGAAGGCATGACCATCGACGCGCACGAGGATGAAAGTTCCTGGAAGGAGTGAGTCGGGTAGTTCATAGTCACGGACGTACTCGTATCTCGAGTTGGCCATGATGATAGCCCCGAGGAGAGGGTAATTACCGTGGGAAACTGCTTACCCGCTCTACTTCACCCACCTCGCACGCTCTCTCCACACCACCGTCTTCACACCCAAGAAAAATAAAATGAACGACGCCCTCTCTCAAGATTCCTCCTCCCATTCCTCTCCTCGCCCCGCCTCTCCCTTCTTCCGACACCGCCCCCTCGGCCGCGCTCCTAGCCCTCCCACCTGGGCCTGCTACGAGCAAATCCCCGCCCGGAGCGACCTCCTCGGCTCCTCCTCCGACTCTGACTCGGATTCCTGCGACGCAGCCGATGAGGATTCCCTCTCCGATGCAGACTCGTCTTCCTCCTCGTCCGACCCCGACGATGCCGCTGACGCCGAAGCCGAAGCCGAGGCTGAGGCTGCCGGGCTCATGGACGTCGAGTCAGACAAGGACGACGACGACGCTGCGCACCACCACTACCACTCCGACGACGACGACGAAGAAGAAGAAGCAGCAGTAGCAGTAGCAGCAGAAGAGTCCGTGGGTGATCCGGAGAAGCGCGACAAGGGCAAGCAGCGCGCCGAGGATGTCCCCAATCCCACCGGCGGCAAGTCCCTCCCCGTCGCTGCGCACCCGCGCACTCGGCGTCCTCGTGGCAGGCGTCCCCCCATGAACGTCCTCCGCCCGATCCTGACCATCCAGCGCAGTCAGGGTTTCGTGTGGAATCAGGTGTGTTTTTCTGTCCCGGCGCACCCCTCGCACGCATCCCTTACCCCTCTCGTATAGGATCTTTTCGTTCCACCATACATAAAGGATCGCTGTACGTTATAAACCGCATTTGGCATCTCATCTGATGCTCACGTTCTCACATGCATCCCAGACGTTGCTTCCACTTCTCCTCCCACATCCACTGGGACATTCTCCGCTTGCGCGTCGACGTCCACTTCTCTGGGAGATTATGAAATAGAGGTCGTCGAGATCCTCGTCCGTGACGGCGAGCTGGACGATATCATTCCATGAAAATTACCTTTGCTCCTCTATCCCTCCTTCCGTCCGGGGTACTCTAATCATCAACTTTATTATATTTTTGTTTTCTTTCCCATTTGTGGTTTGTTCGATCATTCCAAACATACTATTCCGCGTTCGCCCACTGCTCCCCTCTTGGTCATGGCTTCTTTTTTAAATTGCTATGACTCCTCTGCTCCAATACACCTACATCAACCCCACTCTGTCTGTATTATACGACGCGGAATCGGCTCAAATCGATCCATTTTATCTGCGAGAAAATACAATTCTTGAAGTTAAAACGACGATCCTCGTGTTGAGGAAGGAATACGTGGTAACGAATACATGGTTTGTTGGTTGTAGATCTTACAAGTTCAAGGTACAATCTTAGATGGGCGAGCTCAGCGTCTCTCTTCCAGCCACTTGAGAACATCCGACGTTGAGCGCTTTTGAGGCCAGTCAATACGTAGAAAGGAAGAGCGACGACCCTCACCCACCTTGATAAGCGCTTCTTTAGCGCTGATTTCATCCAATACCTGTGCCAAGGCTTGGTCGTACTTGCGGGTGTCTTTATCCTGAAGGAAAATGGGCGTTTCATGCCGAGTTTCGAATGAGCATCACGAGGACGGATCTACCTTGAAGAACTCCTCTGCATTGGTCCGATCTTCCGCTTTTGTGAAGCCCTGATACGTATACTGTAACGCGTTTACGTGAGGCATCAATCCGTCAAAAGGTGGCATGATGCCCACCTGGATGATATATTTCATAGAAACCGTGTGCTCAAGGCGCGCGTTTACCTACCACCGTTCACCAAAACTCAACGGGGATCGCAAACGGGCAAATCAAGAAAACAATTCTCACCGAGTTGTAGTTCTTCTCAAAAAAGTCGCGCAAGGGGATGATGGCTTTCGGGTTGATCGTGAAGCGACGGAAGAAGTAGACAATATCTTGGTTGCGCACGCTGGTCTGGATAAGGTTGAATGTTCGCTCGTGCAGCGCCGGGTCCACAGCGGCAGTAAGACCCC